>Ga0179593_1355257_pt1 | contig 17820 bp, 27 predicted proteins | sample CZODoug2_1_08_16_FD_185931 | JGI IMG/M metagenome (GOLD analysis project Ga0179593, IMG submission 185931) | Vadose zone soil fungal communities from Angelo Coast Range Reserve, California, USA - CZODoug2_1_08_16fungal (PacBio error correction) | ecosystem: Environmental > Terrestrial > Soil >... | reverse complement strand
TCCCCACTTTTGTGTTCCTCCCCTGCCTGAACGCTCCCTTCTCCCAGCGGTGACAATTTGTAGCGACTCTTGCTGCGTATACAGAAGGTTTTGGCCCAAGGTTTATTCCTCCCGGCTGCTTCCGCTGTTCTCTTTTCCTCCCTCTTCTGGCTTGGCCGGCTTTCGACATTTTCTCCTCATTCTCCTCTGGTTAAACTCCATTCCTTGATCTTGCTCTCCCTTTTCGAAATCTAGGCTCTTTTTTCACTCTGATCTGTCATAGCCATCCTGTTCCCTTCATTCAAGCCCCCCTCCCCTCTACCTGTTGCCTGCTTGAACCAGACTTTCCGAAACCGATCCTTCGTCGCCTTTTCCTCCTCCCTTCCCAGGACTCTTCCTTTGGTCAATTTTTTAATTCCCCCGATTCCCATGTTGCCCTCTTCCCTTCTCCCTGAACATTTTCATCATAGAAGGTGAGTCCCCCCTGTAGGGAGGTTAGGATCTTTCTATTCAATCCTCTTCTCCTGCTTTTTTTTTTTTTTTTTTTTTTTCTTGCCTCCCTCCCGTCTGTTTTTATCTTTCCTTTTTTTAACGTCTTAACTTTGTCAGTTTTTTTCCCTAGCCTTCCGCATCGGGGTCTTGCTTATAGAATAGTACCCTCGTTTCCACCCTCCCCCCAATTGTCGTCTCCAAATCGATCCTCTTCTCAATTTCCCTTTTTTGTAGAGGTTCAGCCCAGGTGAATAAATTTTCTGCGGTTTTTTGCTTGGCGAAGTCTCGGACTCCCTTAGTTTCCTCCCTCCATTTTTTCCCTTCGCCGCCTTTCGTCCTGTCTCCATGCGGCATCCCGCCTTTTAAACTGGTCCTTTTCTGGTCTAATCGATCGTTTCTTCTCGAAAAACTTTGCATTCGAAGTGTCCGTTTTCCCTAGGGTTTCTCCTCCCTTTCTCCGTTCCCCTTCGACCCTTTTCTCCTTCTTCTTATTGTCCCCTTTTTCTTCCACGGCATTTCGGACATGACCAGACCTCATTCCCTTCGTTGGAACCCCCCCCCCCCCCCCCCCCCCCCCCCCCCCCCTCGATGATGCACTTTCTACTCCTTCTTCCTCCGTGAAGTCTAGACCGCTCCCTTATTTCAACGCTGCAGGTACCCTGCAGGTTCCCTGTGAACCTTTCGCAGTGTTTTCACCGTCATAGTCATCCCCTTTTGAACCTTTGTGCGGTTTCCTGTGCCGCGCTTTCCTCGTCTTTTTTCTCTAGGCACCTTTCATTCCTCTCCCTTGTTAGCATAAATCTTGCTTCGCTTTTCAGTCGCGGTCGATTCGACGGAAGCTTGCCGAGGTCCTCTGTTGAGTTTTCCCAGCAGCCTTTTTCCATTTTCTTCTTCCCTTCACCTCACCTCAGTATCCGAAAAACGAAAAGACTCGGGTTACCAATGGTTGACATTGCACTTCTCTTACACATCCAATTTTGTGCCGACGAAAAGGCAGACCTCTTTCCACACTCTCGGATCCTCCTTTCCACCCCTCCACCCTTGCCATTTGACCCGGCTCTTCATCCTTAATTTGATCATATTAGACTACGTAGGAAAACTGAACGTGTTCGACGTCTTTACTTCTTTGCTATTTTTCCTTTGAGTGAATTAACCCCACCCCCTTTTTTCCCCCCTTTTTTTTTTTTTCACCCCCCCCTGAGTTCCTGCGTTAGTTCTTTTTTCTTTCTACTATCCTTTCTGTTATATTGCTTCCGTATTGAGGTTCCATCGGTGTCCGAAACTCTAGAACTCGATTTTCTCTCCGTTTCCGGCCCTGTCCGTTCTTTCCTTCTTTGACTTCTTTTACTTCTGCCCTTTTTTTTGAATGCGGTTGCCTGCTCTCGAAGTAATCAGCTAGTCCCAAAAATCTCAGATTCTTTGAGACGGTTCGCAACCCCAAGAGCCCACCCGATCCTTGATCCTCCCTCTTTATCCCCTTGATTCCCCTAGTTCCTTCACCATACTTTTTGTAACCGTGAGACTGACCCCCCTCCCATTGCTGGTTTCTCACGAAGTCTTCGTCAAAGCGCGATTTCTTTTTTCTAGAACCACTTGATTCTTTCCCCCTACTGATATCGCTGACCGCCCCTTTCCTGTTGACCTTCTCCCTCTGCTTGTCCATTCCCGCTGCCTTTTCCTGGAGGCTCGCGCCCCGCCCTCAGGTCATAAGTTCCCACGAACGATACCTCTTCACGATTTTTTTGATGTGAATACGGCGTGTCAGCCTTTTTCTCCCCCCAGTTACACGCGCTCCTTCCGCACCCCCCCTCCCCACTGTCTGCCGTTCTCTTTCTTTTACAAGGGAATTTCCGCACGCCGATCCTCTCTCTTGATTGAAAGCCCTATTGTATGCCTCCGTCTCTCCCCCCCTGATTCCATCTTTCCCCCTCCTGATCCTTTCTGGCATTGGTCCGACAAGGCCTTTACCCCCCCCTCCTGTTGATTCTACGTTTTTCTCATTCGATCTTCAGCCAGGTATTTCGGCCCCCCTGGGGAATGAGGGGAGGTGCGATTTCTCCTTGGCAGAGCCCCCACTCTCTTTTGGCCCCCTTGCCTCCTGGTTTATTCCTAAAAGCGTTCAAAACTGTCTGAGGGTATTGGAAGCCCTCAAGTTGCCTCAATTTTGCCCCCCTTGCTGTGTAATCACCTTCGCACGGTTCTAACTCTTTTCCTCTACGTTTTTGGAGTCAACTACGGCCTGGACACTCCTCGCATCTTTCCCAGTCCTGTGGGAGGACATTTCCCCCTTTCCGTCTTGCAGCAGCGCGATAAGCCTCGCTTTCCAGTCTCTGCCCGTGCTCCTCCGACCCTCCCTTTTTGCTTTCTCTTTGGCTTCAGCAGGCCCCGTCTTACTGTTACAGGTTGGTCGTGTATTTTTTTACTTCTCACTTGGGGGGTCCCCCCCCTCCAAAATCGGTTTTCTTAGGTTCTCGGCACCCTATCTATTTTAAAGACAAAACTCGTCCCCTCTCAGAGTAATCGGACGTCATTACCCCGTCTTTGTTTCACTCTCCCCAATAGTCTTTCAACACCCCCCCTTCCTACCCACACCGTCTCAATTTGAAGAGATGATTCCGTGCGTCTCTCCATTTCGCCCCTCTTTAATGGAATCGAATTCCCCATATCTTCGTTTGACCCCAGTGACATAACGCTCTTCCTTCCGTGTTGATACGTCACCTCGGCCTCTGGTCTTCTTAAGTAGACGAATTCTTGGTCCTAGACCAATCTCCCTGAGTTTCGTTCAGGCTCCACAAATCGTTGTATTGTGATAGGTTTTAGTTTTCTGTTCCGCCTGCTTTTTTTTTCTCTTTTTTTTTTCCTCCTCCCCTTTTTTTGTTGTATCTCTCATCCAACGGCCCTTGTCAAGCCCCGAAACACCTATCACAACCATCTTGTGCAAGAATCTAACTCTTCTCTTTTCTCCTCCCCCCTACTCCCTGCTGCCTTCATACCCTGACATCCTCCCCTGCTGATTTCTGTCGCGCGCCCTCCCTGCCCTTTCGGGATTAACTTTTTGCCCCGATTATATTTGTATTGCTGATGCCATCCCTTTTGTTCTCTTTCATTCCCCCCCAATTGTTGAAGGCCTAAGACGGAGCGTCTTCCTTTTGCAGTCTTTTTCTTTTTTTGCGGCGCTCTATTTTTGCATCCCCAGAAGTTTTTGACTTAGGGCTCCCCTTTTCTGATACGCTTCACTCGGGACGACCTTACCTTCTATATGGTGACGATGGCCTCCTAAGTATTCTCCCATTTCTCCTCTCGATTCAAACCAGCCGAATATTCATCTTCATTACGGAAAGTGCTTTCCGGCGGGACGCTCCCACTTATGAGACTAGACCTGTCCCCCCCAAACTTTATTCCCTGGATCCCTTTCCCTTCGCGCTATGACTTTCCATATTTGCTAGTTTTTCTGAAGCGATGTTGTTTACAGTCCCCAACCGCCCCGTTGACTTCTTGAGTTCTTCAGGCGTTTCTCCATTAGTTTATTAGGCGCGATCTTAGCGCTCGTCTTGAAGGTTTACTTTGTTTCTTTCCCGACTCACATAATCCTGTTCACCGTCGATCCCCCTGCCTTTTGAAATGTGTGCTGAATACCCTCTGGCACTTTTTCCTAATTTGGGCTTTCGTGGAAGGGATCCAGTTCCCATCCCCTCAGTAAGGGGGGTATTTCTCGTCTGTTTGACTATTATTATCCTCACAATCCTCCCTTCCCAAGTCCTGCTGTGTTTCTTACTGTCTATCCCACCTTTCCCTAATTTTCTACCGGTCCTACGAATTGACTCTGTGTCTCAGACTTAAGGAGATTGTTCTTTCATCTAGTCCTGCTTACCCCCTTTTCGAGATTTTTCGAGTATCGCTGCCCTCTTGTCCCCCTTCTCAAAATTAAGGACACACTTTCTCGATGGTCTCTGGTTTAAGTATTCTTCGGGGTAAACAAGGCTTCCAGAATCTTTCTTCAACTACGAGATATCGAGATTTTCCTTCTTTCTTCTCGTATCATCTCGCAGGATTTTAGTGCGCTGACAAGTTTCCTTGCCAAGCTTGCCCTTACAAAGTTCGCTCTGTTCCTTTCCCAACTTCCTTTCGTTTTTTCGATATTTTGATTTATCCCCTTTCGTTCTTCCTCCCACCAGCTTGTGAGTGAGAGAGGTAGACTCCTGTGTTTTCCTCGCGATTGATATGGTGTTCTTTTTTTTCCGGTTCTACCTTTTACCCTTTTCTATTTTTTCCAAGTTATTTTCCCCTTCGGAAGTCGTTTAACCGTCCTTCCCATTCTTCCTCTCGTTTGGAGTTTACCGCCACAAGAATCGGCCCCTTTTTTTAATCTTCAGCCGCATTGGATCTTTTGCCAACCTTCGTCTTAGCAATGCTATTTCTTAGTCCCTTTCCACCTGGAATTCGCTCACTTTCCCTTGAACTGAGTTCTCCCGCAGGTTTCGTCCTTCTTTTGCTGCCCGAGTTTGGCAACCTCGATTTCCCCAGTTCTCTCCATACTTTTCGCCGTCCTCTTCTCCCTCTCTTCAGATCGCCAATCCTAAACGAACCAAATTTCATGTTAGGCTTCAAACTTTATTAACACAGAAGGTCTCCAAGATTTCCTGCTTTTTTCTCCGTGGATTAGCCCTGCTTGCAACATTACTCTTAGATCCCTTCCTTTCAATTCAGGTTCGTTTGGAAAGGCTATTGCCTTCCCCAAATACCACTTCGCTTGCTTAAACCACGCTTTAGTTGTTGTTAAGCCCTCCCCTTTTTTTTTTACGTGTTTTCGCGATTTGGGCTTGCGTTCCAGGCATCTCCAGGCCTTTCCCTTGTCACCTTGGACCACCCCTCTTCAGGATTCTCAGCAAGATTGTTCCTCTCTCGTAGGAAAGGCAGGTAGGTGCAAGAAGTGTCTGGTGCCTCACCTCGTCTTTCTCCCCTTGGCCTTGCCCCTCCCCGAGCTGGAACCAAGCCTAGGAAATTCACACTTGTCCCAACCTCGTCTGTTCGATGTTCACAAAAGTTGGCGAACCTCTGTGTTCAAGTCCCTTTCCCCTTATGTTGAACCTTCGCGCTTCCTCCCCTTCTAGTTTCGCCTCCCTCCTCTGCTGCCTTCCATCTACATTGGATAATAGTCAGTCTCCTATTTTTGACTGGGCTCTTGAAAATACCCCGTGCTGAAGATTATTGGACCTTTTTACGACCCCGTTTCCCCCTCCCCTCTTCAGTAGACCGTCTCCGTTCCCTCTTCCTTCTTCCGTCCCTAGGATTCCTTACAATTAGAATCCACAAAATCGGAGTTTTTTTTTTTAACGGCCGAATGATAGAGAAAGACCCGTTTTCGCGAAGGCTGGCTGCCCTCTTTGCTACAGCTACCTTTTCGGTCTTCTCCTTTCCCCTGGGTCTTTGCCCTATTTTGCGTCTTCTCATCTGCGCATCTCCAAAGACGTTTCCTTTTTTCTTACCGGCAGACTGAGAGGCTGTGATCGATTTCCCCGCACTCCCTTTTTTTCCCCTTATCGTTGTCACTTCATTCGCGGATCCTCGTAACAAGCCTCTGCAGCCGGAGTCTGGCCCCAGGAACAGTTCTCCGTTTCCTAGCCCCATCGTTTTTCTTCCCGGTAACACGCCTCCCCTCGGCCTGAGATGCCCCTCCAACCTACATCTTTTGTGCGCCGGCCGTGCCTTCCTGCGGATGAAGCGTGCACCTTCCAAGCGTTTTCATTTTTTTTCGGAAGGACCCTCCCTATCTTCTCTCCCACTTTTTTTCCGGTTTACAGGAGAAGCTCCGGTTTTTTTCCTTAGGTTTTCGTAAACGGCCGTTTTTTCATCATATGGATGTCTTTTTCTTCTGATTTCCTCCTGTTCGCTCTCTGAGTTTTCAAGAGGCGCTTTGACTCCATTTCCTTTCCCCCCGATGGACTCTATGTGCGTTCTTCCTGACCCGCTCCTGGAAATTCCATCTGTTTCCCTCTGACCTCGGTCCTCACTCTTGTCAGCCTTCCCCCTTTGTCCCCCTCCCCCCCCCCTGATACATTTTCCGCTCTCTAGACAATCCTTTGTGCTTTTCCTCCTTACTTGCGTTCAGTTCTGTCAAAAAACTCTTGCAGGTCAAAATTATTACTTCTTTTGTTGTTCGAGTCTTTGCCCTTCCCTCTGTGTGATCCCGACTGACCGACTTCCTTTGCCAGCCTTCCCTTTTTTTCTATACTTTTTCACCTTATCAATCCTTGTGAGTCCCCCCCCTGTTTACTCTCCTGCTCCGCGGTTAGTTTCAGACTCCTGCTTTCCAGATTAGAACCTCTACTGGTCTCTCTTTGAAATCCCTGAGCCTATACAGTACGTCGCCCCTACACTCTTCTGGCCTGTATCGGCCTATTTTTCTAGAAAAGTCTGTCATACTCTTCCTCCTTATTCAATCAGTTCAACCAAACCAACAAATACAACCGCCCATCACCTATTTAGAAAAACCGTCCTCTCCTGGGAACTGGAAAACACCCCCTAGGAGGAGTATGATCCTGACGGGACCACGTTTGGAGCTATCATTCTCTTGAATTTTTCCTTCCCCCCCCCTCCTTCACACCTCCTTTCTCCCCGTACTTAAGCAGGAATTCCTCTCCCTTTTGACACCCTATCGTAGTGAGGTCTCCTCTTTATCTAAGCGGGGAGCCTTTTTCCTACTACCCTCTCTTTAGTCCTATTCCCTGGAGTGTCTGGTCCTTTTTTTTTTGCCATTCCGCCTTCCTCCTCCTCCCTTGTGCCCCGTTTCTGAGAATGCTACGTACCCGATTCAAGTTCAACAGATCGATCCCATCAGAAAATGAGGCATCCAATTGAATCCCCCTCAGTCGGTTTTCTGATGTCTCCTTACTCGAGACATTCTTCCCTCCAAATATTGTGTCATTCTCCCATTTTCCCGGCCGAAGTCAGCCGGTCTCCCACTTCTTCCTCCCTCCCCCTCCCATCAACCTCCTTTTTGCTCTATCTATCTTCGGCTGTCTTGCCCCAATTTCGTGAGCTCCGTGTCTTCCCTGGTCTTCCAGCACTTTTCCCGCCCTTTCCCCTCTCACATGTAGACTTTCTCTGGCTTTGTTCTTTAAAAACGTGAAGCCTTCTCTCTGCTCCTTTAGTTACAGAGCACCCTGTTGCACTCCCGTTCTTCTCTTGCTCAATTCTATATTCCTCCTTGCTCGAGGTCCCGATCCGTTTCTACTAGCGGGTTCCCCTTGACTACCGAACTCCTGTCCCTCCCTTTTTTTTTCGTCTTCCTCGTCATCCATCTTCCCCTGTTTTCTTTCCTTGCGCGGCCTTGGCCCTCTTGTCTCCTTCACTTGCGGATCCGCTGTTCCTCACTCCCCCTTCTTGCCGGCTTCTACCCCTTTCCTTCCGTCTTTTCTTCTCCTTCCCCCTTTTCCCCTCTTCCGACGTTGGCCTTCCCTCAGCCTTGTTGTCCTTCTTCCCTTCCAAACGCATCCGATCGCGCACCACGAACGAAGGCTCGGTGGCCCTTCCCTTCCGTCCTTCTCTACCTCTTTGGTTCGGAAGAAAATCCTCGACGTTTTCTTTACCTGTTCGGGACCCTTTACCAAGAAAATGAATGACCAGGCCTTTCTCATCAAGGAATGTATGCTCATGTCTCACTCCCCCTTCGACCCCTCTTTGGGTAGTTTACCGATGACTTTCCTGTTTCCTGACAAGTGATGAATAAACTTTTCTTGGTCTCCCTTTCGTCTTTGGCGCTTTCTTCCCTTCTGGCGATCCTCTTCCCATCTTTCCTGCATCCTTGTATCGATGTGTCCACCCTCGGGCCCCTATTATCAATCCTGCTCTTCGTGCCTCAGTTCCGTTAGTTGAAACGTTGATATGAATGGTCGTTGAAGTCCTACTCTGCTCCGCCTGCGGTTTTCCCGCCCCCCCAGCTCTCCCCTCCTTTCCCCCCCCCAATCCGAAGAGCGTTCGTCGGGCTCAACATAAAGCCTGTCCCACCACGTTCGGTTCCTTTCCCGCACGTTGCTAAATTTCCCTTCCCCATATTTCCCCCTCCCTTCCCCTCATCCGCCCCTTTTTCCGTTCGACCTTACACAAAATTCCTCTTTGGTTTGACGCCCCACACTCTAGTAGACTTGAACTTCTCTGGATGAGGAGTCCCCGTTCATCTAGTCTGCGACTCCAGTCACTTTTCCCTTCTCCCTTTTTCTCCTTTTTTTTCCCTTTTTGACTGCTTTTCTTGTCCTGGCTTCATTCTCAAACGCACTCTTTACTAATGTTAGACCCCAGATAACGCAGAAAGTCCTATCATCTTAGCGGGTGGAAGCAAGGCGGCTTCACCTTGTTCGCTAATGCTGTCCGGCTATTAATCTCGTCACCCTCTCCCCAGCTTCATTGGCCCTTAAGTTTTTTGTCGTGAAAAGTGACTTTTGGCCGCCCGCCGCTTCAAGATCTCGATGTAACTTGTGACGGCATCTTCTTTCCCTTTTTCTCTTTCGCTGCCCTCTTCATTTCATGCTACCTCCCCCTGATACCGGCCCATTGACTCAAATGACTGAACCCCTAGGGACTGCGCGGTTTCCGGCTACCTGCTCAGTCTCCACCCCGGACGATCTTACCCTTCCTGGATTTCCTATTGATTGTTGAGTACTGAACCCATGCTGCCAGCTGTATTTCTACATTTTTAAACCAGTCGCTTGTTTTTCAGCTCCTCCTCATCTTTTACCGTGCCTTTTTTCTCTGGGCCGCCCGGAAAGTACATTAGCTAAACGTTTCCCCCAGAGAATTCTTTTGTGGACAATAATGTCCCTTTTCCCTCCCCCCGAAGATTTGTCGACAAGTCCCTTTTGGTCCTTCCCTTCCCTTCCTCCTCAGCCGCGTTAAATATACTGAATTCGCTGCGTTCATGCAACGCTCAATAAACCCGTTGCTTTCAGATTTGGTGTTTTCCAGACGGCCCTGGATTCCTTTACCCCCCTCCGTTCTCTCTCTTTTTTTTCGTATATTTTCGGGATATATTCTTCCTTTTCTCAGGAAAAAAGACGATTCTTTAAGAAATAATCGCCTCGGACTATTTTTGCTTTACTCCCTCCCCAATCCGCCCCCTTTCTTGGTATTTCCTCACCATTTCTGTTTCCTCCTCCCCCTCCTTTTTGATTTTGGCCCTCTCGCGGATGCGTCCTGCCCCCTTTCCTCTGAAAGCTCACTTTAATGGCCCCCCCGCGACTCACTCTTTCCCTGTGATCCCTCTTTTCCCTTTGCGGTCTCTTCCTGCCCTGCCTGTTTTCTTTCCTCTCCTTCCGCTCTGAATTTTTCTTTGCTCAAAATCTCATGTTGGCAGTTCCACAATCGTTTGCTTTTTCTTCGGTCTTTTTCTTGTCAGTCTCTTGCGGTTTTACCTTTTTCTCTTTCCCCTTCCCCCCCCCCCCGTTTTGTTTGTTTCTTCTCTTTTTTTCCACCTGGGAAAGAATTCACTTCCCCGAACCAAGACCCTTACACATGCAACTCTTTTGTTTGTGCTGTAGAAAACCCTTCTATTTTTCTTCTGCCTCAACCTCCCTGGTCTATTTCCTCCGACCTCATGCACAGTCAGTGTCGTAGTCGACCTAAAGTGCCACCCCAGACTATTAACTTGATATCTCTTGATCATTTCCATTAGTCTTTCTTTTGACCTCTCCAATTTACAGTCCTCATCCGATCTTTCCTCTTTTGATCGTGTGCATACTTTTTCGATACCCACCTCCTTTTTTTCGGGTCTTTTAATGTCTTTTTCTACTGAGTTCCTCTTCCCCGCCGTTTTCTTCTCCTCTACGGGGTTTCCTGAGTCCCTCCTGAATTCTCTTAGCCCTCAGATGACGACACCTCCGAATTCTGATTCCTTCCGGCCTCGGGGCCGGCGGGACGCCTTCCCACGTCTAGAAGCCCCCCCCTGATTCTTGTTAGCGTTGAGCCCTCTATTGCTGTCTCTTGCCTCTGCGCCCGTAAATTTGTCCCATGCCCCACCGTTTTTCCTTCCCTTCCCACTTCTTTTGATCTTTTCCCAGCCCTTTCTTTTTTCTCCCCTCTATTTCTTCTTATTTTTTTGTTGAGCATTTTATGTAATGTTACGGGCGAGCCTTTAACTGTTAATCTGCGTTCGCTCAACTACCCGCTCCCTTTTTTCCCTTTTCGAGTATCCCTCTGGAAAGGTTCCTTTCTTTGGGAGCGGCACAAGGATCAATCGCCACTCCCCTTCATTCCCTGTTTGCCCTTACCCTCTTCCTTCTTTGACTTCTCTCTTCCCTTCGCCGCCCCAAAAGAGCCCTTCCCTCGATCTGCTTCTCTTCTAATCTTTTTTCCGCATGAAGCGTTGCTTTTCTCCTCTGTGCGGGTTCTCCCTCCTGTCAGTTTTCAAATGCCTCTGCTCGTCGGGGAACTTACTTTTCCCTACACCCTTCGGCTCCTCCTCCTGTTTCCTAGTTTTGTTCCTGATTCTCGGAAGATTCGTAGAAAAAGATGACCCGCCTTCCCTTAACCCGCCTCTCTTCTCTTTTCCGCTTTTCTCGGTTTGTGCTCCATCGTCCGGATGGCCTTCGCTTAATCTCCCTGACCTTATCTTGAACTGGACACGATCTGTGATAGTCCCAAGGCAAGGTAGTCGCGATCATGGTACTTTCCCTTTTTTTTTATAAGCCCTATCTCTTTCGGTCTCCGACTTTGTCGCCGAATTTCGTTTTCTCCCCCCCCCCCCCGAAAATTTTGGTTTACTATTTTTTCGTTGAACGGGTTCACCATGGATTCCTTTTCTTTTGTCTTTCCTTCACGTTTATCCCTTTCGTCCTTCTTTCCCTTCGTTTTTTCCTCTTTTTTTTGCTTGAATTTGGCTTCTTGTTTTGGAGGCGGCCGTTTGAGTTCCCCTTCCGCACCCTCATTCCAGGTCGCCCCTTCTCTTCTCTCCCCGTTCCCCCTCATTTTATCATTCCCTTTCCGGAACTTTTAGAGTCAATACCTGATGTAATAGGGGCAGACGACGAACTTCTCCACGCTCCTTTCGCTCCTTCCTCGCCTCTCGTTCCTCCATCCCTCCCCCCTACCCCTCCTTCCCCGTCGTCGAACCTCCAATGATTCAACAGAAGTTTATTCCGGACCCTCTTTTTCCTTTGTCCCTTTTGAGTGCGGTTGGAATAACCCCCAGGACCTTTCCGAAGACCGTGGTCATGTTTTTCTTTTTGCTTTACCGTTCTATACCTCCTCTTTCACATCACCTCTCGACTTTTTCTTTTCTCCACCCCCCTCTTCTAGCTCTTGACGCGTTTTTCCTGCCCCCACTTTTTTGCTCCCTCCTTCTGATTTGTGTTACTCGATCTGGCTGCCGTTTCTCTTGCATCGCCCACTTTCCCCCCTTTCTACACCGCATGCCATCTTCTTCTCTTACCTCCGCTTTCTGACCTTCTTTCTTTCGGATCTAAATTATCTTGGATTGGACGAAAATTTCCCTTCCCCTTTCCCCCCATTTATCTCTCTCCATCCTGGGAACAAGTCATTCCGTCAATTCCAAGTACCTGTTAAGATGTTTGTCTTTTCCTGACACAATTTTTCTACCATCGTCCCTTTTCTTTTCCGGCGCTTTGTCCTCCCCGCTCTTAATATCCCCCCTCTCGGTCCCGAATTAAGGCTTTTGAATCTTCCCCTGATCTCGAAGTCGATGACTGTCTTTAAATCCGTCGCTACCTTTCTCTCGGCTTTCGGCCTTCCCCCTTTGACGAACTTTCCCCCCCCCCTCCTCTTTCCCTTTCTTTCCTTTCTCCGTTACCGGACCTTTCTGGAAGACCTCTTGATTCCCCCTTCTAATCCCCCTAGGATTGTTTGATACGTCGCCGATCGATCGCGAAGCCCTTTTTTGTCATGTCTGGCCTCCGCCTGGTCTCCCTGATAACATTTTTCTTCCTTTTACCCCTGGCGAATGCCCTTTGAGGATTCCTCTCCGATGCCATAAGAACAGTCCGTCCTTGGAATGTTGCTTACCATCCCTCATTTCGAGGCGTGACTTTCTCTCATTTTATCGCCCTCTTTTTGTCCCTTCTTTTGACTTCGTACAAACTTTCCAAGATTGCGGAAGGTTGTCTGGAACAGGTCAAGGCGTCGCCGTTTCGCCCTACCCCTCCTTTCTTCTTGCACCACTCCCTCCTGGAGTTTCATTCCTCTCTCACCCCTTTCACCCGCCTTTTTTTTCCTTCCTCTATGATTCGATGGATCAGGTAGTTTTCAATCTTCCTTTTGTGACCTGCAAAATATTTCATCAGATGATGATTTTCCCGGTCTCTCCCGGAGCCTTCCTCCTCTGGTTTCGGGACCTCTGGTTTTCCTCCTCCCCTCGTTCTTTTCTTTTTTTTTCGTATCCCATTATATGGATCGTCCTCGCGATTCCCTCTTTTTTTTCAAAAGAGGAAGTTTTCTTTCGAAGCGTGTGTCGGTTCCGCTTCTTTTGTCTTTTTCCCTGATCCTTCGCGACAAGGTTTCTTCGCTCAGGCCACTCTCTTTCTTTTACCCTGACTACCGCTTCCTAGCGTGTCTGGCGGAAAGTTTTTCTCACCCCTTTTTTTTCCTTTATTTCTAGAAAAATGGTTTTTCTAATTCTTTCAGGTCTTGTATTCCCCCCCCTTTGCCCGGCCAATCCTCTCTTTTCCTCCTCCTTTGTTTTTGTTTCTCTGTCTCTTTTTTCCTCAAAAGCGTTGTCATCTTCTGCCCTCACAGCAGTCCCCCCTGGCGATCTCTTTCCGTCTCAAGACAGGTTGCGTCCACATGTTTCCCGCCTCTTCTTCTTTTCCCCCGCGGTCAGCCTGATTCTGCAAGTCTTCTCGAAGAGGGGATCTTGGTTCAAAGCCAGCGCCTTCTCCCTTCTCTCCCCTCCACTCTTAGGAAATCTCTTCCTCTTTGGCATGACAATCTCCCACCTCTTCATCTCTCTCCCTCATTTCCTTCTGTTTCTGTCTACGAACCCCCTCCAAGAAGAAGGTTCCCTTTCCCAAACAGGAGTACGAAACGATTTCTATTCGTCGGTCGAGCCTGCCCCCTTGCGATATCGTCTTTCAAGTTTTCCTTACCCCTCCCTCATGTAAACCCAGTTGTCATTTCCCCGTATAAGCTTAGAAGGACCTGCGATCACCTATAGTTAGGTTAGGATAGTTTCCTCTTCTAGATTTTCTACTTTTTTATATTCTCTTCAACTGGTCTCTCTTTTTTCCTTTTTCCCGACCATCCCCCCTCATTGCGCAGTCTTTCTCGAGGCCTGTGACTCCACTCATACGGAACCAACCGCTTGCGAGAAACCATTTTTTCCCACGTCCCTCGCCCTCTTTCTTGGTCAGAACCCCGTTGAACTCTCCCCCCGGCCGTTTTCTTCTTTGCCCCTTGATCCTTTAGAAGAACCATCTTTTTCCCCCCTCCCATGTTCACCTAGGCAGAAGTATTCTCCCCCATTCGGTCCACCGGGCTTCTCCCTGGTCTCTCTCTCTTTCTGGCCCCTCATGCAAACCACATTCTCTGTTTCCCCCCTCGGTTTTTTTCCCTGGCTTCAGAAAATTCCGACGTACTCTCCACTCGAAGTAGAGATTGTATTTCGTTAGTTTTCACTTCTGCCATCTCTCGTTCTCCTTCCCTTTGGTCAGACCCCCCTTGCCCCTCGGCTGCTCCCTTGAGCAATGTCTCCTCATTCCCTGCATTCTCTCGTCTCTTTCCGTGGAGATGACCCCTAGGCAGGTTCCCATAGGGAAAAGAATTACTTCTTTTCTGCGTTTTTCCTTTAGGCGTCGTCATCCATCGTCAACCCTTTTTTCACTTTGCCGGGCCCGCTGTTGGTCCTCGCTTGCGCTCCTTCCCCTTGAAAGTCCTCTCATTGTAGTAAATCCAATCTTGCCGATCCCTCATTTGGTCCTCGCTTTTTATTCTTCGTACTCCTTTTTTCTTTCTAGTGGGAAGGTCCAGCAGCCTGTTTGCTGGATGCTTCACCTCCCCAGCACTTTGCTCCAACCGCAGACTTGGTAGAAAATTGTCCTCCTGAATCGCAATTATATATTTGTGCGACGTCAAAGGCTCTAATTTCTTTCCCGCGAAGGCGGCGACCTTTTTCCCGACCCCAGTCACCCCTGCCTTTTTGACGTCCGCTTTTCTTCCCTTCCTTTTGGAGGCATAGTCCTCATCCCCTCCTTAGACCAATAGAAGTGAAGGAGCAGAGCCGCTGTTCTACATTGGAGCCTAACATCGGCCGACTTTTTCCTTCTTTGCTTCTTTTCGCTGGTGCCCCTCTAAGATGTCCTTTCGGACATGCGTGATACTTTGTCCGACTGTCATCTTCGCCGGAATTCTTTTTCCCCTCCCGTCTTCGCGCGTTTTTCCGGCGGGCAATTTGCTTATGGTCAGACTTTTGCTTTTAGAGATGAGTTTTCTGGCGACGTAATGCGGTTGCTCCTCCAGCGTCCCCTCCTTGTCTCCACAACCTGCCGATGCGTAGCCGGTAGCCCCCCCCCCAGCGCCCCCCCGATCGGATAGGACGAGTCTTAAACCTATCCGTTTAAATCACTCACTTTGCCATACGTTCTCCCCCTTCCCCGTTTTTTTTCTGCTGTTGAACCACGAAAGTCTGCGTACCGCGCTCCCTCACCCTCCTCCTTGGTGAGAGCAAACCTTTTCCTCAACCTTTTCTCTCGAATATAATTGGGTCCGGTTAGTCGCATTTAGTGCGCCCTGGTCGACTTTGTCCATTGCCAAGTTCTTCCTTTCTGGTCGTCTTCGCCACGCAACTCAAGACTTGTTCCCCCTCCACCCGACGGGACGGACCTCGCTAGCGGGTGACTTTGTCCCTCGTTTTTCCGCCTTTTTCTCCGACAGTCTTTACCTCCCCCCCCCCCGTGATCCTTAGTCCCCCTCAGCCCCTCTCTGAATTGCCTAGGTTGTAGCAAAGTAAGCCGCGTCCTCTCGGTTCCTTCCGGCAGTGCATTCCTCCCTCTCCTCTCTTCGACCACACTCTCCATGCCTTTTACCCATAGGAACTGTTTGCACCTGGCCTCCAATTACTTTCCCCCGCCTCTTACTGGTGCTCTGTTTCTGGCTAATTTGATATAGTATTGAGTTGCACCCGAGTTTCCGGGGCCCTTTAATTCTTTCAGGCCCGATTATACTGACGGAACCAAACTACGGACCCATCGCAGCGACTCCATTTTTCCCCCCCCCTTCTGGTCTTGCAGGCGCCCCGGCTACCTTTCCCCCTTTCTCCTTTCGCCCTTGCCCTTAAACCTTCTCTAAGGCTGCTCCCTCTGACTCCTATACGTGGGAGAACTTATTTTTATCCGGTCTTTATTTTTCGTCCTTCCTTTGGCTTTCCATCACCATTCTCCGCTCAGGCGTCTCAAAGAGCGCCTCCCGGAGATCTGCAGGTCTTCAAGACCCCCCCCCCTTTTTCCCTTCGAGGTGGAGTTTTCTCCTTCCCCCCTGTGTCCTGGCCTCTTCTATTTCTTCTTTTTATCGTCTCTTATGTCTCTCTTTTTTCTCCTCTGTCCTCTGTCCCCCCTCTCTTCTCCGAAAACTTTTTTTTCCGTGCGGGTTCTCTTAGGAAGACGACTTCAAACGTTTTTCATCCGCCCCCGTCTCGTCTCCGCACACCCTCTCCCCCCCCCCTCTCACTCCCTGGATTTCTTTCCTGTCCCCGTTTTTGCGCTGCCAGATTCATTAATGGGCCCCTCGATCCCCTCACTTCTCTTTCCCCCCGGTGAAGACCGCCTTTGGACCTGTGCGGTTTCTCTAACCGTCGAAATGTTCTGATGTCGTTCTTCCTCCTTCTTAAGTTTCTTTGCGATAACTCATCCATGAGTTTTTTCACGGTCTCCCCCCATCTTTGAATTTGTGATAGGTCGTGGCCTGCTTGTGTGATCTTTCTTTTCCCCTCTCCTCCGGTGTTTTCTCTCTCTCAATCCCTTTCACTGACCGTCCACGTCCCCCTCCTTTTCCACAATTGCCACGCTTTGGGATCCGTAAGACAACTATCTCTTTGTGATCCTGACGAACTTACCGTGTGATTCCCCCGACCTCCCCTCCCCTTTCTTTTTCTCCGCCCGTTCGAGATTGGATTCACCTGGTGCACCTCTCTTTTCTTCGCTTATTCCATCCCGTTCTCTCCTCTGGGCATTGCCCCCTGACATTCTCCAGAAGGACGACTTCCAGCGTGTTTTTTTCTTGTTCGGCGGAGCATGATTTTCCGATACCAACTGATTTGACTCCTTTCTTTTAATTCTCGTCCTCGGACGACGTTGCTGATTTTCTCTTATGGGTACGTGAAATAGAGAAGATACTCCTTCCTCTGACGACAAAAGGCAGCATTTATATCTTTCGTCTTTGATCCGTTTTTCTTTCCTGCTGCCGGCTCTCCTAAAACGGATGGCTTCTTTCTCCTTGTAGATCGGCCAGTATTCGGTTATATTTGCAGAGAGGAGCACTTCTTCGTATCCTGCCCCTTACCGTTCGTTTCATGCTTTAGGCCTTCTTTTTTCTTTTTCCCACCGGATATTTTGCGCGATTTTTCGCCGTACTCCTAATGTTAAGGGACCTGAGATATAGAATTTTTCAGGACGTGGCACAGTCCCCCCCCTCTATGTTTGACGTGGTTTCTCCCGCTGGCAATTTGTGGTTCCGCTCCGTTTTCTGGATTCTCCAAGGTCTCAATCTTTTTGCCCCGCCCCCTCATCCAGGGGGCCCGGAAATCTTTTCTTTGGACTCTCTCTTTCGCAGAACCAAGAAGCCTTCCGCTTTGTTTCCAGTCTTTGGCCCTTTTCAATCCCCTTCATTTTTTCCGCATTGAAAGCGTTCTCGGACTCCTGCCGAGTGTATTCCTATGAATCCGCGTTCGACGCAGAGCCTTCCGGTTCGGCGGTCCTCATTTTCCTCAACCTTTCCGGCCATTCTCAGATTGCGATGTTTTTTTCATTATGATTCCCCGTGCCATTCCTAACTTTGGATGAAGCTCTTTCTTCCCCCTCTTTTGATCTTCGATGCTTTCAGGCTTTATTCCTGTGTCCTCCCCCCATTCGTCCGGGATTGCGTGGCCCGAGACTGAGAATTTAAGCCTTTTCCATTGACAAAACGTGAGATTGTCCTCCTTACCCACTTCCATGTCGTCGCGATATCATGTTCTACCGTTTTCTCCCCTCCCCTGCAAGTCGAGGCGGCGCGCGGTCGATTTTTCTTTCGTGTTTTCCCCCCAGCACCCTCGCTTGTTTGGTTTTGTTTTTTACGGTGAACTGTCCCTCTTAGGTGGAATTTCGGGTACCTCTTCCATTTAAAGTTGGTACAGTTGCGTAAAGTCGATTTTTG
>Ga0179593_1735697_pt1 | contig 17821 bp, 17 predicted proteins | sample CZODoug2_1_08_16_FD_185931 | JGI IMG/M metagenome (GOLD analysis project Ga0179593, IMG submission 185931) | Vadose zone soil fungal communities from Angelo Coast Range Reserve, California, USA - CZODoug2_1_08_16fungal (PacBio error correction) | ecosystem: Environmental > Terrestrial > Soil >... | reverse complement strand
TTTTCCCTTTTTCCACGAGAACTTCCTTCATTCCATTTCCCGGCGCCCCCCTCTTCCGTCCCGCTAGCTTCGCCTCCCCAACCACACTGTCCTCCCCTCACCTCTGGGCTTCCCCCTACATCTGACCCATTCCTTTCGATCTTTCTCGCGTAGTAATCAGCATTATTCCCTTTTCTGGGTCTGTCAGTAGTGGTCCCCTTGAGACGGAATTCTCTCTTTCATCTCCAGGCATGTTCCCTTCTTCCTTCTCCCGCAAGAGGCTCTTTTTTCCTTTAGACTTCTTTTCTCGGGAGCGACGCATTCGGCCGCGATTTCGTACGAGAATGTAGCATTTCGCACCCTATCGCTCTGGCACATTTCTCCCTCCCTTCGTTTGTTTGCGCTCCCTTTTGCAAGGATAGAGGTTTGCGCACGTCCTTTCCCTGCAGCCCCTTTCTGAGTGGCCTTCGAAAAGTTGATTTTCCTTAAGACGAAGACCCCAATCAAGCTTACGTGGCGCTATCCCAACCGTGCAAAGTGACGTTTTTGATCCCCTCTTTTCCTGCTATTTGAGAAGATGCTTGCCAGAATGTCTCACACAAGATGGCCGGTTCTCGTGCGGGTTTTAAGTCCCCCTCTCCTAAAGAGACGGCTGACAAATAGTCTCCCCCTTATTTCCCCCCCCCATCTTCCTAGGATTCCTTTTTGCTTGAAGGTCTGAGTTCGTGGGTCATCCCAGGGCCATTGCGCCCCTGAAACGGTTTTTTTACTCTTCTCTTTGAAGCGCATTCCCTTTTCCACAGCACCCGTTGATGTCCCCTTGATTAGAGGCGCCATATTCAGAGCCCTTGTTCCGCATAAGAAGATCATAAGGGCGTGATAATTTGCTTTTTCCAACGCCGCTTCCCCCCTCCTTCAGTGCTTCCTGCTTCCTTTCCAAGCCACTCTGCTGCTTGTCCCTCCCCCGGACGCTAGCAAGGTTGCAGCCATGCCGCCCGGTCACCACGCAACGGATCTCTCCTCCTCATCTCTTTTTGGCGTTCGAATTTTTTGGTGCCTTCCTCCAAGATTGCCTTCCGCGCCCAATCCTGCCGCACTGGTTTTCTAGGTTTTTTCCTTTGCGGTCTCCGCTGGCCACGGTGCCCGGATTCCCCCCTCCCGAGCCACCCAGTAGAACTTTCCTCTCTTGCAGCTAGCGTTTCTTTTCATGTGTTTCCTCGCTATACATTGCGGTTTCCAGTTTCTTCCTCACCGTGATACACTCTTTTTTCCCAATGAGCCTCCAACTGTAAATCGAAAGACACCCCCCTCCCGACAATCTATTGGCTCTTTCTCTTTCATTCGGCGAATTTCCTATGGAAGAATTGGTCTTTTCCTGATAATTTGATCTCTTGGTGTTTGACGGGGGAGACTTTTTCCCCAGCCAATTCAACCGCGTTGCCAGATATACTGTTAGCCCATTTTTTCTTCCTTTCTTTTTTTCCCTCCAGCTTCTAAAATAAGTTCCCTACAAGCGTAACCCCCCCCCCACGATGGGGCACAGAACGACGGCCTTTCTTCACAGACTTTTCTTAATATAAAGTTTACTCTTCGACCTTTATTGGTCGGCCGTTTGCCTTGCTTGCAGAAAAAATTCTGATCTCCTCCGTAGAAGCCCTCTTTTTGTTTGTCCCCGCTTCTGCCCCTCCCTCCCAACTTAAAGCTCGCCCATCCCGTCAGCTCCTCCAGTCATCCTTCCCTCGAAGTGTCCCGACTTCCTCAGAGATAAGTCCCGCATGCTTAGCTCCCTTCCCGAAGGATTTACCCAGCGTTCACCTTGATTCTACGGACTTCGATCCTCACTGTCCCCGCGAGTCCTCCTCTTTCCCCTTTCAAACAGGTCTTATCCCTCCGCTCACTTCTCTCAAGATTACTTTAGACCCCCCTCACGGTGGGGCCATTCCTCTCGCTACAAGCACCTACTGTGTTTTTTTTCCGGCGACTTTCCCTTTTTTTTTTTCTGGTCGAACATGCATGTGACAGGCAGCGGTCTTCGCTGACGACGGCTCTGGGGCAGGGAAGGCCGGACCGTTGGACGGAAGGGACTGCGCGCGAAGCCTCGTCTGAATTGCTTCGACCCCAGTCGCTCTCTTAAGTAGTCCCTAATCGCCTCAGAAGAACGTCCCAGGTCCTCCTCCCCCTGGAATACCGGTTCCAAAAACGCGAATTCATCATTTCCGCTGACCAGCATTATTGGCGTAGCCCCCATGCACTTAGTCTAGTTACAAAAGCAGTATCATTCGGCGAAAAGGAGTTTTTAGCGATCATTCCCTCATATCAGCTTTTCCTAATACCCGTTTCCGGATTCTTCTTTTGTTCCGTAGGCAGCCCCCCTTTAGCGCTCCGAAGGCCCTATTAGTCGAGCGGGTTGTCAATTCTCACTTCTCGGCCTATTCTCTCCGCCTCCTCCTCCCCCCCCAGCGCAGCGTTATTCACTGATGTCCCCAATCGACACCCTTAGACGAAACGAAAAGACGATCTTTACTGATCTTCCTGAGAGTAGTCTTGGCATCCTTCCTGCTTCCCGCTCCGGGGTCCCCCCTAAAACTTCCCCTTTCCTTTGAAACCCACCTGGCCTATTGCCCTCATAGGGATTTAAACCGTCTATGCACTTTTTTCCTCCGCTCGCTGTACGGCGAGGGATAGGTTCTCTTCGTTTTTCTCCCCCCCCCACTGGGTTGTTTCAATCGATCTTTTCCTATAAGAATTAAATCTCGCGCCCCTCGGCCCCCAGAAAATTTTTCAGTCCACTTCCCCCCCCCTTTGCCAGCGGTCTCCCAGCACCACCCCAATCCGTCATCCCCCCTCCCCAAAACAACATCCGAGAATATTCCTCTAGATGACTCCAGGATCTTCTTCCTCCCCGCTGGATTCCATAATTCATGTGTCTGCGCTCCTTCCTCCTTTTTTTCTCTCACGTTGTGTTTGTTGAGATTTCTAACGCGCAAGAAAACTTTCCATTCTTTACGCACGAACATCGTGCAGGCGGCTCATCCCGTTCATCCCGATAATTTCCCGATATCGTGCTGTTTTGTTTTGAGCGGTGATCCGATTTTTTTTGATTGCGGAACCGGAAAGTCGCTTTCCGCGTGCCTTTAAAAAAGTCTGCCGCTCTTTTCGCGCCCCCCCCGGAATTTTAATTCGTTCTTTGGATCCGGATTGCAATCCCCTGGGCTCTTTTCCTTTACAACTTAACCCCGAGAACCTGATCCTCTTGACAGCGAGGTCTGACGAGCAGGCGGTGTGAAGACAATTCGTCCGTTACCTCGGTCCGTTTCCCCCCTTCCCCGCTCTGCGTGCTGTTTGAACACGGATTTCCCGGAAGCCCCGCGCTAAGCCTACATAGAGTGGCAGTACGCATTCTGCCCCACATCTACAGATTTTTGGAGTTGGTTCATTTTTCCGTGGATGCCCCTTTCTCGACATCTTTCTTCAAACGAGGCCGTGAGCTTTCGGCTCTTTTTTTTCGCCGCTACTTGATTCCGGATTTATCGCTTCCGAACCCGAAGGCTCACGAAGAGATGACCTTTTTAGGCGTTCTCCGGAGATCAGGAACAGTTCTCAGAAAGGAGCCCGAGATGATAAGGACCAACCCCCCGTTTCCTTTTTTTATTTACGACGTCCTTCCCTGCGGTTGTATCCCCTTCAGTGCACTCCCAATTCGGAGGAACCTGAAGCGAGTCACGGCCAAAATACTTTTTTCCCTTGTTGTGGAGCTGCTCCCTGCATCAAGCTTGACTCCGAGGTGGGCACCTTCTTCTTGCGGAGGATAAGGCCCCCGAAATGGACTTTTTCTAGGGGAGTTATCCCCGAGTCGTCATTGATTTCGAGAATCCTCCCCTTGCATTTAAATGGAGTACCCTTCCTAGCACTTTCCCCCAATTTTCCGCGCCATGGCCTCCCTTGTACCGTGCAATGTTCCCTTAGGGTGACCGTCACCTCCCCTGATGGACTGTCTGCGAAGCGTCTGGAACCACCCGGTGAGGGTCTAAATTTCGAGTTTTTTTAGCAGATAGCCTATGGATACTCCTCGGTTCTCCCATGGGTAGTGATCTGCAGTGATCGCGACAGTCCCTTCCATACCGGCCCTTTCGGTAAATTTTTCTGGTGGCACTCAGTTCCCCCGCTTACGCGGTGGAGATCTGCCCGTTCGGATTGTGACTTCGCGAGCTTCGGATCTTTTTTTCCTAGTTTTCGGGGTGTTAAAGCCTCGTTGGAACCCCAAGTTGAATTTCTCTTCGAGTCGACTCCTCCGCATCTTTTCCTCCAATCTGCCACGACCCCCCATCCTCGTTACAGAGGACTGTAGATGACTCCTTTCTATACCTTTCTTGGCAAGCTTCCCGGTTCGGTGCCCATTCGTTTGGTTTAATCAACTTCCGGTGCAGAAAGTTGGTCAAGTCCTCTATCCCCCCCCATTCCTCCCAGTCTGATATGGAAGTCGGTTTTTCTCGAAGTGGCTCCTGGGTGAAACCCCCCCCTGATCCTCCCCCGGTTGAGCAAATAATGGTGGAATCTGTCGACAGCCCTATTCACTTCATTCTTCAGGCACGCAAGAAATCCCCAAATATTCTTCGCTCTTCTTAGGAATGTCTTAATTCTCTTGCCCTCCAGTTTTCGGTCATTTCAAAAGGACACCTACATTTCTTCCGTGGCTACAAAATGGGAAACTGTCCCCCAATGTCTAGCGAGGAACGTCAAACAACCTCCCGCCGCTTGCCCCGAGCGAATCCGTTCTGGTGGTGCGCGCGTCTAGGAGAGCGCTATGTCGAGCCGGGAACCCCCAGATTAGAAATCCCCTGGAAAAACTGAGTCCCTGCCTGTGTGATGGGGCTTTCCTCTCATATTGACGAAGATTCACCTTCCTTCGCGAAAGGTCCCATCGAGGCTCTTCTTTTTTCCTTTTTGGCGGCTTGCGCCCCCTAGGGAAACCTGCTTTTGCGTCGGGGCTACAAGACACTCATCCGCTTTTGATTTCCTTTTTCTCCCGTCAGAGGGTGAGCTCCGGACGCTTTTTTCCAGTTCTTAAAGCCCTTATAATGACTGAGGACGCGTTCGCCCAGCTTTGTTCGGATTCTTCTAAGCTTTCTTTCCCCCCATTGGACGCTGCCCCGGCCCGTTTTCCGGGAGGGAATTTCAGCTCCGGATGCTTCGGGAAAAAAAACCGTTCTTGCGCAAGGACGTATGCGAAGACCCTCCCTCAGTACCGGGACCCGTCGCAGCTGGAAGCCCTACTCTGGTGTTCTAGGGAGGATTTTCCTTCGACGATGTTCTTGCTGATCGGAGGAGAATTTTCCTCAAAATCCCCTTTATCGGCCTTCCAGGGGAGAGTAACATCTCCTTTATTAAGCTGAAGGCGTCCCTTCACCCCCGTCGCGCGGGGCCCCTTTGCCTCTGAATCTGGGCGGTGGGAGGCTTCGCTTCCAAAGCGTTTTTGTTGACCTGTCAGGCCCCGCGCCCCTGGCTATCGGTCGTGTAGGGCAAGCGCTTCCCTTGCAATAAGTCTCCCCCCCCCCCAAAGCCCCCTTTTGCCCGCACCAGTTAGGGTTTGCGGCGATGCTCCCCCCTCGTTACTTGCGAATCGGCTTCCCGAAATGGCTGCGAAATAACATTAGTCGAACTTTGCTCCCCCTTGGGACGGCGTACCTCCCCGGATCAGAAGTTTTTGGAGATTTACTCCCTCCCCGGCTATAAATGAGTCTTAAGTTTCTCGCGGACCAATTCAGGAAAAGACCGTCCGCGAACTCATCGCGGCTCCCCTCCCACTAAATTTTTCTCCCTCCCACCTGCCCCGTGCCCCCAACTCCTCTCCTCCCCCCTAACCTCTCCCCCCCCATCACGCTTCCACATACTCCCCACCTCCTCCCCCCCCCCCCCCACCCATCCCTCCAACACTCGGCGCCCCCTTCTCCACCCACCTTCCCGGCACCCCCCCGCTTCCCCTTATACTCGTCCCCCCCCCTCTCCTTCCCCCTCCTCCCCCCCCTTACTCCCTCGTTGCCCTGTTTCTCCACCACCTACCTCGCCCCCCACCTTCCCTCTCTCTCCCCCTGACCCCTACACCCCCACCCGTTCCCCCCCCTCCCTCAATCCCCCTCCCCCCCTACCATTTTACCTTCCCATCCATCCTCATTATCAACCCACTAACCCCATTCGCTCTCCCCTACCACACCCCAACCCCCCCCCTAACCCCACCCTTTCCACCCTTCTCCTTCTCCTTCTACCCCCACTCCACCCACCCCCCCCCCCCCCCCTCCTCACTCACCTCCTTGATCTTTGTTCGGTTACCCCACCACTCCCTTACTCTCTTATCGCCCCCCCCCTCTCCCCCCCTTCCTTCTCTCCTTCCTCGATCTCTCACCCATCCCCTCCACTTCTCCTGTTCTCCCCACCCCCTTCGTTTACTCCCTCACTTCCTTCCTTCTTTTCGCCCCCCTCCCATCTCTCACGCCACCCCCCCCTCTTCCCCATCCCTACCCATCCGCCTCACTCTTAACCACACTGAACTCTACCCCCTCCCCCTCCCTCACTCCTACCACCCACGCATCATTTCCCCCATTCCCCCCCTCGTCACCAATCCCCTCCCCGACTCCCCTCCCGCTCTCACCCCATCCCCCCTCCCCTCTTCTATTCTCCACCCCCCCCCCCTCCTCCCTCCCCACCCTCCCTCCCTTTCTTCCCTTCACCCCCGACCCACTCCTCACGCCCACTCTTCCTACCCGTCCTTCACACCCCTCCTTTACTCCTCCCCCCCCCCCGGCACATGTAGTTTCCCTGGAATACCAGCTGTTCCTCCAGTGTTGACAGGCGAGCTATCTGGACGGACTTAGTATGAGCAGGGACCCCCTTACTGGTTCAAGGACTTTCTTCCTTACCTTTCTCTTCCCTTTTTTTGTCGAGAGCTTCCTGATATGCACGAGAAATTAATCCTTTTTCCATTTTCCCGGCGACATAACGGAGCTTCTTCCTCTAGCTTAGCCTTTCCACACTGTTCCAACCAAAAGTTTTCACTAAACGAGCCCATTCTTCCTAGTAGTTCGAGTATTACCCTGTCGGCTCTCCGGGTATGTTCAATGTTAGTTTTTCCTCTCCTTTGCCGACCCCCCCGTCTGGTTCCACTGACCCCCGAATGCTAGGAAGAACTGCTGCTGATAGCCTGACGAAAGGGTTAGACCTTTTTTGCTTCGGGATTTCTCTTCAAAGCCCCTTCAGCCATGGCAAGAGTAAGATAATGTATGGCATCGCCGGCACCCAGTGATGCCCCCGATAAGGAAAACCTTTATCTCCCCTTAGCTGCCATCTTTGCATTTTTCATTTCCCTCGGCTTGCCGATGGGCTCACTAGATAGGCAAAAGACCATGGGGAATTTCCTGGCGAACTGATCCAGCGTCCTTTCTCAACGAAGGGATGAGGCCAGGAAACCCCCCTGCACAAGTCGAGTTTGAGTCCCCTCCCCCGTCTCTGAAGGCTTCCGTTGCATTCTCAATGTACGACCCGCTTTGCAAGGCTCTGGTTCTCCGGGTTTACTCCTCCCAGAGCGCCCCCCCCCGGACCCCACCATACTTCAAATAAACCCTAATAGGTGTAAAGGGGCGTCCGCGTCTCGTTCTTCGTTCCTTTTTTTTCATCCCCTCCCTTCGAACGGTTTTTCTCCCATCTTTGAGTGAAGGCGCCTGCAGAGGACACGCCTAAGAGTACTTCGGTGATGCTCTTCTTCCAAATCTTAATCCCAGGGGCGCCCCCCGATTCATTATGGGCGCTATCCTTTTCTGGCTTTGTAAGGACCCCCCGCAGCTTTCACCCGCTTCGTGCCCCCCCCCCCCCGTCTCATGCTTTCTCGGAGGTCCCCCCGGACCTTAGGGTTAAGGTTTCCATTTTTTCCTGAGACTAGCCACCAGCACAGTTCGCTACTAGCATCGATTCTCCTTTCGGGCTCAGATCTTTTATTCTTTTTTTTTCCACTATTGATCCTTTTTCTCCATACACGCCTGGGAATATCTCTAATGGATTTCGTAAGTCTGTGAGGTGCCCGGCCATACTTCTGCGCTCCCCTTCCCCTCCCCCAGGCCCCCAAGACCTCCGAGTCATACTCTTCGCTCCGGCTTGCCTGTTTTTCCTCGCTATACCGCCAAGTTTACAGGTTCCTTTTCTCCCCGTGATCCCTGTCCAACCACACTGTAATCGTCCATTCGAAAGGCCTCCCCTTAGGGACATCTATTTTTTATGATATTTGTCCCCCCCATTCGGCTCCTTCCTTATCTGTGCTGTAATCTTATAGTGCGCCCGAAGATATTGTTTCCGGATCGCTTTTTCCTCCCTGACCCCTCTCCCCCGCATTTGCATGATTTCGTTAGGACCTTTGTATCTCGTCCCCAGCCCCCCTTCCCCCTTCCTGTCCCTGCGATGGGCCCCGTCCCGGTGACGGCGTACTCTTCTTCAACGAAAGTGGGATCGAAGTCCGTCATCTACACCCTCTGTTCGCCCCCCTCTTCTTTTTCGGTTTTTCTTTTTTTACCTGCCCCCAACTCTGGTTTCTTCTCTTATCATTCGAAGAGACACTCCTGCCCTTTGTTTTTTTTTTTCTTCCCAAAACGATGCTTTTCCCTCCCTCCGCAACTCTCCAGCCTCTCTCGCCCCCTTATCGCAAGCTCTCTCAGTCCTTCTCCGATCCCCCGACTATCCGCCCACTCTCTTCTCGAAGAAACGACCGCGATTACCCCCAGTGAGGTTCCCTTTCCTTCGCGATTTACGTTTGACTTCAAATCTTTTATTCATCGGGCCTCTCTGCTCCACGCTCCTTTCCACTACGGTTTGTGTTGCCATTCAATACCCCTGCTCCTTACCTCTTTTTTTTTTTACCTTTTAACCTGCACTCGTCAGGAAGCTGGCCTTCCGGCCTTCTTTTCCTCCTCCTTAAAGTCCTTGACTTCCTTTTCTTCGTCTCTCAGGCAATAGCTGTCCTTTCATAGACCCTCTATGTCCTCCGCCGCCTCATCCCCCTTCAAAGAAGATCGGACCATTCCCGAGAGAGACACACCCCGGACTTCAGCGTATTTTCCAATCACAGACTTCTTGTTCTCCTCTTTCGCCTGTCGGCCTTCTGCACTTCGCGTCCCTCCCCTCCCTTCAGCAGTCAGAGGCGACAGCTAGTCGAGGTTTTATTTGATAATATATCGCCCTCCCCCGGTTTTTTGCCTCCTTTCCTTTTTTTCCTGATTCGGTCTTGTCGAAGTGCAGATCTTCCTTTCCGACGGCGGTTCGCCAGCGCTAACGCTTGCGCCTTCTGTCGACTCCTCCCCCCCATCAGCCTCCCACTCTTTTTCTCACGTCGTCCACCCTGCGAACGCCCAAAAGCGCTTTCGCTTTTTTATACGAAGAGAGCCTTCCGTCTTGCATTTCTTCCCCCGAGTTTTTTTCCCCGCAAACCTTCCCTTTCTTCAACAACGGACTCTTTCGCACGGCGGACTCGTCTTCCACCGCTGCCCTAGTGCCGCCTCTCTTTTTCGGCGCGGATTTTTTTTTCTTAGGTTTTTTTCTCTAACTCCCACTCCGAAGGAACCTCTTGCGCGCCCCCCTCGGACGCCCTCAGACCTTTTCCCCCGCTCAGGCCTTTTTCCGTCGGCTTCGGGCTTCCCCTCAAGGCCCCCCCTCTTTTTCACCGCCCCCCCCCCCCTCCCGAGCATCTTTTCCCCTTTCCCCCTGCCTCGCCGCTCCCGTAATCTTTACTCTCTCTCCCCTTCCCTCCTCCTCGGTTTTTGTTGGATTCTATAAAACTGGAATGCTCAACGGCCAGATCCAGTTTCAGGACGGCGATGCTGGCGTTTTCCTCCGATCATTTCCTGTTCGGCGTTTGTCTCGGTGTCTTCTATATGGGTATTGATAAGCCGACCTCGTCGGGCAGCGTGCCGGTCCAATTGCTGCCCGTTTCTGCATGGGTGCGCCACTGAATTTTTAATCTCTCTTTGTTGATAGGCTTTTTCCTTTTTCCCCCCGGCTTTCCTACAAACTCAACTTGAACCTGCTCCCCTTTTTTGACAGCGAGGCCGGACCTCGCATGCTGTTCTATCCGCCGTTAACCTTTCCTTTTTTCCTACGGCTTTTTGGGATTTTCGCTCGTGAAAGATTGACTCCTAGTGGTATAGCACCATCTAAAGCTTCTTTTGTGGCTGTGATTGGCTTCATATTATCACATCGCTGATGAGGCGGCGTTCGCTAAGCGATCCCCTTCGTTATCGTGGCTTCCCCCTTTTTCAGACCCCCCTTTTCTTCCCCTCTGCGGCTTCTCCGGACGTTTTCTGACCCCCTTCATAAGGAAAGGTTATTCGACACCACTGTAGATTCGCGTCCTTCTCAGCACGAAACCCTTCCCCTCCCGCGCCTTTCCTGTGTCTTTTCCTGCTTGACTGCAGGGCTCTTCCGGGCGAAGCTGTCCAAAGCGGGAGTCGTCTTTTTTTTTTTTTTTTACCCAATTGAGCGTTGTTGTGGGCTCCGTTTGCATCACTCCGAGCGGCTGGGACTTCTGCGGACTTATATGAAGGACCCTCCTTGACCGGCTTTTTTCGCTCTATTTCTTTCTAGCTCCCAGTAAAGGAAGTCAAGGCTTAGGAAGTTAAACGGGAACCACCCTTCCTCGGAATTCCGGGCCTATTCCTGTACGCATCCTTTTTTCCGACAGCTTGCCCCCTTGATGGATTGTCGGGTAGCGAACCGGGGGCATGGTGTCCCCCTTGAGGTGGGGTCTAACTCCCTCTTTTCCAGATAAGGGCCCTTTCCAGTCAACTTCTGGCGTCGGCGAGCTTTTGAAAGTGATCCTCAGTCCGTCCCCCCTTCAGGACTCTTGGTCTCTCCCAATCCGCGTGTGTTATCCTCCCGCCCAGCGAGTCCCTTGGAGCCTCGGTTAACGTCTTCTTTCTCTTTCCTGGCAGCTTGACTTCGCGACCTGCTGGAGAGGGAGGGCTTGTTACCTCTTGTGTCGAACCCATTTTCATCTTTCGATTTCCTCAGAAAAGATTGTCGCTTAGCCCCGAAAAGCCGACAAATATATTCCCTTCCAGTGAATGTAGCTTCCGATACGCAGATAGTACGCCGTCCCCCCCCTTATGTTTCCCCCTTCTGTTTCGTCCACCGAACCCCTAGCTTTAGCTACTGGTTCTTACAGCCCCCGCCGCGATCCTCCAGTCCCCCCCTCCCCGTAGACAGCAAAAGCTGCTTTTTTCAGAAGTGGTCAGGGACCCCAGTAGGCCCTACAAATTCCTAGCTATGATTCTGATCGCCGATAACCCTTCCTAGTGACTCTCAAGAATCACATCCTCCCATACTCAGTCTCTTAGGCCTGTCCGGAATTCCGCTTTTCCAGTTTTCGTCGATCATTGAACCTTCCCTGATTGCTCCCCCTGTGGAAACTGTTCCCAGATTATAGCGAGGACCATTGCAGCCGCGTCGCTTCCTAGGACGATAGTCGCTGGTTGGCTCCTTTCTGAATTCTGAAGTACTTCACCGTCAGCTCGACCCGAAAAACTTCTTCCCATTGGGTCGGCCGTTTGTTCGACTATCAATTGATTCCTCTTTTTCCCCGGCCACTTGGAGGTCCTTCGGAGGCGGGCGGGCGTGTGCGACGTCTATGGCGCTTTCAACCTTGCCCTCTTCTTTGAGAACTTCCCAGCTTCCGCAATGCCTTTTTGAGCACTCAGCGTGAAACTTCTTCCTTTTCTGGACGTCAATCTGACCCTTTCTTACTGATCGGCTTTTCCCTTGGGGGGTAAGTCAACGCCGATGCTAGGAGGAATCTTGTCCCTCGATCCCTCCAAGCCTTTATTTAAGATGCATTTGTTCCAAGAGGACACCCCTTCCTCCCCCCATTCACCGCACCCCCCCCCACTTACCCCCCTGGCCTCACGACCCCCCTCCCCGGGCCCACCTCTTGATCCCTCCCGAGGGCCGGGATCTTTCAGTCGTTCGGATTAACGCAACCCCCTTTTCCTCCCTTGCCCCTCAGGGTGGATTCGAAGGCACCTGAAGAGACCGGGCAACGCGCCCGGGACTTCTTCTCTTTGTCTCCGGGGAAGGCGACGTTTTGGATGGGTCTTAAAACCGCCTTTTTACGAGCGGCCCTTTTTTTCGAAAGGGGTTGCTCTAAATGCATCAGGTTTCCCTCTCCCCCCCAGGGAATAGCCCCCTCGTTTTTTTCCCAACTTGCGCGGGTGCACGGTGGCCTAGCGCGCGGATGAGGACCCCCTTTAACGCGCCCTTTTTTTTTTGCCTTGAAAGGCCACGCTTTGGTCTTGCGATCGGAATTGCTCTCGGCACGCTCGTATATTGCCCTTCCTGTGTTCGCAAAACCCCCCTCCCCCCCAGATTCGCACGGGAGTTTCCTTGAAGGGCTCTTTTCCCGATGCGACATCTTCGTCCCCTGCGAATCGGCGGACAAGTGTCGCCCTCCCGATCTACTTATAACATTTAGGACGAGCTCTGCTCCCTTCTTTTTCCTTCTGATTCCTGCTTCTATTATCTTTCCCTGCCGTCTCCCGGAGCGAGGACCACGAACTACAGACCGAAGCGGCCCCTTTCCATTACTTCGGCTACTCGAAATTACACTCCCCCCCTCCAGTACCGGGGGTCTCCGTGGAATCCCCTTTTCATGGTGTTTGCCTTTCTCCCAGCGAGAGGGACGGAAGCTTCCTTGCGCGGGACCATGGACGGTGAAGGATTTGCCTTTCCTATCACGGAATCTCTTTCCTCCTTCGCCGTTGTTTTTCGGAGATTCCGAGACCCCTCACGGCGCATCCCCGGACGCTTTTCACCGTCCCGCCGCTTCGCCAAAAAACTGAAATCCTTTTCCCCTGGCTTGGGATTCCCAACCTACATAGGACCCCCCCTTTCTCGCTGTAGTTCGCACGGTCGTTTTTTCTTGGTCGCTCATTTCTAAGTCCCATTAACCGTGGAGAATCTTCCATCCCCCCGCCGAATAAATTCCCCTTTTCCCCCCCATTTTACCTTTTCAATATAATCCCGAGGCTCGCCTTTTTTCAGACTTCTGCTTTTTAGTTGGCTCAACAGCCATTTCCGCCGATCGCCTCTACTTCTCCCGAATCGCCGGCCCACACAGATGCGCTCTTCACCTTCCCTTCACATTTTCTCCTTTTTCTTTTTTGTTTTGCGCAATCTCACGTCTTCGTCCCGACCATGGCCTTTCAGTGCGAACACGGCCCCTTTTTTTTTTTTCCTCCAAGCGTCGCCATCAGCTTCTAGTTCTCCACCACAGTGCCGAGTTTGAGGCCTCTTCCCCGGCGCCGCCGATGAATTGCCCTTCGAAAACACGCTTTTTCGGTCGGGGCGTTTTTCTCACCGTCCTCAGAAGCCGGCCTTCCCATCGTACGAGGAACCCCCTCCCATCGAACCTCCCCCGGCTTCTTCGTCCGTTTCTTCCCGCCTGGCCCTTGCGCAATTCCTTTTTTTTTTCCTCACATCCTTGCTGACGCGAACTTTCCAGCCGAGCCTCAGCTTGGTTGCTCTCGCTTCCTCCAAAATCTTCCCGTCGCAATAGGCTTGGAGCAGCGCCCCTCTTCATTTTACTGGGCGTGGTACTTTTCAAGGTCTTCTCCGCCGAGGAATTTCCCCCCTACTTCGTGCTCCTGGCTCCGCTCCAAGCGGAGGCGTTTCTTCTTTCCGTGAAGCTCGCTTTTTTCCCTCGAACTCCTCTTCCCCCACGAAATCACTCGACTGCGCTTTCTCCTGCCTACAAATCAAGATGATTTCCGCCAACTCCCCCCCCCCCCTGCACCTGGTTTTAATATCAGGTTCGGCGTGCTGGTCTCCTTCTTCGACCTCCTTTTGAAGAAGTCCGCCAGCGAACTCCGAGTCCCGGCCTTCCCGGCTGGCTTCCTGCTATAAGACTTTCCCTTCCAGTTTCCATTTTTCTACAATTCTTTTCCTCGAATCCTGACCCCAGCCTAATTCAAGACAGGTCCTTCATTATTTTACATCTATTGGCTGTATTGGTCCCTTCTCGAACCTATGGACTTCATAGTTTGCTGCTCTTTTTGCGGATCGACTGGTTGAAGCCACTTCTCGAACTTCCATATATGGTAGGACCCTTTATTCTTGTACCTCGGCGCTTTCCCCCGTTCGCTCCCGCTCTGCTGGGCACTCTCCTATCTGCTCAACGCTGGGCTTCCATCCCCCCCCCTTTTAATAGACAGTCTCTCTCCCTCTGATTGGTCGGCCTCTTCCCCTGGCTCCAGCAAACCTCTTATAATTCGCTTTTCCCCACTATGCTTTACAAGCCCCCTCTCAACTCTCAGCGCTCCGCAATTATCGCAGCTTTCCCCCCCGTCACGGAATCCTTCCTTTGTAACAGACAGTAGGTCTTCTTTCGACTACACGCCTGATCAACAGGTCCTTGATGGACTTAACTTCGCGCTCACTGCTTTTTCTTTCCCGCCGCCATCTTCCCCCCTCAGTTATATCAATCTGCTACCCTCTCCCCCTCCCTTTGGTGCCCCTTTCGTCCGCCCGTTAACCTCATCAGTTTGGTGCCCCTTTCACCGCTAGATGCGACAGGACGGCGTCCCCCTTCCTCTGGCGCTTTCGCCGTTTTCCCTACTTCCTTAACCTTGTTCTGCTGCAATATGCTGCACCTTGCCGCCCATCGATCGCGTCATGTAGTCGCATTCCGCGCAGACCTTCCCGTCCACAGCGCTGCCAGCTGATGTCAACTTTTTTAACCACCGTTTTCTTTGTACTCTCTTTCTTTGCCGCTTCGCTCTGAATTCCATGCACTTCGCTCTCCAAACGCCTTAAGTCAGTCGGCGTCCAGCTCGTCCCTTTTCGCTGATACCCTTCCCTCTCGTTGCTTCGTGCCCCTCTTCCGAGCGGTTTTTTCAGTTCTGCCGCGGCGGCTCAGAGATAAACGCCGGTGCGTTCCTTATCTCTCTCCTTCATCAGATTTCCCCTCTTCGCTGTCAGGCTTGCAGACCTTCTCTTTCGATACGCCGTCGACAGAGCAGTCGTACTTGCCTCTTTCTTTCCTTGTACCCAGCACCTCCAGAGCCCGTATGAGACCCTTCCTCTTGGTACCGGAGGCTCTTTCCCAACGCTGCCTCTTCAGGCTCTTTTCCAGTTGATCTTATTTTTCGTTTGCCATCGCCAAATATACCGACAAAATTCTTTTGCGCGCCCCCTGCAAAGAAACTTTTTGCTCCGTTCTTTTTCCTTTCTGCTTTAGGTAATCCCTTGATAACCGCGAAAACCACTAAGAGCATCTGGTATGGATGAATCGACTTTGTCCTCCCGCCTCTGTAGCCTCGTTCCCTTTTCCTTGTGCTTGTCCCCTCCTAATACGTTTGAGCACGAGAAATCCCCCCGCGTCAGGCGGCCCCCCCTATGGTTTCACATAATTCAAGATGTTGGGTTGGTGTTTTTCGCGTGATTCAGCTTTTTTCCTTATGCTTAAGCCGAACTTTTCGGCGTTCCTGAGGGCCCTTCTTTTCCAAAGTTTTTGTCGTTTGCGCCCCTTTTTAGGGTGATAGCGCACCGCAACGGCAGTGGGAATCCACTTCCACGAAGAGAAACTGCCCCCTTTGGGGGCCGGACTGAGGCGACGCGGAAGGCTTTTTTCTTCTTTTTCCGCCGTTACCCTTTAAGCCCTTTCCCCACGAGGACGCGGAAGCCGCGCAATTAAGCTCTAGGTATCGCCCGCGCTTTGAGGGGCAGGGTCCCCGTTTTTCGACGTTGGCTGACATCTTTCTTTTCCCCACGCGGCGCTGATTGAGTTCTTTTTTTTTTTCCTAAGGCGCGCCCTTTTTCCGCACACGTCTCTTTCCCGTTCTTCTGCTTGCGACGCGGACTCCTCCGGAACAGGTATTTCATCCCTTCAGATTCGCGAGTCCTCTTTAAAAACTCTCTTCTCTCGAGTTGTTCTTCGACAGGCGATCCAGTCTGTTTCCCTTCAAATACGTTCCTCGTTGTGGCTCGCGCGGTTCTTTCGAGCTTTTTTTCTTGCGGATTCCGGAGCGATGGCCTCCCGAGTTTGCTGCTGAGAGCCTAAGTTTAACGCAAGGATTCCTCCGGAAAATCCCTTGAACTTTTTCCCTTGTACTTTTCATGCGCCAGGCTAGCGGGTTTTTTTCCCCGTCCCGTCCCAACCTGTATTTTCGGGAGCGACTTTATTGGCAATTTCCGTTACTCAGCTTCATACGGGCGATGGAAAGAAAACTGGATTTTCTGGCCTATGCGTCGGACGATTTTTTTTTTCAAGTTAGCGCGACTGTTCCCACCCGGACGTTTGTATTTAGTGCTCCTCTTATCGCGGGAGATCCGTGTCCACGTTCGGATTCGTGACTTCGCGTGGAGCTTGCGAAATGGCGTGAGGTTGGAGAGTTGTGGGCTGTTTAAAGACATGAACTCCTTCTTATCTTTGAACCGCCCCGCGGTGAGCCAGTCTGAACGGTTGACCAATCATAGTCTCCCTCATTCGAAGGTAGTGTTTTCCCCTTTTGAGTTTTACCGTCCCCCGTCGGTGCCCATCGGGGCGGACGAAAGAGCGGGCCGCGAACTTGGTCCACTTTCTACTTCCAACCTCTTAGAGACCAGCTGCGGTTCGATGAGTGGCCTTCAGGGACCCCCAGTGATCCCTCCGCCTCGCGCCTTCCTTGAACCTATTCCTTTCATTCTCCGCGTGCACCAGAGAAACCCCCAGCCAATAGATGTCGCTCCCTTCCTGTTGCGGTCCCGATTGCAGGGGTCATTGGGCACTTTTCTTTGCTAAATGTTTCAAAAGGACACTTAAGGCGGATCTCCTCCTCAACCCCACTTGTATCCTTGAGGACGACTCTGGTTTCTATGTCGGCTTTTTGCAGTCCGTCGAGCCGGGCACCGTCCTCTTCTCCCTCACCTTTTAAAAAAATGATTACCCTCCCCGTGGTTTCGGCTCTGCCTATCACGGCATTCCTTAAAAGGCCTTGCGAGGCGATTTTTTCTTTTCGCCGGGGCTTCATGGCTAGGCCTTTCGTAGGACCCCCCGTCCGCATTGGCTCACCTTCAACCAGGAGCACGAAGGCGGTTCCCCGGCGTTGTCTGACGCTTTCCTTCCCTTATAATGATCGGCGGCTCGTCCCCTCTTTCGGGGGACCCCCCGCACCTTCTTTTTCTCTTTCTTTTTTCAGATCGGATGTGGACAACCACAGTTCGCCCGCGAAGGGCCATGGGATGCTTTCTTTTCCCCGAAGTCGGCCCTCGTAGCGACTTCCCTGGATTTTTTTCAGGCCTTTCGATTGTCCGGCGGTTTGAGGAGTCGGTCGTAAACCGCACGACCTGATTCTCCTTGTGTTTTCGACATTTGCGAGAAATGCATCGGCGTTCCGCCCGATATTTTCCCAACGTTGGTCTTCGACTCGAAGTATGGGTCGGGCCTTCGCTGAAATCGCCGTTCGCAATGAAAGGTTTTTTTTTGCGATCTTTTTTCTTAGGAAAGCCCCCTTAGCGCACCCCTCCCCCAAAGATTCGCTTCTTTTTTTGCCCTTCTTCCGGGTCCGGACTACATTCTAGTACGAGGCGAATCGGCCTTCCCCCTAAGGCTGTTGCGCCCCTTTTTACCCTCCCTCATAACTTAGCACTCTGCGCTCCCTCATTTCGCATGCGTTGTCTCTCCAGCGGTATAATGCCCTTCCGAGAGAGGACCACTTAATGAACTTCCCCCTACTCGACTCAATCCTTAACGTCTATTTCAAGTTTCTTTACTCCCAGCTGGTTACACGCTTCAGTTTTTGAAGTTCCGACCGAGCGGGAATCCCTTTATGCGCTGGAC
>Ga0179593_1459620_pt1 | contig 17823 bp, 27 predicted proteins | sample CZODoug2_1_08_16_FD_185931 | JGI IMG/M metagenome (GOLD analysis project Ga0179593, IMG submission 185931) | Vadose zone soil fungal communities from Angelo Coast Range Reserve, California, USA - CZODoug2_1_08_16fungal (PacBio error correction) | ecosystem: Environmental > Terrestrial > Soil >... | reverse complement strand
CGACCGGCCTTTTCTTTTCCAAAAGGGCTCAAGTTGGCACCTCCCATCCCCCCCCCCGATCCCCCACCATTGCCCCACCTCGACCCCCCCCCCCCTTTCCCCCTACGTACCTCTCTCCCCCGTCACCCCACCCTGTCACCGATTCCCTCCTCCAGATGGTCAATGTCCTACCCTGGTTGTACCGAGAACTATTTTTACACCACCTTTTGTACCAAGCGTATCCCCAAACCGCTGCTTCGTTACCACTGGTCCTTTTCGGGACTCTTTCCTTGGTGCCCCCCTGTTGTTGCCCGAACGTTTTTTGACCCCCCACACACGCACCCTCCACGTCGGTACTTTGTTGGCGGGGGAGTCCTTCTGATATCTTTTTGACGGTGCGTGTAGTCCCTTCCATTCGGGAGATTTTTTTTTTATTTCCTCCCCCGATAAAAAGATTCTTTTGGAGGTGGGGACAGATTTTTGGTACTCTTTCTCTTTTGAGCGAAGTTTTTCTCTTTTTTCCCCCCCCAATAAGCTCAGTTGAGGGCGTCTCTTTGATGCCTAGTTTTTTTCTTCTTGATTGTTCAGCTTCGCCTTGAAGACGCCCTTCAACGTCAGCGTTGGCTTGCCTCCCCAGGTTTATGTTAAACTCTCCGCTAATAAAACAGTAGTCAGGTAGTTATGGGAATCGATGCTTTCTTTGATACAATGCCCTTGATCTCCAAGCAAGGTCACTGGCGACCGCATGGTTTTGTTTCTACGGCCTCTCCTGCTCCTCTCTGAGACCCTCCGAAAATGTTTCTCCGTTTCTTTTACTTGCCTATTTTGCGACCCTTCTCGCCATCTTGCACGATTATTTTTCGCGTTCTCCAGTGTTCGTAGTAATGCGATGTTTTTAGAACCTCTCTTAAAGACCATCTTTTTGGTTTTCCCCCCGGCAAGTCGCTGTCACGTTTTTTTTGACGGCAGGCCGTTTTCCTTTAGTTTTGCCCTGCCGCATGGACTATCTGAATTTCTTGGACTCCCCCCCTTTTTCTTTCCAGTTATTCCCGTTCCCCCCGGGCGATGCCCGCTCTCCCCTCTCAACACCTGTTTCCTTGAAGAATTCGAGTTACGGCGTCGTCTTCGCTCTTAAAAGCGATATTTCTTGGCCTGAAACTTCGGACTGCTTCCCTGCGCCAATCCTACCCCACGGAATTCACCCCTTCCCCTTTCATCGCGCTTTCCGTCCCTTTTTTTTCGTCAACCTTCGACTTTCTCAAACCCAGCACACGACCTAGCGTACTGACTTCCCTTTGCTTTTAGTGAGTCTTTTGACAAGCCATCACCGGAATTTGGTCATTCTTCTTTCCCCGCCATCGTTTGAATTGTTTTCCTGATGTTTACTAGGAGGTATTACCTTTACCCCGCTCCGAGTTGAATCCCCTCCTCACCTAGTTCACCTTGGTTAGGCTCGTCGTCGCTTGTTTCACGGACAAATAGTTTTTCCCTTACCAGTTATTTCCCAAGAGGCACTGGGTTTACTGGTGTTTCCCTCGGGCCCTGCCATTTCCCCAATGGCTATAAAAGTTTCCGCCATCCTTCACTTGACACTCCCTCCCCCTTTTTTTATTCTACCCGGTGCCTTTTTGCAGAGTAGTTTTTTTAGCTATCCGTAATAGAGGTTTTTGGTTCATTCCCCCTTCCGTCCCCGCTCCCCCCCATACTTTGGGCGGAGCGGAATCCTTCCTTCAAAAAAAGAACGTCTTTGTCTTGACCCTGAGTTTTTTGTGTGACGGGTCTTCCAAGTTGTTGTAGTAAACTTTTGACCTATTTCGTCGTCACTTTTTTTCTTTGTGTTGGTGTAGTTCGTGGTCCCCCCTCCAAAAAGACTCCTCCTCTTCCTTCCTTCGGGTTTTTTCTACATCCTTTTCAAAGGGCTGCTCCTCCCCTTTGGTCATTCCAAACCGCAGAGTTTGCCCTTTCGCGAAGGTTTCCCATCTGGGGGCTCACTCCTATCCTTGCCCGGCAACGTGCTACGTAATAACGAAATTTGGTGGAACCCTTTTTTTTTCGGGGTAGATCCTGTAGAGCGCGTCTTTAAGGACTCTTTCATATAACCCCTTCTAGATATTCCCCCCCTGCTGCTTCTGGGCATCTCTCGTTTGCATCTTTCTCTTTTCCTATCCTAACTTGTGTAAGCCTCTCATCTCCAAGCGTCTATGCCCCCCACCTCTCAGCTTTTTCTTTGAGACTGGGACGGATTTTAACCTTTTTCCTTGTACCTACCTCTCCCCATTGATAAAACCAAACCCCCCGGTTTACAAGATAAACTTCGGCTCCCATTTTCCTGCGTTTCTTGCGACACGCTGATTTCCCTCCTTTTCTGAAAAGTTGACCTTCCGGTTTTCTTACCCACGTTTTTAGTTTCCTTCTCTTTTCTGGTTAATTTTCGAAAATTGTAGAAAGCAAGTATCGAAACGTATGTTTTTTCTCCCCATCACCCCTCCCTAAAAATGCTTTTTACTCCCCACTTTTTAATGCGCCCATGTTTACAAAAAAACACCCCCCTGGTCCTCGCTGTCCTTCCCTCCCCGTTTCGTTTTTTCCGCCCCTCCTGCTCCCCTGTGCACCCCAAATGTTTTTTTCCTTTTTTCAATGTCACCCTCCCCTCATGATTACCCATTGATTCACCTTCTCCCAGCTCTGAAAGAACCCACCCGGGTCTGAGGCTAATCTTGTCCTGGCTGTTCCATGTTCGTTCTTTTTACACCTGAACCGTTTCCCTAGTGACCCCCTCTTTGAACATCTTATCATCTTTACTATTGTGATGCTCTTCTTCCACGATGGCTTTTTTTCCGAAAGCCCCCTCCGATCCCCCAAAATTTTCTTTTGGAATTTCCCTTCCTCTCCGATTTACAATCGCCAACTTCGCTCTTGCGGGACCCTAATTCACATGCCCTGCCCCTTGAAGAGAATTCCTCGCACCCGTTTGTGCGGTCCCTTCGCTCTTTAGGTCATAGGAGTTTTATCCCTCGGCATGCTGAGAACCCTGGCGCTTTTTCTCGACTACCCCTCCCCTTTTTCGGAGCCTAACCTCCTTTAAGCAGCTTGTACTCTCCCCTAGCGGGTATTCGCCCGAATTCCGCCCAAGCCGACGCCTTTCCCTTTATTCAATTCGTCCACTGACCCCCGTTTTTTTGATTCTCGATCGGGTTGCTCTCTCTTCTTCTTTCCCCCTGCCCTCCCCCCTTTTTTTTTGCGGTCCGATGGGAAATATCTTCCCCTCCCCCCGCGTTCGGCAACAACTTTTCCCTGTTCCTTGCCTCCTCTAACCAATTTATGTACCTGCCCCACACCCAACCTCCTCTTGAACCCACCGCGCCTCCTGTCCTCCTAATTCCTTCTTTTCTAAAGGCAAAAACCCCTTCTCCCTGCTTCGACTCCTCATGCAAGATATTTCTTTCGCATCGCCGGATTTCGTCCTAGACTGCCTTTTCCTCCTCTTTTCCACCTCGGCCCAACGAACCAGGCGTCCTCTTTCCCCTCCACTTTCCCATATTGTGCTTGATCACTTGTTTTTTTTTTCTCAACCATCGCTGAACCACAATGGTAACAAACCCAAGCAGTGTCTCTAAAGGACCCCACCCGCGTCCCCCCGTCGGTCAGCGGAAGCTAGTGCACCGAAAGCCTCTCAGGCACCATAGCTGATTTTCTGAATGGCTTTCTGTCCCCTTTCGAAGCTTCGCTGAGAGCTACGCAGCAAGTTTCTTTCCCCTTGGTTAGCTTCTTTCTTTTGTAATATTGTCAGCCCCCATTCTCCTCCCAAAATAGGCCTTCCTCCCCTTTCTCCCTACAGGGTTTCTCCTTTTGACCCCATTTTCTCCCTCTTCCCCCCGATTTTTTTCGCTCCCACGCCCCATCCCCCCCGTGTAAGTTTCCGACTCCCGTGCCCCAACCCCGTTTACGGACGTTCATAAGCTTTTTACGTTACACAGCTGCCCCCACCCCCCCCTCCCGGAGCCCCCCCCCCCCCCGGATCCCCCCCATCGTAGGCAACCCAACCAGAGTTCTTTCCCAAAGCGTTTCTTGCTTGAAATTGACTAATCAATTCTAGGGACGTCCCTCTTCCAGGGTAATTTCTCCTTTCATTCCTGAAAATCGTGCTTTCCACGGGCCTTTACTCCCCCCTCGTTTTCGTTTACTTCTCTCCTCAAGCCAGTCTTTTTTATTCCCCCCTGTTTTTTTTCCCACCTTCACACCACCTGGACGTAGCCTGTCTGTCCAGGATCCCGTCAGCCCTGTAATGAACTGAGCGCCCATCGGAGACAAAAAGTTTTCCTGCAAATTCTCCTCACTCTCCCTCCTCCCTCCCCCCAACTGGATGGACCCATCACGGCCCCCTTTTTTTTTTAGCGCGCGACAATTGGTCGAGTTTCTTCCTTATTTGTTACGATTTCCCAATCCACAGAAGATTTCTCTTCAGCATTTTTTTCTTCTCTCTGAGCGTCTTGCGAACCCCTTTTGGTCTTTTCGCATTTTTTTTTGTCTCTTTCAGCCACTCCCATACCCTTCTGCCCTTTTTTGAGCGAATCCTGCTTTGTCGTTCTCTTGGCCCATGGGTAAGCTCTGAGGTTTCTTTCTTTTCTCTGAGTTTTCCCCAATATTCCGATCATTTTGAAACCAACTCCCCCCCTTCATCCGTTAACGTGGTCTACTCCCTCTCGCCAGTTACCCAATTCCTTGATGCCCCTTTCTCGTTCTATTTTCTTAAGTGGCGATTTTCCCCCTACTTCTGATTTCTTCCGCTTCACTCATGACTTGGCACCCCTTCTTCCTTTTTTGCGTGCGTCCCTTTGTGATTATACTTGAGCATGGTTCCGACCCGGGTCCCTACTAACTCTTGTAAGTTGTGATTCCCCCTTTTTTTAGGTATTTTAGTCCCCAACCCTGTCCCTTCGTCATGTAGATTTTTAGTTGCCCGTCTGTCTTTTCTAGACTTTTTTTGACTGATTTGCTTTTGAGTAGTTCTGAGCCATAGGCCCAACCGCAAGACGTTTCCGATCATCTTCCCCAAGATTCGTGCCCCTTTGTTTTTCATAAGGTCGAAGGTTCCTCGACTTTTTCTTTTAGTTGTAATGCGATGACGTTGCGTTTATCCCCCCCTCCCTGAACCCCTTCACATGAGAATGGTGTGGAAGGCACCCTTCTTGTTCGTTGTGTTTTTTTTGCGTCACAAGCATCCTTACCGCTCCGTTCTGTGACCCTTTGCGGGCGGTGCCCTTTTTGGTCGTACCCCTTTCTTCCTGACTCTCTCTTTTCTCTCCGCCCGTTTTTTTTTTTTTTTTTTTTGGAGATTTCGAAGTCAGCAGCGGGGCGCTCCTTTTGCCCCTTTTCACGCCGAGCGATTTTGCCATGTCAGCCGATAGCGTACTTCTGCTTGTGACCTTTATGGTAGGAACCAAGGTGATTCTGGTCTTTCTGTTTTTATCCCCTCCCCTGATCCTTTGAGTTCTCGCCACCTACCTAGGAAATGATGGCGGGCTCCCTTCTCCTTACGCTCCCCTTCCCCCCTTTCCCTTTGGATCTTCGTATTCGTCTTTGCGGTGCTTTTCATCTGCTCAGACCTGCACAGGGGATCCTCATGCCTAATAGGCCAAGCGGCCTCTTGTTTAGTCGTCTCCCCCCAGCGCTACTTTCTTATGGGCCTCTGCCCCTAACAAGTAATAAAAACCGGTTCTCCCCTCCTTTATTGACCGGTTCTCCACAGGATCCCAGACTTTTTTCCTTCTGATTCTCCCTGTACATTTGCCACCCCGCACGCTCCATCCAACAATACCGCGGCACGGACAATGTCTGGGGCCACACAGCCAGCATTGCATGTCTGGCACCCCAAATCGCTTCTTGCCCCAAGACCTCTATATAACCCCTCCCCCAGTCGCCCGTTTTTCGCAATGTGACGAATTTTAGTCCGGACTTTGCTGCCCCCCGGCATGTACTGGAGCTGTCCTTGCACAGGCTTTGGCTTATTTTTCTATTCTCCCCCTTATATTTTTCTGGATCATCACTCTTTCCTGTCCGACCCGTTCCATCAAGCCTCCTCACGTCCATCAAATCAATTGCACCGTTTCCCAACGAACCCCCCCCTCTTCTTATCTACTGAAATCCATTCTTGTTGCTTTCTTGTTTCCCTCATCTGATTTCCGACAAGGAAGTCCCAACCTTTTATGAGCAGAAGAATAGTGCAACTAGCGATAGAGCCACATTCTTGCCGCCTTCTCTTGATCTCTCCGCTTTTCATCTCCTCTCCCTGAGTTTCGCGGTCTCCCCCTCCTTTTTCAAAGGGTGGAGTTCCCTCTCACCCCCCCCCCTCTTTGGCGAGCTTTGGATCCGTGTAGTCGGTCTACTGTTCATTTTCCAGGGTTTGTCGGTGAGCGTATTCCCTCTTTTTTTTTTTGTTCATGCGGCTTTTTTTCCTTCTCTAGTGCGGATTTGAAATTGCTTGATAACTCTGTTGTTTTCTTCTCTTTTGAGGTCCTGGTCTGCACCCCCTTCAGGAGTCTCGGCGTTTTGCTTGAGTGTTGACCCCTCAGAGTGGTGTGGATCCTCCACGCGGTTCCCCCCAACTTCTCGTTGCAGAAGTTAGAATGAAATGAGTCTCTCCTCCCTTTTTCTATTGTCCCAGGCCCTTCTTAATTATTCATTCAGCGTTCCCGTTAACTACGGCAGGATTTCCTTCTTCCTCCCTTTTTGTTGTCTCCTTATTATCATGGATGGTTGAGTGTGCGCTTTTTTTTCCTTCTCTTTGAAAACAAGATCCCCGGCTTTTCTTTTTTTTTTTCGGGAGTTCTTTGCGTGCGTGTGTTTTTTCCTCTCTGGTCATGCCTTTTTCGTTTGAGCTCAACTCTTGTCGTGCTGTTGCTTCCTTTTCCGCATTTGTTGCACTGGTCGATTTGATGACATTGCTTTTTCTTCCAAAAAGTCTAGTGTCATTTTTCCCCTTATTGTCCCATTTTTCTTCCTTTCTTCCGCCAGTGAAAGTTCCTCCCCGTTTCATTCTTTTGTTCGTCCCTGTTTCGCTTCGACCACACGCAGCCTGTGTTTCTGGTTTCCGCGATGTTGATCCCCTGCTCCATGATAACTCCCCTTTTTCCCTTTTGCGGATGAAGTTCTCCTCCCTGTTTTCGCGCGAGAGCGGTGACACTCCGTCGTCCTGCCCCTGCGTTATCGAACTTTGAGCTGTTTCCCCCCTCCCTTTTTGCGATGTTATCATCAGGCGATTGTTGACCTAGAGAGTCAGGCTATGCCGGTTGTACTTCACCGACTTACCTCCCTTTCTGGTGGTTTCCCCGGTGGAAAAGATACTTACTCTTTCCCTGAACGGTTCAGTCTAATCTTCTTTCGGGCAGATCGCCTTTCCCATCGAGGTTCCGCCTGGGGATTCTTGCCTTCTTCTTTCCTTAGCAAGATCGATGAGCTGTCAAAATTCACCGGTTTCTGACTCTTTTGTCCCCTTCTCTTCTGCGGTTTCGGCTCCTTGTGGTCTTCTCCCGCGTTTGAGCGTCCTTCTTCCACCCAGGGTTTAAGCGGCAACCCCTCTTTCATCCTTTTTCGTGTTTGGGCGTACCCTTCCCGATTCCGCCAACCAGTTCCCCCCCCCCTCCTTCTCCTACTCAATATGACGCGAGTACTCCATCTCTTCTTCTAGGAAGTAAATTAGGTTTTTTCCTTTTTTCCGAAAGAGAAGCTAGTAGGATGTCCCCGTTCTTCTTTTCCTCCAAGTCCTCCATTTTTTACAAAATTTTTGTGCTCTTTCTTTCCTTTCTTTTAACCCCCCATTTTTGGACCGGAGCTCCCTCTCTTCCCCCCAGTCTTTCTAATTTTTGTCGAGTTTTCAACTAGTGACCAAGGATTTTAACAGAGTGCCAGTTTCTCTCCTAAGGCATCCACTTGTTGAACCTCTTCTGGCTTCTCCCTGTTTTCGCGGCGTTTTTGTATCTTTTCTTTTTTTTTCTGCGCCCCTTTTTTTTTTTTTATCAGATTTCCTTGTTGTTCCCCCAAGAAACATTGAATTTGCAGGAACCTTTGGGCGTTTCTGCTTTCTTCAACTCAACTTCAACGGTTTTTGTTTTTTGGAACCTAGTCCCTTTCTTTTTTAGATCGCAGTAGCTTCGTTCCTGTGTTTCTCGTCACACTTTTTTCTTGTTACGTGGGTGCTTTTTCTACCACCAGCAGATCTGTACTCTTTTTCCTTTGCCCAGCACTTCCAGTTCCAACCAGCTTTTTAAACAGAAAACCCTCGACATGTTGAGCTCTGTGAAGCGGTCCCACTTAGGGATCCATCTCCTCCCAGGACCCAGATGAAGTCCTTTTTTGATCACCCGGGTTGTTTCTTTTTCCTTTTTGCTAGTTTTTGCGTCATGCGCTCTCGCCTGATTCCGTTCTCCCACCCCGTTCCAGGCTCCAGAGCTTTGAAGTCGAGATTTTTCCCTCTGACGCTTGTTGTAAGATAGCGATGTTGAAGTCTCCCTTCCCGTTGTTGTTGCCGTGCTGCCCCCTCTCCCACCCGTTTAGTTCAATATCTGGAGCCTGTTACCCCGCACTTTTTTCACCCACTTTCTCCAACAGGATACTCCCAACCGTTTGTGAGGACGCTTCTCACTTTTTTTCGCTTTTCCGACTCTTTTCTCTAGAACATCGCATGCGAGGGGCCTGTGTTTTTTCCCCCCTGGAGCCCTGAGGGAAGATTCCGTCCCTTCGCAGTCCTCTGACGGGTCAAGGATGTTTGCCCCCCCCTTTTTACTGAAAAATTGTGGAACTCTCACCTCCAGAACTTTTCCCCCCCCATTCGTCTCCTCCCCTTCCCAAACAACAAGGGTATGTAGGAAAACTCCTTTCTCGGATCGCTCCTTCTTGCCTGCAAAATCCTGGTGGATTCGTTAGTTGCATTTCCTCCTCTGATACCAGCGTTCTACTGTCCCCTCCATTCTTTTCGCAATTTCACTCCTCACGCCTAAGTGAGGTATAAAGTACCCTTCGTTCCTGGCTTCGTTCGTTGATCGCCTTTTTTTTAAAATCTTGGTCCTAGTGACCACCTCCACACTTCCCTTTCTTTTCCTTTTTACTAGAGGGAGCTCTATCGTCCCACTTGATTTTCCTCAGCCCCCTCCCCTCGCTGCCTCACAAATTTAGAATGCTTTCCGTTTTTGTCATTTTTTACAACCCTTTTTATTGGGGACTGATTTCCCCCCCTATGGGATGCCTCCCTCCTCTTGTCTTTCGGCAATATCTTTCGTTTGTCCGGTTGCTTGTTCTGGCTCCTTTTAACTTTTTACCCTAATTGTTCACTTCGCAAATTGGAGATGTTACGTTCTTCCCCCCCCTTCCGTTTTTTTCGCGTCCTTCGATTCTCCGTTTTTTTTCCCCTCCCTTTTCTCCGTCCCCCTCTTCGGTGTTTTTTTTGAGCCGCCCTCCCCCTACGACCGACGCGCACTTTTTTCCCAAAAAGGTGTTCTTTTTTTTTTCTCGCGATGACGTTTTGCCCGCTCGCCTTTTCTGACCCAGACTCCCCCCTGATTTGTTTTCGTTTCCTTCTCTTGTCTTCGATCCCGCGCCTGAAAACCTTCCTGCCCAAAAGTTTCCCCTCTTTTCTCTGTCAAGTTTCCTTGTAATTCCCGTAACCCCAAGATCTTTTCTCTTTTCTTCTTTTTCTGAAAACCACGGATCTCTCCGTGCTAAACCCTCCAAATCGAACGTCGTGCTCACCCTTCAACACATAGCCTAGGGAAAATCCTTTTCGTGTAACTTATCCTCCTCGGCTCTCCCATTTTCTTGTCCCTTGTTTCCTTAGCCTTGTTTCCACATCTCTCTCGCGCATTCATTCGGTCCCGGTCTCCGCACAATTCCCACTTTGCTTTCTCAATGACCAAAATCTCTTCACAACCTGACCTTCCTCCGTTTTCGCTTCCTGCGTTGCACGGACTTACCCCCCCCATCGGCGTTCTGCCTGCTTCTGTGGAAGAAGGCCTCCATTTGCACTCCCACAGTCCCTATAGTTTCTTTTCCCCCCCCCCCTCTGTTTGTTTTTGTTATTTGGACCTTTCAACAAAACCTCTTCCCCTCCCAAATCAACCGCCCGGTTACCCCCCCTCTTGTCCGTTCCTCACCCCACCCCTCGTCGACCTGCCTCCTCCCCCCAGCCCATTCCTCACCCCTTGTCAAACTTGCATCAAGTCTCACAGAGTCCAACCCCCCGGCGGACGGCTTTTCGTCTTCTTTTTCAACAGCTGGCCCCAACTCAACCGCCTTCTCCGCCGGCGGTTTTCCTCCCCACAAAGACATACGGCAAAAGCGGCACGGAAGGTATTTCACATTCTGACGATGAATCCTCTTCTCCTTCTTGGACCATTATTCTCTCCAGGGATCCGTTCTTTTTCCGATAGTTGTTAGTTCCCTTTTTTCCCGGCATTTTAGGAATTTCTATCAAAAACCCTTCCGCGTTTATAAACTCCCCCCCGACGAGAAATCCTAAAGGGTTTTCATTACCATGTTTGATCCCCCCTCCCATGATAATGAAGCCGCGTTCCCGCATGGTTCTCGCCCATTGCTCCTCCCTTTCAGTCGAACCTTATCTCAATAATCGGAGCCAACCCACCCGTTTTCCTTTTCCGCTACCTTCTTCCAGTAGCTCTCCCCCCCTTTTTCTTTTAACTTCCCTGGTCCCTGGCGTGTTGTATTGTTTCTTTTTTTCCCCCACTTTGGGGTCTAGGCTATGTTTTATATTGCCAATCCCCTCTTCTTCCCTCCTTTTTTTTATGCCGATCGAGCGGTTCGAATTTTTGTTTTCCTGCGCACTTCCCGGGTTGGTCTCCGCCGGATGGTACCTTCCTCCATAAGTCATCTTTATCCTTTCTCCCGGGAACAAACCGTGGTTTTTTGTCGTGACCGTTGCTGGTCCTGTAGGTTCCTTTTTTCTTAGAGCGTTATTTTCTTTCTCCCCCAAGCTGAATTGACCTTGCAGTCCACTTTATACTTCTACAGTGCCTTTCCCTCCCCTTCCCGTTTGAAGCAAAATAGTACCCCTCTCCTCTCTTCCGCCATGCGCCTGAGCTCCCTTGTAGGTATTTTCATGTACCTTTCCCCCTCCCTCCCTTCCATTTGTACTTCGTAAATTCCCTGTTACCGCGGACCTTCCCCCCCCCAAATAGGCCTTTCTCATTTTGTTTCTCGACCCGTTGCTATTATTTAAATTTTTCTTCAACTTTTCCTGTCAGGTCTTCCACTGTTCCCTGCACGCTACAGGATCAGTAAGGTGAACGCCGGGCCCACACACGACCGCCCTTCTAGTACCTATCCTATGACGGTGATTCCTTTTTCTCCCCCTTTTCTGGATTGGAGTCCATGCCTTTCCAACCCTCAAGACTCTACTTCCTGACACGATAGCGGGTTCGCGAGTTCTCACCCGGGCCATCGCCTCCCTTCCATTTCTCTGTTCTTTCTCTTAACGCTGCTCGACTAAACCAGCCCACGTGAACCCATAATTCCACTTTTTGCGATTTCGTTTTAAACATCACTTGTGTTCCACAGCATCCTCCGGCGTCAGCGATGGTTGACTTTTGTGTTGTGTTGTTGCTCTGTTGCCTGCACCTGCGGCTTACCCCGTACACCTGTTCTACTCACAGCCTCCTTTATTTGTGTTGTTAGATCCTGACGAAGAGGGGACTCCCATGGCTGCCCCCTTCTCTCACTCCCTCTGCGGCGAATTGAGTAAGTCTGTCTTTTTGTTTCGCCTAAATTGGCCTGGTCCTTTCTTTCTTATGGTCGTGTGGCGGTTTTTCTTCCGGAAAGAGGTTTTGGCGTTCCTTTTTTCTTCCCCCTGAAAGTCTTTTCTCCCGATTCCCGTTGGTTCTTAATCGCGAACGTCTTTCGCTTTGTCAGTTATTTCTTTCTTTTTTCTTTTCTGCCTTCGAAGAATCCAAAACTCCCTTTGCTACCCTTCGCTCATGCTCCTAATATTTCTTCCTTGGCCGAGGCTTGCGCCCTCTTCTCCAAAATCCCTTCCCCTTCCCTTTTTTGCACGAGTACTACCACAGTTTTTTAGTCCAACTTACCTGCCTTCTGTCTTTCCCCCTTGATCCTAACCAGTCAAAGGACTTTTTTTTCAGTCATTACAGCTTACCATTGGAATTTTTCCATACCCATGATTTTTGGAACGGTCGCGCTGTTCCTAGTTCGATTCTTCCTTTCTCCCTGTCAGCTCTCCTGCTTAGCGTCAGGTTTCTTTTTCCTTCCCGGCATTTGCGTTACTGGAGTGAATACTTCGTATTTCCCTTTGCTTCAGGCTCTTTTCTTTTCCCAGTTGTTCACCCTATCTAGTCTCCAGGGTCATCTACCTTTCCAAGCACCGTCAACGAACCCCACCCGGTTTTTTTTTCTTTCGCTTTCCATCCCGTGAGCAGAAACCTGTTCTCTCTACGTCTGTAGATGCGTTCCCCTCCTTTTTCGACCATTGACAAAAGTGGATTTTTCCTTCGCCGAGCACCACTTCTTGAAGACTCGCCCCTTCTTTGTTTTACTCTCCATTGTGCCTCCCAAGGGTTTCCCGGACTCCACCCCGCGGTCTGCTTTGGTGTCCCTTTCGACAGCTTTTTTTTGAGCGAGGATCCGTTAGGGAGAGTTGCACTTTTTCGGTCTTCAGATTATTTACGTTTCAGCGGTCTCTCTCCCCCTATTGGTTCCCTGCGGCTACGGTCTTCTTTTTCTTCTATTGGTCGTAGACATGCGTTAGCACCTTTTCGTGTTCTGGCTTCTTTTTTTTTTTAAAAGCTTGCTTCTTGGTTGATATACCGGCATCCGGCTTCCACCTTTCCCCGAACTCTTCTGACCATTGCCCCTTTCCTCCCCGATTAATCCTTTCTCTATCGACAGTCCACTCATTATTCCCTTCTATTCATGCAACTTCGGATGGCTCTTGTCCCTTTCCTTTTTGACCGTTCTCTTATTAGGATTTGTCTGGTTGAGTTCAGCTTTGCACCCGTGCCCCCCTATACACGTCCGGCCTTTTCGGCGATTTCATTTCTTCCTGTTTCAGTGTTGCATTCCTGGTTGGTTTTGCCTGTTTTGAGACGCGTCGTTCGATGCGGAAAAGATTGGGTGTCGCGACGACTTTTTTAGCCTTTCCATCAGATTAGTCTGAGGGACCCCTCTTCTCCTGTTCTTGTTCTCATCGCCTGTCCTTCCGTGAAGACTCCATTAGAAACGACTTCGTGGTTTCGTCGTCCTGCTTTGGGCATCCTCCGCCTCCCCTTTTTTCTGGTTTTCGTCTTTGATCACTGACCTTCTCCGCCCCCTTGTGGCCTTTCTTCTCCTAATTCTCCTTTGTTTTGAAGAGATGTTCCAAGAGCGGCAGTCTGCCCTAGCTTTCCCCCCCTTTGAAAATTCGCTCTCGTTTCGCTTCCCTCAAGATTCACTTTTCCTGCATACTCAGGCTGTGTGTTGCTTTTCTCGAGATTTGCTTTCTCTCCATGAGCGTGTGGTTCTTCTAAGTTCGTTGGTGGTTTGTTTGAGGGCAAGGAACCAATTTCGTGAGCGCCCTCCTTCTTTAGGTTCGGTGTTTCAGTTGCAAGTGTTTTCGTCCCCTCGAGGACCTGCACCCCCGTTTGGAGTCTTGGTCCGCGATTCATGTCCTGTCGCACAACGAGCGAGATTCGCGCCCACTTCCCAAAAACTTTTTCTCCTGCGCGTATTCTTTTATAGAGGATTCGGTGCCCCTGACTAGTTTCTAGAAATTCTGCCCCCGTTCGGGAAGTCCGCTGAACCCCCAAACGTTTTTCGTCAGCGGGTCCCCCGCGCCCAAGGGTTATATTCGCCCTTGCATTCTGGGCGGGGCCCACTTTCGCCCGTTTTCAACCATCCCCGCACTTCGGATCCTAATAGTGCATCATAACTCCGGTTTCCAGAGGGTATGTTCGTCGCATAGTCTTCGTTTCCCCAGGACAGGCTGCTTCCCTCCCCCACTTTAGAAAGACCCCATAAATTTTTTGAAGGCTCTGGCTGTTTGGTCTGTTTTTTTTTCTCCCTGACCCCCATCCAGCTTTTCCTATAGGAGTACTCTTATCTATTTTTCCCCTCTGATAAGGTGTAACTATGGACCGGCTTTTCCACAGGTTCTCCAGTTTCTCCTCATCCTTCCCTAATCTATTTCTGGTACATTTTTGATTGAGATGGGAGGGAGCACTCTTTTAGATTTTTTAATCAGGGGTCGCCATTACCCTCAGTCCCCACCCCTTCCTTCTTGGGTCTCTGAGGGCGGAGCGAATAATGACCTTCCACCCCTCCGGGCGGATGTCTATTCCCGTGAGTACGTTTTGCTGCCGGATGATTCCCTATTTTTTTACTAAAGTTCGGGAAGAGTTGTTGGTCCCACCCTTTTTTCTTTTGTATGTGTGTTGAGTTCCAGTCACTTTTCCAATCCTGCCGCTCTTCTGGTCCCCTCAGTTTTTTCACCTTCCCTCCCCGACCCCCCAGTCTTCTCGCAACTGTCCCATGATCTTTTTTGCGAATGTGCGATGTTCTCAACCGCGTTCCCTCGCCGCACTTTCTGCGGACGAAATTTGTTTAGCGTTTTCCCTGTTTTTTCCCTTTTCGCTTGTAGATCTCGGTCCTTGTAGGTCACCTTTTCCTTTTCTCCTCACCGGTCCCAGTGCTCAAGATGACTTGACCCCCCCCCCCTTGGAAGGCCGCTGGTGGGTCATTCTCTACCCGACCTCCTCGTTTGTTTTTTTATTATGACATATCTTACCCAACCAGCTGCCGCACACCCCACAGCCTCATAGCTCGACCCACACATGGACTTCACACTCTGACCCCACACTTGACGTCCTCGGACTCTCCTCTAACATACCGTTTCCGAACATTCCCCTTGTTCCCATTTCGCTACATAGTCCTCCTTTTCTTGAGCGCCCAATTGGTCCAAACGATTTCGACCCCAGTTCTTCGTTACGCTCGCCGTACACCCCCCTTTCGAGAGCCTTTTTCCGGGGAGTAGTTCTTAAACCGTCGTCGCCCTTCTCTCTCCCTTCTTTCTTTTTTCATCCACCCAAGCCCCCGACCCTTTAGAACCAGCTTCCTTTCCTAACACCTTTGGAGCATACCTCCCCACCACCCCTCCTCGTGTGTCTCCCAAGCCCTAGTTTTTACTTTTTCCTCTTCCGTCTTAGCCCCTGCTCCCCTGTCCCACAACCTCCAATTCTGATTGGAGGTGACTCCACCCCGACCCCTTTCTACAATCATCACTCCACTCACGACTAGCCCCCCATCTCTCCCATTACCAGAGAGATACCCAATCTATGTGGTTTAGTAATTGCTAGTCACTTTACTGTTATATATCTGTTTCCCCCATACTCCCCCTGTGGATAGCCCTTCCTCCTTAGCCCACCTACTGGGAACCGTCCGTTCTCCACCCCCTGCCCCTCTTCCCTCTTCTCTGTGTCATATAGTTCCACGCTGTCTTAAGTAACCCAGCCAGACTCTTATTTTCCCCAACCATTTATGTTTTCTTTTTGTTGCCCCATGCTCTTCAGATGGGACAATTTCCTCCTTGCGGGAACGCCAAAACCGATTTGCCTTGACCCAGTCATCGATTCTTCTCGACCCTCTTCTTCCGTTTTTATTCTTTGTCCTTTCGTGGTTTTCCGCACAGAATGTTTTTTGCGCCCTCCTTCCCATTTGGCCCGTTCTTTCAGTAATCTTTTTTTCTTTTTCTGAGCTCCGTTCACGCTTTTGCTCAAACCTTCTCTTTTTGCCCAGAGCAAGACTCCTCCTCTAGCGTAACCCTCCCCCGGTTGATTTTTTTCTCCGATTTCCTCTCTCTTGGTTGAGTGCATTCCTGATCTTTCCAGACCCCCGTCTCTCTTTTATTGATCTCCAGAACCTCCCTGTCCCTTTTTACATTCACCCTTCCTTTCAAAATTGCTCCTTTTCCGCCTCAATTATCCTTTTTTCCCGGACCCCCCAAGATCATTTTCGTCTTTCAACAGACATCGCTTCACTCCAATCTCTCCTTTTCCCCCCTTTCCCCCCCATCTCCTTTAGGTATGTTTGCACTCTATCTTTCGCTCCTTTCGGAGTCACCCCTTTGATTTTTCCCCCGCCGTTTGGCAAATTTCTGCTCCCCCCCGTCTTTCCGTTTTCAACACTTTTGCTTGCCACTTGCAGTTTCCCCCCCTGTGGGACACGCCCCCTCCTCTTCTTGTTTTGCGGATCCGGCCCTAAGGTTCTCCCCCGTGATCTATGGCGTTCGTACACAACCATTGAGGAAGAGCTCTTGACCCCCCCTACTATGCTCGGACAATCCATCGCTTTTTCCTTATTTCCTTTTTTCCAAACCGCAATCTACCCCTCGTTACAAATCTGTTCCTCGACATCCCTAACTTTTATCCCCGAGAAAATGCTCTCCCTTAAAGACCTGCCCCAAATCCAGGACTCCCCGCCCCCCCAACTTCCTTCCGTTTTCTTCGTTTAACGATGGAATTTTTCCACAGCTGGCCTTCACTTTCCGACCCCCTTTCGCCAAAAATAGTCCACGAACAGCACTTTTCATATTGACATTCTGTGAATGCAGGCATTCACTCTCATTTCTTCTTCCATCATTAAGAATCTGCGCATCTTCTCGTCCTTTCCGCGGCCCGTTTCCCTTCCCTTAAGGTATCCCCTCGATTTTCCACTCCACCTGCGCTCCAGCAACTCCTTCCCTGCTGATCAACATTTTTTATCTAACCAGATCAATAATTTGTATCAGAAAGAATTCTTTATAGCAATTATTTTACTAAAGTTCACAGCCGTAGCAGAACGATACTCGGCCAGCCCCCCTTTTCCCCACTTGTTTAAGTCAACTTATCCTTTCACTGATCCGTAGTCAGCCAAAAGTCTGTCTCTTATTGCATCATCCCGATTCCTTTTTTTCGGACGCTCACCTGCGACACGACCATGGGGACCGCAGCGCACGACGCTGCTGAGATTGCTAAAGTACTTCCCGAGCGGCTCTTCGTGATCCCGAGCTTTTCTAATGAGAAAAAGGTTGTTTCTGGTCGAAAGCCGCGGCTTTTTCCCGACATTCGCTTTCCCTTTTTCCCCCTGGATTTAACCCCCCCACCGATGGGGTGTCTGTTTACTGTCATTTTAATGCCTTCTTTTTTTGAGTTTTTTCTGTCGTGAGTAGAGAGTTATAGGGTCAAAATGTCCCTAGAATCCTTCCCTAAGACCTGTTCCGGTCATAATAAACGATCACCCTTACAGCAATTGAAGCAGAACTGGGCGCCCATCTTTCCTCTTTCCCTTTAGCCCTCCGCGATATATTTATTACCCTTTTTATGCCTAACGGGGCCCAGGCCTCCCCTTTTTGGGTTCCCCATTCCATGTACAATAATCTTTCCCCCCTCTTTACACTGTGAGAATTCTCGGACAGTGGTATTTACTAAATTCTGTTAAAGTTTCCAGTCAAAACTTTTTCTTTCTTTCCTTGTTCCTGTTCTTTTGCCCCCTGTTTTTAGCTTTTGTTCGCGGTTCAATCGGTTTGTTAGCTTCTATTCTCTTGTCGAATTAGCCGTTGTCTTCTTTGTGGGATTTTAGTTGCCCCGTCCCCGACCCCAGGACATCCGCTATCATGGACCCTATCTCCTGCGTTTAGCTTTTTGCCATCTGTCTACTCTAGGTGGCCCGATCGCTGCGCTCTTTCGTCGCCACCGACCCCCCTAAGAATGCGCTGTTCTTGCCTTCCCACTTGTTGCGTACACTAATCTCCTGCGCATCGTTCTTGACTTGTCTCTCTTTTTGCTTCTGTTTCCTCCCTGGCGTACCCCGCGTCCT
>Ga0179593_1617455_pt1 | contig 17824 bp, 26 predicted proteins | sample CZODoug2_1_08_16_FD_185931 | JGI IMG/M metagenome (GOLD analysis project Ga0179593, IMG submission 185931) | Vadose zone soil fungal communities from Angelo Coast Range Reserve, California, USA - CZODoug2_1_08_16fungal (PacBio error correction) | ecosystem: Environmental > Terrestrial > Soil >... | reverse complement strand
TGGGCTAGCCCATCCGTGTTTTTTTTTTCTTTTTTTCGGCTGGCGCGTTTACCTTTTTTTTTTTCTGTTGCGGCGACGTCCTTTTTTTTCTCCGGTGGCATAAAGTGCCGAAGGAACACCCCCTCTCTCTCTCTTTTTCTTTTTCTTTTGAGGAAGTTCCATTTCTCCTTCTTTCAACTACATCGGGCCTGACGTGTCGCTGCGATCCATCCGGGCTTCACCACCCCTTTTTTTTTCCTTTTCTACTCCGCCATGATGTGCCGGATAGGAGATCTTTTCTTTTCTTTTCCCATTCTTTTCGAGAGTCTTCGCTTTCTCTTTTCTGAACGAGCGGCCGATCAGCTGCAGGCGCCGGCAGCCCCGTTTTTGTGCCTTTTTTTTTTTTTCTTTCTTCTGGTGAAAGAGTAAGCAGCTGGATTTCCGTCCTCTTCTTTTTTTCCCTCTCTCGGCCTTGTCTTTCTTTTCCCCACCGGCGCCAGCACCGCATCGGAACCGGGGACGTCTCCGCCCTCTTTCCCCCCCCCTCCGCGCATCGCATTCGAGATAAGGAAAACCCCCGTTCTTTTCTCCCCCCCTCTCAGGACCACCCCGTCCCCTTTTTTTTTTCCCGTCTCATCAGCGATTGTGAAACGCCGCGGCCCGACGCCCGCACGATCTTCACTTTTTTTTTTTCCCTCTTCCTCTGGCCACATGCACGACATCGACTGTAAGGTCGCCGGGGTCTCTTTTCCAGGATCTTGCTTCCCTCTCTTTCGAATAGAACGACGAGGGAACGGCTTTCTTTTTTTCCTCTCCCTCTCCTCCGGAAAAAGGATAGAGAATGGCCGTGTCTGTAATCTTTCCTTTTCCATCAGGAATCTTGAGTTTTTTTTTCCGCGGTGCGGGCGGAGCGGCCGACCGTGTCTATCCCCTCTTTTTCTCCCTTCTGCTTGACCCGGAACAAGGTGGTCTTCATCCTGTGGTTCCTTTCCCCCCCTTCTTCTTCTCTGGATAGATCCGTTCCGCTCTCCCCCGCAAAACGTCAACCGCGCCGCGGCCTTCTTTTCTTTTTTTTCCCCCCGCGGTGAAGTGGTCGAAAGCAAAAAGGATTACGCACCGGCCCTCAGTGACTTTTTTTTTTTTCCGGCCACCTCGACCCCTTTCGCCTAGACGAACCGGGCCCGCGTCCTTGAGCCGCTGCAGCGCGGTGGCGGTTTCTCTTTCCTTCGTGCCAGGTCGAGAGACGCCTTTGGCACTACCCTTTTTTTTTTTTTATACTCCTTTTCCTTTTCTCTTGCAGCGCGCCGCGATGTTTCCTCCCCTCTTCTTCCTCGGAGGAGGAACTCTTTCCCTCTCCCCCTTCTCTCTTTCCCCCTCGTTCAAACTCCTTTTTTTTTGGAAGGGTGGCTTCGAGCGAAGAGATACGTTTCTCCGTCTTTTTTCTTTTTCCTTCTCCTTTCCTCGGCTCTTGCGATTTGCACGAAGTGAACGTAGGGATCGAGGTCGACCGTCATCCCCCGTTTCCTTCTCCTTTCCCTCCTTCTTTTTTTTTTTCTTATTGGAACGATTTTCTAATTTTTTTTTTTCTTCATCGGAGGACACGGGGCAGGCGGCGGCGCCGGCCCTTTCCTTTTTTCTTTTTTTCTCCTTCCATTTTTTGCTATCTTGGTGGAGCAAGGCGGTGGATGAGCCTGCCTTATCTCCTTTTCTTCCCTTTAGAATTTAGCGTTTTTTCGTTGCTCGCAGCACAGCGGGCTCGGCAAAGCGGACATCGTGTATGTCACCCCCTTTTCCTTCTCTTCTTTTTTTTTATCGCCGAGATCGGAGGCGTTTCTTCCTTGCTTTTCTTTTTCCCCCCTCTTGAATCTTCCCTTTTTTTAGGATGCGCAGGCGCGTCCCAGCCCTCTTCTGCCTCCCCCCCTTTTCTGCCGAGTAAATAAAAAGAACGCGTTCCTTTCTCTCTCCCTTTCTCGTGGATTGCCTCCCTTTTCTTTTCCTTTCGAGATTGAGATAGACAGAAAGATTGAGCACCTGCGTTCTTCTTTCTCCCCCCTCTTTTCGTCCAAGATCACAGAAGAGGAAAAGTGCCAGCGCCTTTCATTTTGACCCTCTTTTCCTTTTTTTCCTATCGTGAGGGTAGTCTTGGCTTCCCTCCTTCCCTAGTCCGACCTTGCCGAGCAGTTCCCGCGCCAGCGCAGCGAGGCCCTCCCCTTCCCCTTTCCGCTTTCTTATGGTCATGCAGCGGATTGAGAGAGGAGTACTTTTTCCCTTTAACCCCCCCCCTTCTTTTTCCTGAAGAAGTTCTCGCAGCGACAGCGCGCGGCCGACCTTTTTTCCTTTCCCCTCCCTCTCGCAGGAATCAGATGCATCAACCCTCCTCCGCTTTTTGGAAATTGCCGCCCCTTCCTTCGCCGACGATCCCCAACGTCTCGCTGGCGATGGATCCCCCTCCCCCTTTCTTTCCTCTGCCGAAAGGCCGCAGCGCACCGTCACCTTCGTTTTTTTCTTCCTCCTAAGCTCGTTTTTTTTTTTTTTTGACTGCGCGGCGCCGCCGAATCCTCGATCTTTCCCTCCTTTCTTTCTCCTTTCTCCGTTCTGATATCCATGGAGCTGAGAATGCGTCGTTCTACTGTTCTCCCCCTTTTCCTACGAAAACCCTTTTTTTTCTTTCTCCCCACGGATGGAAATAGATAGCGGTGCGCAGCGTGTTCCAGCTCCCTTTTTTTTTTCCCGTGATTCCCAGGGAATGAAGGAAGGCGGCAATTCTCATCCGCCCCCCCCCCCTTCCCAGGTGTCGATCCTTTTCCTCTCCCTGTTGAGAGCAGTGGACCGGATGATGTGAAGGTCTCCTTTCCCTCCTCCTCCTCCGCCTACGACGAAATACAAGTTGCGCCCCCCCCCTTTTTTCCCCTTCTCGGCTCGCGCTTTTTCCTTATAAAATGGTGCTTTTTCTCTCGTTGCGCTGAGATAGAGATCGCCCCTAGGACCCCTTTTTTTCCCCCCCCTTCCGTTAGACAGCTTTTTCTTTCTCCCCGGTGTTGACACTGGACGCCGAAATAGCCGGAGACGTAGTTTCCCCTTTTCCCCACCTCCTCCGAGGATGACAAAGGAAGGATGCAAGATCACCAGCTCCTCCCTTTCTCTCTCTGAACCTGTTTTTGTTCGTAGGTGAAGGCGGATAGTGTGGCGTTCCCTTTTTTCTTTTCCTCTGCCACCTTGATAGGACGGCCCCCTCCCCCTTTCGCTCACCCTTTCCCCACAAAGATCGCGAGAACAGAATTCATTTTTCTTTTTCTTTTCTCTCACGATTGCGACGGAAAGACAGGTGGACAAGTCGCTCCTTTCCTGCTCGGTTTTTTTCCCTTTCCTTCATCGGTTATCGCGCTCATGATGCAAGATCCACGGTCTCCTTTTTTTTTCTCTTCTTTTTTCCCATATGAAAGGGGAACGACCCTTCTTTCCTTTTTTCTTTTGTACTTGCGTCCCTCAGTTTTTTTTTTTTTTTTTTTTTGTTTTTTCTTCTTTTGTTTCTTTTCTTCATCTCCTCTTTGATGCGCGGATAGATCGAGGCCGCTCGTCTTCCTCTTAGATTTTTCCCTCCCAAGAACAACGCCAGCACCAGGATGGTACCTTCTTTTCCTTTTCCGATAGAGGAGTGAGCCCCCTGCCGTCTCCCCCACTTGATTTCCCGTATCGAGAAGCGGCAGGTAGCCGAGTGCAACCCCCTCCCCCTCCCCCTCCCGTGCTCCCGCGTGTATTGAAGAAAGGGCGGAACCCCTTTAGGTTTTTTTTTTTCCCTTCTCTTTCCCCGTCGCATCTCAACTCCTTTCCCCTTCTTCTCCGGTGAGCCGCGAGCACGGTGCGGGGTGATTCTCCCGCTATGTGGTGATAGAGGTGAAGCACCCTTTCTTCTTTCTCCCAAACATTCCTCTCTTCTCCCCGCGGGCCGGAGCCGACCGCCGGCCTTTTCCTCTGCAAAAGAAAAGTCCCTTTCCCCCCATGTCTGAGCCCTCCCTCCCCGAGAAGAAGGCGATGGAGATCGATCCTTTCTCCAGATGTAGAGAAAATGCGGCTACCCCATCTCCCTTTTCCCCTGGAATTCGATTTTCCCCTCCTCGACAGACGTGACGGTGTGCCGACCTGCGTCCTTCACCCTCCGAAAGAGGCGGACATTGTTTTCTCTTCTTTTCCCCCGTTATTTTCCTCCCAGCCAGGCCGAACTGCACCGGCAGCGGGCCCGCTTCCCTTTTTTTCTGCTCCCTTTTGGCGAAGCTTAATGCAGGAGAGTCGGCGGCCTCCCCCTCCTTTTCTCGACCGGTTTTTTTTTTTGAACCAGCATTCCTTCTCTGATGATTCGGGATAAAAGTAGACCCCCCTCTACCCTTCCCGGAGTGAACCCCTTACCCCCTTTTTTTGAGCCCATCTCTCTCTTTCCTCCTCTCCTTTTTTCCCCCCCCCCCCCAGGTAAATGTGGAGTATAAGTTACCCCCCCCCCCCCCCCTTTTTTTTTTAGTGCTTTCTCATCAGAGTGGCGCTGGTGTGCTTTCCTCCCCCCTGGCGATAAGATGGTGCTTTTTTTCTTTTTTTCGCAGTTTTCTCCGGAAAGCAAACCATTGCTCTTCCTTTCCCTGCTTCGGATTGCTTTTTTCTCTTTTTGTTTGTTTTCTGTGAACGGTGATCTCGGCCATGCCTCGCCACCTGTTTTTCTTTCAGTGAGAGATCCTTTCGGCAACCCTCCCGCTGGAGATGGCGGCGGCTCTTTTCTGTTCCTGTCTGGCTAGAAGGATATTTTTTCTCTCCCTTATATCAAGGTAGCCCCCTTCGCCGGCTTCTCGGTGCAGAAAGATGGGATAGGAATGGTGTTTTTTCTTTTTCCCTTTTTCCGAATCCCTGTCCTTTTTCTTTTCTTCTGCCGGCATCCGGCGGACTCCGGGCTCATGTCTGCTGTTTCCTTTTTTCCGCTACCTGGTGATGAAGGAGATAACCCCCTCCCTTTTTTGTTTTATGGCCGTACCCTCCTTGCGAGCATAAAAAGGCGAACATACTGTCGCAGGATTTTTGATTTTTTTTTCTTTCGCTAAACATAAAGGGTTATCCTCCCTTTTTTCTTCCTCCTCTTCCCCCACTCCTTCCGATGGAGGTGGATTTTCTCCGTCTACATTGCTAGGAGGCTAGATAATGATCGACCCTTTTTTTCTCTTTCTTTTGGTACTTTTTTTCTCAACTCCGCGAGAGTCAGGCGACTTCCTTTCTTTGACTTACATCCTTGTGCTGGCGTTGTAGTTGGGAGAATAAATCTCCTTTCTCCCTTCTTTCTTTCTAGATGATTTTCCCCTCTAGGAGATAGAGAATGTCAAGGCCGAGTGTGGGTTCCTCCTTTTCGTCCTGACAGGAAATTCTCCCCCCCTTTTTTTTTTTTTTTCCTGCTTTTTCCCGATTATATGGGATCACCGGAGTGATCCCCATCCCTTCCTTGTGTAGTTAAGATGGATGTGAATCTGATCCCTCCCTTACCGAGCCCTTCTCTTTCCTCCCCCCGATACGGGACAGAGGCTACTGGGCCCTTTTTTTTTCTCTCTCCCCTGTCAGCATGGTATGAGAATTAATCTTCTCTCTCTTCTTTTTTCTTTCCGATGTTCCTACTAGTGGCTTGGCTGCATTTGGCCTATTCCCCTTCTTTTTCTTATCCGCCGGCTTACAGAGTAATAGGAACGCCCCCTTCTTTCCCCCCTTTTCACCGACGAAATAGGCCGCGACATTCTGCTGCGCTTTCTTTCTTTTGTCGATGTGATAGGCCTCCCTTTTTTATCATGGCGTTCTATTCCCCTCGTTTGGAATAGGAGCCGGATATGTCTTCTTCCCTTCCCACAACCACGTGTAATTGCTCCCCCATCTCTTTTTCCCCCCTCGGTGCTCTGGAGATAGCGCTCTCCGGCGCCCTTTCTCTCTTCCTCTCTCTTACCATTGTATTAGTAAAAAGAGTAGAACGAGTCGCCGACTTCTTTCCCCCCCCTTTTCTCCCCTTGATTTAGTCGAGGCGGCGCGGGTTCCTTTTTTTGCTTCCCCCATCATGAAGGGTAAACATTCTCCCCCTTCCCCCTTTCTTTGCCGTCTTTTTTTTTTCCTCCCCTTTGTTGATTCGGTGTCGATGATAATGGACACGACGGTTTTTCCCCAAACCGCCGGAGAAGGAAGGGGGACTTTCTTTTTTTCTGCAAATCTGTTCCCCCCCCCTCCGATCTATGTCAATCCGTGGGTCGGCCTTTTTTCTTTTCGCGGTCTCGAATTTGCTTAAAAGAATCAGAGACTCTTTCTCCCTTTTTTCTTTCACTGAGGCTGCCCCCCCCATCAATCGAGCAGAGATGATGGAGCCGATCTATTATTTTTTTTTCCCCCCCCTCCTCCACCAAGCATTTTCGGTGAGAGGAGGGAATGTTAGTCCTCTCCCTTCTCGTGCGTTCATTCTTATGGTCGTTCTCCATCGCCAGGGCGATCCTTTTTTCCTTTCCTTTTTTTCTGTCAAGTCCACAACCGAGAGATGTTTCTTCCTCTTATTCCCTCTTTCTTTTGAGAAAAATTCTTCTTTTTCCGCCGGTCGGCGCGCGCTGTCGCTGCGCGATCGTCTCCTCTCCCCTCTTCCTCCAATCCGAGAATGAAAAATAGAGCAATTTCTCTCCTCTTTCCTTTTTCTGGATGGCAGTGATTTTTTTTCTTCTTTTTTTGCTCGGTGAATTGATCGAAAAGGGTAGGAATGCTTCCTTCTACGTTTCCCTCCCTTTCTTTTCCGGAGCCCCTTTTCTTTTCCCCCCCCTTTTCCGGGCGCTGGCAATGTGCCGCGTCTGGTGATCTTGTCCGCCGCTTTGTCGGCACTTTCCCCCCCTTTGTAGATTTCTTGCATTCCTTTCTGGTTCGGGCTTCAAGCGCGAATTCGGCCTCACTCTCTTTTTCTCTTGTTTTACCCCCATTTCCGAAAGAGTTGCTTGTTGATGTCTCTCTTTCCTTTTTTCTTCAGACTTGTTTCTTCTTTTCTTTTGTACGCGCAGGCGCATACCTATACGCGCGGCTTTTTTCTTGATGCAATCGTACGATAACGATACCCCCCCTCCTCCTTTTTTTTTCCCCAACCAACGACCCCCTCTTTCCCCCCGTTCTCCTGTTTCATAAAAGATGTCCGTTTGCCGAGCCGTGTGCGGCGCGTTCCCCCTCTTCGTGTAAAGGAAAATCAGGCGGCAAGTTACTTTCCTCTTTCCCCTTTTTCCCTTTTCCCAAACACGGACCTCTCTCCCTAAGCCCAAGGAAAATCAAGGCCTGGCGGCGCAGCCGGCCTGCCCCTGTTCTCTTTTTTCCTTCTCCAATTCTATCTGTCCCGCCTTCGACGGGATTAGAGGAAAAGAAGGCCCTCTCTTCTCCCTTTCTTTCAACTTTTGCCCTCCTATCCGCGGAATGAGAATGACGGGAAGCCCTGCCTCTTTTTTTCCCCTTTTTTCCTTTTCATCTCTGTCGCCACGGTTATCTCGTAGGAGAAGCAACCCCTTTTCTTTTGCAACTTTTCTCTCCTTTTCCACTCGTCATGGACACGAGGAGGGGAAGCGCTTTGCCTCCCTCCCTTTTTGTCCCCGCGCAAACAATAGAGGGCTCCTTCCCTTTTTTCTCAAAATTTGGACTCTTTCCTCGGCAAGGTCGTTACCTGCTGCTTCCTCCTTTTTTTTCCCCCCCCCTTGGACCGAAAAAGAGCTTCCCTTTTCCCTTCTCGGGACGGTCTTTCCTTCTCTTCGAATTTGCATTGGGAAGAAAGGCCACAACGTTTTCCTTTTTCTTTTCGACACGTAAAGGGAGGTTATTCATCGTTCTTTCCCTTCCCCTTTTCGCGTTATTTTCCTTTCTTTGCTCGGGATACCGGAGATCGATAAAGGATGCCTTTTCTCCTTTGTAATGACCAAAGTGGGAAGGGTAAGAAGTGCAGGCTCTTTCCTCTTTTTTCGGGTTTTCAATTTTTTTTCCTCAAACGCGGAGGACCTGCTCTCTTTTTTCCCTTCTCTGCTTCCGCCACGATCCGAACGACAGCGGTCCTCTCCCTTTCCCTTTCTTTTTTTTGAGAGCCTACTTTCTGACCATCGGCGTTCACTCGGCGTTCTATGTCGGGAGATTTTCTCTTTCTTTCTTTTTTTTTCCTCTCCCCCTTCTACCTGAAAGGAGAGGGCGTGCTTTTTTTTCCTTCTCTTTTTTTTTTTTTTCGCTCCCACCGTTTTTCTTTTTCTTTCGTCGAGGCCGCGGAGTTTCACAGCGCTTTTCCTGGTTCTCTGTTCCTTATGCGATTGCAGAATGGGATCGCAATCCTTTTTTTTTTTTTTTCTTTCTGGCCAGGCTCTTTTTTTCCTTTTCTTTCCGGTTGTAAGGCGGTGTTTCTTTCCCCCCCATTTCGCGAGAGAGATGTAGCAAACAGCCCTTCCTCCCTCCCCCCTTTTCTTTTTCGGGTTCAATGCCTTTCCCTTTTCCCCGTCTTATGGAGATCAATCCGGATTTACCAAAACGGTTTTTTTCTTCTTTCGCCTCCGCCATGCTTTGCGGATCGAGAATATATATATTTTACTACTAATCCGGTTGTTTTTTTTTTTCTCTTCTTTTTTTTTTTCGAGAAACTTTTTAGATTCCCCTCTCTCCTCCCTCAGCACAGTTTTGGTGAAGCGGATGGGATCGCCCCCGACGTATCCGATGCTTTTTCTTTCCGCCTCTTTGACACGGCCTCGGAGTAAGGGATGTTGAAGAACATCGCTTCTTTTTTTTTTTTTCCTTCTTTTCAGAAACTTCCTTTTTTTTTCCTTTCCTTCGCCGCAACATGCGACGCCAGCGCCGGTAAGCGCCAGCGCATCGCTCTTTCCCCCTTTGTATGGCTGAGCCCATTCTGAAATCGCTAAGGACAAAGCGCCCCCCTCCTCCTTCCTTCCCTTTCCTTTTTTTTTTTGAAACCCTCTTCCTTCTCCGAGATGGCAAGCAGCGGTGAGATGGGGCTGATCCGGCCTGCTTCCCCCTTTTCACTGTCGCCGTGGTCAGTCTTAAAGGAAAGCGCCCCTCTTCTTCTCTCTTTTTTTTCCCCTTTTTCGGGGACTTTTTCCCTTCCCTTTGAGCGGCTCTCGCGTCCCGCGATCCTCCTTCCTTTTTTCTCTGCTTATTCCGCGCCGGACATAAGGCCTCTCCTCCCCTTTTTTCCGAGTGCGTTTTTTTTTCTTTTCCGTAGCGAATGAGACAAGCGGCATCGCGCCTTTTCTTTCCCCTTCCCCCGGTTGTTTCAACCGGTGACTCCAGCCCCTTTTCAGGTCTTCTCTCCCTCCGTTATACGAGACAAGGCGCCAACGTTCCCCCTTTTCTCCCTCTTCAGAACCGACGGTGAAGTAGGTAGAAAGCCCCCCCTTCCCTTTTTGCAGTGCACTTTTGGTTTTCCCCTTCTTCAAATTCAGAACCATCTAAATGAGCCGCGATCGCACGTTCCTTCCTTTTGTCGGTCTAGGTGGCAAAAAAGTAGCGGCTCCTTTTTCCGCTCCTCTTCCCTCTTTTATACTTTCCCCTTGCAGCACAAGGAACGCCGTGCACGCGCCGCTCTTCTCTTTCCTGCGGGCAGAGGCGGCGGCCTCCTTTCCTTATGGCTTTTTCCCCTTTTCACAACGCGGCTGCCAATGGGCAATGCGATCGAGGATTTTTTCTCCGCGCGACGAGACGGTAGAAGCGATGGCCCCCCCTCCCCTCCCTTTCTCTTGGCGGGTTTTCCCTCCCTTCTTTTCGGCTCTTGCGATTTGCACGAAGTGAAGTCGGCGTCGTCTTTCTTCCTCTCCTCGTCGAAGGATGGGACGAGCGAATTGGCGACTCCTTTTTCCTTTTTTTTTTTTTTTTTTTTTTTCCTTTCCGGAGCCCTCTTCTTTTTTTCTTGGGCTTTGTATCGTAATGGGTTTGCTCTCGTTGTTGGCGCCATGCTTTTTTTTCCTTTCCCCTTCCGCCTTGTCATTGCCCGGTCGCAGAAGCGCAGTAAATTTAGGAGGGCCTCTCCCTCACCCCTCTTCTCTCTTTTCTCCGTGTATGCGCATTTTTTTTCCTCTTTTCTGATCGATCAGGATTGGGTGGATCGCCGAGTTCCTTCTTTTTTTTTTCTGGAGATGGCATGCGCCGCAAAAACAGCGAGCGTTTTCTCTTTTCCTTTTCCCATTACTCTTCTCCTTCCCCCAGTTCGAAGACACCTAGCGAGATACATCACCATCACGCTTTTTTTCCCCTTTCTGCGCTCGTGTCGCTGAAAAAGATAAGTGAGGCCGAATTCAGCTCTTGTCCTCTTTTTAGCACGTTTTCTCCTTTCTTTCCGAAACGCTCGTCAAAGATCAAATCCTCCCTTCCTCCCTCTCCTGGCAATGTGAAAAGATGGCGTCTTTCCTCCCTTCCCGTGGGGTTGTCTTCTCCCTTCTCCGGACGCAGTCCGACCTTGCTAGTCCTTTTCCTCGAGGCATCCTCGGCCATGAAGGAACCCTGGGTCCGAATTCTCTCCTCTTTTTCTCTGCTGGCTTCTCGAGGGAGTAGATGTCTGGAACACCATTTCTTTCCTCTGCACAGAGAGAGGGACCGACTTACTTTTCCCTTTTTTTCGACACTGATTTCTTCATAAGATTTGCATCAACAGCGGCTTTTTTCTCTACCTCTCCCCCCCGGGTCTAGAAATTGGGAGATGGAGACTCCCCCCCCTTCCGAATTTGCTTTTTCCCTGCCCTTCCCAGGCCGCCGCGCACCGGAAAATGCTTGGTGAGGCCGTTCCCCTTCCTTACCTTTCCTCTCTGCCCGCATCTCGATAGAGGAGTGATTGCGATTAATGGCATCATTCTCCTCCCTTTTTTTTTTTTTTTTTCTGAGGACATGTTGACTCCCCTCCTCTTACTTACACATCATTGCGAAGGGAAGTGCCGCGACCCACGGCTTTACTCTTTTTTTTCTCCGTCCCAATTCCGCTCCGGAGGTGTGCGGTAAAGAGTCCCCTCCTTCCCTTTTTTTCCCAGGATTCTCCCCCCTGCAATAAAACCGGTGGCGTAGACGTCCCTTTTCTTTTGCCTCTGCAGTGGACAAGGATGATGGTCCTTCCCTTTTTCTTTTTCTTTCCCGACGAAATCCAAGTTGCGCACCCCGTTTTTCTTCTTTTGGGGTACGAATACATGGTGAGAGATACCTTCTTTCCTTTTTTGCGCGTTCAAGATCGCGCTCGCCCCTTTTTTTGTCTCCACAATCGAGGTGCGCATATCACGTGTTGACCCTTTCCCTCTATCCCTTTCTCTTCCAAACTCGGTTCCCCTGAACGCCAGGATCACCGGCAGGGCTTTGTCCTCTTCCTATCTCATCGCGCAAGCATTCGGGACGAGTTCGCGGTTCCTCTCTTCTCTTTTTTTTTTTCCAGCGAAGCCGGCAGGTCTCTCCCCTTGATAGGGATCGGCAAAATGCAGCCACGGCGCGGCACTCCTCTTTTTTGTCCGTACTTAAGTCGCAGAAAAGGAGGAAGTGTAGCGCAACGCTCTCCTTCCTCTTCCTTTCGACGCTGCATTCTTTCCGCAGACTGAAGGGAGGCCTCTTCTTCTATCATCGGTAATAAAGAGTGTTAAGTTCATATTTTCTTTCCTCCCCCCTTTCCTCTTTTTTTTTAGATTCCACGGTTTTTCTTCCTTCCCTGCTAAAAGGATTACACTTCGCCGGGCATTCCCCTTTATTTTCTCGCTCGCGGCTGCGGATGTAGACAAGGGAGATTGAGGATCACCCTCCCCTTTCCCAGGATGTTATCCTCCCCTTCTTTCCCCTCGCTGAAAGATCGCGGAGTTGAGCAACAGGCCTATATGCCCGTGCCCCCCGGACTCAGTATCGAGCCGCGAGAATGTAGAAGCAGATGCAACCCCCCCCCCCTCCCCTCCCCCTTTTATTTTTTTTTATTTTTACGCCCTTTTCAAAAGTAGGTTTCGCGCAGCCCCTTTTGTCTCCTTTCCCATCTGTCTCCTTCTGTCTCCGGTGACGAGAGAGAAAGGTGAGGGTTCCTCTTCCCTTAACAGCTTTTTTTCGGCTTTCGCGATTGTGCTCAAAATCAAAAGGCCCAGTGATCCTTCTCCTTTCCTTTTTTCCTCCGGCAGCCAGTTCCTTCCCCCCCTCAAACGATGATCACAAGAACCATGCCAGAGGCCAATCGGCGGACCGATCCTTTTTTCTTGCCTCCCTTGTCGATCAGAGGTCGAGGAAAATAGCGGCTCCCCTCCTCCCCTCCCCTTTTTTCTTTCCTTTTTCCGGAGCGTTTTCCTTCCTTCTCGTGACGGTGTTGCCGACTTCACTTCCGACTCCCTTTTTTTTCTGTGCAGAGCCCTTCCTCCTCCAAGCCAGAGGAACGAAATGCACCGGCAGCGGACGCTTCTCCACCCCCCTCCTTTTTGCGCTCCTTCGACGCGATCGGAGGGCAAGCAACGAACAAGCTTCCTCTCCCTTTTTTTTTTCCGAATTTTAAGTCCCCCCCCCTGCTCCACGATGATGATGATCGGGAATCACGTAGCCTCTATTTTGTCTTTTTCGTCACCTTTGGTTGAAGCAATATCGATAGGGTAATGACTCCTAGTTGTTGTCTTTTCTCTTTTCAACAAAAGTCATTTTTTTTCCCTTTTCCGGAAACGTATCGTCAGTTGCTCCCTTTTGCTGGGGTGATTCATGCTGGTTCCCCCCCCCCTTTTTTTTTTTCAGGTGACCCTCCCCCCCTCTCTCGAGGAGCTCGCAACCAGCTGAGCGTTCGTTATTTTTTTTTCTTTCCTTTCGTGCTCTCTTTGTGGAGGAGCGTGAACGGTTGCTCTTTCCCCCTTTTTTTACGGTTGCTGTAGGACTCGGTCGGCAAACAACACGTAAAGATGAGATGGCGGTCCTTCTCCTTCTCTTCCCTTCTTTTTTTCCTCGGGCTGTTTTCTATTTTAGAGACAGCTGGATCGACAAGGTCTCCCCCCCCCTTTCCTTTTGCCCTGCACTCACTGCTCGGAATGGTGCTGGTGAGAATATTTTCGGTGTCCTCCTCCTTCGGTCTTGATTCCTTCCCTTTGCTAAGGATAATTGGGCAAGGGCTTGGTCTTCCCCTTTTTCTGCCGGCGATCACAAAAAGAGTGATAAAGATGGGCATTTTTCCCTTTCCTCTGCGCGCCTCCCCTTTCTCCTTTTCCCGCCGGATTTGTAAGAGGCGCTGAGCGCCAAGGGGCTGCTTCCCCCCTTCCTCTCACGCGGCGACGAAGGAGCGGCGGTTTCTTTTTTCCCCCTTTTCCCCTCGGATCTGATCCCCCTTTTTTTTTCTCTTGGCAGGGCTCGCCACTGTTGCTCCAACTTTCTCCTCTCTCTGGTGCAAGGTACAAAAGGGTGGGGCGTTGTTCTTGTGATTCTTCCCCTTTCTTCCTTCCCCCCCTTTCTCGATCATCCGAGAATCAAGCGGAGCAGCGCTGTCCCTTCCCCTTTTTTTTTTTCGCCCCCCTCCAAGGACAGTGCGAAAACAATTTCCAGACGGGTTTTTCCCCTTTTCTTAGGATTCACCGAGGATACAATATGAACCGTCAACCGCCCCTATGGGATATTGAATAATGAGCGTCCCCTTCCCCCTTTCTTTTTCGACCTCTTTTTCCTCTTTCTCCCTGGGCCACAGGTCGGCCGGCTGATCTTTTTGTTCAGCATGGTATGAGAATGATTATGCTCTCTCTCTTTTTTTTTCTTCTTTGGCTGCTTTCCCCTCCCCCCCTTCCCCGGTTCGATGATCACCAGTCTTCGCTTCCCCTTCCCTTTTTTTCACCGCCAAACTCGGCCGCGAAATGATGGCGAGCTCTTTTCCTTTTTGTCTTTTTGCTCGGCATCCATGAAGGTGATCCTGGCGTTCATGTTGGGCACCTCGTTTTCCTTCGGCGTCAAGGGAAACAAAGGTTCTATATTTTCTTATCGTTCCCTCCTTTCTCTTGGCTGATACTCGATCTCCGGGCTTCCTTTTTTTTGTCACTTCCCCATTCGTCTCGCTAAAAATTGTATTAGTACCCCCCCTCCCCTTTTCCACAGGTTGTTGGCGAAACTTGGATAGTCGAGGCGGCGCGTGTGCGTCTGCCCCTTTCACCTCTTCGGCAACGTGCTAGGGAAGATTGTCGTCTACGTCCCCCCCTTTTATTCTTTGTAAGATCATTTCTCTTCCCTCTAAGGGGACTAGGGACCCCCAACCGCCCCTTTTTTTTCACACGCTGCGCACCGCGATATATATGGCAATCCTTGTTTTCTCTTTTTCGCAAGGATCGACCCTTTTTTCCCCTCTTTTTGCTTCAACCTGCTCAGCGACGGCATGCGCAGTCCCCTTCCCCTCCCCCATCCAAATCCATAGAGCGAGATGTGGAGCCGATCTCTTCTTCCCTTTTTTTTGTTACTTCCCTCACAAAAGCATTTTCGGTGCCGAAGGGACTTCTCCTTCGCGTTTCGTGTCGACGATGTGTAGTTCATAAATCGCCACATTCCTCTCCTTTGATAGCGGTCTTCCCTTTTGCGGCAAGTACACCACCGCGCGGCTGTTTCTTTTTTTGGTCGACCTCATCTATGAAGGTAAGCACTTTTCCTTCCCTCTTCCCCCGCTGCGTCCGGTCTCCCTCTTTGTTAAAGGAAGCTACGCCTCGCTCCCCCTTTTCTTTTTCTCTTCTCCTTCGGACCAGGGTTAAGGCATGGGCCGAGGATGGCTCTTTCTTTTTTTTCCGCACTTCTTCTTCCCGGAGAAGTTCGCCAGCCGCTCCCGCAACTCGCTTTCCCTGTCACCATTTTCCCGGGCTGCTGGGCACTGTCGCCGCGTCTGGTTCCTTTCCCTCCTCTTTTTTTTGTTCGGGAATGGACAAGTGAGGGTCGAGGCGCAGGTTCTCACTCTTTTTCTTCCATTCGGCCTCCCTATCTTTCATCAGACACGATATAAACGTGGTGCGTAACATTTTTCTTTTTTTTCCTTTTGGGTCGTTCCTTTCTCAGGTCTGGAGCGGAAGGGCGCATCCATATACGCGCTCCTCTTGTTTCCCTCCTCTTCCGCTACCGCACGCAGACGCCGCCGATATAGGGCGATCCCCCCCCCCCCTCCCCCTCTCCCCTCCTTTTTTTTCATACACGATTGTTGCTTCTCCTTTTTCGGCGAGGGACACGCACGAAAAATTGGCCGTTCTCCTTTCTCGTAATGCGATCCAAGGATAAGGAAAAGAATGGCGACACCCCCCTCATCTCTCCCCCCTCGACATTCCCTAACCTTCCCCCTCCCCCTGGACGGCGCAGCACGGACGACCCTGTCCGACGACGGAATCCCTCCGGTCCAGCCTTCGCCTATAGCGGCAATCGCCGGCCTCTTCTTTCCCTCTTTCCTTTCTTTCACTCTTTCCTCCTTCCGCGGCATGAGCATGACGGAGCCCGACCTGCTGTGCGCCCTGCTTCTTTCTCTCGTCGCGCGAAAGACAAAAAGTCCTCCCTTTCCCTCATGGACCCGCCCCTTTTCCGCCGCGTTTGAAAGCGTTCAGGGCCACGCTTCTGGGCCTCCTTTTCTCTGCGGCGGCCCAGAGGAAAACATAGAGGGCGTTCCTCTTTTTTTCCCTTGTGCCACAAGGAAATGGATTACGACGCGCACGGTCGTCCCCCTTTCTTTCCCCCGCTCACTGGGTGAAAAATAGAAACGCAACAGACGCTCCTCTTCCCCCTTTTGGATTTGCCCCTCTTTTCCTTTCCCTATTGGGAAGAACGGCCACACCGTGCCACTTCGTTCTCCCTTTCTTCGACCACGTCACAGGAGGTGTCGTAATAGGGATCGGGATCGTCTTTATTTTTTTCCCGTTTTGCGAGATAGGGATAGGATACCGGCGCTCCGCTATTTTTTCTTTTGCGGCGCCCTTTCTTCTTTCCGACCAGTGGGCCGGGTCCAGCCGTGCCGGCGCGTCTTGTCGCAGTCGCTCGACCAAGGTCGGGACATCGCCTTCCCCTCTTTTTTTCCCCCTCTGATGCGCAGTTTCCTTTTCCTGATCACGAAACGATCCGACCTCCCTCTGCTCTCTCTTCCTTCCGACTCGAGAGCCGATAAAAGGACGATGGACCATCTCTTTCTTCCGTCAGGACTTTTTTCTCTGGATCTGGAAGAGAACACGGCGACCTTGAACCTTCTCTTTTGGTCCAGGTCGATCTGCCGGATCAGAGAAAGATAAACGAGGCGTGCCTCTTTTTTTGGACCTCGGCTTTTTTTTCCCCTCTCTGATTGATCGAAAGGCCGCAGGATTACGGGGCCGCTTTTCCTTCCTTTCTCTTTTTTTCCCCCTCGAAGCGATGCGCTGGCGCGGACCGGCGATGGAGGAAGCAATGTGCGGTTCTCCCCCTTATTCGCCAGGTTTCTAACTTCCCTTCCCCCTCCGGCCGAGAGAGATGTCGGAAAAGCAAGACGGCCGAGGCTTTCCTCCTTTTTTCTTTTGTCACCTACATCGGCTGCCGTAGCTGGAGGATCACATAAGGCTTCACCCCCTTTTCTTTTTTTTCTCTTTTTGTTCTATGAGTCTTTTTTTTTTCTTGCATATCTATATGGTAAGTAATATACGTTGTTGTTGTGAGAGTATCTTCTCTTCTTTTTTTCTATCGTGCATTGCCGACGGCAGCCAAGTTTTTGGTTGAAGCAGGATGGGATCCCTCCCCCTCTCCCTTCTTCCTCCTTTTCCCCCCCCTATAAGCCGCTTTCTAACTTCTTTTTTTCTTTCCTCTTTTTGCCGCATAGATATAGGAGATGGTGGGGACGGCCTGGAGTCCACCTTCTCCTCCCTTCACACCTTCCGCCGACCAGAGGCCGGTAGGAACAGAGAAATAGCTTGATCTCTCCCTTTTTTTTTTTCATAAGGCCACCTCCCCTCTCCCCCCCCCCCCCCTTAATCTGCGGCGTTAGATAATCCGCGTTGTGAAACCGCCGCGGCCTCGACTCCCCCCCCTCCTTCTTTTTTCTTCCCGGAGATCGACTGGGAACACAGAAAAGACCTAGCATTTCAGGTCGCCGTTTTTTCTTTTCCCTCCCCCTTTTTTTTTTTTTTAAATAGTCCCCCTCTCTTTCCCCTCCTTTTTTCCTGCTGTGATGGATATAGCGTAGCCGCCCATATCTTTTCCTTCCTTCTTTTTTTTCTTCGGATCCGCGAAGGACATAAGGCCGAGCATCCTTTTCCCTTTTGTGAGGCGTTTCGCGTCCCGACCGTGTAGTAGAGAATGAGACAGCGGCATCGCGCCTTCCCCCTTATTTTCCCTTCCCCCTTGGTATTCAAATAAGGTGACCCTCCCCTTCCCCCTCCTTCCGGAATCGTCTCTAGAAGCAGGTATCAGATCCCCCCCCTCTTTTCCCTTTTCCGCGAATTGCCGAGAACGATACAGATTCCTTCCCCCTTCTTTGTCCTCCCTCCAAACGGGGATGTAATCCCGTCCGCCTTTTTTCCGGTCGGCCCATAGAAAATTAGAACATCTGCTTTCCCTTTCCTTTTTCCCGACGTCTTGTCTCCCGCTCGCTGGTGGCGGGCGAGGGTGCCACCTTCGCTTCTTTTATCTTTTAGACCTTGCGGCGTAGTAATAAATGTACTGTGCGCCAATGTCTCCTTTTTTTCTCTGGCCTCTCCCTCCTCCCGTCCCGGAATAGGAGGAGCAAATCTCTTTTTCCTTCGCCTCGAGGGCAATGAACGAGTTCAAACTTTTTTTTCCTTTTTCTCTGGGGGGCCTCTCCCCCTCTCTACCGTTTATCAGACGATGGCCCCGGCCCTCCCCCTTCTCTCCTTCTTGCTCTTTTTTCCTGCCGCGGCTTATTGAGCGTCTT
>Ga0179593_1476606_pt1 | contig 17824 bp, 21 predicted proteins | sample CZODoug2_1_08_16_FD_185931 | JGI IMG/M metagenome (GOLD analysis project Ga0179593, IMG submission 185931) | Vadose zone soil fungal communities from Angelo Coast Range Reserve, California, USA - CZODoug2_1_08_16fungal (PacBio error correction) | ecosystem: Environmental > Terrestrial > Soil >... | reverse complement strand
GAGGAACTTTATTGTTTTTTACCCCCCTCTTTTCTCTGCTTCCAGCGTTTGTCTTTGGTCTTTCCGGCTACCATGATTTATTGGGGGGTGGGTTTCTTTTCCTTAGAACAATCCGAGTCTTTCCCCGTTACCGGTTTTCCTTCCCGGAGCGCTTCCGTTTAGGTGGGACGTGCGGAGGCGTCCTAAGACTTTTAGCGAGTTGACTCTGTCTCGGATTTATCGTTTCCGGTGGGTTTTTGAGCTCCGTATCTCACATATTTTCTTTTTTCCGCCCCTTTTTTTGTTAGTCTGCGTTCTTTCTCAAGCCAGGTGTACAGGATTTCGTCCCTTCTTCTTTTTCAATCGCCATTTCCGTCCCTTTAACATTTGGTATTGAGATCGCGCGATTTTTTGCTTTTCGTTTTTACGGGGTTTGACCTCCCTTTCTACCTTGCATTCCCCCCTCGAGGTGCTGGATGAAGCCTCTGTCCACGTGAGAGTGTCCCCCCTTCGGCAGTTCGTTTCTCTTTTTTTTTTAGCATAGGCCCCCGATTTTTATAGGGTGAGAGTTTATGGGTAGATACCCTTATCACGCCCTGGTAGAGAGCTCTTCATAAGGGCTTCCCCCCTCGGCAACGTTTATCTCCTCACGGCTTATGCCGGTTTGAGAGGTAAGCCATTTCTGGGGCTGACGACTATGCCCCTTGGACAAGCCCTTTCCGAGTGGTAGCCGCCGGTGTCGGTGCCGAGTCCCTTTTTTTGCTTACCAGGCGGCCCTTCCCCCATCGACCTTTGTCAGTTTCTTCCCTGGCGTGTCGAGAGGATTGTTCTTTGATCGTTTGTGGTCGCCGATCGAAATCAACATTAACCCCTCCCGTGGCTTGTCTATTCGTCCATGTTCACTTTTCGATTTTTTTTTTCTCTAGCACCCCCTTCCCCTTTGAGTTGTTATCAGTTCTGTGCGTAAGGGATGTTTCATCGAGAAACTGATCCTACGTTTTTGTGTCCTATCTGGTTTGCGAGTTATCCTGCTCTTCAAGCGTGGATCAGTTCTTTCTTCGGCGTCCCTGGCCGGCTCCCTCCTCCGAGCTTTCGCGGTCCTAGGCCTTAGTGAGGTGCGGTTTTCGGTGCAGGGACTTTTGGTACTCCCTCGGCTCCGAGGACTCGTTTAGAGAGTAACCTCCTCCCTTTTGTAAGTTGCTACCTCTCTCCCGCCTTTTTTTATTGCCTTCCAGCGGTTGATTCTCGAAGGTAGTAGCAGACGTCTTTTTTGTCACTCTAGTCTTTATGACGTGAGTCGCGGACTAAGTTTGTCACTTTCTTTCTCCTTCCTTTTCGAACGTGTCCTTTTTTCCCCTTTCGACCAATTTGCGTCCTTTCTCCGGGCAGTGGCAGGACCATTAACTGATGGTTGAGGATAGGTTGATGGTCCGTATTTTTCTCCCTGCCCACTTTTCGCCCGTTCCGCTTAATCGAACTTTTTCTATTTTTTTCCCCCCCCAGTTTTCTCGTGTGGTGTTTTTCCCTCTCTTTTTGGTTATTCATTTTTCTTTAACGCGAATCTTCGGCCGCTGATAGCGGAGCCGAGGAATTTTTCCCTCTTTTAGGGGAAGTTTTCCTGTTCCCGGAGGTACCCCCGGGAATTTCGGTTGAATTTCTTTATCTTTTCGTCCCCCCCCTCCAAGAGGTCTTTTTTCCGGAGGCGTCGGTGGTGGAAGGATGTTGGCGGGAGAGGAGAGGACTCCCCTCTGCTTCGTCGTTTTGATGTTCTTCTAGCCACCCACCGTTTAGCATTTCCCTTGATCTTTTCCTCCGTAACTTGTTCCTCCCGATGTTTTCTCTTTTCCTTTCCTTCCCCAAGGCGGTCTTTTCGAGGAGTGATGGTTAGTGGCTGGGGTTTACCTTTCCGTTTGCGGATCCTTTCTTTCCCCCTTTTTCCTTCCAAACCTTCTTGTGAGAGGCGGACAGAGTCTTCTTTTTTTTTACCCTTTCCTTTTTCGCAGGGTTTAAGTGTGTTGATACGGGGGTGTTTGATTCGAAGTCTGGTCGCCTCAGCCCCTCTTTCTTTTTTTCAAATAAGTGTTGTAGTAGGTATCCCCCCTTGAATTCCGGGAAGTTCCGAGTTTCCCCGTCCTGAGAATCGGTGAGAGAACGCCCGAACAAAGAGAGTCTTTTTTTTCTTTTTTGAGTCCCCCCATCCTCTCTGAAGACCATTCTGTGCACCTTTGAGTGTTCCTTTCTTTTTTAGTCCCCCGTTGTGTACTTCTCTTTTCTTCCTTTCTTAATGCCTTGGCTTAATGAGGTATCGATGCCTTTAACCTAGTGAGGGCAGCGGTTCAACGCATGTCTTGTCTTTCTCTTTCCCTTTTTTGCCAGCCCCTCTCCTATCGCGGCCGGTTCAATTTGGAGCGTCGAAAGAAATTTTGACTACCTCCGATAAGTTTTGGTCTCTTCTTTAGCGGACGGAACACCGGTGTCGCTTCTCCCCCCTCTCCGAGTGAATTTTCCTTCCTGCCCGCCGGTTTTAAGCCGGAGTCGAGGGTGGTCGACATGGGGATTACCCCCCTATTTGTACAAAACTTTTGCCCCCCATCTATAACCATTTTGCCCCCTTCCCCTTAGCGACTTCCATTCTCTCACCAGGACTGTTTCCCCCTCCCTCCCCCCTGCGGCTCCGTACGACGAAGCATCGATGGAACGGATCCAGAGCTTAGAACCCCCTCTCCCCCCGTTGGCGTTTCCCCTTCGGTGGACCCACTTGTCCTTGAGGATTCGGTTTTTGGTTAGAGCAGGAGTTTTCTCCTTCCCCGGACGCTACGTCGGGGCCCGCTATCCAGAGACGGGTTATTCCCTTCCCCCCTCTGAAGGTCGTACCTTTTGTTTTCCCTTCATGTTAGCCTTTCTGCGAGTCCTCGTTCTGGAGTTTATCTTTCCTCCTGATACCCGGCATAAGCTGCATTGAAAGTCGGCGTGTTTTTCTTTTAGTCGTCTCCTATTTTCCCCCTCTTGAGGTACTTCGCCTCGCGAACTACCCTGCGTTCTTTTCGTCCCTAAATTGCCGGCGTTTACCGGCCCGTCAATTTCGAAGTATTAATCTTGTCCCGCCCACAATCTTCCCATTGGGTTCGTCCATGCCTCCCCCCTCTTCTCTATCGCTTCTTCGAAATCGAGGATCACTTTTCTTCCGATTTTTTTCCCCCGAGTGCCCTACCACCGCACGGTCAATCCCCCCCCCCCCCCACACCCGGAGCCCCCCCCCCCCCCCCCCCCTGTTGGCCCCCCCGACGGAAGTTTTGGTCATCAAAGATGCAAGAAACGTGTCACTGACCACTTTTTTATTCTTTCTCAGTTGCTAATTTCGGAACCTGGACTTTCCTCCTTTTCGGTGAAACATCGCCCCCACCACAGCCTGAATGCACCCATCTTCAATTTGGGGCCCATAAAAACACCTTTCAAAACAGTTCCCAGTTTCTCCTGCCCCCCCTCCGAGCACCACCACCGCCATCGGCAGCTGCGTTCCCCTTTTTCTGTGGCCTCTCCCCCTTCACTTTCCGCTCCCCCCTTTTGATCTAGATGCATGAATGCATCGAACCTTAGTTTCATGAGGGATCCCCCGGCTGCCCCCTTTCTGTTCCCGGTTTTCACGTTTTTTTTTTTCTTCCCCTTACACACCCCCCTTGTGGCCACCAGAGCAGTAACATAAACCATCTTTTTCCGCTGACTCCTTTTTTCCCCCTCCCCAATTTCGCGCTATACACTCCAACTCTCTGCACCTCCCTTTTCTTTTTGCCCTCCCCTCTTTTTTTTCCCAGTTTTCGGTCTTTAAAACTTCAGCGTATCTAAGGATTCTATGTCAGACTCGATCCCAGGTCATTTTCTTGCCTCCGATTTCGGCGATTATTTCGTTTTTTTCACAGTATTGGTCCCCTCTCGCATTGGGTGCACCTCCCCTCCCCTGACTACTGGGAAACCCTTTTGTTGTCCTTGAACACTGTTTTGAGATCACCCCCCCGCCTCTTACTTCTTCCCAACGTCTTCTTCTTTCCCCCAATTTTGGCAGGCCGGGGGATTTCCGTTTGGAGATGCATGAGTTATTTCGTACCTTTTTCCCCCTCCACTCACCCCGATGATGTATCGCCCCCACTTTGTGATTGACTTCCATCTTTCCCTTTTTTTTGCTCCCTTCTCTTTTTTGCTTGGGGGTGAGACAGCGACCCCGGCCTTTTGTCAGGGCCCTGTCATAAGTATGAACCTTCCTGAGATTATGTTCCTTCCGGTCCTCTTGCTTTTAACTTGGCAGGTGAACGCTTCCCTTGGCTTCGTGAAGAATCCTTTTCGGAAACCTTTTGTGTACCCCTCCTTTGCCATCTTAGCAGATCGCCAGACCAGTTTGCCCTATCTGCTTAACATTGGCATGAATGGGTGTTGTCCCCCTGCCCCACCTCCCGTCGCGCCCCTTTGCTCTGCTTCTACGATACCCCGGCGCTCTCGCCCTATCGCTTGGGATAACATTCCCCTCGCTCTTTAAGTTTTCCTTCTCTTTTTGACATGTTTCTTAAGTTTTCAATCGGGATATTTTTTCCCTCCTCCCGCGACCCTAACCCAGTCGATTTCAGCGTTTTGCATTGGATTCCTCCCCACTGCCAAGCCTACCTTTTCTCCGTTGTTGTTGTTCTTAGCTATATGAGTTGTTTTCTCCCTCCCAGTTCCCACCCCCCCTTTCCCCCCTTTGTTGAATTTGAATATCCCCCTCCTTGCTACTTCCCGCATTTAAACGAACGCCCTCCCCGCAAACCTATTTTTGCTTGTTGGACTCAATTTTTGTACCCTCCTCTTTTTACGGTGATAGAACGCGAGCACTTCTTACCTCCCCTTGTTCTTGTTTCTGTTTCGTGCCCTCTCCCATTTTTCCCGCGCTGGGCCCTCTTCCGCTCGATTAGTCAAGCTCCCGAGTATCCCGCTCGGCCGTTCCTCAGTCCCTTTCTCCCATCCTCTTCCGATTCACCGTGCCCTTGCCCGAAGCACGGACATTTTCCCCCATTCTCGCAGCAGCTTCCTTTCCCCCTTCACCCCCTTCTCGTTTCCTCTTGTCGCAAACCCCCCCTTTTTCAGATTTTAATCCTTCCGGTGTGGTCTGTGTTTCCCGCAACACCATTGCGGTCTCCCCTTCTCTTTTTCCACATTTGGGGGTTGTTTTCGGGGGCACATTTTTTGTCCCTTTTTTTCGCATGAGCTTTTTGACCCGCATTTCCCCCCACCGGAAACCCAACTTTCCTGTCCCCCCCCCCCCCCTGCACCGCTCCTTTGTCGAGGAAGAGTTGTTGCACGGGTTGTCCATCTCAGGTTTTTTTTCTCTCCTCGTGATCCCCCTTTTTTTTCCTTTCCCTGTGCTTGCTTGCCACCCCATTCTTTTGGAGTCCAGGTGCCCTCCTTTTAACGAAAGAGGCCGTTTACTCGTCTAAAATACCAACCTCACCTGGGTTCTTGTGACCTTCTCTTCTTCCTCTCCCCTTAACCAATGGTTCGCCTTGAAATCGGTGTTTGGTCCACAACCAAATCCGATCCTGAGCTGTGTATTTTCTGGCTTTTCTTTTCGGTTGTCCCTTCTTTTTTCCATTGATTTTATTTTTTTTTTTCCCCCCCATCTTTGACAATGCCCCCTTGGCATGTCCTCGCCCCTCGCAAGTGAAAACCGACATTGTACTCGCCGAACCCTCCCTTGCCTTCCCCTATGTTCTCAACTTCCTGCTACTGATGAATCTCCTCCGTCCTTTTCCTTGCCGCATTTCGAACCCAGCTGCCTCTGAAATTTCCATTTTCCCGTTTCCTTGCACTGTTTCTAAAGGTTTTGGTTTTTTCTTTTTCCCCCCCCCCCCACTTTTCCTCTTGGTTCTTCGCGCTCTGTGTTAGAGAACGCTGTGTTTTCCGAGCTGGGTACCCCGGCCCTTTGCTCTTCCGGTCAAAAAAAGCTTGTACTTTTTTTCATGGGCGTGTTCGCGTCTTTTTCTCCGCAATCTTTCCTTTCGCACAAGAACGGGCCGGGTTTTACTCCACAGGCTTCGGTTTTTTCATTCGCTTTTTTCCCCCTCGGGCCAGCCCTTAACATCGGATTTCTTTCTCAATCCCCCTTTGCCCGCGCGATAGGATGATTGTGCCTCCCTTTTTAGGAATGATCTTTTCGGCCAGCGGGAATACTTCCATTTCATGCGCAGACCTGGTATCTCTCTTCTGTCAGTGATCCCCCCTCATCTACCCAATTTTTTCGCGCCTGCTCTTATTTTCGGTGTAAACCTCCGATTCCTTCCTCCCCTTCCACCGTCGTCCTCTTCCATCGATGCCGAGGCGTAATTCTTACACAACGATACAATCCCTCTTCTATCACCCTTTTCCCAGTCTTTCCGGACCCCCCATTGTTTTTTTCACCCCCTTCTGTGATTCCCTCCTCGACGCCGAGCGCCCCAGAAAAGTTTAAGTAGCCCTTTTTGGATCCCCTGTCCCTCCCGTTACCATCCCTCTGACGGTTTCCCACACGGTGTCTCGTTCTTTTCTCCTTTGGGATTGCCTCTCTTCGTAGCGCAAACTTTTTTCTCCGACTCGCGATCGTAATGCCTTTCCCCTCGCGCCTTTCCCCCCCTGTACAGGCTACGCCGGCCCCCCCTGTTTTCAAGAACCGCGTTTTTCCCCACTCTAATACCCCCATTTACCTAGAGTCCTGCCGGTTCCCCTTGGCCCTTTTTGATCGACCCTCTCTTCCTTCAGCCCCGTTTTCCCATTCAGTTCCCGTTTTTTCGTACTGGACCGAGCGAGCCCCGTATTCTTCGGTTCTACCCCCCCAACGGTATATTCCTCCCTCTGTTCTCCGCTTCTGATGTAGATGGGAAAACCGCACTGTAAGCTGATCTCCTGCGTTTTACGCCCCCTCGCCCGCTTGGCTTCTTCCCCCGCATCTTTTACGAGATCCCGCCTTTCCTGCCTGCCCTATCCTTTTCCCCCCTTTCAAGAAAGATGCCCTCCCAGGTTCAAGCATAGGGTTTCTTTAGACTTGTCCGTCCTAGACCCCCTTCCGAAACCTCCCTCTTTTTTCGAGTTTTATCCCTATAAGGTCCTCCTAGTCGCTCCCGTGGAATGCAGAGGCTTGCCCTTTTTTTCCCTCTCCAACCTCTTTTCCCATATTTCTCACTGGCGGCCGACTTCCTCAATTCCTATCCCCCCCCGAGGATACCCTCCCCCCATGGCGAGATCTATCTCCCGCGACTTGGGTTTGAAATTTCCCCATAAATCTTTTCCCACTCCCCCTTAAACCCCCTCCCCTCGACAAAGCACTTCCAGAGATTTCCCCCTCCTCCTACCTGCTTAATCTTAAAAGAATTAAGTTTTCTTTCCCCCCCCCATTAAGTTTCCCTTTGAATTCCTTGTGTTGCTCTAAGCCCTAGTATATCCCCCCCCTTCGCCCCCACCCACCGACACGCCCGCACAGTCCTCACCGGAGGAAGATTCGTGTTTTCGAGAGCTCGAAGGTCCACCTCCCCCTTTCCCCGCAGAATCTTTTCCCCAACCCCACTTTCCCCCTCCACCCTTTACATCTTCCTCCCCCTCCCTCCCGAGACGAAGATTCTAGCTCCGTCTATGCATCCAGAACAGGCTAGCCCCAGATCGTCTAACCCCCCCCCCCCCAAGACGTCGTCGGGGAGACCGAGAGTTTGATGTTGCTTCCTTTTTGTAAGTGCGACACCCCCGCAACCATCCGGGTTCTTGTCCTTAACTGCCTCGCACTTCGAACTTTTTTCCCACTTTAGAACCGTTTGAATCCCACACGGGAGTCACCCTCATCTCCCATTCCTAACCCACTTCTTTTTTCTCCCTATCCCCCTCCGTTCACAAAATGGCGAGAGAGAACTATGATCCTTTTCCTACCCCGATGGCAGTTCTCCCACCCCACTCCAGCATCGTTTAGTCTCCTTTCTCACTGACCCGGCATTACGCTCTACCTCGCTCGCATAGCCAGTCTTCCCAAAACTTCCCCCATTACCTTCACCAACGTCATCACCCCCCCGTCCCCTTCCGCCCCGCACGCAGGCCCCGAGATGATTCAAGGCCTTTGTCGCCCTATAAAAGACTAAACGTCCTCCCCGTCTTTTCGTTTTCAATGTCTTCATTCCCCCCCTCTTTCCCACCAACGGGCTTCTGATGTTTCCCCCTTCCCCGTCTGATGCCCACTTCCCCCCCGCGCCGGTTTTTCCCCCTGCACCAGTGTAACCTTCCTCACGCGCCCGGCCGGTTTCCTTTTTCTCCTTTCCCGGGCAACCGAATCGCACAACCTTCTTCCTTAAGCGGTTATCCGCGTCACTTTCGCTTTTTTATTGACCTTTCGCCGCTGTATCTTTTAGGTCCGCCCCTTCCCCTTTTCGGTCAATGAAGTCAGGCCAACCCACCAATTTTTTTAAATATAGCAAACATTCAGTCCTCCTTTTCTCATCTTTTCCCCCTTTATCTACCTTTTTCAAATGGGAGAGACTGTCCTTCTAACTGACTCCTTGTCCCTTTCTTTCCCTTCTCCCCTCACTAGGACCCTCTCACCCTGGAGCGAAGAGTAGGGCTCTTCTTACACAAGTCTCGCCCCCCCATTTTACGCTCCTTTCTTCAGCCATCTTAGTCCCTTCGCTGGCTCCCCTCTTTGGTTTCCGCTTTTACCCCGCTTTGCCCTAAAAAACCGGAGCTGACTCATTTTTCGTTCTCGTTCCCCTTTCGGGACTTTCTTTCCAGAGAACCTCAGTTATCTCGCCCCCCCTAATTGTGCCTCTACCCCCCCTTCCCCCCCAGGACTAATCGCTACATCTTCCTGGTCCCCAAGGACGACCCTTTCCGGATCTTGACCCGGTTTCGCTCCAAAGAACAAAGGCCTATCCCTTTAGGTTCACTCGGCATCAAAGATTTCGAAGGGACCGCCTACGTCCCCCTTACCCTCACTTCGTTTTCCCTCCCCTTATTCAGGACTCTTTTCCTGACCAATTCATCGGGAGTTTTTCCTTAATTTCTTTTCGTACGCCTCCTTTTCTCCTCCTCCAAGCCGCTAAGGTCCCCCATCCAAGTTCCCTCCTCCTAGCTGTTACTCCTCCCCTTGTTGTTTTTTAGATCTTTTCCCCCTTTCTTTTGGCAATTCGGTTTTGAGAGATCAGCGGGTTTGTTTTGGTACGTTAAGTCGCTTCGCTTCTTTTTCAGACCATCCGATGCCCACGACATAGGTCATTGCCATGCCCGCGGCGCGACGTGTGAATGTTCTTTTTTCTGATGCCCCGTTTAGTCCCTCTTCTTCATCAGTGGATTTTTCTTAGGGGGTATCCCCCCTTTTTTTTGAGAGCTTAGGTTCCCCTTTTTTTTTTTTCCCCTTTATCTTTGGCTTTCTTCAAGACGGTCGGCAGGTATCAGGTTATTAGGAGGGTTATTTTACCCGGTGTATGATTTTTCTTCGATAACGTTCTTTGCGGTTCCCCTTAGTCCTTTCCCTTTTAAGTTGCCTTCTCCTATGAGATCGTACGTTCAAGCCACGGCCTCTGTTGAACCTCTTGTCGCTCGGCATCGGGCCGATTTTATTTTCTCTGACCTCCCCTATTTTAGACCCTCTCGCTTCATTTTTTCGGCCCTGTCCTATAGTTGTTGTACACTGACGACGCCTCTGTGAAAAGGTAGGTTCTTAGGTTCGCTTTCTTGGTTCAGAACCTCCCCGGCTCTTTAGGATGAACCTTCCCGGGCACGGTATCCCTTTAAGATCGACACGTTGAGGCCTTTTCCCTCTCGTTAAGACCTCTCTGGTTTTTTTCATTACCGACTATTGCCATTTACTCCAACTTTTTCGGTTCCTTTATTCTTTTGTCGGTGACCTGGGGGAACCTTCTGAGAGCCAAATCGACCTGCCGGCGGCGGGAACTTTCTTTTTTAGACACAGAGGACTTTTGGTTCGAGTGTGCCTCTAATCAACTAACCTCAGTTCTATAGCATGTCTTTCCTAGGAAGTCGATCACCGTGATCTCTTAGTTTCAATGTGGCCCTCTTCGTAGGTATGTCTAGACGAAAAGAGATTACCTTTTTCCCCGACTTCGTTTTTCTTCCCCATCCGGCTCGGACGGTTTAATTTTTGAGCGTAGGAGGCCTACCCCCCCTTCATCAGCGTAAGCGTTTCGGTTGCGAGGGCCTTGAGTGGGTGATGAAGTTTGTTTCCGGGATTTGGTCCTAATTCGAGTGCTTTCTCTCGAGCGTAATTTCTAGTAGGTAATTTTCTCCCCCCGCGTCGCCCCCTTGTTTCAGTTTTGACCCTCTTTTTTCCCCCTGAGGGCTCGAACTTCGTGCGTCTCCCTTTTGAACCGGTCGTGATGACTTTGAGGGCGGAAGAAAGTTTTTGTAAGGTTTCTTATGCTGCGGTGCGAAAGTGTGTCTGCACCGTGCTTAAGTCGAACCGTGCGCAGTGTTTTTTTTTGCCCCATTCCGGACATGGACCAGTTCTTTCGTCTAGTTTTGCTGATCGCCCCCCTTCTCCCTTTCATTACTACTCCTTTCTTCGGCGTGGTGGTTTGTTTCGAAGAGATTGGGTCTTCCTAGTCCATAGGCTGAGATGTCTTTTTTCTTTCGGTAGCTGTAGGACTTTTAGTTCCTCTTCTCCTCTTTGATTTTCCGTTTTGCTGTCTCCGGCGGTTCCCCAATTTCGGGGAAGCCGGTCTCATCTACGAACCAACCACCGCCATCTTTTTTTTTTCCTTTCTTGAACCCTGGACGGATTTTCGGGTGTTTTGTATTTTGCGGTTTTAGAGGTGACCCTCTCTTTTGTCGTGGATTTTTTTTCGTCCCACCTCTAAGTAAATCCCCTACTGCTTTCCCGTTTATTTTAGCCTTTTCGTAGAACGAAGCCTTCGTCGAGGGAGGTTTGGTTTCTGTCTTTTTGGTGAATTGTTCCTGTGTTATCCTTAGTTACCGGCTTTTTTCCCCCACACTTAGCGTTTTAGATGAGATAGTCCCCCCCATTTTTTTTTTTTCTAGCCTCTGTTAGGGTTTTCTAGGGTCGAAGCGGCGCTTATGCAAATTATGATGTTTCACACCCCCCCCTCGGTTGTAGTAGGTATCCCCCCGTTTTGTATTCACTTTCCTACGGCGCGTTGGCCTTTTCCCTTGATGATCCCTTTGAGATTCAGCTGCAAAAATTGTCTTCGATTGGTCCCAGTACGCTTGACCTCCGTCTCTTTTTTGCTTTTGTGAGTTTGCCCTTCTTTCTTCCCGGTGGTTTTCAGGCGAGGCCGGCCTTTTTCTTTAATTCGTAGGTGGTTCTCCGCGGGACTCGCACCAGCGTGTCTGTGGTCCACGGCACGGGAGAGTCTGTCCTAGGGTCATTCATAGAGCTCGAAGATTCTGAGAGCGTCTCCGAGCCCTTTTTTTTGGTTTTTTAATGACGACCGGCCGCGCTCGGTCCTTTTTTTCTGAACAACAGGTGTCGTATGCTGGCCTAACCGATGAGAGTTGAAGGCTTCGATTTTTTTGTCCCTTTTGCCCGGCTTCCTCAGGACCTTTGGGTCACTCCTCGTTTTTCCCCCCCCGGTGCTTCCCCCCACTTGGGGCAGTAGCCGTTTTCCTTTACCCATTCGCATGTTTTTTCCCCCAGGAACCATCTTTCGGTATGAAGTTTTTTCCCGACTCCCCTCCCAGCTTATGGCTGCTTTTCCTAGTAGAACTTCCACGGTGGGGAGTGTCCCCTTTCGTGACATGTCATTTTTAGTTCCCGGGATACAGTGGCGATCTGCTCTCGGTCCCCCTTTCTTTGCGATCTTGTTTTAGGCCTTCCTCCATTCTCCTTTTTCTTGAAATTGTTGCGGCATCGTTTACTGCCTTTCGCGAGCGAGTTTCTGGAGAGCTTTGCGTCTTGCCTGGCATTGAGTTAAGTAGTCCCCTGCCTTTCTTCGACAGTGGCTTATCGCCCCCCGACCGACATAGTCCTTAATAGAGCGCCTATTCCAACACCACCCCCTATCCCCACTTCACACCGACGCCCCCACATAAGAACCCTCTTCCTTTTAACATTTTTGATCCCTTCCACTGCGTTCATCTTTCTTTTTCTTGAGCACCCCCCATTATGGGTCGCACCACCTTCATCAATCGCGATGACCCCTGTTCCCATTACCGCTCTTCCCGACTTTGAACGATATTTCAATTCTTTCAGGCCTCCCCTTCCATTTTTTCAACATGCGCAAAGTCTTTTTTCCATACCCCAGATGCAAGACCTGGACTCCCCCCCTCCAATTATTCGCCTTCTTCTCCTCTTCAGGGTGGGGTCCTGTCAATGCTCCCGTTATCTTCCCTCCCCCCCCTTCGCGGAATGAACCCTATTTGGGCCAAATTAAAAACCAACCATTTTCTGAAAACAGTGCCATTTGTTCCCCCCTTAAGTCGAGGCTCCGGCAGATGCGTGTATACTTATTGCCTTAGGTATCCGTTCCGTATTGCATTTGCCCTCCCTTGGCTGCGGGACTGATTAGGAAACAGTTAGGGTCGGTTTTCTTGTCTAGTTACACCTCTTCCATTACAACAAAGGAGGGAATGTCCCCCCAACAAGTAGGCACCCCCATCAAAGGATGTTTAGAGCACATAATTGCCCCCGACCCCAAAGGCGCTTCTAATCCCCCTCCCCCTTCTCTCAATCGCCTTTTTTTGACTCAGCTTGGCTTCTACGGTCTATTGATTTTTGAAAAACTGTTTCCGGTCCAGAAGTATACTGGGCAGTCCGCAAAGAGAACTGGTTAATCTTTCTGCTTTCTCCCTATTGGTACGTCCTTCATGTTGTTGTTTTGAGCCTCCTTTTTTTTCGCTTACCCTATGGTTTGCCCTCCTTGCCGACTCACGCTTTCCCCCCGTGCTTCCTCGCTCGTCAATTTTTATCTCCCCTTCCACATCTGCGACACGAGGGATGTCAAACATTTTTTTGGCTAGGGGGATTTAGGTGTCGATTCCTGCGTTCAAGCTTTTCTTCCCCCCACTTCCCAACCTCCCTGACCACGATTTTTATCCAACTGCATATTTACAGAGGACTTGTTGAGCCATCAAAGGCTCTGGTCTTTCTTTATGATGTTTGCGTTTTGTTTCGCCCCCAGACATTCCACCGGCAGATGGTCTACATTATGAACGGTCTTCCTTGTTTCCGGAAGGACCTGTAGGGGTCATTGGCAACCTGTTTAAGTTTTCGTTTTGGGCAGTACTGGTTCCCCCTTGACGGAGAGGTTCCCCATCTGATCTTTCTTTTTCTTGAGCTCTCGTCCCTCGGCATCTTCCCGGTTTCCCTTTTGGAATTGCATGGCTTTGTTGCCCCACCAGTACCATCTTCGATATGATAGTTCTCCCCCCTCCAAGTCTAGTTTTCTATGCATTTGATTCCAACCCCCTGCCCCTATTTTTCATCCTTTTGCGGCGCCATGTTGCGGGATCTTTCCCGCAGCGTTTCCTTTGTTTAGAGATTTTTTAACCCCCAAGCACGAGTTGTTTTGATGCCAAACATCCCTCCCGAGACTATTCCCCTCCTCCGTTGTTGTTTGATTTTTTCCTAGCCCTCTTTTTTTCTTGGATACCCCCGGGCAACACCTCTGAAGTTGTTTAAGGATCGTTTTTGACAAACTATAAATCGCCCCCCAATAATTCCCCAATTTTTTTTTTCCCTTAACCGCTGGGAAATGATGGAATGTTTGGACAACACTGCAGGTTATCTAGATAGAGCCTTGGTTTTTTTCGCGAAATCCTGGACATTTGGGTTTTCTGTTTGGAGTCCGTGACAATTCTTGCAACCCTCCGAGCGGGCCTCTCGTCATCTTTCTTCTGCTTCCCAGCTTACCCCTCTCGCTATTCCCCTCTCGTCGCCATTAGACTCGACACCAAAGACCACTGCCACCCCTCCTTTCCCGTGCCCACTTTCCATTACCCTCCCCTGGGGGAACATTCGGACTGTGAAGATTCATATTTGTCTTCCCCAAAGCTTGGTTCTTTTCTTTGTGCACCCACCCCCCCTTCCTCACGAAGCCAAGGAGAGCAACCCCCCCCCCTTTCTAAATCGAAAGAGGTTGCCTCCCCATCTCGTTTTGGCTGGACTTTTTTCCTGATCGTTTTTGACCTATTTCCTCCCCCATCCTCCCCCCGGGCCTGCCCCACAAAAATTTTTGAAATTCAGAGTGTCGAAGAAGCTTGGAAAGGGTTGACCATCAGTTTCCAGGTGTTTGGGGGGGTGGTTTCCCTTTGGGCCATCGAGCTTCACGGTTTTTTTTTTCCAGCGTATGCGTGGCAAACCATCGCGCGTGGCCCTCGCAGGTTGCCCTCAGGACTTTCCCTATCCTGGCCTCCTTCCATCCAAATGACCCTATCTAGCCTCCTTCTCTACGCGACTGGGTTCTCCGTCCCCTCTGAACCTTTTGACTCGTTTCGGTCAAACCCCCAACCCCGTCCCTTGCAAGAATCTTTTTTTTTTTTTTAGCTTCTCCGCTGACTTTGCTGTCCCCCTTCTGTGTACACCATCTTCTTTTTCCTTAAAACTGCTTTTTTTTTTTGTAAATGCACGACCTTGTTTTTGGGTGTAGTTTTCCTCGACAAACGTTCCCACCGGGTACCCTAGATGGTACTAGTCTAACTTCCCAGAATCATTGCGATTTTGAATGCCAACTTCTTGAGCCTCCAATTTTTCCCCGCCTTTTCTCCCCATCACTCTCGATTTGGAGAACGCAGATTCTTTATTGAGATTCATGGTGTTCCAGGGCACTTGTTTTTAGTTGTGGTGATTTGAACACCCCCATGGTTCCCTTTCTGTGGGTGAGAAGAGTCCCGCTGTTTCCCCTGCTGTTTTTGGCCCGTAACGTTTGAACCACCTCTAATGTTAGAGGTTACCCGATTTTCTGAGTTCGTCTTGCTTCGCCCCAAAGTCCTCCTGCCTGGTTCGCACACCCAAGTGTTTTTGGAGGCCTTCGATATTTTTTTCCATATCGGCACAAAGATTTTTTTTCTATCGGGATAGGCGACCGGGATGATATTCTCCGCTGCAAGGTTTTCCCACAGGGATTGAGAGTGTCGCACTTCGTCCTTGATGGACCTCTCTTCCTTGTAGCTTCGCTTTTGTCGTAGCACGTTCATTGAACTTTCCCCCTTTTTTTTTTCTCCTATGCGATCTGGCGGTTTACTTCTCGAAAAGCCCCCTTCTTCAATGCCGCCTTCGATGCCTTGCATCAATTCCGACGTTCCCCTCTACTCTAATCACCATTCCAACGATGCCGGCCGCCCTTTCTTTTTTTCTGAATCCCCGACTTTGGTGAGCCAAGGCCTCGACTAGCGCCAAAGCAAATTTTTCTGAGACTGAATAACCTATCCGGTACCCCCCTTATTTTACCACGTTGACTTCCTCTCCCCAAGGGTTGTTTTCCTTCACCGTCTGTCCGATGGCTTCGTGTCGAGAAATTTTTTTTTAGCGATCGTCCTTGGTCCCTGTAAACCCTGATTCGAATTGCTACATGGCTTTACTGGCTTAAATGGTCGCCTCTTTTTTTTTCTGTCACTTTTGGTTTTTTTTAACTATTAATCCCCACATTTGTCGACAACGGTACGACGGTTCCCTGCGCAACGCTGGAGATTCGTCCCCGTCATAGTTTTTAATCAGTTGACTTACATTCCCCCGTTTTCATCTTCCCATCTCCTGACAAACGGTTAATAGCCCAGCCACGGTCTCTTCTCTCGCTCGGAATTCCTTCGTCTCCGATGTGATTGGGAACCCCCCCAGCCTTTTAAGATGACCTCCCGACCTGCGTGAGTTCCGCCCACAAGCTGGGGCTTTTCCCGTACCTTTTCCCCCCACCCCTTGACCTCTCTTTCCTCACTGCCGGCTCTCTCCTTACACCCCTGTCCTACCTCCCCTCCCCCCGAAAAGTAACCGCATCTTTCCCTTCCCGTTGTTACTGGCCTTCCATCCATCACACCTGACAGCGTTTAGAGCCCCACCGCTCTTCCAGGCTGGTGCACGAGTACGTCTCCGTTGACACTCCGATGATCATGGTCCCCCTACTTCCCCCCCATGTATTCCTATCTTTCTCTTTGACGTCGTCCCGTATACCCTTAAAGGACCTGATATCCAAACTGGCCCGCCTATCCACGCCAGGTGCCTTTAAGGCCCAGTCTCCATTTCAAGTAAAAAACGTTTTCACTACTCCCCTCCACCGCTCTCGCAGTTTTCCCCGCAGACCTTCACCGATATAAATACACGTATGCTGACCATTCATAGGGACTGCTCGTTGTATAGGCCCACCCAAATTTTTTCCCGCCATCGTCTACCACCATCTTCTCGTCCCCCCGCCCCCCCCCCCCGCCTCAAAGGCGACCTCTTTTTCTGGGTTTGTCGAGAGATCTGCGTTCTTCCCCGCATCGTACCTCAGGTGAACGACCCTCCCCCCCATTCATCAATTCGGCTCACCGCTAAGCGCGCAGATCGTGCCCAAAGGCTCCGCACAAGCTGCGGTTCCGAACCCCCCCAGAAAGTCCGTTGATTTTACTATTACTGAATTTGGTCTGAAGGTTTTGGTGCGAAAGTTAATCCCAAAACCTCGGCCTCCATGTTCTGCACTTCTAACTTTCCCCTTTTCTGGTCCTTTCTTAACCGTTTAAATTTTCGCACCTCCTCTCCATTTCGTACCACCCTTTGCCGCTTCCTTCCGTACTTCCTCGGTTAACATCGCGCCGCGCACGTTCATTCAGTCGCCTCGACCCCCCATCCAAAGGCGGTCCTATCGTTAGCCCCTGCCCTACATCCAGAATGACTTCCCTTTCCGACCTCGCGAGAATCGCGCTTATTTCCAAAAAGGACGGCCCCCCAAGTAAGAAACACTCCACTAACCGGCCTCGAAACTTACCTCACGCGAATGAATCTCTTTAAAGTCCATGTCGCTCTCCAACTTTGCAAATCCTCATCGAAAGCTCTGCGATTCGAAAAAACTGGGATTCTCCTGCGTTTTCTTCTTTCCCCCCCCCTTCGCGATCCCCAGCTTAAACAAAACCACCCTATGCCGTCCGTCCCTATCACACAGTTCGATACGAACCGGCGCGGGTTTCAGTTCTTAGGATTTCCCAAGAGCCAATCCTTTCCCCCCCCCCAATCCTCGCTTCCCCCCCTATTACTCAGCCTGGCTCCCTCCCCGGTACGGAAACCTCCCGGCGGGCTCCATCCCCCCGCTCTTTCGGTCACATTGTAGTACCTTGCATTCAAACCACCACGGGCCCTTCTCCCTTGCCATCATCCCGGACCCTCTCCTTTGGCCCGTTGCGCATCTCTTATCGTTCCTCGGCCTTCCCGGTCGTCTGGACTACTTGACCCTCCCCGCCCTGCGGTTGCTCCCCCAAAGGCTATCTCACCAAGTCGCTGGGGATTTGAGTAATCCTCCGCTGGTTTTCGATGCGTCTTTTAGAAGCTTCTAAGAAGTTTCGCGGCACCCCTCCCCCACCTCGTTCTTTCCCATTCCCCTTGGTTTACTGGCGGAGCAGCACCCGTTATCGCTCCCCCGTCCTTCCGTGAGAAACTTTCACAGTTCTCGGACCGACTGGTTCCCCCCAGACGATCCCCAGAACTGAAAATCTCGACGCTCCCCCCAAGACACCGCTTCCCATCCTTCTTTCAGCCTCTTCCCCTTCCCGCTAGTCCGAAGGGCCTCCCCTGCATCGTCCATTAGCACGGCGTCCTCTCTCATGCCTTGAAAACCTTTACTTTGATGTTCGCACCCTCGACTCTCTAGTTTATCCCGCCCCCCTTTTTCCCAAAATGCCACACGCTGAGTCTCTTCGTCCTCCATCGTTCCTC
>Ga0179593_1347649_pt1 | contig 17824 bp, 31 predicted proteins | sample CZODoug2_1_08_16_FD_185931 | JGI IMG/M metagenome (GOLD analysis project Ga0179593, IMG submission 185931) | Vadose zone soil fungal communities from Angelo Coast Range Reserve, California, USA - CZODoug2_1_08_16fungal (PacBio error correction) | ecosystem: Environmental > Terrestrial > Soil >... | reverse complement strand
TTGTTTTTCATTTGTTCCACATTTCTTATTACCCCTTTTTCAGCCCCCTGGAGCCCGGTCCTTTCATTTCTGCCGTCCCCTGTTACACCCCCTTCCCTGGAGTTTTTCCCCCTTCCAACGCTGAACCCCCCTGCCGCTGGTTCCCTCGCGCCCGTTTGGTTTCCCCTTTTTTTTGGCTTCCCCTCCCCCCCGAATTTTTGCCCCTCCGTTTTGTTTTTCGATGTTTGTGATACCCCTTTTGGGCTGGGAATTCCCGTTTCGTTGCTTGCGTTCCCTTTCCATTCCGCCGTCCTCCCGTTTTACCCCAATATGCTCCTTCCCCGTCCACCCCTCTTGGCTCCCACCACTTGTGAGCATTTTCTTGTAGTACACCTCTGTGCTCTTGCTGCTTTTGCCTTCTCCCCCCTCATTGACCCCTTCTTTTTTGATTTTTCGGCATTTCTTTTCCGATCCTTTTTTCCTAACCCTTTCCCCCAAAATTAATTTCTGTGGATCGTGTCAGCAATTCCTTTTGTTAGGTCCTTTTTTCCCTCACTCAATTTACAGCGTACCCCTGTCTTTGTTTTTTTTTCTTCTTTTCTGTGAGTCTTCCAGGTAGAGGTTCTGAGCAGCCACCTTCGTTTCTCACCCTTGTCCTTCTCGGTTACTGCCTATGGTTTAATCGTTCATTTCGAATATTTACAAGTGTTTATGACGGTTTTCAACGGCCTTTCTTTGACTCATGCTTTTGTTCCACCGCACCTGATTCCTTTGGTGATTTTTTTAGGGGTCCATTGTCTTTTCCTGACCCCCCTCAGGCTTTTCTTCCAAATTTTTTTCCCTTTGTCCCCTTGTTGTAGCACCCCTTCACTACACTGCTTTTCCTTTTTGATCCCCTCTCCCTGCGTAGTCCCCCCCAAAACTAACCAACCACCCTCTTCATTCCCCAACTGTTTCCCACCCCCTTTCTATTTCGGCTTTCCCCGGCCATGCGTCATAATACATATTTTTTTTTTTGCACAGTGGTAGGGGGGAAAGTCCCCCCTGCGGTGGGCGAAATTCTTTTTCCCTTTTCTAATTGTCTTTCTTCACCACCTCTCTTTCCTCCCAGAAATAGCAATTGTTTTGGTGTTTAAACGTGCGTACGATCTCTTTTCGACACTTAGTTCTTGGTTTTGGACTTTATCCTTGACTGAGTCAATTCTTGCCCCAACTTCCCTTTTTACTCCATCCGTGCGCACCTTCCCTACCAAACCGTATGGCGGTTCCTTCCGATACTGCTGCCTTGACCCCCCGTCCTCGCTTGTTCACTTCCAGTTTGTTGATCGCTCTCCCGCATTCTTTAGGTCAGTTTCTTTCTCTTAATCTTTGTTTTCCTCTTCCCGCCTTTTTCTGTTTGTTTCCTTTTTTTTGTTTGTCTTTTAACGAGTGTCTTGAAAGACTTTGTGAGTTGCCTTTAGATTTGGGTTTCTTGTGTACGTTCTCCTGTTTTTTTTCCTTTTTTTGTTTCCATTTTTTCCCTGGGTAGAAACGCTTTGTGCATTCCCCCTGTCTTGAGCTTCTGATTACTTGCTTTTTTGCATTTTTACCAAATTTTTCTTCCCCCGTTCCCCCCCAGCCGTGGTTCACTTTTTTGCGGTGACCAGTGCTTTTTGATCGCGAAGTTTGTCTCCCTTTTCGGTGGTTTTTTTCTTATTTGCGTTTTGCTTTTGAGTTTCCCCAGTTTCTTTTTCTTCTGCAGGCCTGGTTGACCGCGTCTTTTCTTAACCCTACTTTATTCCACCGCGTTTTTGCAAGCCCTGGTCCAGGCCCTGCCCTCCCTTCTTAAGTCCCCACTGTTGTCTTAAAAGAGGTTCCTGCCCGCGACGGTTTCTTCGACTTGCCCCATTTTTCCGTTTTTTTTTTTTTCAGTCTATTTCCTTTTTCTCTCCAGTGAAAGGGTTTTGTCTCTACTAGTCCTGGACCTGTAACGTGTGACGGGCTTCCCCCATCACTTCCCCCTGCCTTTCCTTTGTCTTTTCCTGTCGTATCCCCGTTTTGCCCGAGGAAGGGTCCTCCCAACATCATCTTTTCTCCCGTTTGGTGAGTTCTCTTCTTTTTTTTTCTTTTGCCCCCCCCCGTCCTCCTCCCCAAAACTGTTGGTGACCTGCCCTTCCCCCCCTGCCCCCTTTTCATGCTAGTTTTTTTTGATTGCGCTTTGCCACTTCCCGGGGCTTCTCTAGGGGCCTCCCTGCATGGTTTTTTTTTGAAGCGCTCCCCGGACGTTTCGTCCCGTCCAAACGTCCACACACACCTTCTGCGTTTTTTTTTTCCCTCTCGCGTCCTGCACCCCCATGGTCGTTCTTTCCTTTTCGAAAGTTCCCAAGCCCTTTTTCTTTTTCAAGTTTTCTTTTGCGTGCAAAGGTTGTGCTCCCCCCCCCCCTTGATGTATTGAGTTATTTTTTTGGCGTGCGTATTTAATCCCATTTCGTCCGGGACCCCCCACTCCCCTTGGGTTTCTGTTGCATACCCCCCCCAAGGTTTCTGGAATCCCCAAACAAAAGCCCATCCCTCAATAAAGCACCCTACCGGTAGCCTCCCCAACGAGATACCCCCGCAGTCTCTTGAACTGTCTCCATTTCTTGTTGGCAGGCCTCTTGGCCCGCCCCCCCCCTCCCCAACTTGCCTTCCGCGTTTTCTCCTCAGCTCCTTGCCCTTTTTCACCCTTTCCAGAGGCGCCTCTTTTCAAAGCAAGGTACCCCCCACTGACACACCGGTGTGTGCCAACCACCTCGTGAACGGTTCCCCCCCCCTCTTCACACTCTACGCTCACCTCTTTAGGGTTAAGTGTTCCTGGAGGGGATTTTCTGTTCCTCAAACAACCCCCCTGCAACAAGCCCTCTTCTTGTCCTTGCACCCCCTGGGCCGTAAGGTGAACCGCCCCCAAGTCCAGTATGTTTTTGTCTCCCTCTTTCCCAACGCTGGCAGGGGTCCCCCCTGCGTGGTTTGTCCCTTTTGTTTTGCACGTGCCCCCCTTCCGAACGTCGTACCTCCCTTTCTTCCGTACTGCCCTCTTGCCTCGGCTTTTTGCTTTTAGACACAGCTTTTGTGTCCCCCTCCCAGCTTCCGTTTTCTTTGCAGGGCACGCTCAGTTGGTTCACCTGACATCCCCCCCAGAGTATCCCTAGTCGTTAAAGTCCCGGTCCACACAATGGCATTTTGATAGCTTTTTTTCGGGTAGTTTCGTTACCGCTATTTGGTCCTCTTCAGTTCTTTTCCAGATTGAACCATGATTTGACCTGCGCATATTCTTCCTCCCGGTTTTTTTCCCCTTGCCGCCCCTGAGTCCCCTTTGCCTTTCACAACCCCGTCTGTTTGGGTTTATTTGGATTTCTGGAGCGGTACCAACCTCTCCACTTCTCGTTAGTTGAATCCCTTTATCCATCGATATGCGACCCCACTTTACCCCACAATTTTTTGGCGCCAAGTGTGCCTTTTTGGGGCGTCATTCCCCCCATTTCCTCCTCCCTGTCATCCCCCCCCCCACTTGCCCATCTCTTTATGGTTACCAAGCGTTTGTCCGACGTTTGGAAGCTCGTTCCCCCTTTACCTTGATTGGTCGAGTTCCACGGTTGGGCTTTTCCCCTGATTTCTTTGCGTTTTTCCCTTTTTTTGTTCTTCCATTAAGACACGTTTTTTTCCCTAATTGGCTGCTCTCCCCTCCTCCCTGCCTTTGACCTTTATTGACGTCCCCCTCCGACCTCCCCAGTCAACCTGTGGCCCAGGTTGGTCACTGATTACTTTACCTGGTCCCCGCTCTTTCCACTCCCCGCTGCCCCCGTTTTTTTTTGGGAACCCCAATGCCCTTTTGTACTTTTTTCTAAAACGTTTCTTTCGTGTTTACCACCGTTTAGTGCTGTGAACCCGTTCTCACCCCCCCAATGGGTTCCCCTTTTTTCATTGCGTTTCTTTGCTTCGTCCCATCACTGATTTCATCGTTCCGAATGTTGAGGATCTCCGTGCAGTTGATTTCCCCCTTCTTAGGGTGCTGGTCGTTGTGTTCCAAAACCGATTCTTTGTGTTTTTTTTTTCCCCGCGCAGCGTCGTTATCTTAACTCTTTTCCAAACAGGTTCTCTTAATTTTCCTTTTTTTCCCTCGGCCAGGAGTTCTTTGTTGACGTGCTCCCACATTCGTTCCCCTTCCCTCGAAGGGCCTTCTTTTTCTGGCTCCTTGCTGCATTTTTCGTTTTCCTTGTTCCTTCTTTTTATTTTTTTTTTCTTTCTCCTTGGCTGGGAGGGATTTTTAGATCTCCTTTTACGATACCCACTCGGTTTTTCTGACACGCACCATGCCCGACCCCCCATTCCCTTTATCTTTCTCTCCTCCCCTGTTGTTTTTGTCCATCTTTGATTTTTGATGGGTGTTTGCTTTCGAACACACCCTATTGGCGTGTCCCCTTTCCCATTCCTGTTTCTGCCGGAAGCAGGGTCCAGTCCCAGTGCTGTCCCTCGTGAACCGAACATGGACTTTTCTTTCATAACCCATTCACCAGGGAAGTGATTGCCGTTCCCCCTTAGTTCCTCCGAGTCCCCATTTTTGCTTGTTTGGGCCCAAAGGTGAAGCGTTCCCCCTCACTCATGTTGGACTTCTGGTGCGGGTCCCCTCTTTTATTGACAAATGTTTTTTCTTCTTACGCTTACCCAGTGAGCCTGGGGGTTGGGGGTGGTGGGTGGTGGGGGGGGGCCCCTCCGTATTCCTTTTTCATTTTCACGTTTGTTTCCCCCATCGCGCTTTTTTTTCACCACCAGTAGCAACTTCAGAGTCCCCCCCCCTGTTTCTTTCACCCTTTGCTCTTGCGGCCCCCCCCTGTGCCCAGTATGAATTTTTTTGTTATAGTTTCTCGCATCCCTTCGATCATTTTTTTCTACTACCCCCGCTCCCCCCCCTTCTGTTTTTATTTCTGCGATCCTTTTATTTACTTTCGAAATCACATGACCCCAGCTTACTGCTTTTTTTCTTTTTTTTCCTTTTGGTTTTTCCTTGCGTTCCCTTTTCCCTTCCGGTTAGTCGATTTTTTAACTCCAGTTCCCTCGTTTTTCCAGAGCCTACTTCTTTTTTTCGTTGCACTCTGGTGTTACCGTCCCCTTTTTCGGCAGCAGCTTTACGAGGGAGATGGCCCCACTTTTTGTTTTCCCCGAACGCTGTTGTGTTTAAGATTACAGCCTTCTTTTTTTCCACCGGCGCTTTTTTCTTGTTCGATCCCTGCCCCGATTTAAATTGCGGGCATTTTTGATTTTTAGGATCGCGATTAATGGTTTCCTTCCCCTTCCCTTTTCCGACGTGCTGGCCTGTTTTTCTACCTTCCTCTTTGCGTCCCCCCTACCCACCCCCCATCCCTTATTGTCCTGCTTCACCCCGTCAGGATATCGAACTTCATCCCCCCCACTCTTCCCCTCCTTTTCCCTTCTGAAAACTCGTGCGCACCCTTTTTTTTTTCCTTGTCCCTTCCAAGTTTGAAACGCTATCGCCTACGATCTTCATCACCTATTTTCCCCCTTTGGTTTTCATTTTTCCCTGCTCTTTTCTCCTTTCGGTTGATATTGTAGGGTTTGTTGGATATCAATCCCTGAGCGGTCCTTATTTTGCCCAATCTCTAATCATCCCTGTGCTTCCCCTACCCACTCACGCCTTGCAGGTTCACTTTGTCTTTCTTGGCAGTTAGGCCGTGCTTGACCTTTTCTCCATGATGCTTTATCGAATCGGCCTGCCACTTTCTTTACTGGTTGCGGTCAATCTGGTGTTGGTGTCCTTTCCATTTTCTGTGCCTTTTTTTTTCACCCCGTTGTAAACTTCCCTTTAATTTTGCCTGTCCCCACTTTGTTAGGTGCGGCGTTCTATGGCTTTGTTGTTTACGTTTTTTGCGTGGCCGTTTCGGTTGAGGTTTTGGTTTCTGTTCCCTTTTGTGGTGGGCCCCCGTTTTTTCTGGTAAACTTGCTGAGCTTCCTATACCGCTTTTTTTTTTTCATTCCCCCCCTTTTTTTTTTTTTCTTTTTTTGCCTTCAGTTTATTGTGCCTCTGGCAGTCCGACTGTTGCTGGTTATTCCGCGGTGAATTTCGCTTTCTCTTTGTTTTTGTCATATTTGTGTCTCTTGGTGCTTCTTTACATTCCTGGACCCCTCTTTTGCCCTTTGGGTTCCACCTGGCTTTGACGCCTCCCGCTTGTTACTTTTTTTTTTCAATCCTTCTGGAGGACCCTCCTTCTTTGGCAACGGCTCCGTTTTGGGTTCAGCCTACTTGAAGACCCCCCTTGACGGTTCCGAATCCAATACCCTTTCTTTTCCATTGGCCGTTGTCTTTGAATTTTGCATTTTTGTCCCCGTTGGACCAGATATTTAATGTCGGATTCCCTTGACCCCCCCTTCGGTTTTTCCTTTTATATTTCCTCAGCCACCGTAGGGGCGTCCCCCCCCCCTCAGAATTGCAGTTTATTTGGAGATGCAAAAGTTTTTCTAGGACTGGTGGGTCCTTCCCACAGAATCTTTTTCCCCTTTTTCTCCCCCCCTCCCCCCCCCTTGTGTGGTTGGTTGTGAGAGTCTTTTTTTTCCTGTGAGTTGTCCCCTTCTCCCTTTCGCCCCAACCACAAACCTGGTTGATACCCTTAGCCCCCCTCCCCCTTTTTTTTGTAGTCCTTTTTTTTTGTACGGCAACTCGTTTGTTGGCTTCCGTGTGGCTTTATTCTTACTCTTCCCCTTGGGTTATTTTTTCGCGAAGTCATATCGCCTTTTACTTTTCTTCAAAAGGCAACCCTTATACTACCTTCTCTTGGCCCCTGACCCTGGTCTGTGGATTGAGGCACCGCTCCACGCATTTCTGATTTTCAAGTCGTCTCCCGTCTGTTCCGCGACCCAAATTTAGTGTTTTTCATCCCCCCCTTCTTTTCAGTTTTGTTTCCCCCTCCCCCCAGTTCTTTTCATGCACATCTGCTTGGCGTGTCAAACCTGGTCCCATTTTCTCTATTTCTATTTTTCCCCAGCGAATCCCCACCAATTTAGCCCCTCCACTCGCCCCCAACAACGCCCCTCGTGTAACCTTCCTCCGTGGAACCCCCCCCGGATCGGTCCCCGTGCAATCGCCTTCCACACGGACTTTCGCCGTTCGCTTTTGGCCTCGGGATGGCCAAAGTCTTCGACGCTTTTCATGTCCCCTTTTGGGACCTGCACCTCTTGCTCCTTGCCCCCCCACACCCTGTCCTTTTTAACCATCCCCCTCAACAACTGCACTCCCTTTACCTTGCAAGTATCAGCGCACCCTCACCCCCCCACCTTCGTTCAGTTCTGGATTGACAGCCCCCCACCACCAGGCCCCCCCCGACATTTGTTCTTTCCGACACCACGTTTTGCCGGCCCCGCACGACCTCCACGGCTTGTCGATCAACCAGCCTGTTTCAGTGTCAAGCGTAATGTTGCCGTTTCCCCCACGAATCCCAGTCGGACCGCCCATTTTTCTTTGTCTTTTCCTGCGCGGTCTTTTCCCGTTTACTTTGGGATTAGCCTCTTTCCCCCAAGATCTTCTCTCACTGAAGCGCACCCCCCCAACCGTTTGACATTCTCCCCTCTGAGCCACCCTCTGAAGATTTTTTCCCCAAACCGGCTCTTTTGCTCGCTTTTTTCCGTTTTATTCTCCTCTTGTTTTTTTCCCCCTTTTGTGGCTCATGTAGCTGATTTTCTCCAGTTTTCCTTTTCCGGGACATCTTGCCTTGGACCTTTTTTTTCATTAGCTTGCCTCCCTTTTCACGTGTTCCCTGGCATGTTGTTTTCTTTTTGTTGTTAGGTTGCGCTCGTTGTAGGCGGTATCCCCCACTTTTTTCAGTTTCCCCCTTCGTTATTAATCCCCAAAGTGTCCCCCCCCTCTGATGGAAGGTTAACATTTTTCCCGCCAATTGCCCTCTTTTGTTCCCTGCCGGACCCCCCCTCCTATCTGTCTCCACCTCCTCCCCTTCAAAGGTGTGTCTGTTATTGATTCTCCCCACATAATTTCGTTCTCTCCAATGGGTTTTGCGATCTTCGTTCCCTTTTTTACCAACGTCTTGATCCTATTTTTCAGGGTGTACCCCTAGGTGACTCATGTTTCCACCCACCAACTGTGTTTGACGTCCGCTGCTAACCTTTTTAGTTTTTTGGGGACCCCCTTCCGGGTTTTGGCTGCCTGTCTTCTCCCCCCTTCTAGATGATTGATCCCCCCCTCACCAAACTTGTTTCAAACCTCCCCCCCACACGCCGTCCGCGGGTCCAGTCATTTCTTGTCACCTTTTTGTGCCGAAGACGCCCTTCCAAAAGGATTTGGATTTGTAGTTTATTTTTCCCCTTTTCCTAAGGGTCCCATTGCGTTGTAACGTATCCCCCGGACGTTGTGAGTGTTTCTTTCGTCGGATTTATCCTCTTCAGTTGTCCCCCCCCCTTTAAGTTCTCGTGAGTTGAGCCCCCTTGGATTCTTGTTGAGCGTGCTCCATGATCTTCTTTTTTTTGGTTCCCCAACCCCCCCGGATTCATTTTCTGTACTAGTTGCTGATGGCGGCCGTCTTTTTCCCCCCATGCCTGCCCCCAAAAGGTTTATACCAACCCCGGTCTTCCCAGCAGCGCGTGGTCAGACCCCCTGAAGGTTATCCCTCGTTGCTTTTTCCGTCCCTTTTGCCCTTCCCCCTTCCTGTGTCCAGTGCCTTTTTTCTTTGCAAATTGTTTCGTTTACATTTTGCCTTAGTTTCGTTCTTCGTCCGCTCTTGGCTTTTTCCCCCTTGTCCTTTCGTGAACCCCTTCCCAGAAGCCTCCTTTTCCCCTGTTTCCTACCTCACTGCAAATTTACTCTTTTTTTCTTTTCTCAGAAGGTTTTTTTTGTCTAGATGTTTTCATGTCATTTTCTGTTTCCAACATTAGTTCTTCCTTGTCCTTTCCTTCTCCGAAATGCAGGCAGCCAGTTTCTGGACTCTACCTGTCAACCCCCCCCCCCTTTGTCGGGCACCCCCAACCGAAAAGCTTCCCCCAGGGCATGCTCCTTCAAGGTCTTTTCCTGTTCGCTTGGAGTATTTTTTGGTAGAGTCACGTCTGTTTTCAATCCCTTGGTCTGCCGGCGTGCTGAATCCCCTTTTTCATCTGCCACCCTTTTGGCCTGCTTTTTCCCCTCTCCCAGCCCCTCTTTCTTATTTCTTTTTTTTTAATAATGAAACATCGTCCAGATCACCCTCTCTTTGCCTTCTCCACTTCTCATATTTTAACGGTACTGTTCAACTCTGTGCTACTTGGCCCCATATGGACTTATACATATCACACGTTCTGTTCTCTTTTCAGTTGCGCATTTTACCTGAGAACCCTTTCAACCCCCCCCTTCCCAAATATTTTTGCTCGAGAATGACCGGGTACTGCGAATAACTTGCCCTTCTTGACGGCCTCCTTCCTTTTTTTTTTTTTTGGAGTTTGTGGTTCCATCGCACGGTGAGCTGGTTCATAGGTCAGTTGATCCCACATTCGTTACCATCAAGTGGGGTTTGTTTACGGAGTTCATTTCTTCTTCCGCACTCTTTTTTTCCCAGCCCCCTGTTCTCCTCCCCCCTGACTTTTTGGTTTTTTTTTCCCTCGTTTTAAATCATCTTTTTTTCCAATCCGTTTCTTGTTCAGTGATTTTTTTCCCACAGTGTCTCTTGGGAGCCCGCCCATAGGCGGCATTTCGTTCCCTCCCCCCCCTGAAGTGATTTGGGGCCATTGTTCCCTTTTAGTTAAGAGTTCCTGTAACCGTTTGACTTACCCCTACCTCCGACTTTGCTTTCCTTTTGTGTGCTTCCCTCCCTTTTCCCTCTCTGCCCCCAAAATCAACCCACACTGAACTTCCCCCAAAAAAACCCACCCACTTTTTGCGTTTCCGGGGTTCTTTTTCTTCACCCTTGGGGAGCCCAGCCTAATTTCCTCATTCCCCACCTCTGATTTAAGCGTGTCGCATAATTTCCCCCTGTTGGCTCTGGAAATCCCCCACAATTTTTCCTTTCATTTGGTTTTTTGCACTGGAACCCCCTCTTGATACTGATGCCTTTCTAAAGACCATTTTGGTTTTTTCCTTTTCTGTGATTCTGCTATTTCACATGATTGGGTTTCGGTTTCTTTTTTTTTTCTACATTGTTCCTTGGTTTGAATCTTTCCAAATCTTCTCACTTCAGGCCGTGCCCTTGATTGCCTTCAAAGTATGGATGTTTTTTGCGGGTCTTGCCCCTTGTCCTGGTGCCCATGTCGGGCCCTATTTTTTAATTTGCCCCCCGGATTTTTCTCAGGAGATAAGAATTTATTTTCACTTTAGCGTGTCGGCGTTTTGTCCCCTTTTCGTTTTTTGTTGCTTCCCCCGCCCCTTTTTATTGTCCCTTTTTTTGAATGACCCCCCTTTCCCATCACCTGTTCCCCCGACCGTTGTGTTTTTGTCCTCCCTTCTAACGTGTGTTACGTTCGTTTTCGTTTCATTGGTTGCCGTTCCTTTCTTTTTCTTTGCTGGCGCCCTCTTTGCCCCTGTCCCCACTTTTTTTTGCCTGATTATGACGCTTGGCCTGGACAAGTTGTTGTTGGGTTAAAGCGACCCGTCCGCCCATAATGCCACCCCAGAGATTGTATAGTCGTATGGCTCTTTAAGTTTTTTTTTTCTTCCGTGTGCGTTTTTGCTCCTTCATGTTGTGGCTTTTTTTTGTTCTTTTTTTTTCAGACCATTTCTAGTTTTATTTCATCTTTGAGTGCCCCTTTTTTTGATTTTTCCTTCCCGTCTCTTTTTTCTTACTGCTCCCCAACTTCTTTTTCCTTATGTACTTTGGCCGGAACCCGTGCACTGCCGTGAGAGGCCCTTGAATCCCCCCCCCCCAAATCTTTTCCGGTTATCGAATCCCTAATGAGTTTTCCATGTTCCGTTGCCCCCTCTACTTTTCCGCCTTTTTTCCCTTAGCCGGGCTTTTGGCCTAATGTTTCCTCTTTACGCCAGACCAAAACCAATTCTGGAGGCCGCTTTTCCCCTTTGTCATCCACCTGGTGTTTAGCCGCCCAATTCCCCTTTCCCTACATTTACTTTTCCTGTTGGATTCCAATTTTTTTTGCGCTGTTGAAGTTTTGGCCCTAACCCCTAAATCTCTCTCTTTTTTTACTCCCTCCTCCCTTTTTTTTGTTTTTTTTGTGCTATGATCCTTTCTGTGAGGGGCAAGTTTCTGACCCATGGGCAGGATACATCATTCCCCCCCCCCCTTTCCTTCCAATTGCTGGAGGGGCCAATTTGTTCCTGCGGGGTCGTAATTTCGTTTGCCCCTTTTGAAAGTGCATTTCCCCTCATGATTTAGCCTTTCTGATGTTTTTTTTTCTTTGTCCTCGTCCCCTGAACTTCTATGGAGATTGCCTTTTTCTAAACCCTGCACCCGATACCCGTCGCCGTGGGGTCCGTTCCCTTGTTTACTCGTGGTTTTCCAGGGAGAGATGTTTCCTCCCATCAAAGGCTTTGGTTTTTTTTTCCCCTTTCGTCCACGGTTTTCTTCTCGTGGATTTCACCCAAACCCTTATGTGAATTTCACGATTTCAGTTCGCCGTTTTACGCAAATTCTCGGAATTCCCAAAAGCCAGGCTACTTTTTTAGTTTTTCTTGGCCATCCCCTGTCCCCCAAAGGTATCACAAACATTCCCCAGCCCCCCAAACATCACCCAGCAGTCTGTTGATCTCACCCCCCTTCCTCATAACCCAAGACCCGCTATGTTCATTCTTTTTTTTGAGATGTCTTCTTGCTCGTTCCCCCTTTCGGTCTGTTTTTTGTCCCCAAGCCTGGAACCCATTTCCTTTTAAAAGCGTCTTTTTCTGTGCTTGCCTTTTTTTGTCCCCCCTTTGCACCTTGGTTCGTTGGCTCCACCCCCCCCCTTCCCCCTGAGGAAAAAAACACCGTCCCACCCAATGCGACCACCCCTTCCACCACATTTTTTCACTCCTTCTTCCTCACCTCCCCCAGTTAGGTTTTTCTTCAAACTGTTGCGTTCCTTTCCCAACCAACAACTTCCAAACCAGGCCGTTGGCTGCTCCAAAGTTTTTTCAGACCTCTCCTTTCCATAGAATTTTTGCTCTCTCTCCCCCCAGTCCTTTTTCGGAACATTTTGAGTTAGTTGACCCACCAAGTCCCCGTAGGACCCCCTCACATTGCCTCCTTCTTTTTTTTTGGCTTGTTTTTCTCCCCACGGATGCTTTAGCAGCTTTTTTTTTTTCCCCAAGTTTTTCGGCCTTCCCCCAAGCAGTCCACCCAACCACCCCCCTTTTTTTTTCCACTTTCTGCCCCGTCTCCCTGCGTTTTTGAGCATTGCAACAACCCCCATTTTCCATCTTTGATCGCTTCCCTTGTTCGTCCCCCTCTCATGCTACAATGCTCTTTTATTTCGTTCCCGCTTTCTTTTCCTGTCCCCCCCCCACTCTTCCTTGCTTATTTGCACTCTTGTTCCGGTGATTTCGGGCCCCCCGTTTTATCCCGTTCCCCCGTGTTGGTCCTTGTCACTGTTGTTTTCCTTTGCGTTTTTTTTAGATTCTTCCAAAATTTTTTTCATCCGTTTTCCTTTGAAAGTTTCCTTCCTTTACCCTTTCCTGCGCTTTTTTTCAAAAGACCCCCAACTTTCCAAACTCCCCTGGATTTTTCCTTAACCGCCCCAATCCCGCTCATCTGTTTCCCACAATGCTGCCCCTCTTATTGGCCCCAACACAAACTTTTCTAGAGGCAACATTTCTGGTTCCCTACCATGGGCGCCCCTTTCCTACCCCCCTCCGTTACCATTCTTCTTTTTTGCCCTTTTTTTTAGGCACTGCTTTTTCCCCAATTCCCGTTTTTTTTTTTTCCCCAGAGTTCCGGCACCTGACACGGTTGTGTCAACACGACCGGGTTGTCCCGTGCTCCCCCCTAGACCGTTTTTTTCTTTTAAGGCCCCCCCGTTGTCACCTTCCCCGCCCCCCCCCAACTGTCCGGTACGCGAGTTTCCCCCTTAACGACTTAGCTGCCTCTCTCCGCAAGAACCCCTTGAACTTTGTGACGCTTTGAGTAGTTGCCATTTCTATATTTGGCATTTCCTCTGAGTACCCCCTACTTCCTGAGTTCCTTTGTTCTACTTTTTCAGGTCGGTCTTTCAAGTTTGAAATTTTTTTACCCTAAGACCCTCTCCTTTATTGCCCGACTTGCTGTTGAAGCGTTCTTTACTCTTTTGATTTTGTTTCCCCCCCACCCCCCAGGTTGGGACACGGCGCTTTCGGTTATGTTAAACATCCCTTCCCCCCCGGTTTCTCTACATTTCTTCCCAATTGCCCTTTCCCAGGTTTTTCCTCGGGTGCTTTGCTCCCCCTTTCTTCCTGGATAGTTCCTCCTTGTTTTTATCATTGCTTTCTCTTTTTTCTTTGCATTGCCTCTCCGGACATTTGTTCAGCCGTCGTAATTGCTTAGTGGGTCCCCCAGTACACCCCCCAAATCCCTCCTGTCCCTATGTTTCGAAAGTCAATTGCCCATTGACCCATCTCGTGTTTCCATTCTTCCCTTGTGTATTTTTCTCATGGGTTCTGTCATTTTCCCCCCGACAAACCCATTTAGTTAGTTCGGACTTTTCTTTCTTTTCACTAAATTAGCCTAGTCTCTGTTTCTTTTTTCCCCCCCTGAAACCCACAATGGAGATGTTTTCATTTTCCCTCCCAGATTCCCTCACACCCTTCCTTTCTTCCCTTCCATGTGTCGGTTTCCCTTCCCTCGCTTCCTTTTTGTTTGTTTTTTTCCCCTTTTGCGGGGACTCCCTTCTGTTTTCTTTCTTTTGTTTGGAAATCCTTTTACCCCACCCTGTTTTGCATTGCCTTTTACGCTAACCGTCTGTGCTGTGCGTATTCCTCCTTTGGCCTCCGGGTTGTCCCAAACTCTCCCACGCTCCTCTTTATTACAACCATGCGCTGATCTTCCCCGTTCTTTCTCAAACGCTTTTTTATGTTTTCTCATCCTTTTTTTACCCTCTTCTATTCAACATTTTAATTTCGCTCCACCTTTTTTTTTTCCTGGTATATCCCCCGTTTTCCTTCCTCAACTCTTCACAAACCTTTCCCCCCCCCCTTTTTTGTTCCTCTTTGATCATTTCCCTAGGTGGTTTAGGACCCTTTCCCCCGAATAGGGCTTTCCATTTCGTTTTACGGTTCCCCTGTATTCCGTCAATCTCACCGTGTCGGTGTAAGTCTAGACAACTTTCATGTATGTTCCTCTTCTACCCTATGTGGTTTTTACCGCCTTTCTTCGGAAGGTAAAGCTTTTCCAGATCACGTGAAGACCATGCGTAGAAATGGTTCTTAACCTCAGTGTTTGTTTTTGTCGCTTTTTCTGCGCTTTGTCCACCGGCGATTTGTTCTTTTGCCTTGTAGACGTCCCCGTTTTTTGCTCACCAATTTGTTTATTTTGGCTGCCCCCCCACATTGTCCACCCCTTTTGTCGGCATCGGCCGTCGGCATTCCCTTTCCCCCCCCAATCTTTTTACCGCTTTTCTTTGGACTTTTTTCCATCTTTACCGAGTCCTCACCCCCCCCAACGATTTTCCCTACCCCACTTGGCAATGGTTTCTAGTTTTTTTTCTTCACCCTTTTACTCCCGCTCCGTGCCAAGTCAATCCCTGCTTTTTGCTTGTTCGTGTGCTCCCCCTGCGGCGTTTTTTTTTCCCCCCCCAAATTCTCTCCTGCCCCTAAACCCCTTCCTATCACCGCATGTGTATCCACTTGATTGTCCCCTGTTTGGTGACAAGTTTTTTCTTGGTTGTGTTGCTCACTGGTCTCTTTTTTCCTGGGTTTTGTTTTCTTTCCTTGCCTGATGGAAATTATTGCCCGTTTCAATCCGTCCCCGCAAATCCATATGGGAGTCGACCTGGCTCTGGTGTGTTCCTGCGCTTCGCCTTTTGAGCAAAGCCTGTTTCCTTTTCCCTTTTTTTTTTAGAAGTTCTTGCTCTGTCAGGAGACTTGTTTTTTCTCAAGAAATTTTTTATGTTGTTGAGTCCTTTTCCTCCCTTAAGGCCTGACCCGACTTTGTAGTTGCTCTTTTTCGATTGGGCAATTTTTGGTACTTTTTGCGTTTCCGTTCTTGCATTGTTTTGCCGTTGCATTTGGTTTGCTGGAGTCTGGTGTTGGTCTGTGTCCCCCCTGGTCTGATTATTCCTGTTTTTTTGTTTTCCCCGCTTCCTTTTCTTTCCACAGTTTCTTGTGTATGAGCCATGTTCACGATTCCGCGATTTGCCCGCGTTGGTGTTACTTTGTCCTTGTTTTTCTTCGTGATTTTTTTTGACGCTCCTTGGGGTTTTTTTGCTGATTGTAGCCTGGCGATTTCCCTTTTTCACTTTCTTTTGTGCAAGCCCGAGTCAGCCCGGTCTTTTTAAGCACCCCGGCTGATTTTTTTGTTACTTACTCCAAAATACTGTCCTTTTCCCCATCGCATTTTTTGGTCACCCATGCTTAACCCTCCCAATGTTGTTCGCCGCCATTTTCCGCCCCCCAGGCTTTTTCCCGGTTCTCGTCACTCCACTTTTCCTTGGTCCGCTCGCGTCCTCGCCCTTTTTGACTTTTAGCTTGTGCTTCATGCCTTTCGCGATTTCCCCAAGGACACCCCCCCCTTCGTTCGTCCGTATCTTTTCGATTGAAGCCTTGCCCGTTCCCTCCCCAATCCGTACTTCAGTTATTGGCTATAAACCTGTTCTCTTCCCCTGTGGTTGTTTGCCTTTTTCCCCCCCCTATTTTTAGCTCTTTCCCCTCTCCCTTTTTTTTTTTTTTCATTCTCTCTGTGAGGCTTCCATGGGCTTCCCTCACACCCCTGCCCCCCAGTCTGTGGATGTCTTTCGCGGCCACTCGGTTTTTTCTTTTTTGGCTTTTCCGTCTAGTGATTCTTCTTCCTTGGTTTTTTCAGTCGATTAATATTTTCTCCCAGGTTTTCCCCCCCCAATTTACCCTTCCGACCGACGTCTCCTTCTTGCCTTCCCTTCCTTTGCTTCTTCTTTTTTTTTTTGCGGTAAAATTTTGCTGGTCTTAGTCCAAAACCTGCTGCCCGGTTTTCTTTTGCCAACTTCGCTGTTTATCCATTTCTTCTTTTTTCGCCCAAGTCAGTCACCTCCTTCGTCTTTCCCCCACGCCAGGGCTCTCTTTTCCCTCGCGCAAAGTTTCCAAGCCCCTGCCCCCCCCTTTTTGCAAGCTTATTTGTGTTTCCGATTACCCATCATGTTCCTTTTCCCTCGCGTAGTCTTTCTTTCTCCTGTTGCGGTGTGTGCCCTCACGACACTTTCACAGCGTTTTTTTTTTGTTTGGTCGCTCTTGCATTTTCACTGCACTTGCTTTCTTCCCCTCCCCGTTTTCCCAATGCCGGGAAAACCCCTGTCCACCCGTGTCCCGTGTTCCCCACCCGGCCTTTTTACCGAGTCCCCCTTTTTCCCCCCCGTCCCCTTGTTTTGTTGTTCTGAGTTTCTTTTCTTCAACACCCCAATCACTCCATCTTTTTTTTTCAAACGCGGATGCAGTTTCCCGTGCCGGAACTCATTCTTCTCCTCGATACCCTCTGGCCTTCCGGTCACCGTCGCCTGGCTTGGCCTCCCCAGCGGCCAGTTGGACCCACCCCCTCTTCGTCGATCTAGCAAGGGGTTATAGTTTGAATTGGGAATTTTTTTTTTTGCTTTACTGAGTTGCCGCACCCAAAACACCCCCCCCTCCCGCTCCCCAGAAGTTTCCCACGTCTTTTGACGGTAAACTTTTGATAGTGATAGACTTATTTCCTCTCGTGTTTTCTTGTTTTTTCCGTTTGAGCTTGAGATTTTGTTATTTCGCGCGCACTTTCTTCTCCTGGTTGGTTCTCTTTGGAATAGTGTTTCTTTGAAGCACTGACCCCTTTTTTCCAAACGTGTTTTTTTTTTTTTTTTTTACTGTTTGGTGTTTAGGTTTGTGCTCTTGGCGTGCGGTTATCCCCAACCCGTTCCTCTTTTTCGTTTGGATTCATTCCTGTGGAACGTCAAACAAGACTTTCGGTTTTCTGTGCCCCCCTCTCTATTGTCCTCCCCCCCAAGGGTCCTTTCCAACTGTGCTCGTTCTTTCTGAGCACCCACCCGTTCTGTCGGGATTGTACTTTGAGTTGTGCCCGTTGCTGTACCCCCCTTTTTTTGTTTTTTTTTCCGTGCTGGAAGAATTCCTCTTTCACCTGATGTGAAAGTCACCCCCTTTTTTTTTTTGGTTATATTAAGCGACTTTCGGATTGCAGCCTACCCCTCCCCTTCAACAATCCCTTACGCTTTTCATTGATTTTCAAGTCCCGTCTCCTTTTCCTCCTTTTTCCCCCCCCCTGGAATTTGTCTTTATTCATTAATTATAGTACCCTGTTTTTTCACGTTTTTTTAGCCCACCCAAGGGTCCTTTCATCTTTTTGATAAGGCATCGTTCCGAAGCAGCTTTCCGTTTGTTCCAGTCATTCGCTGTTTTTGCATTCCCGCCTTTTTTCGTGGTGCTCCTTTGAGTTTCCTGATGCGATTTTTTTCCCCACGTATTGTTGAACCCCTGGAGAAGTTTGCCCAATCCTTCGCCACCCAACAGGTTTTTCTTTACAAATCTTTCCCCCTGTGCTCGTCCGTCCCCTGGGCTTTCCCTTCTTTTCTTTTTCCGCTCCCATCCATCTTCCCCCCAGCCAAGTGCCTCCCTTCGTTCCTGTTTCACCCTTTTTTTTTTTCCTTCACTTGACCCCCATCTCCAGGATTTTTTTTTTTTTCTTTTTTCCCCCAGCTCCTTGGCTTGTTTTGCTCCTTTTTCCTGTAAGTATCTCCTGTTTTTTCCCGATTCAATTTTTGGACCTGACCC
>Ga0179593_1332690_pt1 | contig 17826 bp, 13 predicted proteins | sample CZODoug2_1_08_16_FD_185931 | JGI IMG/M metagenome (GOLD analysis project Ga0179593, IMG submission 185931) | Vadose zone soil fungal communities from Angelo Coast Range Reserve, California, USA - CZODoug2_1_08_16fungal (PacBio error correction) | ecosystem: Environmental > Terrestrial > Soil >... | reverse complement strand
CATACTGGGGGGCACCCCCCCCTGCTATTGGCCCAGTCGGTGGGCGGTGACCGAGATGGTGGGGCTTACAACACGAATAGAACCCTGCTTTTTGTGCTGAGATGTCGTTCCTGCCTTTTTCCCTGGATGCTGGTCCCCCCCCAGGCTGGTTGTTGGTCGTTTTTTTTGGCTTACCTAATAGCATTCGAGGGTCCCTGCAGCGTGAGGACCAGTAGACGGTCGTTCCCTTCCACCAAAACCACTGGTGTTTTAGTCTGTTCCCATTTTGTTATAACCCACGTCGTTTCGGTTTGTCGATTGTTTGGTCTGTCAATACAGAGATTTTGCGCCCTGCCTCTCATCCACACGTATCTCTAAAAGCGGATTGATGACGAGTTTTATATTGACTAATAAGCCACTCAGTTTCCTCCTTTTTTCTTATGTATCACTTCACATGTTTTCCCGCATTCCCCTCCGCGCTTCGTTAGCTGGGACTGGGTGCACACCCCACCACTCCATATCCCCACTGCGAATCTTTGACGTTTTGGGCAATAAATCGAAGAAAGTTAGACTGGAGCATTTTTCGTTCTCACACAACACAAATCCCCCCACAATTGGTCTTCACCCTTTTTCCTCTCCCTTTACTTCCCCCCTATCTTTCTTCGGGGCGGACGACGCAAGAACCAGACAGACCACGTCCTACTCCACCTCCCACCCTTTCCGTCTTCACAACCACGGTGGTTAGTAACTCCGTACCGTGAAGTGGGGGTTTGGTCACGATCCGGGTTGTTACCAGGTTTTCCGTCGTCTGTTCGAGGAAACAGCAATCTTATCGGTGCTTTTTTTTTTACAAGGGTATCACTTCCCTTGTTGGGGGGTGCACCCACCGGTTGGTCTTTTCAGCCACTTTGCCGCTTCCCACTCGGCCTGGTTAAGACTCAACATTCACCCCGGCTTGAGGTCTTTTTCTTTCGGTCTGTCATCCGGGTTTTGGACACGGAGGGGGGGGTGGGGCTGGACCTACGAGGAACTTTACCCCCCTATTTGATAGGCTTGTTTTTGGGTGTATTTCCCGGACAACTGGTTTCAGTCGGTTGGGGACCAACCCGGAGGAGGCGTACCGATGCTTCCGATGCCGCTGGAATTTCTCCGGGGCGATCCCACAGGGCGCGGGACTGGAACACCCAACCAAACCGGTAGTTGTTTTTAACGGTAGCCTGCCCCCACGGGCGACCTGCGTGAACCCTCTAAAGTTCATTTTTTCCCATTTAGGACAGACAGTTCGCTGGTCTTGTCCCGGCGCTTCACCTTTGATTTTACTCTTAACAGACCTTTGCCCCCAACAATTGGGACACACCATCTTTGTGGTCATCCTTTTTCACCCCACGGGGCCCCGGCTTTTTGGGTGGGCTATGACCGTGGACTGCAAGAGGACTTCTTTCTGTGAAAAGGCCCGCGATTGAAGAGGCTATTGGGCCAACTTAGTTTCGCGCCCCTCGCTTCCGGTAAGTGGCGAGATTTCCTCCGCCTGGCCCCATTGCCACCGCGTCGAGGTTTTAAAAGGGGATAGGCCCGCTCAGCTGCTCCCCCTTCTCTTTTGGCATGACACAAACCAGACTCCTTACATCTCCACTCGGTTTTTCTATTTTTGGTAAAACCGTGAACCTTGAATAGGAAAAATCATTCCCTCTTCAGTCTTACGCCTCTCTGCTGTGGATCGGAAAGGGGGCCGGAGGTGGATTGGCCCCAGTAATTTTGTGTCTTACCGTCCTACTGGATCTCCCCTAAGTTGCGGAAAAGTATCAGCCCCAGCTTGCAGTTTTTTCACATAGAGGAAGACACGGGCTCCTCTGCATCCCTGTCCTTTTATAGTGTATCCCTACTCTATGCAGTCGCCAGGAAAGGTGCGCCTACCCATTTTGGTTTGTTCGATTTGCGCTGTCTGATCTCCCAAAGTTGAGCAGATAGGAGTAGATGGACTTCTTCCCTATCCCTAGCCCGAGGTGATTCCGACCCCCCCCCCCTCCGTGTTTTCCCCTCTTGTGAGTTGTGGCAATCTTTACCTCTCGGCCACCAAGGCCGTCGAACTCATATCAGCATTTTTCCTCCCTTGCTTGAGATCCCCCTACGCCACTCTCCTTTCTCCGAAAACCCCGCCTAGGACGTAGGCCATATCAACGAAAGCTCCCCACTTTCTTGTCCCCCCCTCCCATGAGCAGTTTCTTTCCAGCGGGGCTCCTTCAACCCCCATAACTACCGAAGGTCTTTCTGACTTCCGTTTTTCACTTCCTTTCTCGGGGACTATTGGAAGCGGCAGAGGCGCCAGCTATGAGGCATTTTCTTCTTTTTCCCCCTTCTGGTCTGGTCCCCCTGCCCGGGTTCGTACATGCGTGTCTTGCCCGTAGTGTTCCCCACCCCCTTTTTCGGGTATCACTACCAACCGGTTGGAAGACCTGAAATTTCAGGGTTTTTTTTGAATTTCAAAACCATGTTCTCGCTCCTTTTTGTGGACAGCGCCCTTCTAATACTTCGCCATGGTAAACCCCTAACCTGCCCCCCCACAGCATGTATCCCCCCCCGTCCTCTGCACACCCTCTAGCAAGTCAATCTCCCCTACGCTTGGGCGTGTGTTGTTATAAAACTCTGTGATGGGTTCCGCAGGGCCGTCAGTGATGTTTACCTGTTACTGGTCTAGAGTTTAATTTCCTCTCCAATTCGTCGTCACCCTCTACACACAATTCAATCTTTGTAGCCTCTCCCCCAGGGCAATCGACCTCGACTGTTGCCCTCCATCGAGATGACTAGTTTAGTGCAAGGGTTTCTCGGGAATTCCTGCCCGGGTTTTACCTCCAATGCGCCGTTATTGTCGTGCTTTAACTTTAGTACGGGTAGGGACCCACTTAATATTGGTACTGGGCCCGTGTACCCTGCCGCCTTTTCTGGGTCCCTTGTTTGAGGGTCGGGTCGGTTTGAAAAGTACCCGATGTCGTTGGCTTGATCTCCCTAGCTTATGAACACCCCGAGGCATTCCTTTCCGTCCGCGTAAGAAGGCGGCCGCAAGGGACCGTTTATACCTTTTTGCCTTTTTTGAGCAGGCGATCTGTGGCCACACCTACTCCGAGTCCAGCGAGAAAGAAAACCCTTTAGGAAAGCGATGGTGAAGATTTTGGACCTCGCCCAACGCGCAAAAGGAGTGAGGCGGCGTCCCTCCACGACTCTCCCCCTGAGCGATACTGTTCGACCGAGGCGAGGCAGTGAGCATTTTTCCTTATCGAAAGTGTCCCCCCCCCTCCCTCCCAGTGGAGTAGTTTCTTCTGAGCTTCCCGACAGCAATCATAGGAGGTTGCTGGCCCCTCTTTAAAGATTGCCGTTGCACTACCATTCCCCCGAGGTTCCCCCCGTCACTCACCATCACAATAGTTCCCAGTAGGAACCCATTGGGAGGCTCGTGTCCTACCCCCCACCGCCAGAGTCCCAATGCTCAGGCCCCCTAAAGATCGGCTATACAAAACACGACGCACGCACGTTAGCAGATCTCACCCCTTACCGTGACGAGGTGTCGGCCCCCTGATACATAGCCATATTCGGCATCTCGAAGTTTCGTATCAGTTGAGGTCGATCCCCCCGGCGTCAAGTAGCCTACTTTGGGGAATACGTCTCCTTTTTTTTGTCTGATGGTTTCCCGGTTTTTGTGGAAGCCATTTGTAGAAGAATTCCTCCAACTGCGATATCACACCGGAGGGTGCCCCGGAGTTCCGTTGTCTCAAGATTCATTGTGTTGTTACCTTTACTACAGGTAAGGGCAAGGAGGGTTTCACCTTTTTGACCAACTACCTCAGTCATCCGATGTTTTGTCGACTGGAGGTCACTATCTTCTTTGAGGCACGATTGTCGTGTCTTTGCTAGTAAGAACACTTGTCTCGGTAAAGTTAGTTACGTAATACACCCTAAGCTTTGGGGGCCACTTAAGGAGCGTTGTTAGTGCCCTGAAGGCGCCGGTGACAGGCAGTGAGAGAATCGCCCAGCTTGGAGCCCATGTTGATCCTTGCTTTCTCTTTTGGTATCTATAGAGCTTCAATGCCTAGTGAGATTTTCAACAATTCGGCCGTTTTCTACGTTTTCAATTGGCGTTTTAATAAACGGGCGGCTTGTCGCATGGATGATCTTAACCGCGCAAATTTGATCACACAGGACTATCCAAACCCCAAGAGTGACCCCTACCTAGACCAAATTGGGGGGATCGTACGGAGAAATCACCAGCCTCGGACAGAGGAACTCATTCCACACCGAGCAAGAATCTAGAAAGTCCAACACAGTGACCCGGGACTTAGCGCGGACTCCCCCGATAGAGACTAGGACAGGCCTGAAGGTGTAAACCGTTGTCTCCTCGACCCCCACGCACCCACTATTTTTCATATAGAGCAGTCCAGCCTCAGCCCGAAACTCGCTTGTCCGAATTGCGTTTAACCCTTGCTAGGGCCATATTTACCACCATTTTGGGCCTGCCGCAAGAGTCACCCCGGCCTCCTCCCCGGGGACTCGGTGGGCGGACCGCAGGACACCACTACCATTGAGGACTCCAGATTTAGCGAAGAAGTCTGCCAAAAAATCCTGCCCACCCGTTGATCTCGTCAACGTTCAAGACGCCTTATCCCGATTCTTGGAACATCCCAGCCACTGGGACACTCATTCTATATCGGGAGGTAGAACTCTCCCAAGTCCTCATGTAGGACGATCCATCACAAAGCTACACGTCTTGATCTGAGGAACATGTAGAACCCATCACCAAAAGGCAATATCTCGGGGCCACCTCAAGGCCGCGGCCCAAGGGACCGAGCTTTTTGGCAAGAAGAAGGTTGACGGGGTCCCGACGCCTGTTCTGCACGAGCGAGGGGTCGAGGTGGGAGAGGAGATGAGCATGATTCCCGACATAGGAAAGACTCGACCACTTGTCTCACCTCCAACAGAGAACACGAATCACATCAGTACATCATTAACGTACGTATTGGCCCAGCCCCCACATCCCAAAGTGAAAGTCACAGAAACTGGCCGTCCACCGCCTATCCTCCCCCAGGGTCCTTGGACACCGTCACCCCCATTCGAAGTGCCCAAGGGCCGGCTAGGTCCACATTTCCCATAAGCTCCCTTCCCGCAACACAATTTCCCTTTCCCTGGCACGCCAGAAAATCTGTGCAATACTAGAAAGGACTCTGAAACCCACACTATGAAAGCTAATCCCAAAGTTCCGGGGACTTCCCCGTCCCCTTCTTTCCCATAGCCGCACCCAATATCGCGCCGACGTCTGAGTTGGCCCTTCTCTACTTCCTTTTGACGGCGTGGGGCACTCTATTGAAATGAAAATGCGCACGTTGACAGAGGAATTCTGCGTCCAAAAAGCATTCTTGCCAGATGGGAGATTGGCAGAAAATGACAATTTTTAACATATGGTCACCCAAAGATTTTTTGTTGGCTTGCCCACGCTAGACGCACCCCACCCCTTCCAAACGTTACTAGTCTCAAGAGGCGATTTCTTACCCGGGCTTCTTGGAGGAAGCGGTTTTGACTTGAGGAGGGATTTCCGGGGTCTAAAGCTGAAGGTCATCCCGGGGGTTCGGCAGTCGTCAGGCCTCACATTTTGGCTAATTTTGTAGGGAACGCAATGCACCTGCTTCCTTTACGGTAGGGCGTCTGCCCACACTCATTTTTTTTTTTTTTCTCGTTTCCGCATGACACTACTGTCAGTCCTTTTTTGATCTTTTCCCGCACGCTTCCCCCTTTTTCCACGACTTCCCTGAAGCCGGTTGATTTGACGTCCCACCTCCTCACCCACATGTCTGTACAAAGAAAACCTGCCACTTTCCCAACCCCTCCTCTTCAAACATTGAAACCCGGCCGCAAACAACCGTTTAGCTTCCACAAACTCCCATTCCAGATGTCTGGATGGTGGCCGCATATAAATGGAAGCGTTCAAAGTTTGCCAAACCTTTTTTTTTTCTTTCTTGGCCCGTGGATTCGACTTTGCCGGGCACTCAACACACCTCCCTTATATGATTCCCGTGGACAAACCACACCGGTTTGGATCCCCTCTGAAAGCTCTATATTGCCACCGGGCAAAGTTCTTACCAACCCCCTCACCCTTTGGCTCCCGAAAGAAATTCTCCTCTCATTCTACAGGACTAGCAATGGGATCACTGACTACTTCATTTTGTCGACCCGGAAATAGAGGACCCTCTTAAGCTACCCACGTTCTTCTTTTCCCTCCCCAACTCAATTCGTATCTAGCCTACAATCCAACGCTTCAGCTTTTTACTTCCACGTGGCCTACTTTCGACTCCTATAGGGTCATCACGCCGATTCTTTTGTTGCTGGTCCAAGTGGCCTAATCCACTTTAAACGGCTGTCCCGGCGATGAGTGGAGACCGTATTAAATTGTCTACCTGCCTCGCCGTTCAATACAGGGAACGGTAGTCATTCCCGATCCCACGGGTAACTCCGTAGCTTTGTTAGGGTGAGTACAAGAAACACGATTTCACTTGAGCACCCCTTTACCCTCGGACGGTTCATTTCTGAATGCCTATTGGAAAGCAAGTATGCCCACCCCTTGATTAACCGTTTAGAATTAATGGGCACTGAAAGTCTTTACCCTGAGGTATACCCCACTCAATCCGAGTTTTTCTTTTTCGCTTCGACTTGCCAGTTACGCCGACGTCGGTTGCACCAGTTCCGTGCAGCGGTAACGACACACTGTTCGTCGCCGTCCTGGCATTTTATCCCTACCGCACCAATTCAAGGGATTTTGGGCCACTGTTCGTCTCACAACAACTGAACGTCTTCTTGAGAGGACGGAATGCTCTCCCTATACATTTGGCATACAAAACAAAATTGTAGGTTTCCGCACACCGGGCTCATGAATAAATGTCCAAAATTCACCCCCCACCGAAGTAACCGGAGATCGGAGTTCCCTCCGAAAATAAAGTACCAGAAGTGACAAAGTGCTCTTAGATGTTCTCCGTGCCTACCCCCTGGCGTCTAGCACCTGTATCTTCATCGACTCCATGTGCGAAACCGCTCAGGGCTGAAAAATAGACGGCTGATTCCTGGGCCCGCAGAGCTAGGGAGAAGAGACTGTATTCGTACTCCCGCTTGCTCCACGCTCCGGTCATGCGGACGCTTTAGTGGGGTCCGGTCAGTTCTTTTACTTAAGAACTTTAGCCTACCCCAAACATTCAATGTCACTGTGCTCCATCAAGAGCTACGAGTGAATCATACAGCTATGGTGATAGAAGTATCCACCCCCTACTCGTTGTTATTACATCTCTTTTAACCGATTCCTTCCATCCGGACGTTCCTTGCCCCCCGAGACGTTGTGACTTCGCACGAACCCCCCCGGGAAGTGTGTGGTCCTGCGTCTTCTTTCTGGGTAATGGTTTTTGGTGATTGATTCTTTGACATTTCAGGGGTTTATTGGACAACTCTAAGGGATGCTGATCCCTCCCTCTTTTTTCAGTCAACTTGACGTGATTTTCTCAAGCCGGCACGTGCCGACTCTTGTTTGCTTGCGTACCTCTGAGTGCGAGACTATGAACAGGTTCCCTGATGTGCGATGGCCCCGTTCCCCTCTCTAAATGACATTAACCCTGGTGTGATGTATTTTTACACCGCTAATACTCGTGACCCTCCCCCTCCTGTTTTCCTTTGGGGGTTTGCACGGGGCTATCGACGAGGGATTATGTGAATGTAGTTGCCATTCCACCCTGCCTTTTTGTCTGCCCGGCTATTTTCTCGGCCCCCTTCCATTCACGGGAAATCACAATTTCTCCCGCTTTTCTTCTTGCTTCCCTGTTTTGTTCAACTTTTCCGCTCGAGTATGTATGTTATACCACTCGCCTTTACGGGGGTCCAGTATCCGGATCTGTGATTCAGTCCCATTATGTGTGCCCCGTCACTCCTATGTTCTATAAGGTGGGTCGGACGATCGGTCCTCAGAAAGCTGGAGGCAACCCTTTCCGGGCTCGTAATGTTTTGTTTTATAACTTGTGTCTCTGATGGGAGAATGATGGACGACACAGTTTTGTGGTATAGCACTTCGAGATCAATCACAGGGCTTCCCTCAAAACCATTGTGTTGCCGGTGTGGACACGGAGAAACGGTGGCCCTTTGCACGCGGCGAGTAAGAGCTATTACCCCTGCTCTTCTCATCATAAGATCCCTTGGAGGCAAAGTTGGTAGCCTGTGACAAGATTTAGTTTATCCCGGGGTCCCCTTCCTGGAAGGTCATTGAGGCCGACCCGGTCGGTGACCGACTTACTTGAGACTTATTCTGTACAGCCCTTTCCTTTCTTAGACACCGTGACAGTTGGGATCCTGCACTTTTCAAGACGGTATATCGCCTCTGACCCACCACCGGGCACTTGTTTTTTTCTTTTTGCGCTCCCTTATTTGAGATCGATTTTTGTCGAAAAGGGTCCAGATGGCTTTTTTTCTTATTCCCACTCTTTCTCAAAATTTCATGGGGACCCAGATTATTGTCCCATTTTCCCGCACCGACCCGCTGGTAGGGTTCTGCGGTTGAGATCGACCCCTATATAGCTTGGGCAGCACCCGGTTGATCCCAATCTTATAAACTCGACCCTTTCTCCTCCTCTGGTTTCGCGTTGCACGATGCCGCGCGGCATTACGCCCCACCTTTGCCTTTCTGAATCTGGCCCCGGACGGAGCTGAGAAACAAGCGTTACGCGCAAAGCACTGTTCTTAGTTGCCCCCCGCGGACTCCGTTCCTACTTGTACCCCTGACCTGACTCTTCCACTAAGGGAACTAGTCATACGAAGTTCAGAGATACGTGCGAGTACCCAGGACCTTATTACAACACCGATAGAAGGTTCTTCGATCCTCCCCTGATTACACAATTCTCTTTCCTGTTCCACTATTTGGTTGAAATTCCCGGCCACTTTTTCAGATTAGACGAGCGTAACAAAGAGTGGGCGGGGGCGAAGGCCCCACGAAATACGTAGAAAGGCACGGACCATCCTTGTCGCGCCTAGGGTTATGCTCCCAAAATTTCCACTTACGTCCCATCCGGCGCTGTCCCCCCTGGCTACCTCAAAAGATCCGCAATTCTATTCTGTTAGTATGACGAGTATGGTGCCGGACAAAACCCAAACCCTCCACAAAAAAACCCCCCAAGTGTCCCGGAATTAGCTGCGAAGGGGAAAGATTTAAACCCGTAGTCCCTAGCCGTGCCTCCTTTTTGTTGACGCCCTGCTGTGGTTTTATAAGACTAGGATCATTTTGGAGCAGAACAAAAAATACCCAGAGGGCCGCTAGATTGAGACCCGTTCCCACCCTTACGACCCTGCCCGTATCCTCGCGGAAGTGCCCAGTCTGTGAAGAGACTTTTGTATCGAGGGCCACTCAGCGTCGGGGAGACCCCTTTGTCTATAGACGTGAATCCCTCTTTCACCTCGCCGGAAGCACGTAACTCTGTCCCTCACCGAGCATGCGCAGGAGCATTTCGGGAATCGTCCGCGTGAAAATCGGCTCGCGGAAGCAAGGTAGAAATAGAGGACCCCACGGACACAACAACCGGGACTCAAGGCCGACAGTACACCAGGTTGAGCAGAGCTAAAAACCCCACAAAAATTACTTTACCACAATCTTAACACAGGAACGAATTTCGATGGCAGACCGGCTACAGCCTTCGGGACTAACAGCCCATTGCGCGGAATCCTGTGTATGGATTTTTCGGAGTTAAACATCCACGTTCGGGACGCACTAACCCCTCGTGCTCCTCTAACCGTACTGAGGCGAGGTGGGTTTCCCAACGGACCCCGATTTTCCCCCTTACCCCCCCCACCTTCCCTCAACGAAATTATGATGGATTGAGAAGAATGAGAGTAGGTAAAAGGAAGGGAGTTCGTTTCCCCTCCCTCCACCCATTTCACATTCGTGCTTTCAGATAATCGCTATAATACCGCTTCCGGACAACCCAGTACTACCACCCCAAGGCGAACCGCTCACACGACCACAAACCGAGGAGACAAACAATCGTGAATGATACAGAAGAGAAAATCTTGAAGACCCCCACTCCCTAAACGGCCTTCATCCCCATCCTCTAGGGCATGAGTAGGGAAGGATTTTGGCTTGAGGGCGAAATAAAATTTACCTTGTCCCTCAACCTTTACCCCGGTTAACGTCGATTCTTATATCCGATGCATTTAGTGCTGCCAACACACCCTCTTCACCCCCCACGTGCGACTGGCCTCCCATTCCCGCCCCCCTATACAACCCACCCCAACCGCTATCTCTCTCTACAACTGGATGCCTCATACGTAACCCCTGTGCGTAAGGGGCTATTGAAGAGGAGTTAGTGGTAGCCTCATGTTCACTTGGGGGAGTGTGGTGTTGGGCGTGCCATTACCTTTACACTTTTCGCTCTTCTCCGGACAATAGCACCGACTCCGGCCCGTAAACTCCATAAGAATTTTTCGATCTTTGCCGATCTCGATTGATCGTGACTTTGTTTCGGTCCACCTGCACTGACAGCCCGCCATTCGGCGGCGCAGACTCCCCCCCGGACCCAGGCCGGGTCGGGATCGGTATCCATTACAACCGTGTCTTTCTTCCGTCATTGTGACTTTTTCCAAATCAAATTATCTTCATTAACACCATAATACTTTTCGTTGTACCGTGTTGATTGCGGGAGACCCTCTTTTCCCCCTTGGGCGGATTGGGTATTTCCAATGACGCGCTAGGGAGCTCCGGACCCCTCATTATTGCGGTTGGCGCATCGGTCTCGCCGCCTGTTTTTCGTTCTTTGACTTATAGACGAGGAGTGAGCCTTGCGATTTAAACTAAGGACTTTCGCGTTCTTGAGCTTCGCCCGGCCGGGCCTGTGTGGGATCGTGATTCGGTGCAGGTTTTTTTTTCTGATCTCTTGGTGAGTCCTGTTAACGCGGCGAAGGTTTGACGTCGCCCCCTATGAATTTAGATGCGGAGGCCACATGCCTCCACCCGCGGGTAGCCTTTCGCATCGTTTCGAACTCGGGCCGAAGTTTTCCAGTTATACAGGATTCTTCTGATTGATAGGGCACAAGTGCCCGCTATTCGTCTTATCCCCCCTCCTCGTCACCCGCTATTCTTCGAGCCTTGCATCTGACTCCAATTTTCCCCGCGTTTTTTATCGGCCGGTCCAAGGTCGGAAGCTGCTCAACCTCCCCCCTTGTCTACACCCTCTTTCCCTACATACCTTTTCCCACTCGACACGAGCGGTGACAGTAACCCAGTATTCCGACCCCTACGGGTCTCCAGTCGGTGCCGAATTGGGACCCCCTCCCCAGGGTCTCACTATCGCTCATCTTTTCCTTGTTTTACACAGCTTGCGAAAGGATTGACGCGAGAAGTAGTCCTTCTCCTTTTTGATCTCTAGTAAGATCCTTTTACAACCCTCCCCTGTGTTACCGCTTTGCCAAAAGGCGAAGATGACGAAGATTTTGCTCTCGGGAAGTAGGAACATTCACGGAGACGTCCAGTAAGTAAGAAGAATGTATCTCCCAACCTCTTTCCGCTTCGTTCCCCCTGTATTATAAAGCCAAGTGGACACAATGAGTACCTTTGACGGTTGTATTCTGTTTTCTATGCCGCCAGGGGCCTCTAGTAAGTACTATGCTAGTTTCGCCCTCGTTTGTTGCTTCCAAGATCGGAAACTGTTGAAATCCATTTGAATTCTTTTGAGTATAACGTTTCCGCCCTTTATTTTTACAAGAGCAAGAGAGGACCAGAAAGAGAAGAAGGCGGAGAAGAGTGGGGTGTTGTTTAATCCGAGGAACAGATGCCGATCGAGAATCGTCAACTACTAGGGCTTTTTTTGATTTCATTTTGCCCGATTCTGTCTTGGCTTTTTATCACTTTTGTAAAGGCTACCCTTCAAGCGTTGGGGGTTCTTTTATAACACCCGCACATTTCTGTTCTATTCACCTCCGTCCTTTCTCTGATGCTCTTTTCGGGAAAAATCAGCCCTCATGTGCCAGGGGTGGCGAACTCCGTAGGCTCCACCAGGCAGTAAATACACTGTTTCCTTTGTTACATTTTTCTCCCCCACCTTGGGTCTTAGAACTCCGGGCTCCGTATTGAGTTGACACCGATACTAGACACAGTCCACGTTGGGTGTGTCTAAACTACTCCCCGTTTCGCCTTTTCTTCCTTTTATCGCTTTTGGCATCCTCCGTAAGTTAATTCCCCAAGACTGTCCCCCTTTTGTCATTACACTCAATTGCTCTGCCACCCCCCTCATCTGGTATTTTCCGTATCTTTTACTTAGACTGACCCGGGCATTAGAGTTTTCTTCATTCATTCAAAACCCGTTAGGGTAACCCCTTGGGTTCTCCTCGCCCGCCTGTCGCTTTTTCACTTTTCTTGTCACCACTGGGTGCTTTCGAGTCATTTTTTGGCTTTCTTCCCAAATGAAGAAGAACCTGACACCTGCCTTCTCATACTAGCCGGTCCAGGTGAACGTCCGGTGGTCTCGGCTGCTTTTGACCGACCCCCCCCCCCCCCCCCCCTTCCCCGTTTTCTTCCCGCACGCTCTACCCCCTAAGCCTTATAGCCTCTTTTACATTAGTTCACCTAGTGTATTATTTGCCCCTTCTCTCCACCGCCCTTGAGGTCACCTCCAACCCCCTGTTGGCGTAGTAGCCCCGATATTGCCCCCCCACCCTTACACCGCATCCACGGACCCAGGACAAGTTCCGCTGGATACTTAATCTCACGTTTCCCCCTTTGTTGTATCGTAACCTTTATGACACGAGGTTAAACCGGCGGCCAGTGTCCGGTTGGAGGAATACTATATTTAGATTTCGGGGTCCTTGACGTCGGACCCTTCCAAACTGATCTCCACATAGGCTAATGCACTCCCTAAGCCTAATAACTCCCCTGACAGGTATCTGAATCTCTCCGAGACCGCCTTAGGTTTTACTTTCATTTCTATTTTCAATCCCAGAGTTTCACCTCGGTGTCACCCCCAGAGTGGATTTCACCCCCATTTTAGAGGTACCACGAACTTTCTTCCTCCCCCCTCCTCACATGTTCCCTCGCGCTTCGAGATTTAATCACAATGTCATCTACTCCAGCCCTACCGCCCCTTTCGACCAGCGTCGTTTCCCTAATCTTTCTTAGTTCACTGTAGTCCATCAGGTTGGCCTCCGCCAGTATTTCTAATTGTTCTACCTTCTTCCCTCCCCGATCCGCTTTTTTCCCCTCCCCTTTTTGTTTTTTCTGACCTGGCACCCAACAGAATTTGGCGTTGTTCGATAAAACTTTGGCTGCATGGTTTGTTCGGAACCCCCTATCGCTTAGGAAATACCCTGCGCTCGCTTGCAATCGCGCCCGCGTTGCGCCAGTCCTAGTTCCAACCTTGTAATCACTTTGCTTTCCCGTTTTCCCTTTTTTCTACACGGTCCACACTGCGCACCTCAATTTTTCTGCCGTATTGGGCGAGGGGCCAGGTTCCTACACCTTGTACCACGTTATTTTGGAGTGTGGCCAGACGTTTCCCATTCCGTAACAATTGACCTTTTCATCTCACCGTCCCCCGCATTTACTATTAAACGATTTTCCTCCTTTGTTGCTCCCCGCACCCGTTCTCTTTTGAACTACCGTTTAACAGTCTCCGCCCCAGTGTTAGCTTCCGGTGCGGAATCTTGCTCGAACCTACCTCCCGTTTTTAACGGTTCGGATTTTTCCCACGCGCATGACCTCTGGCTTACTAAGGCGGTGGTCTCTCTTACGATGGTCTTGCGATTTTCTAGCCGTCCTGGAACACCACCTAGATCGTCGGACTGGGGTTGTGACAGGCACCAAAAGAGACCCCAACAGGGGAGAGGGGGCCACAGGCAACCCCAAGAGAGAAAAAGCGCCACCGCACGGAGAATTCACTGCCAACCGGAGCAGAGGGACAAAAGTTGAGCCGTTTTAACGCCGACAACCAACAGACTCCACGAACTCTTGGACCCTGGCTTCCCACTCCGGCTTCTATGAGGCAACTCAACCTTGATCTAGTACCCCATCCGATCTCTGACCAGTCGGTGGCGGATCATCGTAGGATCTCCCTTCTTGTTGATTTTGGATTGGACGATGGCCGCCTCATCCCGTCACGGAAGAGTGGCGTCCCCTTTTCTCCTCTCCCTTTTTAGTATTTGACGCCTCGTTCGTATGGGGTCCGTCATGAAGCCCAGGAGGTCGCTGCATTGCGGCACGCCACAGTGTGGCCGGCAATTTCTATTCCCCTCTTTCCCACTCGACAAGCTTGCATTTTTCTCGATCGGTCGCGTAGATTTTGAAGAAGTTTTTTTGTCGGCGGAATGGCGCTCGCCCCCCTCGGACACGCCAAACACCTTTTTCACGGGAAAGGGTCTCCTTCTTCCCTGTTTGACGTTTAGCCCTCTGTGTGGGCGATTCGCCGCTTCTGAGGAAGCATGGTCCATTCCGGGAGCAAAAACCCTCTCCCGCACCGTTCCCTTTAGGCCCTCCCCTCTCTGCGCGCTTAGTCCATCTCCGCTTCTAGTCCCGGCTCAAATGTCATGCCAAACCGACTCAAGCCTTCCTCCCCCCGCCGCACCCTTCCCTTTCTTGGGCCTTTTTTCTCTGGACCCCGTGGAGACGCTTTCGACCAGGCTAGTCCTCGCTGCGCACCGGGTTTTTCTGATCGTTAGAGAATCTGTTCCCCTGCGGGAGACGGTTGCAGGCCTTCCGCTAAGAGCCGACCTGTCAATGGTCGTTTGTCCCTTGGAAAATACCTAAGTGTGGCTTTTTCCTTTTTTTCTAATTTTTGAGGGGCCCCCTCGTCTATTTGTAAGAATGTTCGCGGCTTTGTTACCAAGATGGACCCGGGGAAGGTTCAGTCCTCCGTACCATACCCCCCCTTTCTTATGAGGAGAGCGCCTTCTCTTGCCCACTAACCCCTCTCGTTCTACCCCTGCACCTAGGAAAACGGTGATTTGGGATGTTGAAGATCCTGGGGGCGCACCCTGAGGCGTGGCCAAGACTCGTCCACCGCTGAGCCCGCTCAGACTTCCAGTCGAGCCTGGCCTGACACCGGTCGATCATCGATGTCCGCAAGGTGGCGCCCAAAAGGCATGACATCTTGATTCGGACAAGGGCGTCTGCTGAAAGTCCTTCTGCTCGCTGCCTCCCTGCGATCTTGTTCTTTCTCTGGGCCCACTCTCCCCGGGCCGTTTCGACGCCGACCCCGCTGACCTTTGGCGTCGTTCGTTGCCCCGTGCCCACCTAATGAAGTCCCCTCCCAAACCCCTTTTATCAATATGTTTGTCGCCTTATTGAAGAGGAAGACGAGCAACGACAGCAAGCGGGGGCAGCAATGTCCCTAGTAAACCATCCCTAAGCTGCCCCTTGAACTTGGCGATAGAGCGTACCAGGACCAGGGGCGCCAGCCAAGGAACGGGGTGACACCCTTCGACCTCCCCTTTCCTCCCCCCCCTTTTCTCGACGAAGTTTGACCTCGGCCTTGATACCAGCGAACCTCCTCAAGCCCCCCGATTCTCCCCCCCTATGACCCTGTGTCACCCTGACCTCGTCTCCCCCCCCGGACAGCACTCGACACACGACGTGGGCCATGGAAACCCCTGTCTCTAGTCCCGGTCGGCTGCGGCTTGACAGGCCCCTCTATCCATTCCCGCCCACCTCCCTTTTTCTCTGAGGGTTTGCCCAGTGAACCCCTCCGCCGGGGAACTAAGCCCTTTTTAGGATTTGTTGACCTAGCCTTACCTCCCCGACCCCTTTACTCATAGCGCCACCTTTTGCTCTCATCGTTAACACGCGACAAGGCATCGTAGGGACGTCTAGACCGGGCTTGGGCATTTACTCTCTATCAGGGCACCCTTTTTTTCGTCGTGGGCGGGCACGATAGGATGTCCATCAGAAGGCACTTTCCCTCCTCAGCCGTGCGTGACTCTTGAACTTCTTTCCCCTCGCTGGGAGTTCTTGCTTGACAAACTGATCGTCTAGCGTCTGTTTAGAGAGCGCCAGTTCAGAGATCCTTCAACGCTCCCCGCCACATCACCATTTCCCAAGCCCCGCCTAGGGAAAGGCCGCCCCTCTCCGAAGCCCCGTGCGGCTTACCTAGAGCAGCACTTACCCGAGCACAATGTGGTCGTTTTGTGTATTCTCCAGGTTAACGGTTTATGTCCAGGTGTTGGAATGATGACGAAGTTTGGACGCGTAGTAAGATGTCCCCGCCCCTTACCCACCTTTCTATACTTCTAAAGACAGGTGCGACATCACAAGGTATGAGACGGCGAAGCGATAGACTGGCCTTGGTTCTCTATACACGATTCCAGGGCGGCGAGTAATGATCAAACGCGCCTATGAGAGGGATTCTTCGACTTTTTTTTCTCCACATTTTGTTTATCTCCAAGACTCTGCTGGAGCGCCAATTCCAGTGCGGTACTCGGAGCGCTTTCGGATCACCGCGATAACCTTCCTCAGTCCCTTTTCCGAGAGCCTTTTTTTCTTTTTTCCGACCCGGGCTGACCTCCGATTAGACGGCTAGGCCCCGTCCTCGCTACGAAGGAGCCTTGAGATTGGTTTTGTCTTTCCCTTACCTTGTTTTTCATCGTCCCCCGCGCCTTCTCCGCGCCCACTTGACCAACGATATACACCCGTTCAATGCTTGTTGTTTCTTGTGGTGACCCACGACCCTTCTACCCACCTTGGTCCACCTTTTTGCTTATAACAGCGCAGGGATCGGTCCATTTCCGTGTGATCGCACTCCTCCCTGCTTCCTGCTCGTCCCTTTCCTCCCAGCGCCTCTTCCTACCCTGCTCGTGGGCAGCGCTGTGCTGCGAACACATACTTATGGCGTTTTCCTGTTATTCGGCCACTCCTGTCGCGGTCTGCGACCAGTGCCCCTTTTTTCCCCCTTTTTATCGCCGATCGGTGACCCCCAGTGCTCTTTACCACGGTCGTACAACCGCTATCCTCTCTCTAGCCGAGCAATGGCGCATTGCGATCGCCATCTCCCCTCTTTTTGTATGTTTCCCTGGGCCCCTGGCCTATCGAGGACTGCCGTGCTTTCACGCGAAGCTCATCCCCTTTGCAGTCGCCTCAAGCGCACTGAGTCGTTCGCTGCTCTCGTTTTGCTAACGTTTCCCCGCGCCCCTGTCCCCGGAAGGTGGGGGTGGCACTGAAGAGTTGAGGCATGCATTCCCTCTGGGTCCCCCAAACCCAGTCCCCCCTCACTCCTCCCATAATCAGAATGACCACGATTCGGCAACCAGGAGCCAAACTGCTTGTCCACATTACATTGTAATCCGCTAGTCGGAGTTGTGTACAATCCAGGTTCGATTTGGTTCATTTTTCCCCTGCCGCCCCCCCAACCGTCGAGCCTAAGTGGCTTGCACATGATATTCAAAACTCCGGTTGTAGTATAGAGTCCCATAACCCTGAGCCCCGCCGATAGTGTGAGCTATCACTGTGGCCCTGACCGCAACCCCCAAGAACAGGACCAAAGGATTTTCCGCTAGATACACCTTTGACTCCCCCTCCCCCCCCTCCAAGTTTCTACGTCCTACGCTGACCGTTTTTTGAGTGAAGGGTAAGTAGATTGAAGGCTATGCCCCCTTGCCTCCCCGCCTGTGCCTCCCGGTTTACGGCCATTGAGTGCATTTGCCGAATTATACGACGCCCGCGACGTATCTCATATTAAAAGATCCCTGGTGGGATCGCGCCTTTCCTTCGGACCTCCCTCTCCCCCCGCCCCATGCTCCCTCGCGTTCATTAGGCTCGTCTATAGTCTTGACGTTCCCGCGGCGCCTTTACACAACCGGTTATCTGGA
>Ga0179593_1351303_pt1 | contig 17827 bp, 24 predicted proteins | sample CZODoug2_1_08_16_FD_185931 | JGI IMG/M metagenome (GOLD analysis project Ga0179593, IMG submission 185931) | Vadose zone soil fungal communities from Angelo Coast Range Reserve, California, USA - CZODoug2_1_08_16fungal (PacBio error correction) | ecosystem: Environmental > Terrestrial > Soil >... | reverse complement strand
TTCCTGTTGGTATTGTTTTTTCTGTGCCCAAGTTGCCGGGTTTTTGTTAATCGTCCTGTTTTGAGTCCTTCAGTTGTTGACATGGCGGGGTTTCACTTTTTTTTTTGAACCCAAGCGTCACCGGGCCTGTCCCATTTTTTTTTTTGGTTCTTTTTTTCGCCGCTAATTCTGCCTTTTGGTGCCGATTTCGGACTTGACGTCTTTGGCCCGTTCTCGTTTCCATCACTTTCAGATGATTACTGCCATTCGGGTCCCTGTCCTTGCCCATGTTTTCCTTAACCCTTTCCTTTATAGTCGTGGTTCCTCCCCCTCCCCTCTTCCTTGCTTTGTTTATTGGGTCACTTGCTGTTCTGGCCAACCGCTGGCCCCCTTTAGATCTTCAACCCTGTCGCTATCTCTTTCCTCTCTGTATGTCGTCCAATTGCGCCTTCTGTTGCCCCCCCCTTTTTGGTTTGATCGAGGGTCTCCCAACAACCCCCAAGACCCCCAAGCCTTCGGTGTTTTCTCTCCAAGTAGGCCTTAGGAAGACCTTTCTCTTTCTTTTGTTTTTGTTTTTTGTTTAGAGTTTTGTTCAAGTGCTTCCTTTCCCCCTCCCGGACGGCCCCTTTCTCCCCATTTGCAGCTGTTTGCTTTTTTTCTCCCCGGCCCCTATCCAAATTTTCACCGTTTGCGCCCCCAGTTGCTAAATTTTCTGCCCGCCTCTACCTTTGTCTTTTTTTGCGTCCCCCTTTTCCTTCCCTGTCGAGTACTTATTGACCCCGGAGGTTTCCTCGTTTTTAGGACCCCCCTCATATTTCTTTAATTGCCCCTCGTTCCTTTCCCTTTACTGTCCCCTTTGCTTTTTTGGTTCAGCGCCGGCATCTTTGGTTTCCATTTGGTCCCCGTAAGTATTGAACGTTTAAGATTTTTGTTGCCGTGCCACCCGTGGCTTCCTGTCTTTTGCGTCTTTTTTGTCCACACCTGACTATTTTCCCCTGTTTTGTTCTTTTGCTGCCCCCTCCCCCGCTTGCAAACAGTTACTTTTTCCCCCCTCGACCTTTCATTTTCCCTGGGAAGTCCCACGTGCCTTTTTTATTTGGTTCCCTTTTGAGATCACCACCCAAACGATCCCCCCCCCAGGCTCCACCTGTGGTTGCCCCAACGTCCGGAGTCAAAACGTTTTCCCGAAGTGGCCTGCCCCCCCCCCGAGAAGATACGCTGCTCTTCCCTGCCCCACCCCCACCGCCCAAGTGGAATCCTTTTGTTGTTTCGCCTTGCCGAGGACCTAATTTGCCCCCCCCCGTCGTTCTTTCGCAACTTGGGTGTTTGGCCTGGCTTTTTGTTTCACATTCGGCCTCCATTTGCTTTCCCTGGAAAGTGCGGTTTGATTTTGTTGCGCCCCCCAGGGGTTCTTAAGGAATTTCCCCCTCCCCAGTTTTAGAAGCTCACGACTGCCTCCCCTTTGTTCATTGTGCCAGTTGCTCGCCCCCCTTCCGGTAGTGTGTTCGTTTTTTTTCCCAGCTGCCGACATTCCGATTTACCCCGCAGACCGAATTTTTGCCTTTTTTTCTTTGGTGCCAGTCATCTCGACGTCCTTGCGTCCTTCTTGCTCTTTGTTTTTCCAAGGTTTCAGAAGGGAGGCGCTTTTTCTCCTTTTTCTGGCCCACAAGTTTCAGTGGTCCCTTTTATCCCTTCTTTTTCGTTGCTCTTTTTTCACTCTATGTAGGTTGAACCGTATCAGCGGCGGTTTTATTGATTCAGTTTAAACATTTAACAAACACCCCGCTCCCCCCCTCCCCCCTTTTCCCTGACACGCTGGAGTTCCTTCCCTGTAAGAAACGGTCCCCGTTGTCGTGAACTTGTGGTCTCCTCCCCCACAAGTTGGAGATGGGGTTGCCTATCCTACCAAGCCCTTTGAGCGCCCTTGTTTCTAGTTTTTTTCGTGTCTTTTGATTGGTAGACGTTGAACCAGAAGCTGCCCATTTTTCCCCCAGTCCTTTTTTATCCCCCAGCGGTTTTTTTGTTTTTCACCCCGAATGATTCTTCTTGTTTTCCCCTTTTCCCTCCTTTTTACCCCCCCAAGTCCCCCAGATGGTTCTCGCCCAGGGCCATTCATCCAAATTCACCGTAATGTCCTCGGCTTTATTAATCCTCACTTGCTTTTTTTTTTTTAGTCCCTTTCCTTAGGATCAAGCGGTTCTTTTGCTGGCCAATTTTAAATCTTTGTATTTACCCCATTCCACCGTGTTTTATTGATATTGACTAGTGTATTGAATTGAATCGTTTATAGCGATTTCCTGCCCTGGAGTGCGTTCAGGCCCGGCTCCTTTAACCTGAATTTCCTCCTAATGTATGTTTGAAAAATAGTCCAAGGTAATGAGGCCGGTTCCTAGGAGTTTGTGTGTTGCCTTGTTTTCGGCCTCACCTGCTGGTATGGCCCATTTTTTCTTGCTTCCGAGATTTTTACTTCGATCCAATTCCCCCCCAAAAACATCAACTCCCTAGTTGTGGCTGTGTCCATAACTCTAATCTTCCCAGTTGTTGTACCTTTCTCAGGCCTAACATGCCTTGGTTTTTATTGCCCCCTCTTGTTGCCTCATTTTATCCATCGCAGAGAGGACGACACACATCTCGTCAAAACTTGTTCGACCAAACCATTCTTGTACGTTCTTGATTTCCCTAATTTATCGCCCATTTTCATTGTCTTGTTCAAAGGTTAGATTTTTTTTTCACCTTTGCCAAGTAATTCCGACATCGTATTTTTTAAATTTCCCCCCTCTGCCAATTGCCCCGTTCTACTCTTCCCCTTGTGTCCCAAAGACGGTCTGGTACGTCTTCCCTGCGTGTGGACTGAATCGAGGGGTCGTTTTCCCCTTTCCTTGAGTTGGGTCAGTGTTTTTTTATCTCTTTTTCCCAACCGGGTCCGTGCCCGCACGTCAACTTAGCTCAAGTTCTTGCAGCATTCCCTCAACTTGGTGCACCTCATGGCGACATTTTTTACCGGTTCATGCAGCAGTCCCCTTTTCCCCTGGCGAATGGGCTTTCGGAGGTTTTCCGGGTTCGGGCGAAGGGCACGACTCCCCCTTTCCTGAGGGTCCCTATCGCTGCCCCTGCTTGGTTCAGGCCCTTCTTTTTTTTCCCTCCTCGGTCGTGATCATTTTGGCTTGTTTTGGCGTCGTTATATTGCGCAGAAGCCAAGCCCCACAGCACAACCTAACTCGCCTTTTGCAAAACCTCCCCCCTCTCCCATCCCCTCTCGAGTTTGTGGAACAACAATTCCCCCTCTTCTTTTCCCCCCATTTTACCCTGATTACCCCCTTCCCGGTGGCTGGCCTTCGTCATGTCTTTTTTGTAGGAGGAAAACAATCCCCCCCTTTTCCCTTCCTTTTTTTTTCGCACCCATGTGCGGTTTGGCAAACCCAAGTCCTGGCCGTTTTACAGATCGTTCTCTGCCTCACTTGGGTTCGCGTTTTTTTTCCCCTTTTACAAGACAGGGGGTAATAGTCCCCTGTTTCGTGGCGACCCATGACTTTTCCACACAGGGTCACCTGGATCCCCGCCCCTTATTGCAATCCCCCGTTCTGCCCCCTTTTGGGTCTTTTTTTTTTTTTTTGGGTTGTCCTGGGGTTTCCTTCCCCAACAGGCAACTACCATCTTTCCATTAAGGTTTTCTTCGTTCACTTTTTTTACCCCTCCCTGTCCCCTGTCAAAACTTTCCCCTGGACTGTCGACCATCAATTTTTTTCTTTTTCCAAATACTCCACGGGGCGGTTCCATTCGACCCCCCCTTTATGTAGTTTTCACTTCTTGTTTTAAGAATATCTTCCCTTTTTTGTGTTTTTTCTTTGTGAGATAATTTTTATTGACTATTCGAGTAGCCCCGGGTTTTTTTTTTTTTTTTTTCTCCTCCCCCCCTGTCCCGTTTGCCCCAGTGTGGGTTGGGGAGTTTTTTGTCTTATCCCCACTAAAAAACTGCCCGCTTTTCATCTTGTCCCCCTTTTTTCCGTTCCCCATGGTGTTTCCCCCCGTTTCTTCGGTCCGGATGTTTGTTTTTCCATATTTTGTTCCCCACGTCCCCCCTCCGACGCGGAACTTTCTTTTTGTGGTTTTCCCCCCCGGGGGGATTTGTTCCCCCCGCCTTTTTTCTTTTTTTTTTCGGGAGGTGATAAGTTTAACCGACCTTCCCCCACCCTGCCTTCTTTTTGTTCTTGCTTGGTCCCTTCGACAACATCCCCTAGGGACAGTTGCCCCCCATTCCCCCGTTTTTTTGGTTTAAAAGAACCACCCGGCCGAATAAAGTTTTTTGAATTAGTTTGCGTCTCATTCGGACCCTCTGTTTCCCTTCAATTTTTTCTAACCAGTTACGAATGGATTTTTTTCTTTCTTTCCACATTCTGCTTCTTTCTTATAACACGGTTGTTGGGAACCCTAACCGGAGGGTCCTTGACTTTCAGTATACTGATTTGTTCGTCATTTTGTTTCCTGCTCGTTCGTCTTTGTCATTTTTGCAAAGGGTTCTGTTTTTTTTATGGATATTTTTTCCTTTCCTTTCCCGGGTTCCCTTCCGCACAATATCCAGACCTATGCGTGTACCGAAACATAAAAAGCCGACCCGCACCTCCCCATGTCCCAGCTCTCTCCACTCCTTGCCCCTCTAGGGCCCCCTGATCTTTTCTCCAAGCTTTTTTCCTTACTTTCCCTTCACACCTCTCGAACTTGGGGACCACATGGCGCGTGGCCCTGACGAATTGTTTTTGGCTCCCAACGGGTTCCATTTTTTTTTTTCCCCCCCCCCCCCCACCCCCTATTTTTTTTGTTCAAGTCCCTAGTTTCCACTTCTCTTATACAGGTCCCCGCTTCATTCTACTTAGTTCTTTTCCAACTTTCTCGCTTTTTCATTTTAACGTGGTGTTTTTTCCCACAGGGTTGATATTGCTTCCCCCTTTTTTATGTCCTTCTGCCTGTTTTCGGTCTTTTCCTATGTGCTTTTAGCTTAGGCCCTTTTCCCCTTTGCACGGTCAGTTTGTTTTCGCACGTCTTTTTTGGATTGGCTTACCTCTTTCCCTCTTCGGCCCCCCACACGTTCAAGCATGCGCAAGCTTTTTTTTTTCCCTTTTCCCTGGGACAACCTTGAGGTCAATCGTTCCTCTTTTTTTTGGAAGGGGAATCATTCCGTTCTTGGGGGCTTTTCGTCTACACGCCCTTCTCTCGGATTACACCAAGCCCTGGATATGCTTTTTCGTTGGTCCATTTATTTCTCGGCTCACAACCCCCTACCTTTCTTAAGCTCTTCCCCCCCCTTTGGTTGGTGCTCTAGGACTGAACCGGTCGGCAGCGTGGTAATTTTGCCGCTTTTTCCCCTTCCGTTAAGGATCCTATCAACTTTTCCAAGGCTCCCCCTGCATCGCGCCCATTATCGGATGCCCCTCTTTGGAATGTACTTTCCCTTTCGCGCGTCTGGACCGCTGCTCCCCGGTTTGCCCCTTTCTATCCCCCCCAGATTAATTCACCCCCCCTTCTTCGAAATCCCGTAACCTGGATCTTGTCCCATTAGTTCCCCGGGTTTTTGGTTTTTTTACTTTCTGGTCCCTCCTTTTGTTTGGCGATTTTTTACCCCCAGGGAAGGCATCCCCCTCGTTTTCCCCCCCCACCCACACGGGCGTCTTCCCGGGTCCGTTTTTCGGAGGTTTTTTCCCCATCTAGGATTTTGTCCGGTTCCCCTACCGTCTGACACAAAAGTTCCCCCCTTCTTTACCTTTTGTTTTATGCATTCGAGCATCCCCCCTCCTCCCCCAATTCCTTATGTTGTCTTTCTAGTCCTGCAATTTTTTTTTCCCTTCCTCGCTTCGCCTTTTTCTTCTTATGAAGGATTTTTTTTTTTTTTTGGGCGGCTGGGTGTGTTTTTTTCAATTCCGGGACCTTTCTCCTCTTCGTCTCTATCAGACCAACAGGAATGGTAATTGCCCCCCCAATCCCACTCTCACCTTACCTCCCTTATCACCTCGACCCCCCCATTCTGGAATGTGTTCCTCTTTTTTCTTTCCCTTTTTATTTTTCGATTGAAGTTTTCCATTTCCCTTGACTCTACGAGCCGAATAGCTCTTGACCTTCTTTTCTGAATTTACGTCTTCACGGGCCCACTTCTTGTTCCGGTGTCGGTTTCAGGCGTCTATTCCCCTTTCATGTGGCCTGACAACGGGGCTCCGATTCGTTAATTCCCACTTTTCCCCCCAACCAACATCCGCAACCCTTTTTCCATTTCGTCCACACAAGGGGATTTTTCCCCCTTTTTTTTTTACACAGTTTTTGCCCGTTACCCCATCGTGCCACGGCCACGTGTTGCTCAAACCCACACTTGGTTTTGGGCATTACTAATTAAAAGTTTTTTTTCTTTCCACCTTTTGCTAGCCCCCCGTTTTTTGAAACCTGGTTTGTCCGACTGATTCTTTTGATTCTTATAGTATGGTAACCCCGCAGCTACCCGTCCCTTAGAGGTGGTGGAGTTGCTTGAAGCTTGGGCTTATTCGGAGGACTTTTTTTGTATCCTGTTTGTTTGAGTATTGTCTCCCATTTATTTCCCAATTCGTTTGCCGTGCTGGCCTCGTTTTTGTGCCTGGAGTTTTTTCCACATTGACTTTCCCCCCCCCCCAGGGGTCCCCCCCCCTCCTCGGCACATTTTGTCCAGCGTTTCACTCGTCCTTTTGGGGCGTTCAGTTTGCATTTTCCCGCTCATGTTCAAGGGCTCAGTTTTCCTCCCCTGGTTTTTTGTTCCTCCTGCATCTTGACCAAATTGAGTCCCTTTTCGAAGCTCATGTCCCCTTAAGGTTCTGTCGTTTTTTTTTTCACTTCCCCCCCCCGCCTTGTTGTTCGTGACCCAACCAAGCTTGGCATTTGATGGTCCTTCCCTCTCTCTTGTGGTTCCCCCCAGGCCCCTGTTTTCACATTCCAAACCCTGTAGTCCTGTCGGCATCCCCCCTTTTCGCCCGAAGTGGCTTTGGATAGCGGGGTCTTTAACAAAGCCCACTCCCGAACAAGCTGTCCACTTCTGTCTGGCTCTGCGGTCCTTTTTAGGTGCCTCATCTCCATCCCCCTCTCTCCTTTTTTGTTTTGAGTTTTTGATGCCCACCCGTCTTTTCCCTTTTCCTACTTCATCTTTGAGTTTGGCCAAGAATCTCGTCCCGTCTCCTTGTTCTGTTTTCTTCTATTCTTCCAATCCAAACGTTTTTGTTTTTTTTCGATGCCATTTTAATTTATGACGTCGTCCCCTCCCCTAGAACTTCTTCTTTTCTTTCCGGATGTCCCTTCTTGCACAGATCTGATTCCCAGTCGGTGCCCCCCCCCATTCGTTTGGCCGTTCTCAACCCTCCCATTGCGTTCCTCGTGGTTGTTTTGAAGTGGTCCGTCCCTTACCCTGTACTGATCGCCCATGCAACCCCCGACTTGTCGATTCACCGAATCACTTTGGGCCGATTTGACACGAACGACCCCTAACTTTTGTTGGAAAATTCCTTTAGAGGCTGAAAAGGCTTTAGTGCGTTCGAGCCCCCCCGGGCTGTGCCGATTTACTTCTGACCCCACTAGTGTTTTCGTTCTTTTTTTCCGCCGATTGAAACGGTGTGCCCTGATGAAAGTAGCAACACCTATTTTAGGGAATCGGAGTAATCACAGAAGCAAAGACAACCAGTCCCCAGATAAAGTCCCGAGTGCTTGGCAAGCGCTCGTCCCTTTGCTTTTAGCTCCTGGGTCCCATCCATCGAACTCGTCTTTCTCCAGCCCAAAACCGTTCCAAAAAACCCGTGGCTCGGGTCTTCTCCCCGTCTTTTTTGTTTTTTCCCCCCCAAAAGGGCACCCTGCTGTTAACTGTGTTCCCTTTGTTTTGCGGATCTTTGTTGCAGTCCCCTTTTTTTTGAACATTGTTTTATACCATTGGTTTGCCCTTTTCCCCCCCCCCTATGTGTAAAGTTTTGCGGATTTTTCGCCACTTGTTCCTTTTCCTTAAGTTCATATGTCTACTTTTCGCCCCCTAGGCCTTTTCTTTTCCCCCCCAAGTTTAAGAAGCAACCCTGAGTTTTTCAATGTTGTTCTTGGTTCTCTGTTTTCCGCTGTTTTTGCTTCCGCTTTACACCGCTCCACCCGCCCCCGAGGCTCTTTTTCCCACAGTCTGCTTTTTCCTTGCACACCAGGTCATCCTTAACCCACCGTCTTTTTTGGAATATTTTGCCCCGATTGGCCCCCCAAGGAGAAGGTTCGTTTCGCCTTTTCTTTTAGGGACCAATCTCCCCCCAGTTGCTCTTGTTTTCTTTTTTTTTTTTCGCGGTGCCAGATGAAAACTGTTTTTCTGCAATCGCCTGCAGCTTCTTTAACCCTTGTAACCCCCACCCCCCACGCCAAATCCCCCTGAAAGACCCCGTCTTACCCCTTTTTTGAGCGCTTACACCTTAAACTTTTTTCTTGACTACTCTTTTCTTTGGACGACCCCCTTTGCCAACCATGATTGTCCTTTGTGATCTGTGCTTCTCCCATCCCCAGTTTTCAGGATTTCGCCCTTTGTCATCCGTTTCTCTTTTTTGTCTCCCCTTGCACACTTCCCCCTCCCCCGGTCCCCTGGCGTTTAAGTCCCCCCATCGGTGTCGGTTGCAATTCCCTGGCGTTTTAAAATCGTTCGCCAGCCCACCAAGAAACATTGTTTCGTGAAAGTTTTGACCAATAGCCCCCCCCAGCCACCACTATATCTGTGCCCTCGCCTTTACCGTTTAAGAGCGGCATTTCCTTGGTCCCCCCCCTCCGTTTTGGTTTGGGAATTAATTTTCTTTTTTTGTTAGGAAAAGTGTTTTTCTTGGGGTTCCTACCTTCCCGTGCGGATTAAAGACCATGTCTGTCTGGTATAGAATTTTTTTTTATGATTCTTTTGATCTTGATCAATGTCACCGGATATACCGGGCGGAGATCCATTTACCACCCCTGTAGGAACACTTCGAGCCACCCAAGGGGACGTAGAGTGTCCATGGGGAGTGCTGACGGGTAATGACCCTCCCTCAGCGTTTAATTTCTGTGCCTTTTTATCCCGTTATGAATGCGCATTGTCAACCCTTAACCCCACCTGCCCCCGGGCGTGGTGGGCCGCCCCCTCCCCTCGACGATTTTGACTTCTCTGTGGAGGGATCCCCCCGAGAAAGAAAAATCTTTGCTCAGTGTTTGCCTGTCCCCCCTTGTGCCGCCCTCTGTAAGCCTACGTCATCAGAAGTTAAATCCCCCCGTAACCGGTCTCGTTTGGACACCCTGACTTTTTTCAATGGTCTGTTGGTGCTGGACCAGGCCCCTCGCCCCCCCATTTCCGGCAAGACTCTTGCTTGTCCAGGTCCTTTACCACCGTGAAAGCTTTCACCTTTTCAATAGGTTTTTACCCGTTCCCACGCGCCCCGCCCCCCCCCCCCCAACCCTCCTGTCCCCAACTCTGCACCTTTTTTTTCCAACCATACGCTCCCTCGCAAAGTATGCACGGGAGGATTTTTTTTTGTTTCTCGGACCCTCCACTGGGTCCGTTTACTTGATTCGTTTTTTTATGGTTCTGTGTGCCCCCTTGCTTGCTATTTCGGGGTGTGTTCCCCCTTTGCCCGTTGTCCAAGGAATCACTTTCCTTAAAGAATCAATTGCCCATTTTCTAGACCGGTTTTTGAAGCGCCCTTCCGTCATTTTAAACTGTTAACGCCCTTTTTTTTGCCGCTTTTTTTTTTTTTTCTTTCCGAGAGCACCCCTTCCCGAGAGATAGGTTCTGATTCCTTTGCCAAGTGAGGTGCTTCGTTTAGCTTTTTTTCAGAAGAGGGGTTTTCCTTTTTTGTTGGGGATATGTGATGACGAAGACCACCGAAACCAACCGCCTAATGACTTGCAAACTTTTCCCACCACCCCCCCACTTAGTGTACCCATTTTCCCCCCCCCCAGAGCCCCCCAATTCCTGGCCCTTTCGTATTACGACAGTCAATTTCCCTCGATTTCTTTCCCACTCCTGTTATTTTTCCCTTCCCCTTAGGCAAATGTATTTTGCTTTTCTGTAAGGAATGACCCCATTATACCCCTCCTTGGGAACCCCCCTCGTGTTTGTCCAACCTCGCCCTTTTCATATTCTCCCCTTGTATTTTTCTTGTGTTCTTTAACTTTTGGTTCTTTCGTAAATTCGTTTTTTTTGTAACCCCTGGCGCCTCCCCCCCAAATTACCGTTGCGGTGGTTACTTATTCACCCCCGCTTCCCAAACGTTTCTGGTGGGTTTACGGTGGCTACTCCCACCCTCCTTCTACAGTGGCGTTTTTTGCTGTTTCTCACTTTGACCTTGGCACATCTCACCTCCCCCCCGTCCTTTTCTGGAACCTAGATGTTTGGAGCAATACCGCGGCCCTCTTTTACTGAAAACAGAATCCACCCCACTTTCATTTCCCCCCCCCATTACTCGCTTTTTTCCAGAATTTAGAGAGCTCTTCCCCCCCTTCCTCCTTTTTGTTGTTTGTGTCATTCTTTTGAAATTTCCACTCGAGAGATGCGAACGGGTGTGGGCTTTGTGATTGTGGTTGGGTTCCTCAAACCAAAAAAAATTTCCTGTACCGTGTTTTTGACTGTCTGTTGTTTTACCTGCCGTCCCCGCGATTATTCATTTTCCACATAGATTGTCCGTACCACCCCAAAGGATGTTTCCTCCCCCCAGTTGAAGTTTTTTCTCCCTTTCCTTCCCCCCCGGGGCATTCGGTAATATTCTTTGTTCGGTACCGCCCCCCCCCACACCCTTCGGACCCCTCCCCCCGTTGCCTTAGGGTGTATTTCATTTTCACCCGACCCACCCCTCCCCCCCCAAGGTTCACCTTTTGGTCGGTCGCTGGTTTGATTTTCCCCTTCCCTTTTGGGCACGATTCTTTTCACAGTGAGGTTAACCCCACCCGAGACGACTAACGGTATGCTTAGGTCCTTGGAGGTATCCTTTGTTTTCCCATTTCCCCCCCCTCCTTTTCCCCAGCTGATTTTCCTTCTTTTCCCCCCAGTCCCAATACAATTGCTAATAGCGTACAACAAAAAACACACATTTTCGGGTCCCGGGCTGTCCCTCAGTTTTGTTTTTTCCCGGTCCAACTTTTTTGACTTCCCGTTTTTCCGATGGTCCTTTTTTTTTCCTCTCGTTCTTTGTTCTAATTTTCATTGTTCAAAACAGGGCCTAGGTTTTTCTGCGCATTCCCTCTTTTCCCCCTGACCTGCCCTTACTCCCCGCAACCTCCTTTTCCCCCATCCTCTTTGTCTTTTAAAAGCCTCCCCCCGACACTCAACCTTTGAGTTTTTTTTCGTTGTTTTACCCCCCCTTCCTCTTAGTTGGCTCCTCTGTTACCACCCCCTAGCTCTCTTTTTTTTCGTCCCCTTCCGTTAGGATAGTCCCTGTGGGTCTGGTTTTCCAAAACCCCCTTCTTCTTGTCCCCCCCCCATTTTCCCCCCAACCCCTTTCTAGTTTTTACGAATGTCCCCGGACAAGCTTGGCGGGTTTAACGGGCCTTTAAAACTGCAGTCTCACTGTCCCCTCCCCAGTCGTCCAGTACCGTTTTCCGATTCCGTCCGTGCTCTTTTCCCTCTTATCCCGTTTGAAAACTGATTTCTTTTCTTTTTCAGTTTAGTTACAACCTGTCTCTTATCTGATTTAACTGTCACTTGGTCGGATGGACTTGCTCCCCTCTTCTGACACCCCTACTGTTTTTTTTATTGAGATTTTCGGCAATCGTGACTTGCAATGTTTCGGTTTCTGCGGTTGAAGATAGTTTCTTTCCCCTTTTTCTTTCGATTGACTGCGTGCCACCCCTTTTTTTTCCACGTGTGATGTAGCTTTTCCTGCAACCTCCGGAGTTCAACTCCGTCTCGGTGTCGCCTCTTCAGGGTCTTTGTCGTTTTTTCTCCCACTCCTTGATCAGCCGTGCCCTACGGCTGATTTTTGCCAAGCTATTCATCCCCCGTTTTTTTTGTTACCCTTTTTTCCTAACTTTGTTGGAGTTTTTTCCCCCCCGATGCCCCTGTTGCTGCCCAACCTCAACATTCCCGCCGATTTCTCCGTCAGGTCTATTTTCACGTTGACAAAGGCTTTTTCAACCGAATTCGTCGACCCCTCACTCGAAAATTGTTACCTTTGGTTGACTTCCTCTGCGATGCTGGCACCCTTCTTGGCTCCGCTGGCCTTTTTCTCGAAACTCTTAGACCCCCACCCTTTTCTTTTTCCCGTTTTCTCTCATTTTTCGATGGTGCCCCTTTTCGTTTTTCTTTGCCCCCTAGAAGGATCCCCCTTGACCCTTGTTTTTTTGTTTTGTGTTGGTCGGCCTTATTTTTCCACCAATGGCCAGTTTACCGTCCTCAACCCCCACCTCGGTCTCAAATTTTCCCCCTTTTCACAAAGCGGGTACCTTGCCCAGTACGGTTCTTTTATTTGGCAAGGATCCCCACACTTTTCCCCCTTCCACGCTGCCAGGTCGCACTTTTTATTCATGGATGCTTGCCCCATTCCTGATCCCCATCACCCCTGCGACAGCTTGGTTTCTCAGTCCCCTAGAGTCCAAGGTCCCAGTGTATTTTTCTTCCGGGCCCCTTTCTGTTCTTTCTCGGTGGATTGGTGGGTGGTTTTACGGAATTTAGTCTTCTTCTGCTAATGCCTTGCAACCCCCCCCCCAGACCTTGTGTGTAACTGCATCGAAACTGGTCCCCCCGTCCCTTGGACCATCTTTGGACTCCTGCCCTTTTTCACCTCCGCGCAGGCCTTGAGTCCTAACGGCCATGTTTTCTCTGCATTGCGGACCGTTTAGTGGAGTTCGACGCCTCTCGCTTGACCGGGTACCTGAAGTTGCTTCCGTGAATCTCTCCCGACTGACCTCCCATACTTCTTTGCTCTTTGCGACTTTATGCCGGGATTGCTCAGGTGTCCACCCGAGGGCCTTTGATTTCCCCCATGGTCACCCCAGGGTTTTGTTCTGCCGCCACACCCCCTTCCCAACCTTTACCATGTGGTATGGGCCCCTGAACAGTTGTTTGCCCCCCCGTTGCGAACTGAACATTTTCACCCCTCCCCCCTTGATTTCACAATTCCCTCCCCCTCGACACTTCACGGAAAGTTTTCCCCTTTTCACGTCTTGTCGAGAACCCTCAGGGCACTTTTTGGGGTGTGGCATGCCGAGCGCTTGTCTTTTCTCCTTCTTGAGCCGCATCTCTATCCCCCTTTTTTCTTCCTCCTTCTGCTGCCCGCATGGTAGTTCTTTTTTCGTGTTCCTGTTGAGTTGCGAGTTGAATTTTTCTCCCGGGGATGTTTCCCAATCTTTGCAGGTGTTGGTTTTCTGTGGTTTTGTGTTTCCCTGGGCTGGGACCCCTTTCCCCCGGTTCCAAGGTTATTTGGGCCCATCCCTTTCTTGATTTTTGCTGTAAAAGCGTTACCACGATCGTCCAAGGGGGGGTGGCTCCGCCTCTTTCCGGCCCCTTTGCTAGCACTCCCGCTTCCACATCTTCCTTTCACAAGTTCTCTGCTTTCTTTTCCACCCCCCCCCCCTCTGGCCCCGTCCACTTGCCGATGGTCAACTATTTTTACTTGAAACCCCCTGCCCTAGTTCTTTTGCACAAGGTCCGCATTTCTTTTTCGGTTCAAAACCGCGTCTTCCCCACCACGCCGGTTCCCCCTATCTTCTTTCCGTGACAACCTGGCTCACCCTGCACATTTTTCTAGGGTTCTTTTTTGCATTTCACCTTGTCGTTTTGTTTTCCACTGTTTCGTTGCCCCCCCACCACCGGTGGTTTTGTGGCCGACGTGTGGTTCAAGGCACCTAACGAAACCCCCGAGTGCTTGTGCTCTGTTTTTTTTTTCTCGATTGAAGTTTTTTTTTTTTTTTACCCCACCTTGGTGGGGGGGTTTTGCACTGAGCTTCTTGTGCCTTCCCCCCTCCCCCTTTGTATTTTGGAGGATGGATGCCAAAGGCTTTCACTACCATTGCCCTACTTCATCGTAAGACACCCTTCCTCGTTCCGGTTTATAGTGTGTATTGTTGGGGCTTTTTTTTTTTTTCCACCATGCTTCCCCCCCAATTCCCACATTTTTGTTGGTGTTTGCAGTTTGCTGCCATTTTTAGAACGCAGGCCTTAGATCCCTCTTTATTCGGCGGGCTTTTTTTTTTTTCCCCTCCCAGAGCCGTGCGGAGAGTGATGGACCCCCACTTTGTTCATTTTCCCCCCTACACCCCTGTGTATATGCTTGTAGGCCCCCTCCGATCCCCTTTCAATGTATTCATTGTTGCACCTTAAGGTACATTTTGTTTTTCCCCTGCACATCACCAGTATTTCAAATTCAAGAAACTTTTCCGGCGGAAACGTTTTTCCCTGAGGCCTAGCTTCACGCTAATTTTTTCTGCAGCCCCCCCTGGTCCTGATCGTGCCCCTTTAGCCTGCCCCCGTGCCACCCAGTGCTTTGGCACCCTTTTCCGTGGTCCACGGTATTCAATAGCTTCAACCGTCATTGTTCACTGAGTTTTTTTATACCCCCTCACCTCTTTGACACCAATTCTTTTCCACGCTCTTTTGGCCCTGGCTCGTCAGCTTTCCTATTAGGAGCTTTTTTTCATCGAGTCATTAAGCCTTCGTGTCCATCCCCCCAAAAAGACCACAAGTGTCCTCGTTTGTCCCACTGGGCTTTCACGAAGGGTCCCACTGTAGGTGAATATTGATGTGCACATTGTGAGCGTTTTTGATTTTGCGCTTTGGAATTAGGCCTTTTTTTCTCCCTGGTCCTTCCGCTTACGCATGTACTTTGTTTTTTTTTGGTCCCCTTTTGTGGTTCCCACGGGTTTCCGTTTTGTCCATCTTTTGCGGCACCCCCACCTTCCCCCCTTCGCCGCCTTCCCCGCAAGTTCCCGCCGAAGCCCCATTCCGGTAGTTTTTTCTCGTCTCTAACGGGCAGTCCGCACTTTTCGATTTACCCTCAGGACTTAGCGCTCCCCGTTTCCCTTTCTTTCTTGCCCTCCCCATCGATAAGACCACCGCCTTTTGGGTGACATTCTTGTTCAGGAACCCCTTTTCAGAAGGGTCTGATTTCTTCTGTCTTCCCCCCAGCGTTTTCCCCCAGTTTCTATTTTGTTTTTTGGCTTTCTGGTTGCTAGATTGCTTTATGGATACAGTTCCTAAGGAGACCCCTAAGAGCTCCGAATCTTCGGAAATTGAACCCCCCCCCCCCATCGCCATCCTTCCCCTTTTGACCCTTCCCAGACATGGAGGATTGGAATAATGGGTAAAATGGTGGTTGTTTTTTTTTTTTGTTTTTTGCCCTCTTTTTTTTTTTTTTTTTTTGGTGTTTTTTTTTTATTTTTGTCGATACCCACAATAGATCTTGGTCTTGGGATTGGATCTTTAACAGTGGTTTCCCCATTGTTAACTCCCTTTTCCGTCATCGGTTTTTTTTTGTTGACTTGGTTTCAGACGTTCCCCCACCACTCCTGTGCTGTACCCTCGCGTACCAGCTTTTCCCGACCCCCCTTCGGTTTTTTGTTTCACCCTCTTTTTTCTGTTGCTTGTTAAAAGCCCCGGACCCCCAGCCACAACCAGAACACTTTTCCCGAGAAACGTTTCCCTTTTCTGCCCCACTGGAGTGGCCCCTCCCGATCATCCGAGCTTTAATTTTCGCCGACGTGTTTTTGTTTGTCAGTCCCCCCTTAAGCGGGTTAGCATGTTCAAAGTCTCTTGTGAAGCAAGTTGAGAGTGTTTGCCATCCCTCCGGATTTTGTTTTTTCCCCCCCAGGCTTCTGATATTAGTTCTCATGGCGGGTAGGGGACCCCAGTATTATTTTCCCTTACTGTAAGTATGGAGTTTTTCCCCGCCACTTTTGCCCTTTCTCCCCCATGTCGGAATTAGGAGCTCCACCCCGTGGGCAAAGTCGTCATTTTTTTGTGACGGTTTTGTGTTCTTGTCTGTTCTTTTTTCCCCACACTCAAGAAGCTTAGGCTTTATGGATTACCTCATTTCCCCCTGCCGTGCGAAAAATCCACGACCCCATTACCTCCGCACGTTGATCCCTTTTTTCTGGCTGTTTCCCACTACACTCTTGGGGTTATTGTACTTTCCATCAAGGTTGTGAAGGAAAGGACCGTAAGTTCATCGCACAACCCACTTTCCTCCGTGTTCCTCCCCTGTGCCCGTCATTCTGGCCTTCCCCTTCCCCGAGTTGTGTAAAACCTTCTTTTTCCCCCCCACCGGGTGCACTGTGTAGGAAACCCAAACAATGTACTTTGCACTTGCAGCTGCAGTCAAAACGCTTGCAAATAGGAGGCAGACCCTGTGCGGTATTTTTCCAGGTGTAAAGCTGACAAACCTTTTGCCCATGTCCCAAATATCCTTCAATAGCACCTTATTTTTTGACACGTCCGGCCCCCCCAACTTGCACACGCGCAATCCCTGTTTTGTTCAAAGGGTTCGATTTCTTGACCGTTTCTGTCGTTACATGATCCTGGCTTAGGGCAGTTGGGAACCCTTGTTCTCAGCTTTCTGCGCTCTGTTTGTTGTTTTTGTGACATTTTGTGTAAGTGAACCCATTGGGCACCCTTGGTACCTTGCACTCCCCCCATTCCTTTCCGTTTTATCCATGCGGCCCAGCGCCCAATGTTTGTGTTCCCCCCCCCTTTGAATCTCAGGTTAACCATGCGGTTTTCCCCCCAGCACCTGGTTAAATCCTTCTTTTTCTAAAAGTTACCTCTGTCTGTACTATCTTCCTTTATTTCCCCTCCTCTTCCGGAGCCGTGTCTCGCACAACACACCATTTTTACGACCAAACAACTATTTGCACCCACATTTTTTACCCTCCCGTCCGTTTCCTTCTCGCTTCATTACCTTCCCTCCTCCCTCTGCCGTATTCTTGATGATGTTAGTCGCCTCTACTGTAGGTCAAATATGGCGGTTTCAGGGCGTGTTTACGCGAGGGAGATAGCAGTGGGTGTTCGTTTCGGAAACGTCCTCGTTCACATAAGTTTTTTTTGCCCGCGATTTTCTACGGATTTACCCAGGCTTTTCGGCTGGTTGGAGAGATTTTTCCCTAATTGCGGGCTTTTTGGCTCCCTTTGCTTTCTTCTCTGTTCCCCCTTCGTCTTTGTTACTGAGCTTGAGGAGTTTCCTTGTTCCTAAAACCCGCCTGTCGGTCCGTTGCAACCTACAAATCTGGTACCCCATCCATTTGCGAGGAACCCCCCCCTTTCCCAGGCCCGTCTACGGACGGTCCCCCCCATTCCCCCCCTCCCGTTCTTCGTATTCCCGGCTGTTGATTTCTTTTGCAATTTACGTAGTCCACATTTCTGTGTTTTAATTTGCCCGGACCACCCCTTCATCCGACTGTTTATTTCACAACCTTCATTTTACACATCGGTACCCCCCATGTTTACAGTCTCTCTCCTATCCCCCTACCCCTATTTTTCTTTTTTCTGTGCTGTGGTTCTTTTCACCCCTCTTTTGGAAATTTTGTGGGTTTCCCCCCCCTGTCGTTTTTTTTTTTCGTCTTTTTCCCCCCCCACCTTCCGGCCTCACCACACGTGGTCCCGTCTGCCTCCTGTTACCCCCCTTATGTAAGTTGTCAACGGTTATATGGGTCCGTTACTTTTTTCCTTCCATCAAAGAAAACCCGCTGTCCTTCAGTCCTGTTACGTTCGTTTGCTGCCAGGGCAAACCCACTCCCCCTGTGTGCAATCGTTCCACTTTCCTGTGAAAATTCTGTGTTTTTTTTTTCACAATTAATTCGGGCGCTTTTTTCCAGGCACCCTTGATATATTGCATGTAGACCCCCCCTTCTGTGCTTTTCCGATTGTTTTTTTTTCCATCCT
>Ga0179593_1296452_pt1 | contig 17827 bp, 14 predicted proteins | sample CZODoug2_1_08_16_FD_185931 | JGI IMG/M metagenome (GOLD analysis project Ga0179593, IMG submission 185931) | Vadose zone soil fungal communities from Angelo Coast Range Reserve, California, USA - CZODoug2_1_08_16fungal (PacBio error correction) | ecosystem: Environmental > Terrestrial > Soil >... | reverse complement strand
CTCTGCCCACCCTTTTCCGAACTTTATGGTCACCCACCGTTACGATGTTCTCCCCGGCTTCTATGGCCCGGCACCCAGAATGGGGGGTTTTTTTTCCGTAGTCTAGCGGCCGTGGTACATAGACGTCTTTTTTTGACATACACGTCCCTCGACCGCTCTTCTCTGTTTTCTTTGCTTGAACTTGCTCATCGTCCAAACCGCGCCTTGCCGGTCCCCGAGAGATGTTGTCGCCCAGAGTTTTTCTTTCCGGTAGTTCCCCGAGTATCCGCTGACTTCCCTCTCTCAGCCCCTTTCAGGTTAAGAACCCTCTCGGTCCCTAGGAGCTTTGGAGAGTAGAAGTCTAGGTTTTGTTCCTTAGGGATTTTTTGTCCTTACGCGTGAAGTGCTGGTTTGCGATTTTTCCCTTCCCGATCGGCTTTTTTCAGTCTAAAGTGCCAGGGCGTTTTTGTGCCATTGTTCCCACGGAGCTAGCACCCGTCCGACCTGCAGTGGAAAGACGGACAGTGGTATCAGGTGTACTTTTCCCCCTTACTTGGCAGGGCGTTCCCGTGAGCTGTTCCCATCCCGGAGTTTTCCCTGAGTGCGTCCCCCTTTTCAGAACTTAGATCTCTCGTTGTCCGCATTTGCTTTTTATCTTTATAGGAGCCTTCCCCGGATAGTCCCTGCAGCAATTTCCTTACTATGGTCCCGTCCCTGTTTTCGCTTTACTTGCGTTTTCGCCTCCCTCGCTGCGTCCACCTTTGTGTTCTTTAGCAATGGAGGACTTTCTTTACCTTTTTCCCCGCCCCACCGGTGTCCAGTACCACACCATCGGTTTCAGTAATCGCTTGGTCAGCCGTTACTGTTGAAGTAGACACAAAAATTTTTATGTCACTATTAGCGGGAGATTCCCCCACTTAGGCTCCGTGATCGTTGAGGCAAGTAGATAGATCGAGATCATTCCTGCGAGCCTACTTCCTCTTCCCCCCTTCGAGTCCTACGAGTTCCCCGAGTGGGAGATTACAATCCCGTCAACCGTTGATTAATTGCCCCTGCTGCCCCTTTTTCCAGTTGTGATCTTAAAAAAAGACTGACGTATTGCAGGAGGACCCCTCAGAACAGGCCGAAACGAGTCCAGAGCTGCAGGCTTTTTCTCCTTGGAGGTTCATCTTGCAGCACCCCAGAATGCATTCCCCCTTCTCCAGGATAATCTGAGAGATTCCCAATGGCGAGTCGGGTAATCCGACTACCCCCCGTTACCCCCCGCCAGTCACAAAGAACTGGTCTGCAATAGAATTTTAGGTTTGTCAATGCTATTCCTCCCCGACTCGTTTGACATTACCCCTCCCATCGGACATGCCAGCGTTTCCTTTCAGGCGATGAGGCGGGCTTTATGTCTTGACCTCGAATCTGAGTCAGCAGAACGCCACTTTCCATTTTGTCTGACAACCGTTGTGGGAAGAGTCACTTGTGAGGCATGGTCTGATGGTCTTAGGCGAGTGAGTTTGAGAGAAGTCTTCGGGTCCCGGCTAGACTTTTCGTGGCCTCCCCACATTTTTTGATCTGTAGTCCCCCTGCGAAGCCCTCCTTCTTGAGTCCACTTCCCTGAATCTCATTCGCTGCCCCGTTCCGCGTCTCACCAGTCGAAGGTAAGCGTCTTTCTTCAGGTGACGGCTTCGATGACTGGCACAGAGGTCGCAGGCGGAAGGCGGCCCTGTCTGAAAAGACCGTGAGGCCTTCCTCTCCTGGATTCCTGTACTTTTTAAAGGCGGTGCTATGTGAGGGGTGCACTAGCCGCTCACCCCCGCGGACGAAGAAGGGGATGGCCGTCAGCGTCAGAATCGGAGGAGGCAACAGAGACCCCCCGTTCCGTACCCCTGCCGGGCCCCCGGCATGGGCGCCTTCTAAGCCCTTCACCTTCTTTTTTCCCCGAACCTCGCGCCTGGTGGTGGATAGAGTTATTTTTGAATCATCTTTTTTTGTTTGCGGAGACTTCCCCCCGTTTTTTTCCCGTTCTTTGAGCTGGCGGCGGCCTTCTCCCACCAGGTATTGGTTGGTTATTCGTTGCGCAACAATTAATCTCTCCCCTGTTGCCGCGGCGGCGCTGAGGACCGCTTTTGTGTGGGGAGACTGGCTTTTCTTTCGTGTCAGAACCCCGTAAGCTTCGGAAAATTTATGAGAAAGGAAAGTCTAGAACTCCCGTTTTCCGTTACTGTTTCCAGGGTCCTTTCCGGAATTTGACGCGCATTTTTTCCTGGCAATTGGCTCCCCCGGGGTTCCACGTCCGCTGCAAGTTTTTCGCCGCCCATTTTTGGACCGCTTACCCCTTTGTTCATTTGCCGCGGACTTCCGGTGATTTGATTTTTTTTCCCTCAAGGTATTCTCTATGTTTCACCGCGCACCCCCAGTTTTTTTACCGTATTGGCTCAGCAGACTAACAATGAAAGAACCTCGAGGCTTATCGCCCTTTTTCCCAACGAGAAGAGGACCATTCCCAAGTCAATACCAAATTTTCTCAAGCCAACTGCGATGGTTCTGCAGCTTGGAAGACCCCCCAGCCCTACAGAGCGTATCCCCCCCTGATGGGTTCTTATTCGTTTTTTTTCCCGGGCCGGCTTGTCTGGTGGCGGTAACTTTCGGTTAGTAGGATAGACTTTCCCCCATACCCTAGAGACCGCCCTGCACATCCTCCCCCCCCCCCAAAACTTTTGCAGGTTCGATCAGGTGACCTCTCTCTGAACGACCTTAGGACTGGAGATGGGTGATACCTTCTGCCCTCCCATTGAGAGCATGGACCCCTTTGTAGGTCTTCCTATCCCTGAAAAGGAGTCTTCACCTGGGAAATCTGCTCTGCCCCCTCCTTTTGATGCTTCTCTCTTGGCTGCTACTGAAGAATAGGAATTTTTTTTAATCCTTCGGGAGTGGAGATCCCCCGTCTCTTAGGGTAAGCCGGCCCTCCTGTAAGAACCTCCGGCTGAGTCGAGCGTAGGCGTCCTCCGATTCCCGTCGCCTCGGCGGGGTCGCGGACTGCCATACGCCGCCATCTCGGGACGGCCCTTCCAAGACTGACCAACGAATTTATTCTTCGAAGCATCGCCCCTTTGCGCGCGTTTTCCATCCAGAAGTGGGTCCCGTCAACCCTTTTTACTCTGGATTGCTTCCTGTGGCAGATTGCCTCCGGTTCCCAGGTGGTGTCACGGTGCCGATTTCTCGAAGTACGTCACCAAGACCGACGCCCGCGCGTTGTTTAGAATATTATTTTGTCGTGACATCTTTCTCCCCGGTTTTCCTTTGGCTTCCTTCGAGCGATCTGACCCTCCTGCTGCCAGCCGCTGAACGTGCTTATGACATCCCTTTGGTGGACGTAATATTCCGTTGCAAGGTCTGACAGAACACACCTCAGCACTCCACCTGGCCGACATTCCAGTCGAGCGACATCACGAAATCGGGACAAAGAGACCCGCAGATAAACGTAAGGATTCGTCGGAAGGGGGCAGTACGGTTATGACCCCCAGCCCATGACGGAATCTTTTAGTTCCCGGACCCCCCTGACGAGCTGTCCTTGAACAAGCGCGAAAGGTTCGGACCCAGTGCGAAACCAGAACCCTGAAAGAAAAACCGGTGCCCTCTCCAATCATGCGACCGTGTTACCTGCACTCCGATGTACCAGTTCGTTCTCCCAAGTCTAGGTCGGCGTGGAGGGGCAGTCGCACTCCCTCGCTGGGGACCCCACCTCGCCCTACTCGTTCTGCTGAAACGGTCCCTTTCCGGGGTCGGGCCGTTCGGGACGGGATTTTTCCCTTTCGGTACTTCGTATTTAGAGTTTCCACACTCCCCCGTGCAAGACACGTACCCCCACAGGAGTCTTGAACGAATCCCTGCCAACGGTCGCCGCGAAGAGGTACTTTAGACCATCACTCTTCTTGCACTCATCCTTTTCTTTCTTTTTTACTCCTCTTTCCTTTTTGTGGAGCGGGTTTGTGATGCTGCCAACCGACATGATGGTCTTTCTCCCGACGAGTTTCGTTGCTCTGTTTCGTGGCGAGGGACATTTCTCGCCTTCTATGTTTTTTTTTTTTTGTGACGTCCGATTTGAAGATTTTACCGGGTTCTCGCCTCCTTTTCCGTCCACGTCCTCGGTGACCGAGCTAGTGTTCTGAAGCACACATATTCCTGTCCACCTAGGATTGTGTTGTGGACCCCGACAATGCTCGCGGGTCTAAGTTGGGCTTTGCGTTTTCCAAAGGAGGATTTTCGATTCCCCTCCGACGCTCAAGGTTGGATAAATTCTGCTTTTCATTAGCCGACTCGGACGCGTTTCCCGACGGAGGCATTTTAGTATGGGGTAGTATCTTTGGTTGGTCCCCGGTGTACCTGGGTTGGTTCTTCAAGGGCCCCGTTTTCGCTGGGCGTTTCCTTTTTTACTTCAGGTGCCTAGGATAGTTAAAGAAGTGGAGTGTTTGAAGACGGAGATAGAAAAAGGATTACTACAGGTGAGCGTAAGTTTTAATGTGCTAGGTGAGTTCCTTCCCCCTTGAGGCGATTTTGTTTCTCAGTTGACTTGGAAAAATACAGTTTATGATAGTCTTCCCCCGTTCCCCTTCCTCCCTGCCATCTCGGCCTTCAGTTCTCGATAGGCGCGTTCAATTTATCCATTTCATACTACAATTAATTACTTCCTTCCAGACGACACGTTCTTGTCCGCTTAATTAGCAAGAGTCGGATATTTTTGCCGGCTTTGCCGTTGTTCTTTTCGAACTGGCGGCTCTTTTTCTTAAAAAGTTTTCAAGCCCCCCCACCTTTTGGCGGACCACCCCCCATCAGAAATTTAGATTACATTTGCTAGACTCTGTTCAATGGGGAAGGTTTCCCCGTGATATGATTGATCCTGTGCCCCTGTGATCCCCGCTTGTAGATCTGATAGTCCGCTAGAATTTACCTGGGACCTTCTGGTTCGCCGACGAACACCCCGCGCATCTCTGAATTTTGATGTCATACTAGGCTCCGGTCTCCATTTCCATAGCTCGGGTTTTAGGTAGCCGTAAAAGACAGGCCTATGGATATCGGCCCCCCCCAGAGGTTTACACGATCCGAATCCGAAGGCCGGTTACCAGGTGAGGTGTAATATTCGTATGCGAACCTCGCAGGCTTCCTTCTTCGTAGATGTCATTCCCGCCCGTTTCGCCCAGAGTAAAACGGCCCCCTTCCCATGAAAACTGCGCCTTTCCTCCGAGGGTAGGTTTTGAAAAGGCATGCGCCGAAAGCCTATTCCGATAAAAAACGGACCTTTCCCCTCCAGACATCGACGTTCGATAGGGGCCATTGTATTGAAGCGTCCAGTATATACAGCAGTCCGGCCTGCAAGGCTTAAAGTGGGGCCCGCTACTTGTTCGTCTCGAGTGGGCTGGATTGATAGAACTTGTAGTCCGCTTTAGTTCTTCGATGGACTTTCCTTTTGGAGCTTGCTTTTTTTAATTCAGCTATGAGATCTTTAATCTCATTTTTTATCCCTCGCCTCAGCTTTGTACGCTCCCACCGTCACTTCCGGTAAAGCTTATAGGGACTTGTCCATTGTTGAGAGGGGAGAATTTTCGGACAAGCAGAAGCCCAAAGTCTTCTTTATTCAGATCTCGGAAGAGTTTTTTGGTTTTTTTTCTCATTTTTCCTTGAAAGAAGAATTTTTTCCTTGTTGGAGTGGTACCATCCGATTCCCAGACATCCCCAACTCCCACCGCTACGGCCCCTTCTCTGAGTTTTCCTCATTTTTTCAAGGCAACCTTGGCGACTTGCACCCGACCCCTAAGATCCCAGGGGAGTCTTTTGACCCAAGCTGTTGTTGTGTCCTCGCCAAAAGCCTTTCTTTTTACCTATCTGCACGTTCCCAAAGGTTGACGTCCCAGGGGCCAGGAAACCGGGCAACGCCCTTCCGAGCGGATTCCTCTTGTGGGCGTGAGGGGGTTGACGATTCTTTTTTTTTTTTGGGGGCTTTTTTACCCCCTGCTGTTCCTAGACGGCATCCCCCCTTTGCTGCTCTTATTCCCCAAAGACCAGAAAGACGTCTTTGACGCGGACAGGAATTTCCCCTACGCCTTGGCATGTTCTTGCAGCCAGGGCTCCATGGGCCGAAGAAGATTGCCCCCCCCTCCCTCGCCACTCCCCCCCCGACGCTTCGGGTCCCCCTTTTGCAATCGGACATTCGTCGAGGCTTGATGAGTTTGATGGCTTCCAGCCCCCCAGAGGAGCCAGGGTCCTTGACGTTCGATTCCCTCGGAACCGGCCATCTGAGATTCCACCTTCTAACAAATGATTCGAAAGCTAACTTAAGAATCAGAAACAGACGGCCCCCCCCCCCCAGCAAAAGGAAAATTCAAGCTTTTTACCACTTCATCGGTGGGATCTTGCGGCAATGAATACCATTCCGCCGCCTTTCTTTTCTTTTCCTAGTTTTTGAGAATGGCTAGACAAAGACGCTTGTCCCCGTTTGCTGGTCCCTTCAGCCCACTTTCGGCATTCAATTTCAAAAAATACCGGACTGGCAGAGTTTATGTGGAATAGGTTTCAGAATTTATGAATTTTGGGGCAGTGAGACATTCCCTTGATTGGGACTTTCTCTTTCTATACCTGGAGGCATCAAGTCGGATCGATATATCTTTTTAAAGGCGTACGCAAGCAAAAGATCGCGTTTATTTCCGTCGTGGTTCCGGAAGTGTGCGCCTTTGTACTTCAGCAGGTCGATTTTCGGTTTGTCCTCCCCCTTTTGGGAGAGTTCAGAAGGTACCTGAAGTGTTTCGCTCTCGACGGGTTCTTGGTAGATCTTTGACATAATAGCATTTAATTGTGCTTATATTGTCTTGGCCCGGGGCCGATCGCGCCCGTTTACTGTCGAATTTTTCTCCCGCCCTTTCCAAAGACTTTTCTATTCTCCGAAATCTGCTGAATCTTGAGCATCTTCAGCGACGTTGTATCTCCGGCCCTTAAGAGTTCCCCGAATCTTTCATGGGTGACGTTTTTTTTTCCCCAAGGTTCCTCGCGTCCGAGGCGTACATTTTTCCCGGCACCCCTTGGGAAGCACTCCTCACTGGTGCCCTAGTCGTAGCCCCTCTGGCTTTCGGCTTTCACGGCCTTTTTTTTCTTCCTGAGCGATCTTGGCCCTGCCCCGCTCCGGCCCGCCATGCACGCTTTTTTTTTAACCTCGAGGGCCCTGGCTGGCATGGGTGGTCCGCCCCTTGTTAAAGGATACCATAAGAGTAATTTCCGCCCTGACCCGGAAATTTCTGGGTGACACCCTCTTCACTCACCTTCTTATTCCCAGTCCGACGTGGTTCTTGTGTTATATTGCCACGTCCACTTCCCTTTCCTTCTGCTTCCCGAATCCGGACTAACAGTAACGCGGCATTCCCCCATCCCCATGCCCACACGACGCCACCCCCCCCACAACACCCTCCTTACCAGTCCTTTCTGGATTCCCCCCCCTTTCCTTTGAGCCGAGGAACGCGCGTCTTTACCGGTCTGTGGCGAGCTCGTCGCCCCTCTGGCCCCCGAACTTCAGGTCCTCCCTTTTCTCGTTTCTTGGGTAACGGGCCCCTTGTGTTCGTCCCTTTCATTTCTGCAGCCAATCTCGGTCAGACGTGGTGACTTTCGTCTTTTTTTCCCCCCCGCCCTCATAAGTTCACCCCAAGGTTTTGTGCACCGTGGCCTCTCCGCCCCCGTTCACCCTTGCCGCACTCGTAGAGTCCTTTCCGTTCCATCTTCGGCCTTTATCTCCGCTTATCTTTTATCCCTCCTCGTTGTTGGTTGTTTTTCTTTTTTTTGAGATATAGTTCCGCGTCAACGGCGAATTGACATCGCAGAGAGTCGAGCCCGTTTTGTCTTTTCGCTGGTCGTGACCCCCCTCGGGGGGGCCGTCCAGCGTGAGTTTTTGGTAATCTCCGAGGCTTAAACCCTCGCCCCGTCTGTTTTCCCTGACCTTCGCGCCCCCAGCCGGCCGTTTTTTACCCTCACCCTGCTTCCCGTGGCTTCGTTGCGTTTGCAGCCACGCTTTCGTCTACTTTCTTCCCTTCAGAAAGTGGAGCGCGTTTTATTTTGTACTCGGTAGCCTCAGCGGGGGGTTCCTGTCTTTATTTTTTGGCGTCGGTGTATTGGAGTAGGAACTTTCCCCTGTTTCGCGCCTTGGTCCCATCGTTCTGGCCAGGAACGACTTCTCAGTTTTTCATGTTTTTTTCCCCAGCGCAAGTCATCGACCAACGATCCTACGCAGGCATAGCGTGGGAGAGGTCGAGGTTCCGGACCGTTCTTTTTCCTTGGCGTTCTCGCCGTTCTCGCCTCCCCGGTTCCCCATTTGGAGTTCGTAATAATTAACCTTCTACGCGTTGTCCCCCCTACCCCTCCGAGCGTCGCGGGAGAGAGTCCACTAGTTCACTTTACCCCTTCCTTTCGCCACTTTCACACTTTCTTTTTTTCCTGTCCGAACCTCCAGCGCCCGGCCGCTGTCAGTTGTTGCCCGTGGTGCTTTTCGTCCTGGCTGACGCGCTCTTCACCCCTTCGCCCAGTGTACGACGCCCCCCCATTCAGCCCTGAATAGGGTTGCAGCATTTTTTCCTTGATAGAAACGTAGATGTCCACCGCGCTTTCCTTTCAATCAGGAAGATTCCGAGGAGGGCAGTTTTAAGGATTTCTTTGCGATTTGCACTGAGCTGCTCCTCCTACGAGTTGATTTCCAGGCAATCCCCCTTCGAGTAGCCAAAAAGAAAGCGCCCCGTCGTTTATATCGATTATTGCGCTGGTCACGAGCTTGATCGGAAAGTGTTCCGTCGTAATCTCCAATAGGGGTCCAGACAAGCGTTTTATCTTGCCTCTCTTCACAATGATCTAAAAGCTTTCCCGAAAATTTCGGGACGCGTGGGGACGGTTTTCCCGTTTGTCTGTTTGGGACTCCTTTTTCAATTAAGCAAAACTCCATCCCAGCCGGGAGCATGACTTCGCTTCCCAGAAGACGTCGTTCGTCGTGAACCCCTTCCGAGTGGAGAACTTCTATAAATCTTTACCCCTTCTTTTTAGGGGGGGTTGTATGAAGCCTTCCTGTTCCAGCGCCACAGTACTCATCGGGAAAGCGTTCATCAACCCAATTCTTTTCCCCCGATCGCGGGTTTCCGGTATGTTTGCCCGGGATTTTTCCCCTCCCCCAGATAATTTCAATTCCTTCTTTTCTCCCAAATTGGTGGTTCCCGCAGAGGCATTCTTTTTCAGGATTTCGAGGTTTCCTGATCCCTCGATGTTTTGCTTTGTGCCCATGGGGACAGCGTCCTTGTCTCGCGTCCTCCCTTCCGGCTAAACTGCTTCGTTTTCTGTCCTAAAGGCACCTTTATTTCCCGATGTCCTAGTTTCGAACAAGTGAATAAGAGTCGGCTGATATGCTCCTAGTGGCTTACCTGCCACAGTTTTTCCCTTCTGACACCCTCTTTTTAGTTCTTTTTTCTCTTTCGCCAGGCAGCGGCGGTGGGTTGATTGCCACCCTTGCGCACCGGGGAGGCGGCTATCCCCCCTGTGATTTATCTTAGTCAAAGCGACTCCCCCCAACTTGAGGCCCTTTCTGCGGCTAGGCACTTTGGCAGGAAATTTTCCCTTCCCCAGCCCCCGGCACCTGGCGACGGCCTGAAGCGCCGATAACGTGTTTTCCACCGTGTGCTAGCCTCCTGCGTTCCCATGTTTTTTTGTTTTTGATGCATGAGATATCCCCCCCTTTTTCTTAGAGAGTAGAACTCTTTTGAATTTTAGTAATGTTCAGTTCCTTCCATGCGATGAAGGGCGATTGGTTTCCCCCCTTCAGATCGGTTTAGTTTTGGCCTTGAGCCCTATGGTTCTACGTCCCGCCCGGCACCCCGTTATAAAGGTCCGTACGATCAACGACAACCTTCGGCACCCTAGAAGGCCTCCCATAGGATATTAAGGGCCCACTTTTCCGCACCCTTTCACTGGAACCCTCTCCCCCCTTGCTAAAGATACCTTTGATCCCCTCTTTACTGGTTCAAGGCCGCTGACATCGTGCTGACTGTCTTGCGATCTGTGGAAGCACTGAAGCCTTTCTTCAGCAGGGACAGACTTCCCCCCGTTCCGATGAGATAATAGAAGCCCTCCGAACCTGAAGAATCTTATTCGACTCGCCTCCGACACCTCAACTAGACTTTTAACGTGTTAAAGGGACACCCAACTCCCCCCTTTTCCACCTTTTTCCGGGCACAAATTCATTATGATGAGAGCCCCTAGTGTCCATCATCCGACCCGAGATATCCCTTGACGTGGGAAGAGTCCTGACGATGCGGAAATTTCTGGTTGATTGTCGGTTCCCCTGCCGCGGCTCGTCAGTCATGCGTGCCAAACACCCCCCCTTTTCTCTCATGCCAGTGTTCCTCTTTGTGCCGGTATGACTTGACCCTTCCGAATGACCGACTTCTGTATGGACTCCGGTTTGCCTTCTTCTTTTTCTGCTATCGGTTTTTCCCGGACTAGCCGCATCCGACTTCTTCCCCTCCTGGAAACCGCCCTTTTTCTTCCCAGCTGTCGTGCCCTTGAGAGATGTCCTAAAGGCGACAAGAACTTGCGGCCGGGGTTACCCCCCCGTTGTCTTTGCAACCTTGCCGAAGCGATCGATGTTAGAGCTCATCGAGGAGCGCGGTCTTTCTTTGTTTTAACCGATTCTTTCGAGTCAACTACGAGAGGTTCCGACCTTCCCCCAACGTTTCCTTTCTCCCTTCTCTCGTTGCTGTCTCTTTTTCGCGGTGCCCGTGTTTCTCCAGTACACACTTTTTTACGGCTTCCCCGCCTATCCTCGATGTGGTTTCTGCCTTCTTTTTCCCCCTTTGTTTCCCTTTCCCCGTTTTACGTCAGTTCCGGCCAAGTTCCAACGCCCAAGTCCCCCCCCTTGTTTTTCGCCGCGCACCCTTCGTGCGACTAGACGATTCCCTTCCCCTACGAAGATTTCCCTCCCTGTTCTGTCCTTCTCCCTACCCGGAATCCAATAGATAGAGATGAGACGCACACTTAGCTTCTTCATCCTGTGACGCCCTTTCTTTAACCCTTTAAGGGAACCGTCAGCGGCCTAATGTTCCCATGCACCGTCCCTTTTTCCCCCCTCGCCCATATCCCCCTTTCTTTTCTCATGAGTTAAGTGGGAGTTCTCATTGCGTCTGCCCCACGCAAGTCTTCCGTTCTACCGGAGACCGTGCGCAAGATTACAGTGGAAACGTCTCAAAATCTCCCCCCCCCCCCACCCCAACTTTCTGGAAAAGCCGGCCCTGCCCGGACTTCCCCAGTCCTGCCCCCTTTCGAGACGAGACGTTTTATGCCTGCTTGCTCTTTTCCCCCCCCTTGTAGAAAGCCATCGGTGGCTTCCCTTTCCCAGCAACTGCCCGGGCGCCGGATCGTCGTTTTTGACAAATTTTGACGTTTGCGCGGCTTTTTTTCATTTCCGGCCAGTCCCACGAGCTCCCGGGTAGAGGCCGTTAATATCCTTCGGAGGAAACACCCCCTCCCGCTGCAGGATTAAAGCCCCCGCCGGAGCTTTTCGACTGGTCACCTGAAATCTGCACCAACGTCAAGATCATTCTCTCGGACAGGGCGCCATCCAGTGTAATGGCAGCATACCCGGCTTACCTTTTTTTCCCGCCTCCCTGTTTTTGTTTAGGAGAGACGGTGATGCCCCCGCCGAATGGATTTTTTCCGACCGGTCCTCGACGAGGGCGGCGACGTGGCAGCATTTTTCCCTTGAAGTTTTCCCACTTATAATGGGGTGTTTCTAGTAGGAAGAGGCGTTTTCTCCTTATGACCGCCCCAGTAATAGACCTCTGCCTCTTGGCGTCAAGCGAAGCCTCCCCCCCCCCCCCTCGACTCTTTCACAGCCTACCCCCCTCCAGGGAGACAGGGGCTTGCGAGCAGCGTCTTTTTTCTCACAGCTCGCAGAGACTTTTTAATTTCAACCCTGCTGGTCCCTCTTTTCATACGAGGCGCGGTTCGGCGTAATGTGCGTGCTGGTAGGGTTTCTTTCTCTTCCCCTGTCCCCATGGGGTCTTTTCTTTTTCTTTTTTTAGTGCCCGTGCCTGGCTTCCCTCGGCCGGGAAGCTGTCCTGCCCCCTTTCAATTTTTTGCCCCTACAGGAGCTCGCCAAGTGACTACTGTAGCCGAAGAAGGAGCGGCGATTTTTTCCCTGTGATTTTAGTGGCTCTCCCTCCCTTTCCGTGCGGATGGAACTCCAGTTACATTGGCCGTCTTTCGTCCCCGGCTCGGCCGATTTCTTAATCGCCTCCTCATTCCTTGCCGCTCCCCCCCTCTTTTTTCGTTCCCTGGTCAAGATCGATGCCGAGCCAAATCTCCTTATCCGATCGGCAATCTTGCCGGCCTTCTTTAGCCGTCAGTTTTTTTTTCTTCTCGGTGATGTGACCAGGTAGGAGTTTTTCTGTCTTTTCACTGGCGGTCCCTCGCTCTAAAAAACCCCCTTTTCTCCCCAAACCTTCCCTTACCGCGCCCCCCTGCGGTGACTCCGTACGTGGAAGTGACACCGTCGATGCCAGCTCTGCAGGCTCTTCCCCCCCTTCGAGTACGTGAACCTTTGGACTCTCTTCCTCCTATCCGCCGGAGCGATTTCTTTCTTTTCGCGAAAAGAAGCTCGGGACTTCACTCGTCTTTTGAGTCGCTTACCAGAGGGACCAGGCGCCTTTACGATTCCCTATTTGTATCTTTGTAGTCAAAAGGAAATCGACCGTTTCTCCTGTAGCGGCCCACCACAGGCAGGCCTCCCCATAGTTCCGATATGTGTCCCTTGGGGTTAAATTGGCGGTACCTTCGATCTCCACCCCTCCGACGTCCAGGCCGACAGTTGAGATTCCCCCTTCCTCTTGCCCATTCTTTTTCCCCTTGACTAGTCCAAACTTTCAAGACCCTCCTTCCACAGAAACCTTTGCGCCTCTAGCATGGTAGGTCATGATCCCCTCCTCCGAGCGTTTTTTTCTTTTCCCTGACAAGCACCTGACTTGAACCGGCCTCTCCGGAACCATCGGGCGAATACCTGGCTTATTTTTTCTTTTTTGCTGCGATCTCTAAAGCACGACGCTGAATTTGACTGTTTTGAACCAGGTGGCCGTTCATGTTTTCTTCCCCTAGTTTGCTCGTTTTAGGATTCCCTTCAGCCTCACATGTCGAGTATCGCTTTCTGTGATTTTCTTCCCCATTATTTCAGTTTTCGCGGTCCAGCGGCTGAGAAATGCTTCTCCTTGAGCTCAATCCAATAAACTAGCCGCCCCCTCTTCCGATTCCTTGCCCCCCCTTCTAGGCTCTTGTCCTATCGAGAGGAGATGGTCCCCTCTGCTCTGCGACAGTTCTTGGTCAACCTCTTCAACTCGTCCCCTGCGTAGGTTCTTCCTGATAGGCGACGATTTCTTTTTTTTCAGTTTTTTCTTCCGTGCTCAGCACGGGCTTTTTTGGGCTAGACCCCCCATAGTGACCCCCCCAACCTTCTTCACCTCTCAGAAAACCGAGGAAATCTTTACCTTTTTTTCCCGTCTTTACCCAGAAAAGGAAACCTTCTCAACGGTCCCTCCTCGTACGAAAAAGGGCGTCGTTTCCCCCTTTCCTCCCTTGGGTTTCTTAGAGTCTTATACCAGGTTATTAGTCTCTGGCCCTCGCAGGAATGTTTCCGGTAAAGGACTTGACCTCCCCTTTCCTGACGGGAAGAGTGGTAGATTCTCTTCCCCAACCGCCCATCACCACGTCACTTTATCCCTCGAATCTGGGAGCTTTTGTTTTGCCATACTATTTTATAACTCCCCCCCCTTCCGTGCTGCTCCCCAGTCAGTCTCTTCCACACGCCTCGGGGACCTTTCCTCCGACTACTCTTTCCCTCCCTACTGCCGGTCTTACAGGGAGAATGTTCTCCGTATCCTCTTTACCAGCTCCTGCCTGATTCATTAAACGCCCGGCTCCCTTTCTTTTTTTCCCAATTCTCTTGGTAATCGTCGTTCATGGAGGCATTCGAGGGGTTTGACTTATAAATCATCAGGTCTTCGCGACCTGGCCCTTTTCACACTTTCCAGATTTATTCCTCGCCTAGACCACCCTCGACTCTCGCCCTCAGGCTCTTTACTCCCCCCCCCTCTACCAGATTTCGAGGACAAGTCAAGTCAGTCAACCCCCTTTTTCACCTGACAAGGAATCTTTTTTCTCTCAGCTTCCCAGACAGTCTTCCAGATTTCCCGTCTAGGGGCGAAGGAAAGAGTGTCTCCTTGGAGTGTTGATTTAGCCTGAATCTGCATTTTCTTCGGCCCTCGCCTTTTCCACAGCGACTATCCCCCAAATTCTGGCCTAATGAGAAGGTGGTGCCGGTGCGGTTGGGGAAGGTTTTTTTTTTGGAGACGTCAAGTTGGGAAATTATGCATTGGATGGCCCGCTATTATCCTCATACCTGACTCGGACTGTGAAGTAGGATTCGGTCCGCAATGGCGTACCTCCCCTGAACCAGAACCTTACCCTTTTCTTCCCCCTAACTTTGGGACAAGGTGTGCGATTTTTTACTCTACTGCCACGAATACCCGGCGCATTTTTTCCCTCCCCCTGGTCTAGGGCATCGTGAAGGCAAGTCGCCCCTCGTCTCTGTAGGCCTCAGGAGTCCTCTCTTGCCCGCCCTTCTTTCTTTTTTGCTTTCCCCCGTTCTTCCTCACCTGGAAATAGTCTGATCTTTTTGGTGATTTCCTCCGCCTTTCTTCCTCCAACGATTCTTGCCCTTTAATCTTTCCGCCCTTCCGCCAGGTGGACCGACCGTTGAAAGGCTTACTTGCTTCCCCCGCTTCATTGCGGCGGGACGTGTTTTTCTCTGAATTGTTTCTACCTTGGTCAGAGAGCCCGCGCAGGTCGCAAAGCCCCCCCGGCAACCTTGGTGCCCCGTCTTTTCTTTTGACTCTCCCTCTCTTTCCCTACTTTCGCACGTTCGATAAGGAACAGACGTCATTCGACGATATTGACCCGTCCTTTTATCGTGTTTAAGTCCCCCTTCTTTCCCCTTTGCCGTCTTTCCTCTTGGGGAGAATCTAATTTGTTCCCCCTGATTTTCAAGCCCGCACGTCTTCATTCCGCTCCCTGACCCTACGTCCGTCACAGCAAGTACTGCTACAGTAGACGTGGGGTATGTTCCCTTGCAGTTCAGTCAAACCTCCCAATGAGCTTCCCCTGTTCCCCCCTTAGCATGCTTTGCCTGAAAAGGAGAAAGGGGCAACGTTCCTCATTAAAAACACCCTACCCCTATCCCCCCCAACCCTCCCCCCCTCCGTCCACAGACGCAATGCAGACTTTACTATTCCATCGTCTCTGTGCCTTGCCTTTTTTTCAAACTGTCGCGTCCGTCTGGCCTTTTCAAACTTTCCCCCTCTGTGCTAATGGGCCCCGGTCGTCGTCGATGTCAACGGCCCCGCCGCGGGTGTTCTGCCTTCCCCCCCCTCCCCCCTTTTCGATCCCTATCTTTTTCGGGTTTCCTTCTTTTTTTTTTTTTTCTTTTTTTTTGTTTAGGACAACCTTCCGGACTGTCCTAAGAACCCTTGATCTTTCCCCGACTTCCCCTCGCCCATCAGAAATCGCCTAAATTCTGGACCGGTTCACATTAGTCCTTTCCAACTTCCCCTGCTCTTTTTCCCAGGAGTTGTTGTTTTGAGCAGATCGGGATTTGAACCATTTTTAATGGATGGTCGCCGTATCTCCTCTTTCGGAGTTTTTTTTAGCTTTTTTTTCCTTTTTTCGCCTAGCCTGTTTGGTGAGTTTATTGAATCCTGCGTAAGAAGATGAAGTCACGGACCGATCTTCTTTTCCCGTCCTTTTTCTTTTGGCACACCCGCGGGCAGAGGGTGACACTAGTCTTACGACTTTCCTGTGAAGGTTGTTGCGGGGCAGCCATCTGGAGGGAGCGACTTCCAAGTGAGCCGCAGCTGGACAGGTTGAGAAAACACCCGAGGGTTTGTCCATCTCAGCAGAAGTGTCACTAATGTATTAATTCAGTTTTTCTTGTCCGGAGTGAGTGGTTCGTCCCCTAGCCGGGGGATGTAGGGACCCCCTTTCCCCGTTTTCTTGGGCCCGTCCCCTTGGTTGTCAAGAGTACGAAGTGTGCGTTTTTTTCAATTCCCCATGTAGCTGCCACCATTTCAGTTCATCCTGTGATCCTCAGACTTGTATTCCTCTTAGTTTTCCGTGCGGGTAGGAGATCTGAGCGTTCGTCTTTCATACCTACCCAGTTCAGTATCCCCGGTTCATGGACGCGAGTTCTTTTTCTCAGAGCGCTATAGGCGCGGTCCCCCCCGCAATGCCCCTCTCCAATTTCCCGTCTCCTCAAGAGAACTCTTTTCCTTTATCGTCGGTCGAACAGAAGAGGCTTGGTTCAGGTTCGTGGTGCTTTTCTAACCATGGCTGCTCCTCTAGAACCAACCCCCCCGTGTACAGGTCAAACATAGGCCCAGCAATATCGGGACCGGAGTACCTTTTTGATTTCTCTCAACAACTCTCTGTACCACCCCCCTCTCGCAGTTCTCTTCCCTCTTTCGCGATCCGTGTAACTCGTTTGAGATTTAGTATCTAGTTCCCTCCCTGATACCCTCTTTGCAGAAGTTATTACTAGCCAGAGCACGCTCTCGACGGCCTCCTCTATTTCGGATGCATAAATATAGCTACGGCGACGGCTGAAAGGTTAGCCCGCCGTGAGGTTCCAGATTACCAGAAATCGCCCCGTTCGGTTAGAGTACCCTTCCCTCCAGACTGTCCGCAATTTCGGACGCGCTTTTGAGGTCGGTTGTGTTCATCACTTGAGGATTCCCGCAAGATATCCCGCAATACCGGTCGCACGGATCCTCATGCGGGACCATTTTTCTCCCACGTCTCTATTCATCGCCTCAGTAAAAATGCTGGACCGTCGCACCCTCCCCTCGTCCCGGCGAATCCTGCTGGTGGGGGGGAAAGTCGAGGGCCTACTCAGTCCCGCGGCGTTTCAACAGACACGGCCGACCCAACACTTTACAGCTTTTTTCCTCCCTCCATCGACTTTCGATTCTTCCTTTCCTGGGTCTTTGCCGAAAGGAGAAGCCAGACGACGGACTGGGAAGGATGAAAACAGGTGTTTCCCTATTGCCTAGGGTGAGCGAGGGAGAGGTTGATTTATCCACAAGCCCCCGATGTCGAGGCTCGAGTTTTGGTTCACTCATCGGATCGCATTGTGCCTTTGTTGACCTTTCCTTCTCCCCTTACGCTGTTCCATCCCCTCGGCAAACTAGACGAGATTTGCGTTTGACCCACCGTCGACGGTAATGATTCTTTTTATAATGGTCTCTTCTCGTTCGAGACTGGCCCTATTCTGTCAGAGCCAGGACGTAGCTTTTATCATTCTTCCAGCCGCATTTTTTTTGACTCCTGGGTGCACGTTGATGCCACGTCGTTGTGCAACCTCGTTGCCGAAAACACTTTTCCGTCCAGCGCCGAACCTTTTTCAGATTCTTCCTTCTGTTGCGTAATCCCTCAAGCCCCTTGCCCCTTGGCGAGTTGAGGAGCCCCAGAGTCCCCCCCTTGGTACCTCTCTTCCTCATCCCTCCCTGTTTGGAGTCGATATCCCCGTTTTCTTCCCTCGCCGTCGCCAAGGAAGGGGCTGTTACATTTACTCGCCCTGCCCCTACCCCGTTTTGACCTCCCGGTGGTAGTTTGCTCCCCCGGGGGCAGCGTTTTAGGATCAATCTTTTTCTCCCTACACACGGAGTGCTCAAGTTCCCATCGTAACACCCTCCCCAGCGTTCCTGTCTTCATTTTGACTCCCCCGCGGTTCTACGTGTCAGCACAC
>Ga0179593_1310773_pt1 | contig 17828 bp, 17 predicted proteins | sample CZODoug2_1_08_16_FD_185931 | JGI IMG/M metagenome (GOLD analysis project Ga0179593, IMG submission 185931) | Vadose zone soil fungal communities from Angelo Coast Range Reserve, California, USA - CZODoug2_1_08_16fungal (PacBio error correction) | ecosystem: Environmental > Terrestrial > Soil >... | reverse complement strand
GCTTTTTTCCGCCCCCCTTCTCCCCTGATTACTAGGCCCCCGCCCCCATAGAGCAAGATGAGAGAAAACTTGGTCCCCTTAATCACTCGCATCGCGCGTGCACCCTTTTTTTTTTGAGCCCGCTGGCGACTTTTCATGGATCCTTCCCCTTTTCCATCCCTTGTCACCTTTTCCCCTCTTTCTTCGGATTTCCGTCCCCCCCCCCCTCTCACAGTTTTCCCAGAAAAGTAGTGGTAAGTCCCCACACATTTGTTCTTTGCCGGCCCCTACTTGAATGATAGACGAGTTCACATCCTTTAGCCCGCCGGCTCATATCTGGTTCCCCCCACTTCACCCTCCCTCATCTTTATATGAGCGGTCACCCTTTTGCCCCCCCCCCCGTCGGGCATGTGACAAGACCTCTCTGTTGTCCGGTTTTCTGTGTTGTAACTTGTGGTAATCCCTTCATTGCTCCGTCGGTTTCAGGCAGGCCCTTACTTTTCCCAAACTCTCCCTTCAGCCTCTCCAGAAGATCGCTTCCATCATTAATGCTGGCGAACAGCGAGGATTTTCACCTTGCTCGTGACTGATTCTAATGTATCATGTCGTTCTCATGACCAACCCCTGGTAGGCGATGTCCCCGATCTCCCCCTTTGTGAGGGGCTGTCCCCACTCCTCCATTTCTGCAACCATGCTTTCTCGGCAATCGAGTGCCCATTCTCCTAGGAGAGCTACAGCAGTCGTTTGTGGAGCACTGCTCCCCTATGTTTCTGATCTTTCTCTTCCCCTTTCCCGACAGCGTTTTCCCTCCGTTGGCGAATCCTTCCGAATGCGGCGTTATTGATTAGTCTACTGCTCGTTCCTCAGGATCATCGCATCTTTCCTTCCTAAATCTTCTTTTTTTTCCTCCTTATTGGTCTGAAACACCTCAGTAATCGGACACAAGGCGCTTCTCCCGAACGAACCTTGCTGCCGGATGGAACTCCACCGTCTAACACCTACCATCTGAGTGATGAGAACCTCCTCCCTCTGTTCCCCTCGTGCTTTTCCCTCCCCCCTGCGGGGCCTCCAGTAGCAAAATTTGAGCCGTCCTTTTCCCCCAATCCACGCGTCCCAACCGACAGCGCATCCGGCTTATGTCTAGTCGCGCTGTCCTTTTAACCCAACATTTCCTACGAGGCCGAATGCTCATGTCCTCCTTCCGATGCCCCTTTAAGAGAGTGATGACTTGGCAGATGTCCCCAACCTGCTTTTCTCCTTGACTTGAGGTGCAGTCACATCGAAACCTACCTTATCTGACGCGCGGCGCCGCTGCGCGCCTCCGTTTCACCCATTGAAATGGACTAGACGAATTAATGACGTATTTCAGCAAATTTTCTCGCTACACAAAGTTGGACCAACTACGATGAGTAAAACTTTTTAATCTGTAGAGTCATACCCTCTCTCCCCGGGTCTCCCCTCCCCCCCCCCCGCCGTCTCCTCATGGATTTTCTACATTCGAAGACTTTGCACAGCCCGACAGATATTTTTTATAGGCATGCCCAGGTTCTTTTTTTTCAGCGACTACAGAAAGCAGCATATTACTTTTTGACTACATTTCTCCCTTTTCGCGGACCCACGCCTTCACAGAGAAAGACTACCACCAGTTGGTCATATCTGGATAGCCAACCTCACAACCCCCACCCGACCTTTTTTTGTCTTTTATCCCAATAACTCCTTTCAGCACGAGAACCTTTTTAATTGCCTGCATGTAGAGGTTAGATACCGGACGCTAGTCCGCTGACTTGTATCTGGGTTGTGTAGGATCTTTCTGCCGAGCATAATTATCTGCTCGTCTTACACCATCTGAATGCCTCTCGACAGAGACCCCCCAGGGATGCCACCACGTTGAGCCCAAACCACCCCCGATCGATTATCGTACACAGGTTGCCCACTCCTCCGCTTCTGAGCCTGCGATACACGCCCCCGATCCCTACAAGTGAATTAGTTGACTAATTTTTTTATCCATTAAGGTATTGCCCCCAAGTCGCCAGTCCCACTCCACTGTCACCCATCCCTCTTTTTTGTTACCTCCCCCTCCCTACCGTTCAGAGCAAACATGCCTTACCAAAAGGCGTCAAGCAGATCCGTAAGCAAAATCCATCTGCCCAACAAGCTACGCGCTTGACCTGGTTTGAGTATTCGACTCGCCGGCCCCCCCCGTCATTTCTGTTTTGAATCCTGTAGCTCCCCATCTTAGGCTCCCCGCATCGTGATCCACTTTGAGCTCGGCTCCTACAATGCATATTTTTCTTACCACATAAGTTGTTTTGTCTATAAGCATTGTCATGGAGGAGAAAATTCCTACCTGATTAGCAGGAAAAAGTTGGCCTAACATCGACTCACCCTGAAGGTAGCGTGTGCCGCCCTATTCTCGGGCTTCGTTCTCCTGGTCCTCTTTTGCCTTCAGTGTGCGCTTTCATTCCTTCGATTTTCTGGCCCTTGAATTGAGTGAACCGTTTCTCGCTTTTTAACCCCCAGCTTCTTGGTTCGGGTCGCCCGAGCTGTGGTCATGAAATTTCTGTTCCCCCCCGAATCGCAGCGACCTCAAACAGCTCCTTTAGGTTTTTGAAGTGGTTTGGAGGACGGTCCCTCAATTTTCGTTCAGGTGATTGACCAGTCTAGCGGATCACTTCTTTCGGCAGAGATTTTTCAATCTGGTTTTTCTTCTGTCGACTTGCACTATCCTGAGCCTCCCCATTATCTACGTCGCATTTTCTCCCCCCCCCCTACCGACCACCCCCCGATAAACCCACAGGTACAGAGCCCCCCCCATTTCTTCCCCCCCCCCCACCGAGACACCCCCCCCACCCCAACAAAGAAATTTTCGTTTGTTGCACCGCCACCTATGATGTTATTCAAGTAAAACACTTCTTTTCGGGTTTTGTCTGTTGACTCACACAGATTTTCTGTTTTTGCCCTTGGGTGGAGTTCCTGTCGCTGGGTTCGGAGTTTTTAGAGCACCTACCAGTCTTACTTGAGGTGCCCCCCCTCCCCATTCTTTTTATTCGATGGGTACTTCGCTATAGAAAAGTAGTACTTCCCAAGCGAGCGGCTGGCTTCCGCGTTTCAGTTCCCTTCCTGTCCCAAATGATAAGACTCGTTCAAGTGTTCTCAAGGTAGAGTCGCGTTCTGCCGCAGCACATATCCCCAAACCCAATTCTCATGTTTTAAAGAGTTCTTTTTTTTATCCTCGCTGGTTTTAGCAAAGATGCTGCTTCCACGGTAACGATACACAGTTCTCTTAATTGATACGGCGTTCGTATATCAGCATTTAGATCGGCGTCTCTTGATCACCATCTATTTTTGGGCCTAATTCTTCCAGAATCCCTTGCTGCCAGCGGAACTTTTGTTTACTTATGCGCTCACTGTAGACTCATCGCGTCATTCATAGATACTTGGCCTGCGAAGCGTTAGCGAGGCATCCTTTCATACCCAGTTCCCACAGTAAGTTAGAATATCACAGTCCGCAATTCACTCGCGGTGGAACGGCAGTTTGCTTTTAAGGTCCGTCGCAGTCTCAAAACTTATTTTCCCTCCTGTACCCAAACCGCTTGTTTTCACCTTCTTGACGTTTCTTACTATCCCCTTCCTGTTTCTATTTAAGTTGGAAGGGGTTTAACTGTATCCCTTGTTTGGACCTTTTGATCGAGAGAGGTTTCTTTTTCTGACCGCAACTCCTTGGGGACCTTGACTTCTCATCCACTCCAGGAGCACCCCTCCTCTTGCCCCTTCCCTGATGCCTATGAACCTACTGTACTCAGTCTTTGCGTCCTATTGTCACTGACCACGTTCACATCCGCCATATTTTCAGTCGGCTGATTTCCGTCGAAACTCCGTTACCCACGCCTTTGAAGATTTGAGTTGCAGCACAAGCGTCGGACCTGCCCCTTAGAGAGTGCGATCATTTTCTACGAGCCCTGCTTGCTTCCTCTACTTTACTTACACACCCCTTTGTAGATACTATGGACTAGAGCGAACCTCTTGCATACGCGATGGTTGCATTGAAGACCCCCTCCCATCTGTTGTACCGCCCATCATAGACAAGTTTTCTTTTTTCTACCGGCTCATTTTTATGTCCCTTGTCCTCCTCGAGAGAAAAGTCACCCCCACGCCTTCGCTTTGCCCCAGCCCCAACGGCTCTTCCGCTCGTCTTTGATGTTTCGAAGGGTGTTTTGCGGGCAGCTTTCACCCCTTTTTTTTAGCCATGCCCCGGTGCTTCCCCTTCCCCTCCATCATCCTTTTTACCGGCAGGCGAATGTCGGTTTTACACGCTGGTTTTTAACACGGCTCTCCTTTTCTCCGGTTCTTGTTCTTTCCCATTGTCTGTGACAACTCTCTTTTTCCCTGATCGGGACTTAGCTTTGCCTAGGTCGAGCAGCGGACCATGCGTCCTTCCCTTCCTCGCCCCAAGGGTTTCTTCACGAGATGGTCGACTTTCCTGACTCTCTTCTCCTAAAAGAGTCATCGGCCCGTTCCCACACTTTTCTTCTCCTCCGTCTTCGCCGCCCCGTCAGACCCTCCGTTCACATGGCCTTGCCCCTAGGCGACTTGTCGAGGATTTTTGAGGTCCTTTTGAAAGCGGCGGGATCCCAACAGTCTATTTGATCCTTCCTCGCTCCTCCTGTTATAAACGTGCTGCGGCCAATCCCCCCCCCCTTTCTCCTTCAGCTTCCATCGGGGGCGGTGCGATTGTAGTTTCTGGTCGCAGAAGTCTCCAGGATGTTTCCCCCTTTACTCCTTCTTGTTGTTTGTTGCGATTTCTCGAATTTAGACGCGAAAAGTTCTTGCCCCGAAGACTCTTACCCCCTCTCCCAAAATATTTGAAGCTGACGGATAGGTAGTTCCTCTCCTTTCCCTGCGCCCCTCGCGGAGTAGAGACTCTTAAGTCGCCCCCCCCAGTTTTTGTTGTCAAGAACCAGCTGCAAACAGGACCAGTCCCTTCGCAGTTGTGCTTTCCCCCCCCTTGTTATCTGTGCCCTCCAACTGGCTAAAGCGGGCGATTCCTTTTTCAGACTGCACTGAGAAAAGGAATTTTCGGAATTTTTACGTCTCTTATAATTCCCTCTCAACTCAAAACCACCCTTTGGATGGAGATGTCTCTTGCTCGAAGATTGCCCAAGCTCCCTGGAGTTTTGGTATCTGTGGTCAGAAAATGACAGAGTCATAAGCTTCTATCAAACCACCACCTAATGTAAACCACACAAACTACCCTCTACATATCTGAACTCAACAAAAATCTCCTCTAAATATCACCCCGATCATCACCTCCTAATACACCAAACCCACCCACCCATCAGACAACATCTCATTCACATAGAATACTCCCCTCTCACAATAACAAAAAAGCCAACCACCACACAACACTGTCGCCTAACCCCATTCACCCAAGCTCCAATCACCACCAAGCACCCCCCCAAATGCACAAACACCACACGCACCAACAACCAATACCCTCTTTACCCTTTCCACCCCCTACAATAACCAATTAAACACCAACACACAACCAACACCCCAACCCTACACCCGACCCCACCCTATACAGCGTCAACCCAAATATACTCTATCTGGACCCAACTACAGCACAACACAAACAAAAAACAAACTCCACTAACCTCACTTAACAGACCCGAACAACCACCTCTCGGGTGCCGTTTCAACGTTATTCTTTCTTTTATCGCTCATCTACCGCCTCTTTATAGTTTCCTTCGGAGTGAAGTCTAGCTCTGCTTGTCACACATTCACCATTTGAGCCAAAAGGGTGACCCAATTTCCCGGATCCAGATGATTTCCGTCCCCTGGCTGTTTTATGCTGAGTTATTTTTGTTCAAGTATTTTTTTCTGCGACTGGACCTTCACCTCACACCCCCGACCTTCCTGCCCCCCCTGCTGCCAGGCTCGTTCTCGTAAGTTTCTGCGGCCCAGTTGAATTGGTTCTCTACGATTCGTTTATCCATACACTTTTCCCCCCCGTAGATTTCCAACGTGGCGGAGTCTCAACAGTTGTTCGGTGGCTTTCTACTTCCTCCCCCCTCCGCGTCTTCAAAAAGAGGTCATCTCTCGTCATTTACTTCTGCCTAGTCGCAGCAGAAGTCTGCTCGTTTATTCGGCCTGTTTCTGATGGCTGCTTCCTCCCGAAGTCTTCCCACGCCCTCGGTTCGGCCCCCCTTAGTTGCGAATCGCATCTGATTATTCATTTCTGTCTTTTGAGACCTTTTTGATCTAGAAAAGGTTTCTGCTACCGTACGTCTTTTTTTCCTCGCTCGTTCTTGCGAAGACAATTTCCATGCTTCCACAAAGCCCAGATTAGCCCTCCGAAATAGGGATGCGGGATAGGACCTCTCCCGTCCCTTCTAAAATTCGCGTTCTTGTGTCCCTGCGAAGAAGGGTGTCCACGTTGTAACTGAGTCCCTCCCCCCTATTCTGCCACCTTTTCCTTCGCGTTACTGTTACACTGAAAGACATCACCTCATGGTCTGCGTTCGGATTGGTGCCGCCAGCTTCTTTAAAGGCTGCCCCAGCCCCATTGTTTTCGCTCTGCAGTCAATTACATGTCAGGCATTCCCAACTCTCTTTCTTCTATTTAAGCGAAGAATTCACAGGGCGACGATTAGTCTTCCAGATCCCATAGACCCTCACGATGGCCTCCCCGCTCGCTGCGTCAAATCCGTGTCATACGCAAAGACTAGGCCTTTCCCCCGATTATCTCTTACGGTCTGCACCCCATCGTTCCCGATCCCCCCCTTTATCATCCCTCTTTAAAAACAAATGACGATGCTTGATTTCGCTTTGAACGTTGGCTCCCGTGTAAATGAAAGCCCCTTGCTTCTAGTCCTTTCGTCTCGCCGAAAAACCGACGTCCTCCATCTGGCTCTGTTCGGATGCCGTTTTCTTTCTGCCTCCTCCCATCTTTCCCACTAATAGGTAGGTGGTCATCCGCATCTTCTTTACAGCGACCCACGGCAGAGACCCCCCCATGAACAATTTCCCAGCCCAGGTTTCCACACCATAAGAGGGATTCTCACCAGCACATGCCAAGCTGGATCTTGACCACAATATATCGGTGGAGAAGAAGAAAGACCACACACTTGTTTCCCTCTCCGTACTGACGCCTTACCGATTACATTTCTCCTGGTCTGCTGGTAAGAGCCGAGATAATTTTTCCCCCCGATGAGAGCCAAGTCTGCAGGCGGGACACGAACCCCCCCACTTGGCTGTCCAACAGTAGCGCCCCCCCTCCCCCCATACGTCCCGGATCGGCCGATTAATTCAATTAGAAACGAGATCTCTGGGCTGCGCGTGGAGAAACCGCCACAACGATCACTCCCGATGTTCAGTTATCTTTTAATTCATTTGATTGCCTCTTGGATACCCCCCGAACTTCGATTCATACAGATCAACGCGGGTCCCTGCACCATGCAGAGTGGTTTCTTCATGACCTCCCCCAATCTACCATGTAAATCAGAAAGCGCGTCTCCCCATAACTCAAAATAACTAAAAGTCCTCCCGCACTCTTACCGATGCCTCCTCGAGACAGTCTTTGTCTTAGATGTGACCTGTTTTGTAACATCGTTCTTTTTCTAAAGAAATCCTTTTCTTCTTTTCCTCCTCAGTGTTTTTTTTTCTCTCTCTCATTTAAGGAGTGCACCCTCTCTCTCGGATCGGAATCCACCCCATCGATAACTGCTTTTACTTCGGCACTGCTCTGAGCGCGCTTCGTCTACTTCGTCGCCTTTGACCTATTTTTGCTTGTCTTTTTATCTGAAAGAGTTTCTATCTTTTCATGCCTCTTACGATGTCCACCACGCACTGCATTTCGGTAGGAGTTTTCTCTCCGGCATGATCCCTTGTTCTACCCGAACATTATCTCCAAAATTCACTCAATTAAGAGTTCTCTCTCCGGGTGAGTTTCCTGAATCTCCATCTCTAGTCTTGTTCTACCTGGTTGATAGGAGAGCTATCGTCTGCTGCGTCATTAGAACCATATGGTGGTCAGATGTCCCTCTTTGTAAGTTTTCCTTGCCTGCGGCATGTCTCATCTATTGAATCCTTTAACTCCGGCAATCATTACCAATTCAGCGTTCTTTCCCGAGTTTTTAACGACGTCCGATGATCCATTTATTACTTTTCGGTCCCCGACTGATCGTGATCCCTGAGTCCACTTCTTTGGGTTTTGTAATGGTTTCGAAAGAGTGATTGTTGACAATGGTGTTCGTTCCCGCTAAGGCCTGGTTTTTTTTTTAGTCTCACCTACCCCTGATACCTTTGGCTGTTTTTCTGCCACCGCCCGTTTGCTCGATCCTTGGGTCTTCATTCCTTTATTGCATGCTATACCAGCTATTCTTTCCTGGGAGGAAGATCATTTTCGGCTTTTCCAACTGCGAACAGGAACTCTGCAGTTTGGCGTTGCTTTCTACCCATTGAGATAGCGTTTTCTGTCTCTCCTATTAAGGGGTACCCCTCGTCTTTTGAATGGTTTTTTCTTCACCGGATGTCAGGTAAGAATCATTTCTAGTGCCTTATGTTTCCGTAGTATGACACGGCTTTCGCAGACCTAGGGCTAGGGAATCGCGAGATTCTGGTGGATTGCCTCGTCATCTTACCCTTTTTGTAACATTAGTTCAAGTTGCCGATTTTTCCTGTTCCTTTCATTCCTTTCATTTCTATACTTCTTCTGTACTGTCGCCTGGCAAACCTTACTATTAGACTCTCAACGTAAGCAGTGACTCGTGGAGGTTCCGGTCTTTTTCTCTTTTCGTACATATGGTTTCTAAAATGTTTAGATTTCCTTTTCTGCCCCTCCGGTTCGGGCCCCAAATCACCGTCTTTTTCCAAAATTATTTTATGCCGTATATATACGAGAATTTTTTCCGATTTAAGAAGGTGTTTCTCAGATGCGGCTATTCGAGAGCTTGTTGCTGTCCGCTCATTTCTGCCTTTGTTATCTCCTATTGTTTTTCGCCAACCGCCTACGAGGCCCCACCTAAGATTCGGCTCCCTTTCCTGACGACGTTTCTCTCTTTCTCCAGAGCCCACTCAAACCTAATCTTTCCTTCCGGACGGATCGAGGAGGAACCTATCTGAATCTGGATTTCCGCTTTAGGGCTTTATGCGAATACTCCCCCCTTCCTAGCGTCTTCTCCCCCGCCTCTACCCTCTGTGCTTAAGCTTCCTCCATAGTTTCCCAGTAGAGGAAGTCTCTAGAAAAGCTGGGCAGACCCGCTATTTTCGGTCCTTCTCACCCACCCAGAGGTTCCTCCCCCATCTCTAGCAAAATTGGTGGTACTTTGTCGACCTAGAATCATGTCTGATTTAAATTTTCCCGCATCTTCGACCGAACTTCAAACAAGAATCATTTTTTTGACCCTCTTTTCCCCCATCGCGCTTACTCGGATACTGCTGTTCGAATTTTTTTTGTGTGAGTTCCGGGCCATCTTTACGCTTTTTCCATGACCGGTACCCAATTCCAAAAATCCTCCTCCCTTGCCGTGCCCCGATGTCTTTTCCTCGACGCCTTTTTGTGTCCAGGCTAATCAATCCTGCCCTGCGATTTATTGTCCCGGTGTTGTCCAATCTGCTGATATTTCTAACACTGTTATCCGCTATATACTCCTATGCTCCTTTTTTTTTCCAACTTTTTTTTTTACCCACGAAGATGTCTGGCCTTTGGATCTCAGACACATGCTCATCGCCCCCAGGCCCTTCTAAACAATTTATCCTGATGCATTAGAACGGTTCTTTGTTGCCATGCTTCTGTGTCTCGACCACCATTTCACTCTTCTTGCCCTCCTCCCTCTTTACGTTTATTAGCGTTGAAGATTTTTTGACCACATCCAGAGTGGCGGGGTACCTTTTTAAACGTCTAGATTCCGGGTCTGAATGTTTTCGTAAAGGAGAGGACTACCTCTCCTTACTATCGAGGATTTTTCGCTTTTAGCGTCTTCCCCAGCAGCACTTTTTTTCCCCCTCTTCTGTAATTTTTATTTTTCACTTCTTATTTCATAATACTCATTTCTTTTTTTGAGTAGAGATGAATTTCGCCTTTGAACCGTCTTGTGCTGTACAGAGACAGCACTTTACCAGACACCGCGCCCCCCTTGACTTCAGGAGAATTGTTTCCGTCGTTCAAGTTTAAATGATCCCTATCGTATTGAAGCAAGGAATCCTCTCTCCCCCCCGTGTTTTCATCCAAGTTAACGTCATAACCAGCTGAGAAGTATGTGCCACTGGTGGAGACTAGGCTTTTTTCGCACCTTCCGGGAACGAGTCCCCCCCTATCCTTGTTAAAATTGATGCGTGACCGGATGTGACAGCTTTCTCTCAAATTTTTCCCCCTCGACTCTTGTCCCTTTGGTGAATTAGTCCTTTCTTCTATGCTTTTCTAGACTCAAGCTCCTCTCACCTCTCCTTCTTAAAGATATTGTAAACCCCCTACAAGAAGATCAAACCTCTTTATATGAAGACCTTGCATGAAAGGAGTGCTATTTTACCCGAATAGGGGGGTTGTGTTTGTTGTCGGAGGATGAGTTTTAATTTTGTTCTACGTCCTTTTCTTCCGTACTCATTGAAAATGACCCTTCCCCAAAAAAATGCCCCCCTCCGAGAAATCCTCGATACCCTAGTCCTGTTTTTTTTGTGGAGCCATCTATGCGAACCTCGACCGATCTGCCTTTTACACACCATTATCCCCCTTTCTACATGACCCCAAGGTGGAGAGTGTCTTGGATACATAGTGGTGAGGTGTTTTTGATTATTAAATTCTCCCAGTCGCCAATTGAAACGTTCTCTTATTCTACTCTTCTCAGTCTTTCTCATCATTCTAAGTTTCCTCTAATTGTCCCCGCGCGGATGGATTGCGTGTCTTCAATACGCGACCGGCCCTCCGCTTCGTTCCTCAGATGAATCTCAGGCTTCCCTTCTAATCTGGAGTGCTCCCCCTTCGTCGTCAACTGTCTTCCTCCATCGGTAGTATCTTCCTGGACGGCCCGAAGAGGATTTTTGGCTTTTGCTAACACCCTCTTTGTGGCACCACTTCTATACCTCCACCATTCTATCCTTTTCTTGATATTAAACCCAGTCAACGACACGACAATTTTCGATATAGAAAGCTCGGGCCCCATCTTTCTTTTTTTTTTCCCTCACTTATTTCCTCCGTATGCCACCGCCTTTTTAGGCTCTTTTTTTTTTCACGAAATACTCCCGTACCTACTTCCGACTGTTAGGACCTCAGTTTTCAAGTCGAACGCCCCTCCCTCCTTGCTGCTAGGAAAAGAAAGCCTTCCCTTCCGGTTAACTGCTACTTACCCACTTTACGTGTGGCTTTGAATACAACAGGAGTTACGCTGCTTAGGCTTTCGAAAGAAATCCTCTTCTCGTCTCCTTGATGCGCTCTGTCTTACCTAAATCCTTTTTCCCAGAAATGGAGAGACCTTACGCTCCTGCTTTTTTCTACCCTATCCCACCACGTGAGGATAAAACTAGATGTTAACCAACCCAATGCATGTGATGATCTCTTCCTCCGTTTCTTCCCTGGCCCTGCATCCTCTGTTCTAGGAATTTTTTCCCTCCGACCAGTAAGATGCTTCCCAGAAAGCCTCCCCGTGCCTTTACGCACTTGCACTTCTTTATCTCGTCCCCATCTCAGTGATACCGGCTGGTGGAATAAGCCCTGAGATCCTGGATTGCGCCCTCCCAATAGACCCTTCCCCCGGTTGTCCCCCATCAATTCAAGGGATAGAAAAAGGACAAAAGACCATGCCCCTTTGGGCTCGTTAAAAATACCTCTTTGGTCGAAGACTGCCCGGCCAAACATTTCTCATCTGTCCGCTTCTACTCTCCCCTGTCAAGGAATGACTTTCTTCTTGTCTTCCGGCCCCATTATGATAATTTCGCCTATTCAGTCCCCCTGAGCAATTGCCTGCTCCCCGAACCAGATGTTTCTCGATTCTCCCACCATACCTTCATATTTCCTCTTTACCCTTTTCTATAACCTTCTGAGCTGTCGACCCTGACTGAGACCGCACCCGCTTTAATCTTAATTATTCTATGCTATTCTTCTTTTCTAACCCTGACGATAATAAGCGCAGCCTCTATCAGATGTTGAAAGCAGCTGCAGTAAGTAGAACTTGCCACTCAGACACCAGAGAGTAAGCGTAACGGTTCCACCATCTCCACTAAGCGTGACTAAGCTCTCTTCACGAGACTCTACCCCTCTTTTTTCAGTTTGGGATTAGCTGTATTGGCCTCAAGGCCCTGAATAGGATCTTTAGGGGCTCCCCATGTGACAATATATATATTTCCTCATCCTTCTTAGAGTAGTGAATTGTCGCACCCAAAGATCCTCTTTCTAGAAGGAAAACAGTCAACCCTAAAACTTGACAGAGGTAGTGCGTCTAAGGGACGACTTCTTCGTCCTATGATGGCGCGCTTTTCTTATTTCGTCTTTTATCCTTCTACTCTCTGTTTATGGATTAAGTTCAGCTGAAGTGTTTATGCCGTGTCACCACGATGCGTGCCTAGTCGGCGGAGGAATTATCCTTAGTTTCCTCGGATTAGAAATTCTTCACACATCTCCTTCATATTGCTTATCTTGGTGGTGCATGTTCTCTCACTCAGTCTGCGGTTAGAGGTTCTACATTTGATGACCCTCGGAGATTCTTTTAGCCTTTTGTTTGTCATTTCTACTTTTTAGACAAATTTTTTTTTTTTTTTTTTGTGTCTCCCCTTGTCTCTTTCTTCCTCCTCCTCCCTTGAACTGCCTCTATTACACTACCCAAAACAATCCTAAGCTTTGGTGTCTGCTCTTTATTTTCTGACGCGGGCTTCCTGTTAATTTTTTTTCTTTTCGTCCCTCTCCCCGAGATGATTGTCTCCCTCGTTTTCTGGTTTTGTGCGATAACGTGTGCCCCGGTGGCGTCGGGCGTTTCTGTCGCTCTCCTCACCTCCCTCTACGCTTTTCTTATGAAAAGAATCTTATTCTTAGGATGTAGAGCTTCAGAATCGTGGAAGGCCTTATTTACCAATCAGATTTGTCTTGCGGCATTCTTTTCTTGGGGACTTTCGCACATTCCTTCTTGAACTCGTTGCATTTGACCGGGCAGTCAGCGGTTATGAACTCGATCTCATTAATTACCATACAGTGGTTTTTCTCTTTTATAGCCTATTTTGCTGTAACCATTCCTATCAGTATAGGACTTCCGTCAAGTTAAAAATTTTTCCAGAAGACTTCATATACTCTGAATCAGAGAGTATGTTTTCTATTTTTCGCTATAGTTGCTCGTATTTTAGATCCATTCTCCTATCTTTCTGATTACTCTTCTTGCCTCTCCAGGGGAGATCATCCTTGAAGCTTTCCATCCGTGTCCTCGGATTTGGATGAGTTTGCTTCAGGCGTCTTTTTGGTACTGCTCCCTTCAGAAAAGGTTGCCAGTCGGTCACTCATTTCTTCCTTTTTTTAACCTTCTCTGTAGTATAAGATTTCAAAGGCCTAGATTTTTTCTATTAACTCTCAGACTTCCTATCCTCTCGATTTGACCGTTCTTATCTCCTAGGAAGTTTTTGATCAATATTTTTTTTTCTCCCCCGACCTCTCGCTAAATAACTTGACGTGACGATGAAATCCCCTTCATGTTCAGACTTTTGGAGCCTATCTTTCCAAGCACTAATTCATTCCTCACTCCTGTCCTGGAGGTTTAGACGTTTCCCACTTCTTAGAATTGCTTAAGATTGTAGGTTTCCGGTCAGTCCATCTATTTCACTCTCTTCTATTCCTGAGAAGAGCCTGGCTTCTTGAAGAGTCGTTACATTCGGTAGTCCTTATTCTCCAAGATGGCCTTTCCCGACCGGACCTTTCTGCCCCCCTCCCAACGATTTCCTCCCCCATTCTCCTTCTAAAACAGTTTTTCCTGCTAATTTGGATTATTTCAGCAATTCTTAGAGGGTCACCTGCACCAAACACGACGTTTCCTATTTCTAATTGTCCACCGTTTCCTTTCGCGCGGGCTGCGAGGCTCCTCATTAGTCAGGGTTGTGCGGGTAAGGTTCCGGTCTTCCGTTTTCGTTTACTTACGTTTACCCCCCCCTTCCATAATAAGCCAAGAATTCCCTCCCCTGAGGGTTAAAAACTCTCCTTTTTATGTTACCACCGTTATTCAGCCATAGAAGATTTGGGCTGGGTAATCTTTTTTCCCCAAGCATAGTATTTACCCCCGCTGGGAGGGAGATGGACATTCCTCGCTCCGATAATTAGTCCCCCTCGTGGTTGACAAAAGAGTCTCTGTACAATTTGTCTCGACCAAATTAAGATCTCTTTTCCCTTATTCACACACTTTGCTCTCCTTATAGGAGAAATTTTTTTTTTTCGTTTTCTCCCGTCTTAGACCATGTTTTCGATGCTGACTTCGATTTCCGTGTTTTCCTTGACCAGCTTCCTGCCACCTCGTCTGATCTTCGTACCGCCTCTCTCCTATTAGGTTAGCAAGAAAAGGAGATGCAATAAATATACTAATTTTTACCTCGTCCCCCTTGTTGTAGGAGTATTCTTTCTCCCTCTTTCCAGTCTGCTTTTTTCCTACTCTTCTCTTTTCTTTCAGTTGTTTTTTTTTCTAGAGATGAATTTTACACGGTTCGTCCGAAAGACGCATATCAGGCGGCAACCTCACCGTATCCCTCCTGAAGATGACTTTTTGCCTAGTTTTTTCCTCTGAATTTTATGCTCCCCTCTTTAGCGCCGGTACTCTCCCCCCATTTTCTCTTTTTGCATAAAAGAATTTTTCAACCCAAGTTCCTGCCTCTGTCCTCTCTCTTTCACCTGTTTTAGAGAGCGTCTCACACCGCCCTTTTTTATCGATTCGTTTTGCCTCACCTCATTTGAGGATCGGATTTTTTTACTTATGATCCACCTTTCCTCTCCCATCTTCCTGCCCCAAACACCTTGGTGATGATTTCTCTTCTTCGACATAGAGAGCCTGTGAGCCAATTATCACGCTCTTTTTTCCAGACTCTCGCCTCCCTCCTTTGATCTCCCCCCTTTTTTCCCGCACACGGGGGCTTCCGCTTTCACAGACTCCTGGAAGGCCGTTTTTTCTGGTGGGGACTTTTTTTTAAAACCGTCATTTTCCGAGTGCAGGGCGGCCTGACCCATCACAACCCTTACCTGCAATCCGGCCAAAGACGCGTTTTTTCTATTCTTTGGGAGAAAAGAGAGTTCCTTTGGGGCTAAGATGCTCCTCATCACCTATCGGTCACAGTTCCCACACGTTTCTTCGACTTAGTTCTTTTTCCCAGGTTTTTTGCTGTGCTTCGTATTAAATTACTCAATATTCTAACATGAGTTGCCTCTCTTATATAGACCTTTGAATAGTCCTCTTATCCCTGCCGCTGTTTCGCCCTTTATCTCACTCCTTGTCTCTGCTCTTTCCTTCCCTTCCATACCCATCTTGTTAGACGTAGTTGTCACCAATTAATTATATTCAGGAGGAGGATGCATTCGTTTTTCTAAGTCTTCTTCCCCTCTTTACTCGGCTCCAATCAGGTCACTTTCCTGACGTGCGTTTTTTTTCTCGCCCCCGAGTCGTGTCTAAAACACCCAGAGTAAGCCCGGCGCTGAGATCCCCGCACTTCCTCTCTATTTTCCCTTCTTCTCCTTCCCCCTTCCGACCCCCGCACCATATGACCCTGCGGATCGTATAGTGTACCCCGGGTCCATCCTCCTTGAACAGTTTGTCCAGAACCTGATTTCTACGATCGCAACCTTTTCCGCCTCGTTTTCGACAGGAAAATCGCACCCCTCCCTCTCACCGGACGGCGTCTATCTTAGAGAATTTTCAAGGTCTTCCATCTGGCTCAGACATTCGGATTCAGCCCCCTTATTCTTCATTGACGCGTCTGCGATGCATCTTCCATAATTTCACCCAGGTTACTCTTCTGTCCGTGGAGGAAGATGAAATATCCCAAGATCGCGAAGTTTATAAGTCGTACCTGTAGTTAGACCGCCGTTACAAACAGCACTTTCCCCTCTACGTCGAATTTCTCGTTTTTACCTTTCAGCCTTTCTTTCAGACCCACACAAGTTATCCACAAAAGACGCTTGGAAACCCAACGTAACATTTCTTCATTCCTGTTCAGTAAAACTCTAGAAGGTTCGATGCACCTTAATTAGGAATTTCGCTCGTAGCAGAATTAAACACCACCCCTCGCCCCAGCCAGTTCGTTTTTATATTGCCTGCCCCGGTTATTATTTATCTCCCAAAAGATAAGCATGCCCCAACTGCCCGTTTTTCTTTCACGTAATCTCTATCCTGTTCGGTGAGCCTGACCACTCATTTTCGACCCCCCCTCTACGAACACCCCCCTTTTGTCCACAAAATAAGAGGTTATCTCCCCCGTACAACCAAAAAACGCAACCGGGTGCTCTTTCTCACCATCATCTGGTCTTTTCTTCCTCCAGACTCACATTTCTTTCGCTTTTCCTCTACCCCTCACTAAAGAAAGATGATGGATTCTTTGTTTTACTGTACCTTAGAGTATTCATTTCTCCCCCTGCTTCTCTGTACTCCTCTCGGTTTTTTCAGCGCCCCCCCTGATTTTCGACCCCCTTCGCGAGAAAATACGAGGTACTATCTAAACCCAGTTAGAACAGAGCCTCTGATTTCGCCGACCTGCTTTCACCCGTTTCCACCAAGATCATCCCTATAATATCTTTTACCGGAGATTTTTCTTTTAGCACCCCTACCCCCGATAAGAAGAAGTACTCTCTACACTCCATAGCGTTTTTTGAAAGCCCCTACCAGTAAGCAGAAGACCATCCCTAAGAGCGTAACCCCTGATAACAGAGCCCAGTCCACCTAGACAAAGCTTACTCATCCTCTGAGACGGAGATTATCCTCCCTGACCTCTAGTTTGGGCTTAATGAGGCTCCTGTGAAGGATCAGAAATTCAGGAGCGGGGTCCTCCAATGAATCTCTTCATCCCATCCCCCCCTTTTTGTTTTTCCCTGTCCTGTGCACTCTCCTATCCGGTATGTGAGGTTCCCCTTGCATCCTCTAGAAGTCAAAAATTTCCTCGTTCGGTTTCAGAGGGAGGGGATTTAGTAAGTTTTTTCTTTTGTTCTGTGGTCTTATAGATGGACTCTCTTTTTTTTGTTCCTTCATTTCGAAGGTAGCTCTTTCAAAATGGGTACCTTTTACTGCGGAAGAGATGATCTCATTACTAATGTGCAAACGAGGACCCCCCCATACCCACAATTTGGAAAACATTACTTCCCCATAATGCTGTTTTTTTTTGCTGTCGGTGCATCAATCCTTCCTGAGTTCAATTTTTCCACTGGTCTATGCTTGCCCAAATTTCTTTTCCAACCTCTTTAGCTCATCGATCTACTATTTTTTGCGTGAGACTACTTTTCCCCCTTGGTTTTCTCTTTCCCTAGAATTATTAGATTCCAGCTCTCTTCCTAATATATCGATCTAAAGAAGGAAACCAAACAGCTAATTCATCTTTTCGAGCCCGTTATACCCTCCCTCCTTTTACCATGTTCTTCTTTTTTTTTTTCGGTTCACAGATGATGCGGTTTACCTGAGTTTCTGTTTGTCTTTTTTCTATCCGCTGTTTTTGTATGAAAACTGTGTGGCGTTCGAGTCGAGTTTACGGTATGTGTCTCGCATATTCTAACTTGTGTCTTATTTGCCACGTCTAGCGCTGGTATGATCTATCAGTGCAAAGTTTTTCAGTTCCTCTTTCCAGCTTGGGGTGGCGCGTGTCAGTCTGTTTTCCCAGTCTACTCGACCAGTCCGATATGAAGCCGGTTCTATTCG
>Ga0179593_1574319_pt1 | contig 17830 bp, 21 predicted proteins | sample CZODoug2_1_08_16_FD_185931 | JGI IMG/M metagenome (GOLD analysis project Ga0179593, IMG submission 185931) | Vadose zone soil fungal communities from Angelo Coast Range Reserve, California, USA - CZODoug2_1_08_16fungal (PacBio error correction) | ecosystem: Environmental > Terrestrial > Soil >... | reverse complement strand
CCTTTTTGATGTCGCCGCGCCGTACGGGTCCATTTGAATTTGACGCCCCTCATTTCTTTTTTTTCGTTATGATCTTTCGTTTCTACCCCCGCACCCGCTTTCCTTTTCCCTGGTCCTTGGACCCCGCTCCCATATACCCTCCCTGCGTTTTGCGACAGAGGCCAGCTCCGAACCCCCCCCCGCATCGCATGAGGCCTGACTGACCCCGCCTTTTTCCTTGTCGCATGATCTCCGGGCACCTTTGTTCGTCCGAGACCCCAGGGCCCCTTGCAAGACGCGGATGCCTTCGCATCCGGTCCCCAAGACGATTCCTACTTTTCTTTCCGTCACGTTCGGGGCGCGGCCACTTGTTCCGTCCCAAAATCCTCCTCGGTTCTTTCACCTTTGCGTTCTGTAATGACTTTTCGTTTCAGTTGAAGCCCTGTGCATCCGCCCTTGGATTTTCCCCCTTTCGATGCTTCGGCGAAACTGTGTTGTTCTGTCCAGATGTTTTGTCCCCTTTGTTTTCTGCACCCTTGTTCCTTTAATTTGAGAGCATTATGGCCCTCACCTCTTTTTTTGTCTGATCTTCAAAAGGATTGCCGTTGTTTTTAGGTGTCTGTTCGCACTAGGCGTGTTGGTTCCCTTTTCCGCGCAACCGACTCTCAGCCGGCCTTTGTCTCTCTTTCTGGATCGCCCGCGGGGTGCTTCTTATCCGATTGCCCTCCCCCCCCTCGGCTTCCAACGGGCCAGTGGTTTCCCACCGGTATCACCGTCCCTGTTTTTTCCCCTATCCTTTCCCCGTCCGGCGTAGCCAGATTCTTTCGCTTCCTGGAAACAGAGTGGTCCCTTCCTTAGCTTCGACTACGCTCATGGACAGTTTTTCAACCTAACGTTGCCCGGAACGTTGTGTTCACAGGTTTTTTTGACACTAAGGTTGTTACAATCCTTTTCCAAACGACCCTTGCCTTTTTTTCCCCCCTCTATTGGTGGAGGGAGGGTGAATAGCCCCGATTATTTCTCGTCTCCCTGGGCCAGGGATTCCCTTTTTTTTTGCGAATTACCTTTTTTCTCCACAACGTGTTCTCGAGGGTTTCGGTCCCCCTCTTTTTTCCCCTTTCCAGAGACCGTCCCTGGTTATCGTTCCACGACGGTGATTGTAGAGTGCGTCCTTTTTTTTTTTCCCCCCTTGGTTGGCCGGGCCGCGCGTTCCATTCCCCCATCCGCTCGCTTGACCGGCTCTGCGAATCTTGGGTCCACCCCTTTGAGCAGCGATGCCGGTGATTTGTCGTTGATTTGTCCCTGATCCCGATTTCCCGCCTTTTTGCTTTTGTGTGCCCTTCTGGCCTTGAATAAAAAATCCCCGCCCACCCCTTTTTTTTTTTTGAACAGAACCATTTTAATCCCCGCAGGCCGTATAGTTCCCCCCCCTCAGCCTTTTTTTTGCCCCCTTCTTGCCCCAGTTCAGATCATTCCACCCTCGCGGCCGTTTCATTGTGAGAACAACGTACCTTCTTGACATCAATCACCCCCCCCCCCTCCCGTTGCCCGTATTTTCCGACAGGCGTTTCAACGTCCCCTACCGTGTAAGTACCCCCTTCCCCTCGGTCGCGCCCCCAGGTTAGGAGGTACTTCTCATTTTTTCCGCTTTGATACTGCCTGGTTTTGAGGCATGGCCCCCTCGAGAGATAGTTATTTTCCCCTCCCCCCAGGTTGTTGTGAGGCGCGATCGTTCCGATCCCTTCCCATACCCCGTTTTCCGGTCAGGAGGGGTCCTTTTTTCGATCTCGCCTACTCTTACGCGCGCCGGATGTGCATTGTTTGTCGTGGGCCGGGTACCCATTTCGGTCCCAATCCCCTTGCCTTGGGCAGTTTTATGGTACCCCCCACCTTTGGTGCTTTTTTCTCCCCATTTTCTGACCCGGCTACTGCGTGTTGACTTCGTCTAGGTTCGGTTGCGGGAAAATTTCTCAGCACCTTTTATCATGTTCTACGACCATGGTTTCTTTTTTTATGTTGCACTTCACGTCCCTTAGGGCGTGTCTCTTAAAATCCCCAATTTTCCCCCGCAGGAATTGACACGTCCCTTTTTTTCCTTGGAATCTACTCTAGGGCCCTAAACGTAAATTCCCCTTCAGAGATGTTTTATTTTTCACCCCAGGATTTTTCACTTCTTAAGCTTCGGGTTTCTTCTCCTGATGTTGGATTGGTTCTCCTTGGGCAACGTTCCTAGCCGGAAGGGGGATATTTGGTCCAACTACGATGCGCCAGCACCTTTTCCCTTGGCATTTTTCCCCGATTTCCCCCCCTTCTTTCCAACCCCGGGGCTAGTGCGCACGGAATGGGCCTCCTCCTCCTTCGAACCATAGACTGCTCTGTGCTGGACAACTTTCCCCTTAAACCAAGTCCCCACCCTTTCCCCCTTTTCCCCGCATTCTCCTTTTGCAATGTGCTTTGCAAAATAGTCCTTCCACGTCAGTTTTTCGGCAGACAACCTCTTTTTTCTTATGCCCCCCTTATTTTTCTCCTTCCCCACGAAGCCGTTTTGTTAACCTGTGGTACGTTACCTTTCCCTCCAGGTTTCCGAACATTCTCCCCCCTGACCCCCCTTCATCCAAACGTTTTGTGATAATTGGCTTTCTTTTTTAAGGTTTTTTACTCCTGGACGGCGTTTCTCTGTGTTCTTTGCCCCCCTCTCGGTTCTCTTTTCCTTGTTGGAGCGTGGTTGAGCGATTCGGAGCCGATCCCGAGGTTCCCCTTTTCGTCCGTGGGGGTTCGGTCGTCGACCCTGGTCAGATGACTGTAAGTTTTTTTTTTCTTCCCCCTCGGGTTGCCTTTTTTTCTGCTTCCAAAAAACGTCCCGACTCGCAATTTCTCCCGATCTTATTGTCGGCTTTTTGGTTTTTCTTTCCCCCAAGAATCCCGAGCGATGCGGTGACGATGCTCCTAACCCCCAACCATTTCCGTTGGTACTTGCTGGGGGCATTTTGCCCCCTTTCTTGGCGGCATCCTTCCTCACCCTTTTTTTTCATATTACGCAGTTGCGACCCGACAATCGTTGTTTTTTTTTTCTCCAATGTCGTCGTTTCCGGTCTCAGCTTCAACGAGATTACCTTTTTTGATGACGACTATCCTTCCTCTGTTCAAAATCCTTGAAACCTTTTGCTGTCAAAGTCGTCTTTTTCTTTTCGGCCGGAGGGATATCCCCCGCGCAAGTGGGACCCCATCTTTTCGTTTGGATCGTTTCTGTGTCCCGTGCTCCCCCACTTCTTTCCCGTTTTCCCCGGCCCGGTGCTCTTGATGCATTTCTCCTATCTGCTGGGAGGGTCAGTTGTTATAAGGTTCGGGTACTAGTAAGATGACGGGCGATTAGGGGGGTGGTGGTTTGTTTTGGTGCAGTGCAAAGTTTCGTGCTTTAGTTCTAGTAACGCTACTTTCTGTTTCGCTCTTTCGCCTTTCCATCTAGGCGTAATTTCTATCCACTAAGTTCAGGCCGACGGGGTATGGGAATTTTTTGTGGGCTGTATTGGGTGAAGCGTTGAGCTTTGAAAGGGTGGGGTTCACATGAGGGCAGGTGAGGTTGGCCTCTGTCCCCTACCGCTCGGCATGGTGTCATGACTTCTCTCCTCGTTTCGGGGGCAGTCTCTGGCTGCTTCTTTATGCCGGTCTTGCTCCTACCCCTTATTGGGTACTTGGGCGGGTTCTCACTATCTTGGGACCCCTCGCTGGGGTTATCTACTTGGTGATGGAAGGTTTTGTTAGAGGGTTTCCAGGTTTTGCTTGTTCTTGGGGGGTTTCGGTTGGACAGGTCATTTAACTCTACGGCTGTTTGGGGCCGATACTTACCAAGGGGCATGTGTGTGGTCTTTGCGGTGGTGGCGGCGCACGAGGCTGTTGTAAGTTGTTATTGGTGGGTCTGGGGGTGTGTCTTGTCCGACGGTGGTGGTCAGGGAGGCGTTTCGTTGGGATAGGGAAGTGCTCGAAGCCGGTGTGGCCGGAACCATGGCTTTTATGGTGGGGCGTTGGTGTTGTATGTAGTGTTTGGAATTGTTGTATGTGGGTGGTTTGTTTGTGGTTGTCGCGTGTGTGGGATGGGTGGGTGTGTGAGGGTGTTGGGGGGGTGGGGTTTAGGGAACGTGGGATGTTTTTTGAAGGTTGTCATCGCCGTTTTTTTTTCCTGGTAGTGTCTTTTTTGGCAGTGGGGGGGTGGTGTGAGAGGTCATGGACGTTCCTGGTAATTTATTTTTTCCTTGGTTTTTATTCCCCATTGGGATAGGGTTTTTGTTTTGCTGTTAATAGTGAGCTCTTTTTTCCCTCCACCGGTAGTATTTTTCTTGACCGTTGGCTGGAGGGGTTTCTGGGGGCACGGTGCCCTTTCTCACGGTTCGTTGTGTCTACGTCCCATGCCAGAGAGTTTCTCATTTTCCCTCGCCAATGTACTGGACCGGTCCGGTCTCTCTTTTTTGACCCTAGTTCGTCACAGCCGTGGGTTTTTTGCTAACCCTTGTTTCCGATCTGACCGATCTCTCAAGATCTGGTGAACCCTTTTCACGCGTGGTTAGGTAGGCAGGCCTTCGCCCGGTTGACCATTTTTCTCCCCTTGCATTGGGACAGCCCCGGCCATTTCCTGCCGAGGACTTCCTGCTGGCTCCTTTGACACAAAGTTTTCCTTGCACAATTTTTGTCGAGGTTTTGCGTGTCGACCCAGTTTTTCCCGTCTCCCACACTCGGCTCTAGTAGACAAAGTTTTTGATTTCGCGGCCTCCCCCGGGCACTCTCCCAGAAAGGCATCCCCCGTAAAGGACGGTCCACATCTTGGCACGATTTTTCCTTTTATCTCCCTCCCGTTTGTTGATTGTTTAGTAGTTGCCCGTCCCTATTATCGTGAGTTAAAGATGTTGGTTTTAGGCGGCTTGGTTTTTGAGGTTGAGGATGGCCTCCTCACCCTTCCCTTCACTTTTTTTTATCTCGAGTTTGCTCCGCCGCCTTTGCCTCGACCCTGGTTTTTTCCCTCCGATCGACCGTCCCCCCCACGTTCTCGCCGGGGATTTGTAGTTTCTATTTCCCTTTTCGGTTGCTGCTGCATCCGGCCCGGTTTTTTTTCCCTACGTAAGTAAGGTTCCTTGTCCCCTTTCAGCCTTGTTAATAGATTATTCTCGCTTCTCGTACCAGGTGTGCGCAAAACCTAGTCAACGCTTGCTCCCTTTTTGGCTGCTCATGGACGTCCCTTTTTACTTTTTTCCTTCTTTCCTCTGGCTGGTAGTGGATTTGATTTAGTTCCGACCCCCCCGACCCCGGGCTTTTCAATCGATTCCTTCCTTTTTACCCCCGTTTTGCAAGGCCGTTTCGTGCCTCTCCCCTTTGCTGGGTCATCCGTCCGATTCACCCCTCCCCCCCCCCTAGTTTATGAGGTGCTCTCTAGCAGAGCATGGATCTTCCCTCCCTTTTTTTTTCCTTCATCTCCACCCAGGCATTTTTTGGGTCCTCCCGGGATGACTGTCGCCTTTTTCATAAAGGTTTTTGTTTTGTCCCCTCCCTTTTTTCTTCGGGAGGGACGTCGCTTCTTTCCGACCTCCTCGGCCAGGTTTCCGACCTCTTTTTTTCAAAAGGGTTGACCCTTTTCCTTGACTCCCTTTTTCTTCTTTCTTTGACCTGAAGCCTGCAGCGCCTTTTTTGCCCGGATTGTTGATTCTTTTTAGAACCTTTTGTATGAGCTTTCTGTGTCTTATGATCAGTGCCCATTTTGTTTTTTGCCAATTGGCATTTCCCGTTTTTGAGCTCCTTGAGTCACCCTCCCCTTCCTTGGCTTTCCCGTGTTAGACGAAATTTTTTGCTCCCCTTTCGCGGACTTGGCTATTATTCGACTTCGCTTTTGTTGGCCTCTCCTTTCCCCCATGTCGTATTGAGCCGCGAAATTTTTTCCCTTCCCTCGACCGGTTGTTTTTTGGCTTCCGCGTTGCCCCTGATACGCTTTCCACTCGCTAAACGGGGTCGTGTCCTTTTCTTCTTCCCCCAGGTCGAGGCGAAACCTTTCTTTTTTTTGTATTCTACTCTCGTGAGGTTGAGTCAACTTTTTATAGTTTCGGAGATGTGGAATCCTGGCAGTGTTGACATTGGCTTCCCTCCCCCCCCCGGCGGTCGTGGGGGCCCTTGGACTTATCCTCTGATGGTTTTTTTTTCCCCGCTTGGGACGAGCATCCTTTTGGGTTCCTTCGGGAATTCCCCGTAGCGTCCTTTCGCGATGCCGGCCAGGCAAGCTTTTTTTGGGAGTATTATGGCTCTTTTTTCCGCAAAGTGTCCCCAGGGGTCTTTCGGACGCCCTTTTGCTGCGCTTTATTGATTTCTTCGATTTGCAAGGCCCCAACGCTGCTGAGATTTTCTGCAACCTTTGGGCGCCGCCGCTTCCTTTCCGGCCCCCCTTCCAGGTCCATCAATCGATTGACGGGGAAATGATTTGCCTATCACCCGTTCTCGCGCTGCCGAGGTGCCCCGGGTCTCTTGCCTGTTGAAAGTTCTCACTGATGTTGCCGGGGCTGTCCCTGCTAAGCACCCCGTTTTGCTTCGTGTCCCCGAAACCCCCCTTATGCCTCTTCCGGTTCCTGATGTTCTAATCCACCCCCCCCTTCGGCGTCCAAGTGGCAAGTTAGTCCCCCCCCCCCTTTGCAGCTCAATGATTCTGCAACCGAGTTTGTGCCCCTCTTACCCCCTCCTCTTGCTTTCCTCCATGATCGGAGACCCGTGCCCTCCTCCTCCCCCTGACCTTCACTGATCCGCGCCAATCCGGAGGATTCTTTCCTCGCCCCCTCGCTCTTGAAGGTTTCCCCTAGTTCTTCTGGTGCAGTTTTTTGATCTCTTTTCTGTTCCTCCTTCCCCCCCTCCCCCTTTTTTTTTGTTGAGAGGGGATCCGGCTCTTCTTTTTTTCCCGGATCAGGAGGCGACGTTCAGACCCTCCTCCGTTTACTGTTTTTGATAGTTATTTTCATTTTCTTTTCCCTTTTTGGGCCTTTTCGTCGGCCTCATTGTCGGCCTCGGCTTTGCGTCGGAAGGCTCTCCCCTCTCCCGTTTTCCCTTGATCGATACATGCGTTTTTTTGCTGTTTTTTTTTTTTGATCGCTCTGAAGATTTGTTTTGGTTCCGTTTACTATTCGTCCCCGTTTCTAACTCTAATACCATTGTTCTGTCACTTTCTTTGTGGCTTTTTTTATCCCCCCTTGACCCTTTTCCCCCCCCCCCCATTGGCCGATGAAATCTGTCCCCTACCTTCCGGCCTCGAAATCTTCCTCCACGATCACTGCTCTGGCTTCCGGGGGTTCTTTCTTTTTTTTTTTTTTTTTTTTAACCCCGTCTGCCCTTGATTCCCCGTACTCTCGATCTGGCTGCTCAACTTTTTTTTTTCTCAGACCTCTTTTCTTTTTTCCCTGAGACTGTAGTGTCCCCAGGCACCGTTGTTAGGGCCTTTTCCCTTCTAAGTAGTTGATGCTTCCGGCGCAGCAGTTTTTCCATCGACTCCTTGCACTTGGGCGTGTTCTCCCAATTGACGTAACACCAAAGTCCTACTCGGTAATGAGACAGGACCCCCTATCATCTCCGAACCTTCTGGCTCCCCCACGTTTCGTTTTTTTTACGAGACCCTGCCCCCCGGGCCCCCCTGCGTCAGTTTCGTCCCCGTCCCTTTTTTTTTATGGTCCAAATTGTTTTCCCCGCCGCCTGGGTCCCCACCTCTTTTGCGTGTGCAACTGTCGTCCCTGACAATGTCCAACCCTGTCCATTGGTCTCTTTTCCCTCCTCCCCCCCCGAACGATACCACCCTGGTTGGGCTAATTATTTCGGGGATTCTGTTCCCTGAGGACGGGTGGCGATTTTTTCCCCCTCTTTCCCTTGTGTCCGTCCTTTCTTTCCCTGCCGTTTTCTTGAGCGCATTTTTTGATTCCCCATGTATCCGGGTTTCGGGGCTGTGCCCACGGGCCGGTTCGCGGGTGTGCGGACCTTTCTGCTGGCTGAAGCGTATTTTCCCGCCTCTGCGGCCCTTAGATTTTTTCTTACTTCCCTTGCAGGTTCCCTCGCTCTTTTCCTTTTTTTTTGGCGCAAAAGACCTCCCTGTTCTTTTTTTTTTGTAATTTTTTACCCCCCATTTCAGCGTGGACTGTTTTTTTGCAGATCCAATGGTCTTCCCTGCACCTGGTGACCCTTACGACTGAATTAAGTTCACAGCCTCCGGCCATCGACAAATCGGTCTCACCTTTTTTTTTTTGCAGGTCCAGGCCCTGTCTTATACCTGATTTTGTCGTATCCATTAGGGGCTCCCACCCCGGGTGATGGGTCGACCGATATTGTGGGGACATTGTGCCTCTTCTTTTTTTCATCGCTTTCTTGTTCCCCCCCCCCCCGACTTTGAGAGGCCTGACTATTTCCGTTGCCTCCACTTCCCTTTTTCCCCCTCTTCTTGACCGCAAGGCTTCCTTCCGACCATGGCTTGCTCCCCTCCTTTTCTAGTTGACGGAGGGGTAAGCGAGGTTGGGGGCTATGTGTTTTTTTTTTTATTAAGTTTTTCCCTCAGCCTTTTTTTGGTTTCCCCTTTTAGGATTCTTTCAGCCGCGAGGTGCTTTTGCATCGACGTTATGAGAGGTTTTCCTCTCCGTATAGCGGCGTCAATTTTTTTTCTTCGTTCTCCTTCCCGACGACACATGCCCCGTTCCAGTCATTGCCCCTAATGTTCCTAGATTGGGGCCTGACCCTTCGGCGCACAGAGTTGTCCCACCTCTTTGCGTCCCCTGTTTACCTCCGCTATCGTTCTACGATCTTTGTTCAAGCGCGGCCTTTTTTTTTTTAACCGTGCTCAGGGAGTTTCCCCTCCCTTCTACTTCTTTCCACGGAATTGCATTGCTCACTTCCTGGGGCTCCCTAACCCATCTCCTCCCCTTTTCGGACTTTTCTTTCGTGCCCCCCCGATCGAACCAATGGCAAGGTTCTCCCGGGCTTTTCCTTCCATCCCCCTTTAGCAAACTCATTTTCTCCCATCCCCTGCGGCCTTTCCCTGTAACCTACTCCTCAGTGCTCCGAAACCGGTCAGCCTTGATCATCAATTTGATCTCTCTCCTTTTTCCCCCCTTTTCCCCCCCCTTCCCTTTTTGTTTTGAAGTTCTTTTTGATGACCCCCCTTTTTCTCTCGGGGTTGAAAGATGTTTGGCCCGCTTTTCGGTCTTTCTTCCTCGTTTTTCGGAGGCCGCTATACCTTGGCGGCCGGGGAGTTGGCCTTTTCCGTCTATTTTTTTTCCTCCTTCCCCTCTGCCCTTGGGGGGTTCTGTGGAATTTTCTTTTCCTCGACGCAAGCGTGCGTTGTTCCCTTTTTCTCCCCCCCCTTGCTTGTCTTGGGGTTTCCCCATGTTCTGGAGTGCTTGCATTCCTTTTTGATCTTTTTTCTTACATACCAATTTTGATTTTTTTTTTTTTTTTTTTGTGATGGGGGCCCTTTCCGTTCTCTTGGCGTTTTATCGCTTCGACGAATTGCGCCAAAATCGTTCCCCTGTCCCTCCCCTTGCGCGGCGTTCGTCTTCCCCCTTCTACGCGCTGAGGGTGCTGTTTGTCTTCTTGTCCCCCCCCCCCCGACGGATTTGCCGCTTCTACCCCCCTGGCGCCTCCGTTCTTTTTACTCACCTCTTTTTGCTGTTTCCCAGAGACTCCGAGTGTGCTCCACCTCTTTCGGCTGATTTTCCCTTTCCACAACCAAGAATTAGTCTTCTTATACGACATCCAACTTTCCCCCCCGTAAAAGTTCGGCCGCGGACAAGAGTTGTCCCCCCTTACCCCATCCGATACGTTCCCCGGCGCGGTGCGCCGCTATCCCTCTCCTGGTCCCCTCCCCCCTCCTTTTTCTCTCCCTCAAAGACCACCAGGGTTAGTAGACCCTTTTCTTTCATTCAGGATCCTCTGTTGACAATCCTTTTCTCTTGCGACGCCGTTCGGAAGCATTTCCCCCTCTTTCCTGGCTCCACTGAGTTCAAGTTCTTCCCCCTTTTCCTCAAGGGGATGGTCCGCTTTTTTCTTCTGCATTGCGTGAAATTCCTGTGTCCGCCAGCATAGATTTTTTTTCTCCCCGTCCCGGAGAGTTGTCGCCCTTTTTTTTCGTTGTTGAGTTTCGCCTTTTTCCCTGGTTTCTTGCACAGAGATGATCGACGAGGCCTTCAGCCGTTTCCTTCCCCCCTTTTCGCAAGAGTAAGGGGAGTTCTTCCGTCCCTTTTCCCCCTTTTTTCTGTCCTGAATTGCTCGCACCCCGATAAAAGGAGCCTTAAGTTCGGATCACCCTTATTTCTTTAGAAAATCTTTATTCCTCCCTTCGTCTGAGCCTATTTTCCGCTCTTCGAACCCTCTTTTTCCTTCGTTCTGAGGATGTTTTTTCTACCTATTTGTTTAAAGGGTGTTTTATTTGAAGCACAGTTCCCCCTTGCTTTTCGTGGACATTCTTAGGTTTTGGCTGAATCCAGAGCGTGTACCCCGGCTATGGCCATTTATTTGTTTTATTTGGGAGTGTTTTTGATTTCCCCCCTGTACGGAGGTTCCGTCGCCTGTTGTTGAGGGATTAACTTCGATTGCCCGAAGCCACCTTTGTAGAAGTTTTGAGTTTTTTTTGAGGGTTCCTGACTTATTATGTTTCCAGCGGTTCTTATCTGGCTTTTTAATTCCAAGCTCTGTTGTCGTAACTCCGTCAAGGATTCCCGTTTGTTTCCCCTTCCAGCACCTTTTTCCTCACGCTCCTGACATCGGATTCCTGCCGCATATGGTTGCCGATGCCAGGGTTATTTGTGGATGAACTCATTTTTTTTTCCATGTTCCCTGCTTTTTTTGGCGGACTTGAATCCTGCGTACCCCAGCGGGATTTCTTGTAGCTTCAGCCCCAACCAAATTTTCTTGTCGTTCCTTATTCTCGTCCCAGCTGGCCCTGCCCCCCCTCTCTCCCAATCTCATGAAAGTTTAGCATGAGAGCACCGGCCTTTTGGTCCCTCCTTTTTTTTTCCCCCGGGACCCTCATCCTTGCTTGGCCCCGTCAATTATATCTTTCCCCCCTGCACCGTACGAGAATTTCCTAGCCAACTTCCCTTGCTTTCGGGCCCGAGATTAGGTTAACTTTCCTTTGCCGTGTCTGGATGGCCTTCCTCTCTTTCCTTCTCTCTTTGATTACCCCCGTTTTTGTGCTTCCAAAGCGATTCTCCGATGCCCCTGCATCCTCCTTACCAGGGATCTTGCTTCTCGGCTACTTCTATGCATGGGGAGTCGCTCGCTCCTTCGTTGTGGGCCGGGTCGGCCCTCTCCCCAGTTCGGCAAATTTTTCTTCGGGATCGTCTGACTTCTTTTTTTTTCCCTTCGTGTCCAAGGTGTACCCTAGGCTATAGCTTTTTCTTTCCCTCCGGGGGCCTCGCTTTTTTTCTGCCTGCGTTTTGGACAGATCCAGGGCCGGCGACTTAAAACATGTGTTTTATTTTCACTTTTCTAGGGGTCCTTCCAATTGCGTTGTTGGCCCCCCCTCCCCACGTGTGTGAGGTTGAATTAACCTTTTCCTGCATACGTCCCCTTCTTTTCCATTATGAACCCAGTTCAAAGTCTTTTTTTGATCCAACCAGAGGGGCAGTCCTGTTTTTTGAGGTCTCTGAGGGTTATTCTACTTCCCGCTTTTTACTGGCGGGACGCGCTTCCTGGTACCGACCCGCGATTGGCAAAGTGGACCCTCGTGGAAATCAGCTTCTCCAATTTCCCTGTTTTTATTCGGAGGCGGTTAGAAGACCATTACGACCCCCCTTTTGCCGGTTCCTGTGTGGGCCTTTTTTTCCCACCCTCGACCTCCCAAACCTGTGAGACAGGGACCCCCTTACTATCAGAAGACGACCCCAGACTTTTTCGTTCCGTTTACTGCTGCGCCCCCCTCGACCGTAGTTCGGTTACGCTCTTCTTTTATCCAAACCAAATGATGCCCCTTTTCCCGAGGCGGGCACTCCCTTCTGGGTGACATCTTTCCCAGGGTCTCTTTTACCTCTTCTACATGCCAATTATTTTTACTTTCCTTTTCCCCCCCTGGGGGTGCCTTTGCATTTTTTTCCCCCGATTTCCGACGCCGTTTTCGGATTGTCCTTTTAGCAACCTATCGGTGATTCCTGTTTGTGACCGGGGCCCCCGTGGCCGCCTGCGATTTTTTCTGTGAGTTCACATGAGTAGACCGGGCCCTTTGGCTTGCTTCCCGGACTGCTTTTGGTCGAGTTTTCAACGGTCATTCCTTGTCAGTGCTTTTTCCTCCCTTTTTTTGGCAGATCTTCCCTCCCAACAACCTTTTGACCTCAACCTTCTGCCCCAACTTTTTTCGGAATGACGCTCTTTTCGCTCCCCCTTTTGCATCTCGTCGTTGGTGACAAGTTTATTATGTCCTTTCCGTTTCCAAGCGTGGAATTCTTGGTCATCTCCCACTCTTGAAAGAATAATGTGGGTACTTTTTTTTCCTAATTTCCGCCACTTTTTACTCCTCCACCCCCATCGGTCTCTCCATTTACCGTCGGTTCCTCCTTTTCCCTTTCCCCCCGGTCGTTTTTTATTAAATGCGTTATCCCCCCCCCTGGTGATGGCCCCCTCTCTCTTTCTATGTGGATTTCGGCGCCTTTCACTTGACGCCCGTGTTTCCCCCCCCTACGCGAGGCGATGGATTAATTTCCTTCTTCCCATTTACGCGTACAGGTGACTTTCTTACCCCCTTCCCCAAAGGGCCCCATTGGTTCGGCGAATTTGCCCCATTTTTTTCTCTCATGCTCCTTTGACAGGAGTTTTTTTGGTTGTTTTTTTGGCCGTTTTTTCCCTTTCTCTTCAGTATTCCCTCCCCTTGGGTTTTTTTGGATCGGGGCGCGTCTCCTCTGGAGGGAGGTGCTTCAAGGCTGCCTTGTCGATTGTGCCGTTTTCTCCCTTTTCCTTTTTTTTGCCCCAAAGAAGCTGTTTTTTCTCCCCCGAGATCAGACGAAGGTTCCCGGTTCCAATTCTGGGCCGGGACTGGCCCCCTCTTAGTTCCATCAAAGCGGCCCCCTGTTTCTTTTTCCTTTTTGTTGCCCTCCACCTGTCCCTCCGTCTTAGCGGGACCCTGCTTGGCCCTCCGCCTCTTTTTTTTTTCTTTTTTCCACGGAACGGTCAGGTTGTCTCAGTAATCCTTCGCCCTTTTCTTTTTCCCCTTGCAGTTCCGGAACCATGGGGTGTAGGTGCTCCATTCGAAACTTTCCGGGTGCGTGGCTGTTCCTTTTCCCCAACGGTTGCACATGTCCGCTGCGTTCCCAGTCAACCCCGCGCTCCGTCCCCATGAAAAATTGCTTCTCTCGTCGTCCCTTTTACTAGATTGGCTTTCCCCTGTTTCCTCCTAAGCGTAACTTCCCCAAAGATTGCATCGTATTTTTCATGTGATCTCTTCCCTTCCTCCTTTGTTTTTTCTCTCTATCAATTGATGATCGGGGACTTTTTTGCACTTTCTTTCGTAGGATTTAGTTTTTTTTTGGCCGTTTTTCCCCTTTCCCCCGACGAGGATCGCGAGTTGTCCTTTTTGAGGTAGCTTTCCGCCAGCGCGTTTTTCTTTTTCCCTGTTATTCTTGACGCCCCCATGCTCCGCTGTCCTAAGTCATTTGTAGGGGTATCATTTCCCGGCGCTTCTTCCTTTCCGGGCGATGTATTTCTGTTCCTTTGTTGGTCCGTCCCGTTTCCCTTGGGTTTCCATCGCTTCGTGGCGGCCGTCCCTCCCTTCTCGAACATTTTTTGTGCCCCCAAAAAATCGTCCCGCTTTGCGCGTTTTTTTTTTCGGTCTACCGTTGTCTTTCTGGTAAGTTCGCGATGGCGGTGTTTGTCTTTTCTTTCCTCCCACCAGATCTTGACTGCCCCTGCTCTCGACCCCCGTCCGCAGCCGTTTTCACTTTTTGTTACTCGCTCCGATCAGCTTTCTCTCCCTCTGAGGAGCACCTTCCGTGAGCATGATCCCCCCTTTTTTTCAGTCCCGGATTTCCAAAGTCATGGCTCCTTTTTTTAACTTAGTAATGTTTCGATCCTTTCACTTTTTCCCCCTGGATTCTTCCTACTCTTTTTTTGCCCAACGGTCCGCGGCTTTTGCTTGTTCCCGCATCCTCTTCCGTTTTTTTTTCCGCCTTGAAGATTCCTTCAGTGCCCTTTTTGTAAAGCCATGATGCCCGATTTTTTAATTCGTGAGCCCCCGCTTTTGGTCGGTCTGGAGGACCCCCCCCTGGCTGTTTCTTTGCTGTCGGTCTGGTCCATCTTGCGTGCACTTTTAATTATGTTTATTCCCATTCCGCGAATTGTTCTTCGGCCTCACCCGCCTCGTTCTCTGATTTTCTTCTTTTTTTCCCAGGCTGCGGGCGCGTGACTTCTGGGATCGACTCGACGTGGTTGCGAGAGCGTGCCCCCGATCTTCTTTTGAGAGCCTTTCCCCATTGTCCCTTCCCTTGCCGAATATCTTTTCTTTACTGCGCCCGGTTATCCGTTATCCGTCCCCCCTTTTCCGACAATCCGCTCCCCTGTCTCCTCCGTTCAACTGACTCAACTTTTCTTCTTTTTGAGCAAACCCCCGCTTCAATCAGTCCTGGTGGTGACTCTCCTTTTTTTTGCTCCCCTTTTTCCCGGCGTCGTTTTCGGAGAGGCCCGGCCTCTCTCCCTGTTTTTAAATTTTTTCCCGCAATTGCCTGACGTCGTTTTTGGCCTAGAAATTATTTGTGTTGTTTCCTTTCCATAACTGATGGTGTCGTTCCCCCCGACGGGACAGACGGGAAGTAATCTGGGCGGCTTTCTTACAGGGAGATCGGCATTGCCCGCAATGATGACTTCCGTCCGCATCTTATGTATGCGATTATACCCTCTACCTTCCTTTCCGGGATGCGGCAAGTGTAGGGGTGGCCTGTTTTTCCGTCCCCATTTCCCAATTTTTGGTTCGATTTAGTCGGGGTTGAGGGGCCTTGTTTTGGGCCCGCTTAGCCTTTTTTTTTCCTGACCCCACCTTCCCGTGTGCTTTTTTTACGCTTTCGCGCGGACCCTTTCTCCTTGTCGGAAAGTTCCGTTCAGACATATTGCCCTCGATGGTTCCTTTTTGACGTCCCTAGTGTTGTACAAATCCCCCTTGTGAGGCGCTGATGCTTTGATCTGGAGCACGATTTTTCCCAAGTTCTGGACGATTCGGTTCCGGTTTTGTTCTTTTTGTCCTTTTTTTTTTTCTAAAGTAAACCCCGCGGCTTTGGCGTGATGTGAACATCCTACCCCATTTTCCCTCGCTCTTAGAGTTGGGCCTTTCTTCCCGTCCCAATGTGTGACCGCAAACACTTTCAGGCGCTCAAGCAACCACCGGTTCTAGAAGTTAGGTTGAGCACCGCCCCCCACGTGGTTTTTCCCAATTTAAATCCTTTTTTTTTTTTTTTCCCCGCCAGCCGAGATTGTTCCGTACTATAGGCCGGACCCTTTTTTCATTAAGTAAGAACACCATTCCTCGCGCCAATCCGGTCTTCCTAGATCGGCACGCTCTCTTCAGTAGGGCGATCCTTTCTCTCCTCCGTTGTTTGGTGTTTGTTTTCTTTTTTTTTTTTGCGATTCCGATGCATCAACCCCTTTTTCTGGTCGTGTCTTTTTTGGGTGATTCTTTCCCCGTGAAGGTGGTTTGAAACTTTTTTGGGGATAGTGATTGTTTCTGTTCTGTTCGAAGGGTGTGCCTTCTCATTGGCGGCCACACGCACGGCTTTGTTTGTGGCCTTCTTTGTCCCACCAACGTCATGCCGGTGGTCAATGATCGGGCTTGTTTGCGGATATGGCCTGTTTTGTTTTTTTTTGGGTGTGCGGTCTGCTGTTATAAGTTTTTTGAATACTTTATTTAACTTTTTCTTTTTACCTCTTCTGAGCCTACGGTGTTTTACACCATTTCCTTCCCAAAACGACCCTTCTTTTTTTTTTTTATCGGCCCCCCCCCTAGCACCTTCCCTTGCAACCAACTTAAACTACATAATATTCCAAATGGCCCCCCTTGGGCTAAGGTGATTATGTTTGGGCTCTTTTTTTCCCCGAGGATGTCCCCTAGTCTTTATCGTTGTCGATTGGTCCTGATTTTTTTTTTTTTTCCCGCCCGACGCGCGCTGTCCGCCGATGCTCACGCCCATCACCCCCCTTTTTTGAATCTTTCTTCATCCGGCGTTTGGGTCTTCCCAGGGCCCCCTTGATTTTTTTGCCCCGACCCTCTGAAAAACGTTAGTGCTTCCCCTCGGAACGTAATTTTCCCGCCAAAGTGGCTCCTTCCGTTGATTTCCGTTCTGCTTGTAGACGTCACCCCTTTGGTCACCACGTCCCAGGCCTTGTCAGGCACCGGTCGGTTCCCCACCAATTATGTTCTTTTTCCCACATTGATGTCGACCCAGGCCCCTTTCCACGCCCCTCGTGGTTCCAAATGGGCTTTTCCACATTTTAAGGACTGTCCTTTAGAGTCTTTTTTTTCGACCCCATCCCACCTTTTCTTTCTGGCGCTTGGAGGCTTCCTTCGAGGAGTGATCTCGTCGCCTTTTTTTTTTTTTTCTCTGGTGATTCTGGCTTCTTGAATTCTTTTACGTTTTTGGGGAGCGTCTCTTTTTTTCTGTTTTTTGTCGAACCACTTCTGGATCAAGGGCCGACTTTATCCTACAGGGGAAACTTAAGGGTAGAGGCTTTGCCCCCCCCTGTTTATTCCGCTGGAAGGCATTTTTCGGACCCATTGTTGTTTTAGTCCTAATTTTTCCCACGTCTTCGTCTACTCCACTGCCTCCCCTGTCGCGCGCGTTTCGGCGACTCTCTTTTTTTTTCGGTGACCTGCCAGTGCTCGCCAATTTAATTGCGGGAACCCATTTTTTTGGGAGATCCAAAATGTTGCGCTCATTTCATGGACAACATATTTCCCAGCATTCCGCATTTTCGGCGACGCAATCGGTTTTCCCCCCCCTTGCCTCACCACATGTTTCGAATGTTCCAGGTTCAACGATCCTTTTCGGGATTACCTTCATTTTTTTGAACCTTTGGTAGATGTCGACTTCCTCGATTTTGGGCGGGAAATTTCCCTCGGTTTACATCGCCGTCCCCGTATGTTTGTGCTCCAAGAGAGAGGGCTTCGTCGTATGATCTGTCTCATCGTTATGTACCCCCCCCCCCTTTAAGCGCCGGTATTACCGCGCCCTGGTTAGGCGACCCTTGGAATCATGCTCCTTTTCCCTTCAGGGGGTTATTGTCGTTGTTCTGTTAGGTGACTATGTTTTTTTTTTTCGTTTTTGTGTTTGTGTTTCTGTTCCTCGTGAGACGAATTCCATTTCCCGTTTTTTGTTGTGATTTCAAAAAGGTCGTTGCGGGGTTCGTTCTTTTTTTTTCGTATTGGCGGCAAGGCGGTGGTTTTTCGGACGAGCTTTTCAGCTTTCATCTGCATTTAATTTCCTGGTTCCCGCTCTGGCCGTCTCGCCCCCCCCCTCCTTGGACTTCGTTTTGGGCGCACTTTTGAGAATGCCTTTGTTTTTTAGAGCTCCTTTTCCGAAAGCTTGTTTTGACTTTTTTTTTCGTGTCACGGAACCGTCCCTGTGAGGGGAATACCTTCGCCTGGATGCAGTTCTTTTCTACTTTCAAAAATGGGGTTTTTTTCCTATCCACCTTTTTCCCCCAAAGCTTAGACGCGGGGAGTGGCAGGTAGTGCTGCTCCGTCCCCCCTCTGCACCTTGGTGCGCGGCTCGAAAGCGCCTTTTTTAAACCACTCCGCTGGTTCGGCCGCACCTTTTCTCGGGTCCGAAACGGTCACGCCGCATCCAGCTCCCGAAAAGGGATTTTCCCCACTTTTCCATATCCA
>Ga0179593_1517452_pt1 | contig 17831 bp, 25 predicted proteins | sample CZODoug2_1_08_16_FD_185931 | JGI IMG/M metagenome (GOLD analysis project Ga0179593, IMG submission 185931) | Vadose zone soil fungal communities from Angelo Coast Range Reserve, California, USA - CZODoug2_1_08_16fungal (PacBio error correction) | ecosystem: Environmental > Terrestrial > Soil >... | reverse complement strand
CTCTCTTTCTTTCTTCCAGTCGACTGCGTTCCCTTCCCCCCTGGTGGGTAGCGGCTGCAGGCCCGCAGGGTGAATCCGCCTTTTTTTTTTTTTTTCCTTTTTTTTCTCCCCAGGCCGGGTGCTGCGAGAGATGCGCCGAGATCTTCCCTCTGTTCGCCTTTTTTTTTTTTCCCCCCGTGTTGTTGTCCTTCGCCCGCGCTCGGCCCCTTTTTTCTCTTTTTTTTCTTCTCGGTCTCGTAAAGATTGACCGCCGTGCGCTTTCGTGCTTGGCTTTTTTTTTTTAGAAGCTCTCTTCTTCCTCTCGAGGATGAGGTTCGAAATGTTTTTTTTTTCCCTTTCTTTCGCGTCGCGGAAACAGGTTGTAGCCTCATCCTTTTCTTTTTTTTGTTGACGCTGTTTCGCCGTTTTTTTTTTCTTTTTTCTTTGCCCGACCCGTTGTGCAGCCTTCTTTTTGGTGAGCGGAATCGCGAACCAGTCTTCTTTTCTTTCCCCCCCCATCCCCTTCTTTTTGGGCAGTTCTCGACGCTGGTGGGCTGCCGGTGCCTTCTTTTTTTTTTTTCTCTTTCCTTGGCGGGGCGGGTGATCGGACTGGGAACGGTGCTGATTCTCTTTTCCTTTCAATACTTTCCCCCGACTCCGGGCGCGATGGATGTCGTAGAAGGCGTTTCCTCCTTTTTCTTCTTTTACCGGGCAACCTTGGAGAGGTTGCTTCGCCTCGTTTCTCACGAGTCTCGAGATTGAGATAGTAATTCTCCCCCCCCCTTTTTTCCTTTTCCTCCCGTCCCATGGAAATTGCCGCATGCGTTCTTTTTATCCGCCCCTGTCCCTCCCTTTTGTGCCTTCGGTCCGGCTCTTAGCATCCCGGCCGTTTTTTTTTCCCCCCCCTGCTTGACTGACGGGCGGCTTTCCGTCTCCTTTTTTCCGTCCTCCCTTTCAAGCGAGGGCATTGGAAGGCGGATGTTCGTCATGGAGCGAGGGTCCTTTTTTTTTTTTTTCTGCCTCAAACCGGAACGAGGCCCAGAACCCCTCCCTGGAACTGACTTCCTCCGAGGCGCTAACCGCGATGCATCCTCCCTTTCTCCTTTTTTGAACCGCAACAGCGAAGGCGTTCGCCCGTCCTTCCTCCGACCTCGCCCGCCAGTGCAGAACGGAATCTCCCCTTTTTTCCCCTTCCCGAAAGAGCATCCAATTTTCCCCCGGGGTCAATTTTCACCCCTCCCCCTCTCATCGCCAGGATTCTCCCCTTTTTTTTCTGCAGCTAGCCATGAAGTGCGACATCTCTTCCTCCCCCTTCTTCGGTTGCTCCCTCCCGGGTCAAGATCGGAAATTTAATTCCCTTTTCCTTTTTTCCCCCCCCCCTTGCCTGACCCGCGCCGTAGGCAAGTACAAATCCCCTCTGTAATTTTCTCCGGGCGTGACCGGTGGGCCGGCGGGCGTCCCCTCCGGGGCCGAGGCAATGGGGGCTGTTTTTCGCCGATTTTCGAGGTGCTCGACCGCGCCATTGCTTTTTCTCCCTTTCAACCTGAAGCAGCTGGGCCCTTTCCCCTCCCCCCCCCCCTCAATTTTTCGGTTTTTTCCCATGATGCCTCGATGGAGACCCCCTCCTTTTCTTTTTCTTTCCTCCTTCCCGTGCTCTATGCAAGCGAGGACAAAACCTGCCCCTCGTGCCTTTTCCTCTCCCTTCCGGTCTTCAAGGGGCAAGTGAGGCCCCTTCTTTTTTCTTCACGCGGAAGCTCGGGCGTCTCTTCTTTCTTTCGACGCGTTCGTTCTCCCTCCGGTCCCGGCGCAAGGTGCTTTTTTTTTTTTTTTTTTCCCCCATGTCTGATCATCTATCTCTGACAACGGCGGCTTCTTTTTCATAAACTTTTCGGCAAGAAAATTGGGAGTAGAAGGCGCCTTTTTTCCTTCTCTCTCCAACGGCGAGAAAGGCTTCCTCCCTTTTTCCTTGCGAAAAGTTGGTTTTTTTTCCCTCTATTGGCTGGGGTGTCTTTTCTTTTCTTCTTTCCTTGATCACGTTAATGTGCACCTCCGTTGCAGTTCTCCCCGGCGCCCAACGACGGCGCTTGGGTTTTTCCCCTTTTTCCTTCCCTCCAACGTCATAGCCCTGCCCCGACCTTTTTTCCCCCCTAGGACTCATCCCGCCTGCCGGACCGCCTATATCAACCCTTTTCTTTTTCTTTGGGACGAGGGTTGGCTTTTTTCTCCTCTTCCTGCTTTGATTCAAGGGCATCCTCTTTTTTCGGTGTCTCTCTTTTTTTTTCTCCGCCCCCGGCAGTCTCGCAAAGCCTTCCCCCCCCTCGGATCTTTCCCCCCCCCTTCGAGCATCTTCCCCCAAGCTGGGAAAAAGAAAAAGTCTTTTTCTTTTCTTTTCCTTCTTTTTATTTTCAACCATGAGAAAGAGGGAAGTCTCTCTTTTTCATGCTGATCCCCCCACCATTTTCCTCCTCATAGGTGTTTGTTCTTTTTCCTCCTCTTTTTTCTCTCCTGTAGGTTCTTCTCCATGACGAGGAGAACGTTGTGAGAATGGTTTCTCCCTTCTCTGTTCCCCCCCCAGGACTTGGATGTTGGAAAGATTTTTTTCTTTCTTTTCTTTTTTCGTCACGATCGCCTTTTTTTTTCCCTCGTGGAGCTTGGGCTTCCTCTTTCTTTTTCTCTGGAGCGGATTTCACACCGCCGGATTTTTCAATCATGCCCAATTCTGGCGGCCCAGGGAGGACAAACCTCTTCTTTCCCCACAATTGAGAAAGCGTGATTGGAGGAGATTAGGCTTTTTTTTTTTTTTTTTTCTTTTCGGAATAGTAGAGGTTTCCAGCCGTCGGGAATTCTTTTCGCTGATTGGACGTTGGTATCCGTTTCACCCCATAGAGTATCCTCCCCTTTCCCAGTCGCGCTTCTCCCTCCGGATGTCTGTTTCTTTTTTTTTTTCCCCTGGACGGGGATCGCCGCGTCTTTTCCCCCGACCTCCCCTCGCAGGCGCACGAAATAGAAAAATCCTCCTTCTTTTTTTTCCCCCCCTTTTGTTCGGCAAGGACCTTGAGAAGCGTCTCCCTTTTTCTGAACTCTTTTCGGGCGATCTAGCCTTTTTCCTTTTTTTTCCTCCCCCCCAAAGGTATGAGGCAGGGACTTTTTTTTTCTTATTCTCTTTCCCAGAGATAGGAAAGTTTTTTCCCCCCTTTCCTGCGCCGGAAGCATCATCCCTCGCCGGTTTTTTTTCTTTTTTTTTCCTGCGTGTCGCCAGCTTCTTCGTTCCCCCCCCCCCCATTCCCCCAGATTGCCCGCCTTTCCCTTTTTTCCCCTCTTTCAATCGCGCGAAATTGCCCTTGAACTCCCTTTTCTTTCTTCCTTGCAGGGCATGCCTGCCTTGGGTCTTTTTTCCTTTTATGCCTTGCGCTCTCAGCCTTTTGCTGGTTTTGGGCCCCTTTTTCCTCCGGCCGGCGGAGGCAGCACCTCCCTTTCTTTTTTTTTTTTTTTTTTTCCTTTCGGAGATATCTGGCAACTCCCAATGGGAGATTTTCTCCTTTCTTCCCCCTCGAGTGAGGGCAACAACCCTTCCTCTCAACCCACTCCCTTCGGAACCTCCCCCCCTCCGAAAAGGGCCTTTTTTTTTTTCTTTAGATTTATATAAAGCCACCCCCTTCCCTTTCCGGGGAGGGAGGGGTTTCCCCTTCTGATGAGTTCCTTTCCGGAGCCGGGAAAATGAATGACTCCCCTCCTGGGGATGCCAGGAAGGCTGGCTGCCCCCCTTTTTTTTCCCTGTGCAGACTGATTGTTGTTGGTCTCCCTTTCCTGTTCCTGACCTTCCGAGGGAGTAGGCAGTTTTCTTTTTTTTCTATCGGAGTGGGGAAGGGGAGTGCCCTCTGTCCTATGCTCGGGTCGGAGAGGGTCATCACCCCGGCTAGGACGACCTCCGCGGATTGTAGGGAGAAGTTTTCTTCGGTTTGAGGTAAGAAAGATTTTTCTTGATCCCTTTGATCGCTTGCCAACAAAGCTTTTTTCCCCTCTTTCTTTTTTCGAGGAAAGGCTCTGTTTTTCTTGCGGGACCATCCCCCGCCTTACTTTTTTTTTCCCTTTGATGGGCGCAACAGCCACAACCGCCGTTTCCCTTTTTGTTTTCGCTCAGGACGAACCAGTGCCGTTCATGCTCTTTTTTTTTCCTTTTTTCGGGAAAGGAACTAGCCGGACGGGCCGCCCTTTTTCAAGGTGTCTTTGGCCCGGGGATGCTCAAAGAACGGCCTTTTTTTTTTTTTTTTTCTTTTTTTCTCCCCACAAACAGTTGGGCGATCACAAAGCCGGCCCCATTTAGCCACTTTCCTTGGGCGTTTACGCAATACGAAGCGCTTTCCCTTTTTCCCTCCCACCAAGCTCGATATCGTGCGTGGCTACTCTTCTCGTTCTCCCCCAAGGTTGGCCTTCTTTTTTTTTTTTTTTTTTTTTTCCCCCGAGCGGAGGCCCCTTCTCCCTTCTCCTTTCTAGCCCTCTTTTCCGTCGTTGGCGGCAATGTTATGTAGCGATTTTTTTTTTTTTTCTCTTACCGCGCCCGCCCCCAGCTGTGAGACGATGGTGCTCTCTTTTCATTCTCTGCTTCTCCCCCAGCGTCGAGACTACATAAGGGGGCCCCCCTTTCCTTTTTTTCCCGCCACGCCCCGCTCCCTTCCTTTTTTTATTTTCCGCTCAAAACCATCCCTACCGGTTTTTTTCCTTTTTTTCCCTCGCCGGGGGAGAGCTTTTTTTTCACCCCTTTCTTCGTCTACAACTGTCGCGACAGCGGAAAATTTCCTTCTGCATCATTTTAGACCGCATCCTCTCCTCCCCCTTTTTCTTTTCCCCGAGAACCGTTTACTTTTTCCCTTTCTTCCTCCGCCAAGCACAGAGCGTTTTTTTTTCCCTCTCCCCTTCCTTCGTCCCCGACGGTTGGTTGGAGGTTTTCCTTCTTCCATCTTGCCCCCGTTTTTTTTTCTCAGGCAACAAACAAACCGGCCTATTTCGTTTTTTTCCCTTCTCCTCTCAGCGAGACAAACGTGCTTCCACCTCCCTCCCCCCCCTCCAACGTTCACTTTTTTCTTCACCCTGCGGGCGCCGACAGCGGACTTCCCCCTTTTGAGAGAAACGGCAAGGAAGGTGCGCTTGCTTTCCTCTCCCCTCTTCCTTCTCTACTTTTCTCTTTTTTGAAGAGAGATCGGCCAGTCGAAAGCGCAACCTCCTTTTTTTTTTTTTTTTTCCCTTTTTCCTCCCCTTCCGGTGAGACGAAGGACGACTGGGCCGTGGTCTTGCTTTTTTTTCCTCCTTCCCCCTCTGGGTGTGCCTTTTTCGCCGAGATGACGCTGTTCGAACACCCCCCCCCCCCTTCCCCTTTTTTCCTCTCCCTGTGCAAAGGCTGCTGCGCTGCACCGCAACACTTCTTTTCCTCTTTTTTTCCCCCCTCTTTGACTGCTTTTTTGCTTGGGCGTCGGCTGGTAGAGATCCATGTCGCCGGGATCGTCCTTCCTCCTTTTTTTCCCCCCTGCTTTCTCGGCGGCCGGAAAAACGGAATTTCTCTTTCGCTTCCCCCCCCCCCCTTTTCTCCCTATCAGGTATTTCCCCCCTCCTTACCGAAGGGCGGCGCGGCTCGGTGACCGGACCCCTTTTTTCTTTTTTTTCTTGCGGAATTCGCGCACCTCCTTTTTTTGCCCCCCCTCCCGGTGCGCTTGGGGTCTCGACGCTGTTTTTTTTTTGATGGACATAGAATACACCTCGTCGCACCTCTTTTTTTTCTTTTCGCGGTGTTTTTTTTCCTTATCGATCTCGCAGACATACATGCCGGCAAACGACCCCCCCTCCTGTCGTAGGAAAGGCGGCGAGCTTCCCCCTCGCTCGTGTCATCCCCTTGTGAGAGGTGCCTAGCCGAGTCTTTTTTTTTTTTCGATCTCTTTTCCTCTTTTTTTTTATAGTTGTCCTCTCGCCTTCTTGGCGGTAGGCAAGTCCCATGGTCTTCCCTTTTTTTCTCCCTAAAAGCCTGTTGGAATTTAGGAAGTTCTAGCCTCCCTTCCCTTCCCCCCCCCTTAAGGCCCTGATTTTTCTTTTTCTCTCCTTGCTAAGTTCGCCCGGCCATGACGAGGAAAGCGAGCATTTTTTTCTTTCTACCCGGGGCCCCAGGGGCGTGGTGTTTCTTTTTTTCCCCCCCCGGAAAGTCTCAGGATCTCCCGCTGAACCGGAGGTAAGAGAAACGATTAGCGGTCTTTTTTCCCCCCCCTTCCGGATGGGAAGAGAATTTCCCCGAAGGTTCTCTCTCTCTGATTGTCCCCCCCTTTGAGGCCTGTTCAGCGAAGGAGACAGACCCCCCCTTCTTTTTTTTCCCTTCAGGCCGAGGAAGACTCCTTTTTTTCTCCCTCTAAATCCTAGGCATCAATGGGAGGCGGCCATCTCCTTTTTTCCCCCCCCCTCCCCTCCGCGGTTCCCCTTTTTTCCCTCCCCTCAGGTGCTGAGCTCGGCCATGAATTGAGGGGAAATCATCCGTTCTCTTTTCCCTAGGTAAAGATCGGCATTCTTTTCCCTTCCTCCCGGCTTCCTTTCCCCCCGCGCCGTCAGGCAAGTACAAGGCGATGTCCCTCCTCCCCCTTCCTTTCCCCCGGGTGAGGCCTCTCCCCTTTTCCCTAGGTTTTTTTTATCGAGGTGGTGCCCTCCTCCTCCTTTGATGATCCTTCGTTGGCCAAGAAATCTCCTACCCCTTCTTTTTTTTTTTTCCTTGCGCCAGATCAAGGAGGGTGTTCTGGCTCTCCTTTCCCTGATTGCCTGCTGCCCCTTTTCCTGCTGGAGCGCAAGGCATTCCAGCTGCTCTATGCGTTTTTTTCCCCCTTTTTCCCTTTCTTGTGTGTCTTCCATCGAGAAGCGGGCCGGCCGGTCTTCCTTTTCCTGAGGCTTGTCCCCCCCTTTCCCTTTTCTGGTGCTGGCACGGCGGGCATCTAGGGCGTCGAGATTTTTTTTTTCTCGCCGGGCCCCGGAGAATTTTTTTTTTCTTTTTCTTGCGCCGCAGCCTGCAATCAACAATGGTAGACCCTCTATTTTTTTTTTTTTTCTTTCACCCATAATGAAAGGCAGACCTTTGTCTTTCTCTTCTCCCGCGCCTGCTGCTCGACCCCGGGCGAGAAGCTGCCCCCCTTTTTTCCTCTTTCCCCCTGTGGTGCTTAAAACCGGTCTCTCTCTTTTCCTGGAGCTTGCTTTTTTTCCGCGCGGCGATTTCCCGTTTTTTCTTCCCCCTTCCTCGCAGCGCGAAAACGGCGCTTTGTCCCTCAAATCCTCTTCCGGCAAGCAAAAAAAGTCATCGCCCTTTTTTTTCCCCCCTTCCGACGAGGGCCGCAGGCCTGCGTCCCCTTTTTCTTTCCTCAAAGCCTTTTCCGGTGGTGAGGCGGGGTGCGGGTGTTCTTTTTTTTCTTTTGTCTTGATTCACCGGTTCTCCCTGGTGTGTATCGCTCGCTTTCTTTCCTTCCTCAAAAGAGATTCGTGAATCTCTCAGCTCCTCCCCCATTTTCCAAAAAGTTCCTTTTTTTTCTCCGGATCATGGAGGCAAACCATGCGCACTGTTTCTTTTTTTTTTGGTCGATCACCGAAAAGATATTCTTTTCTCCTCCCTCCCCTTTTTTTTTTTCTTTTTCGAGAGATGTAGGTTATCCCCCCCCTCGCTATAGACCCTCCGTGGCGAATGTTTTTCCCCCCCTTCTTCCTGACGCCCCTCATGTGGCTTTTGGGCCAGCTTTTTCTCTTTTTCGGTCAAGATTCGCGGTTGCGCCCTTTTCCTTTGTGCAGGCGAGGGGTCCCAGAAGCGAGACCCCCTTCCAGGCTTTTTTTCATCAGGGAACAGAGATGGAAGGCGGCCACCGTTCCCCCTTCACACAAACATGAGAAAGGCGGTGAGACTTTTTCTCCTTTAGGGGGGTTTTTCGGCCTTTCTTGGAATAGGAGATGTTCCCCCTCTTTTTCCCCTTTGTGCGGGTATGGAATTTGCCGGAATAATCATACCCTCTTTTCCCCCCCCTGCCGACGTAGCGCGATATGACGAGGATGCTCCCCTCTTCCCCCCCTTGACCTTTCTGAATTCGCAAGGCGGCGTGCCTTTTTCCTCTCAGCGCCCGAAATTACTCTTTCGGGGTTTTTTTCCTTCGCTTCAAACACCTGTCCGGCCTTTTCCTCCTCCTCTCGCCGGGGTCGGGGATTTTTCCTTTTCCCTTTTTATCCTCGACGGCCGGGGCTTTTCCCCCCTTTTCTTCGGCCCAGGGCATTTTTTTTTTTTTCCTCCTTTTTGGGAGCCGCAGTTGCAGAGCCCTTCTCAGGAGCTAGGATGTCTCCTTTTTTTTTTTTCGGGTCTGCGCCCGCATTACCGCCTCTTTCCCCCCCCCCCTAGAGGGACGGCTCCCTTGGTATCGGAGGGTTTTCCTCCTCGTGAAACACCTGCCCTCCTCTTTTGTGATTTTTCTTTCACGTTTTTTTTTTTTTCTTTTCCCCTCCCTTTCCCGCTTTCATCGCGCTAAAATTTGCCTTGACGCCCGTTTTTTCTTCTCGAGGGTTAAACCTTTCCCCCTTCATGGCCTTACTTATGGCAGTCCTAGATGGCATAGTCTTTTCCATGCCTTGGGATCCAGCATTTATGTTTCTCCCTTCTGGGAATTTCAATTTTCTGCTGCAGCACCTCATGATTAGGGCGAAAGGCCTTCTTTTCCTCCGGGTATGAGGCTCTTCTTTTCCTCCAAACCAAATCCCTAACCTTTTTTTTTTTGCAAATAGGAGTCGGGTCACACCTCTTTTTTCTTCCCCAGACCCCCAAATCTTCCAATAGAGAGCCGGGCCGGCAAGTTTTTTCTCTTCAGTTATTTCTTGGCCGACGGAGAGGGGTCAGGCGCTGTTTTTTTTCCTCCCCTGTGAACCCCTCTCCGATTTTTTCTTTTTCCCTTTTTTTTTCCTGGCAGAAGCTTGGCGACCTTCTCTTTCCCTGAAATTTTGGAGATTCTCCCCTCCCTCCGGAAAGGGTCTTATCCTTTTTTTCCCTCTGGAGCTTTTATTCTTTTCTTCTTTTTTTTTTTTTTTCTCTTTGGAGGCGACATTGCATGGCTCGTTTCTTTGGTTTTTTTAATGTCTTCCTGGCGTCGGGCATAGGGGCCTCGTAGCGGGATTTTTTGCAGGGAGTGAGGGAAAGCCTCTTTTCCCCTCCCACGATGGAGAGCAGCCCGTTTCCTTCTTTCACATTTGACTTTTTTCAGCGCAAAAGGGGAGAGCGGTTTTTTTTTTTTTTCCCCCAGGCTCTTTTTCCTGGTTGATGCGAAAAAACAGCACCAACTTTTTCTTCTCTCAGGAAGAAATAAGATTCAATGCTTCCTCCTCCCCCCCTTTTTCCCTGCCGGTTTTTTTTCCCCCTCCTCGGAAAGCCGGCCCTCAGTTCAAGCATGGCTTTTTTTTTTCTTTTTTCTTTTTTTCTCGAACGGCCGGAAGGCACCAAAGGGCGGGGAGGGATCACCCCTTTTTCCTATCACCCCCAGGCCTTTCTTTTTCATCCATGGGACGGGAGCGTACGCCTACGATCCCCCTCTTCCTTCTCTCAAAAGATACGATATTAGTTGGAGTTTTACTCCGTTCTTTTCCCCCCCCTCTCCCATTGTGTGATTTTTCCCTCCCTTGGCAGTCTCTTTTCCTTCCGAAGTTTACCCTCCCTTGCAGACTTTTTTTCCTTGCCGGTATGTAGGGGAGATTCCCTTTTGCCAGTCGAAGCAAACGCGAAAAGCCAGCTGTGCTCCCTTTGGTGATCTATTCTTTCTTCCCTTTCCCCCCCCCCGGACCCTCCTGTTAGAGACTCCCTCTTTTGGAAACGCGCCCAGCCTTTTCCTCCCCCCCTATTTTTTTCCCCCATCCCTACAGGCTTGCACCAACGGGTCGGGCCCCCTTTTTTTTTCCTGTTCGCAGCGTCAAACACCATAACTCTCTGTCTCCAACCCCCCCCTCTCCTGCCGCGAACTCGTTCTTTGCGCCGAGCAGCATTTCGGACCGCTCGATTCTCCTTTTCTTCCCCCCTCCCCGCAGCCAAGCACGATGCCCCCTCTTTTGGTCACTCTTCTTCCTTTTTCCCCGGAACGTGTTTGCGAGGGCGGTGGCATTTTTTTTTTTCCTGGGCAACAACACACGGCCCCCCCTTTCAGATTGTCCTTTCCCCCTCTCGGCGAAATTATAGCGCAGCACCGGGGCCTTTTTTCCCCCCCCTTTTGCCCGTAGGCCTTACGTCTTCACCATGAAGGGCGCCCCTCGTTCCCCCCCCCCCCTGTTTTTTTTTTTTGCAGGAGAAAGGACAAGGGAGGTGCGCTTCGGACGTTTTTTGTTTCTCCTTTCTGTTTGGTTGTAGATAGTTCTTTCCCCCTTTTTTTTCCCTCCTTGCTCTTTTTTTTTTTTTTTTCCTCCGATGGCGACCGGAAGGGGGTGAAGGGACGAAGGCCGAAGGGCCGTTGGCGTGCTTTCTTTTTTTTTTTTGCTGAGATGCGCCGATCTTTTCTCCTTCCCTTTTTCGAAAATCAGTTTTTTCTCGCGCTAGGCAAAGCTGCTGGAGCTGCACCTCCCCCCCTCTTTTTTCTGCCGTGAGCTCGGATGGGGAGGGGGGGCTTTTTCCCCCTTTTTTTTTCATGTCGCCTTCTTTTTTTTTCCACTCGATCGATGAGGTCGAAAATGATGATCGGCGCGACCCCTCCCCCCTTTCCCTTCCCTTTATGGTGTTGAAGGCTGAAAGAAGTCTCCGGTTCTTTTCCCCTTTTTTGTGCCTTTTTTTTTTTTCTCGGATGGTTGAGCGGAATCGGAAACCCCCCTTTTTTTTTTTTCCCCCCCTTTTTCTTACAAGGGTGGCGTTTGGGATTCTTCTCACTCTTTTTGATTTGTGTTTTCAGATGAAATAGATCAAAATAGTCGCAAGTTTTTTTTCTTTCTTCGTACTGCCCGGTGGAGAGTAAGCCTCCCAACCATTTCCCCCCTTCCCTCCTCGGCGCCATTTTTTTCCGGCCGAGATTGAGAGAAGTGGCCATTCTTGACCGGCCCCCCCTTCTCTTTCCCCCCGCACGAGAATTCGAGTTGGATCTCGCCCTCCGCCCCCCCCCCTTTCCTTTTTTTTAGTTCTTTTCTTAATGCCGGAGCGGGTCTTCCCTTTGGCTCCTCAACGCCTTGGTGGCCTTCGTCCGTTCTTTCTCTTTTCAAATTTCCCGCTTTTTTTTTTTTCTTCCGGCTACGTTACGAACCGGCATGACGAGGAGCGGACGCCTTTTTCCTTTTTCTCTCTTCCCCCCGGCCCCGGGCGTGGTGCTGTTGAGGCATCCCCCCCCTGTTCCCCCCTTTTTCCCCCCTCCCGCTGCTTTTTTCTTTCTCCCTGCGACACCGCTTAGCCGGAGCGCTCACCCCCTTTTCCTTCTTTGCGCTGCCATTCGTGGCTTGACCGGCCCCCCCCTCCCCTTTTCGCCCCCTTTCCTCCCTTCCATAAGAGACCGTCGCCTTCTTTTTTTTTTTTTCCCTCCCCTTTTTTTCTGACCCGCACGAAAGAGCCTCCATTTCTTTTCCCCGCATTCCTCCCCTCTTTTCCCCCTCGCCGCGGTAAAAGGCTACGCCTCGGCTTCTTCCCTGGCTCGCCAGGGAAGGGGAGACATCCCCCCCTTTTTTTCTCCCCTTTTTTTTTCTTCCTTCCCTCCTTTCGGCCAGCCCGAGGTCAATCTTTTCTCTCTTACGCAAGCGACCTGGCCCCCTCCCTTCCCCTCCCCCTTCCCAGTACCCTTCCTTTCTTCTTTGATCCGGGCGGACAAGGTGGGCCGGCGGTTCCTTTCTCTGGTGAGAGATTTTTTTTTTCCCCCGCTTCTTTTGTGCTCGAACAGCGCCATTGCCCCCTCCCCCCGAAGATTCCTAACCTGCCGGCCGCTTTCCTTCCTCTCCCCGGGTTGCTTTCTCGCCGACAGGATGCCTTCGCTTTTTTTTTCTTTCTCTGATTCCAGGCTGCATCTAGCCAGCGAGGACCAGGTCCTTTTTCAGGCATGGTTTCTCCTTCCTCGAAGGGCACGGTATTAAAAGGGCACTCTCCTTTTTTCAAGCGGAAGAGGGATGGTGGGCGGCCCTTCTTTTTCTTTTCGGGTTCTTCCCCCTTTTCTTTTTCCTCGACGAGAAAGAGGACCCCCGAGCCTTTTTTCGGTTCTTTTGCTCTTTTACCTCTTTTTTTCCCCCCCCCCCCATGTAGACCTCTAATATGAAAAACGGCGGGCCTCCTTCCCCCCCTTCCCCCCCGCCCGCAGAAATTGGCGTAGGAAGGAGCCGGTGCTTGATGTTTTTCCCCCTTTTCCCCCCCCCGGGCGAGAAGCTGATAAAGGTCGGCGGACACCCCTTCCTCTCTATTTCTTTTTTTGATTTCTTCTTTTCCCTGCGGGCGATAAAGATGAATGTGCACATCGTTTTTTTCTCTTCCTAAGGCGATTTTTTCCTCCCCTCTATCTTTTTTTTTGTTTTTTGATTTGCGGGCAGCCAAACGTTTTTTTTCCTCCTTGCTTGGAAAAAACCTAGACGAGGCCGCCGTCCCTTTCTTTCCCTGGCCCCTCTCCTCCCCCTTTTTGCGAATGGTGGGACGCGGTTTTTCTTTTTTTTCCCCCTTCCCTTTTTCCCGTTTGCTGATTCACGTTCCTTTCCTTCCCTTTTTTTTCTGCTCGCTTTCTTCTTCTCCTCCAAAAGCGCACGGGGCCCCTCTCAGCGAAGAAAAGCTTTGCCCCCCTCCCTTTTTATCTTCCGATCATGGATCAAACCATGTCTTTTTCTTCTTTTTTTTTTTTCATGGAGATACACCTCCTCTCTCCCCCTACTTTTCCTTTTTTTTTTGAGGAGAGGACTGATGGTAGTTTCCCCTTTACATTTCCCCTTGAGCAACTCTCTCCCCCATGGGGTTGATTAAAAATTACTTCCCCTTTTCCCCTACCCCCCTTCTTTTCCATTTGGGAAAGATTTTAGTATCTTTTTTCCCTCGTTCTCCCGATAGAGGTGTCCTTCTTCTGAGGAAGTTGGAAGATTTGTGCCTATTCCCCCCCCCTCCTGCCCCCCTTTCTCCCCTCGACACCGCCGCCGCTCTTCCCTCCAGCCCCCATCTTTTTTCCAGGCCGGGCCAACACTCCCGCGTCACACCATTGCGCCAGGGCTTTTTTCTTTTTCCATTCCTCCTTCCGGTAGGAAGGACAGGGCTTCCCCCCTCGTCAGGAATTTTTCCGTCTTTGTCATTTTTTTTTTTTTCTTCCGTAAGTTGGCTGGCCTCCTTCCCCCCCCCCCCCACAAAAGAGCTTTTTCCCGCTGCCCCCTCTTTTTGCGCAACGAGCCCCTTCCCTTGGTATTTCTCCCTCGGAGTCCCAGCTTCCAACCCCTTTCCCTAAGAAGAACTACCCCCCTCAAGCCCTTCAGAAAGGAGACTTTTTTTTTTCGGCAGAAGCCCTCCCACCTCTCTTCCCTGGTTTTTTTAGAGTTCCCCCCACCCCCCTTCCCCCTTTGAGAAGATTATAAGGAAGGGTTTTCTTCTGCCCGGCGGCTTCCCTTCCCGCCCGTAGTCCGTCCCTTTTTCTTGGGAGGAAGGCATGGGTGTGCCTTTCCTTTCCTGATATAGAGGTCTTCCCCCCTGTTTTTTCCTTCTTTTTTTTTCCCGGCTTTTTCCTTCCCCCACAAAGCAAATAGCCGGGCCGGGCCGTTTCCGTCGAAGGATCTCGACGCCCCCTCTATGGCTTCCCTTCCCCCTGCAACCAGCAAGAGACGCTTTCATTTCGCTCTCCTCTCGTGAATTATAGAGGAAGGCCCCCCTTCTTTCCCCTTTCTGTCCTCTTTTGTGCATAGGCATTAGATGGCCATTCCCCTTCCTGAGGGCGGGTATACAGGAGAATTACTTTCCTTTTTTTGTTTTTTTCTCCCCCTCCCTTGATATGGAGGGAAAAAGGGCCAGTCTTTCTTCTTTCCTCTTGTGCAAACGCAATTGGCCCCTCTGTTTTGTGAGAAAACTCGGAGTAGGGAACAACCTCGCTTTTTTCCCCCCCCCCTCGAGGAGAAGTTTTAACCTTCTCCTTTTTTTTTCCCCGATCCTCTCTTCCCCCCCCCCCCCCCATCGACATTGTAATTGAACGACCTTTTTTTTTCCGGCGCTGGAGTGAAGGAAGGCTTCCCTTTCCCCCACCCCCCAAAAAGAATTCCCTTTACTTTAGGGATGGAAGTATCTCCCTCCGGCTCTCCCTCTTCGAAGAGGGACTTTCCCCCTTTGCCTCAAATGGCGAGCTCGGCAGCGGCCGCCTCTTTTTTTCTTTTAGAAGTTGTGAACCGCGGCTTTTTTCCCCGTAGGCGATTCTCTTCCTTGATTTTTCCTTCCTGGGCGGGTCAATTCATTTTCCTCCGGCGGACAGTTAGCGGATGTCTTTTCCCTTACCAGGGCGACCCCCCTTCGCTGTTGGAAGGTCATCTATGGAGGAGACCACTTCCTTTTTTCTCTCGATTTTTTTCTGCTTTTTCCTCGGTTTTGATGTTCTGACTTTTTTTTTTTTTTTAGAGATAGAGTGAGGGAGCGGACACTAGCTTGTTTTTGAGTTCTTGGCCTCTTTTCTTTGTTCTTTTTCTCCTCCCCCTCCCCACGACCGGTTCCTTTTTTTTCTAGATAAGGACGACATCCTCCTTCTTCTCCCCTCGTCAGGGGCCGGGGCGGAACTTTCTCCCCCCCTTTTCTTCGTTTTCACCCCTTCCTTTTCTGATTTGCCGGGGCAGGGACCCTCCCCCTTCCGAAAGGCAACAAAGGCGTTTGCTTTCTTTTTTTTTTTTCCCCCCAACCTTTTTTTTTTCTTTCCCCCCCCTGGGACCGAATGCAGGGGCATTCTTCCTGGGGGTAAGAATACTCTTCTTTTCGAGGTTTTCCTTTTCCTCTTCCCAGATAGATTTATAGTTGCGTGGCTACCTCGGCCCTTCCCAAGGTTTTTCCCCCTTTCAAACCCCAATGGAACGTCCTCTTTTTCCTCTTCTCTTACATTCATCGGACGCAAATTCTCTTTGGCCGGCATGTATGTAGGAGAGATCGCACCTGTTCCCCCCCGAGGGAAAGCCTCTTTTCCTCCCTTTCCCATATCCGGCCCCCCTTAAAGGCAAAAGAGTCTGAAGCCTTTTCCTTTTCTAAATGGGGCCGCTCCCTCCCTTTCCGCTTTTCCTCTCAACCATCAATAACGGATGAAAAAACGGGGTTCGTTCCTTGGCGCGGCTTCGTCAGCGTCCCAACCCCCCCCTTCTTCGTCCACCCTTTTTCCCCCCCTCTACGAGAAATTTTAGTTTTTTCTTTCTCTCTCCCCCCCTCCATTCGATTCTCGATTTGCGATTCCCGGCTCCTTCTCCTTTTCCCCTTCCCAAGCCCCGAGGGGGCGCAAAGGCGGTCATGTTTCAATCTTACCGAAGAAGAAGCTTCTCCCCCCCCCCCCTCCCTTTTTTTTTCTCGCCGGTTTCTTTTTCCCCCTGAGCGCCGGCGAAGGCAAAAACAACACCGTTCCTCCTCCCCTTTCTTCCTCTCGGAGCATTTGATCGAGCAGAACCTTTCTTTTCCCCCCCCCCCCCCCCCCCCCAAGGCCGTCTTCCTCCCTCCTCCCCCTGACGGGAGAACGAGGCTACACCACCATTTTCCCTTCTTTGCTCTTCCGGACTGGCCGGATCTCTCTCTTTTACTCCTCCTCCTTTTTTTTTTTTTTTGCCATTACTTTCCCCCCCCTTTTCCTTTCTCCTGCCACATGGTGGTGGTAAGAAGCTGGCTCCCTGCATGGTTTTTTCCTCTTTTTTTTCTTTTTTCTCATTGGCAAGCCCCGGGGGTGCGCGAGAATTGCGGCGATCTTTCCTTTTTTCTTCCCCCTCTCGGCCGTTGTTTTTCCCCCTTTTTTTCCCTGCGGCTCGGCAAAGATGCTGCGCTGCCACCCTCCCCTTTCTTTTCCTTTTTCCCTCTTTACCGCCGTGCGCTCGTGCTTGGCGTTCCTTTTTTTTTCTTTTTTTCCCGGAACGTTTTCTCTATCTTATGGCGGTCGAAAAAAATGAGCTCGGCGCCTCCCCTTTTCTCTGAACAGGTTGTAGGGAGATCGGTCTTTTTTTTTTTCCGGGCATGCCTTTTCCCCCCCAAACCACCGGTACCTACCCTTTTTTTTTTTTTCTCTTTCTTTCTCGAAAGGCTGGGAGAGGCCCCCCTCCTTCCTTTTCGATTGCTTTCCCTTAAGATGGTGTGAAAGTTTGGGCCTTTCCCCCTCTCCCCCTCTTAGCAAAGATGGAGGGAGGAGTGTTTTTCCCTTTCCTTTTTTTCTAATCTGCAGAAATAAAATGGAGGCCAAAACACGACTCCCCCTTTCTTTTTCATTCTTCCGAGATGCAAGGGATAGTTCCCCCCCCTTTTTTTAGAGGTTTTTTGCTCCCCCTCCTCTTTCCTGGCCAAAGGGGGAAAGATGCTCTCTCTTTCTACCCCTCTTGCTCGGTAGGAGGTAAGACCGTCCCCTTTTTTTTTTTCTGAGTTGTTTTCTTCTCCCCCTTTGTTTGATTAAATAAAAAGAATTTGTTTCCTTCTTCCTTTCTCTCCTCCTTCTTTCCTGAGGGGCGGCTTTAAGGCTAATCTCCTCTTTTCCCCCCCGAGAATGTGTCTTTTCTTTCTTTCCTGAGCGAGAAACGGCCCCGTTTGTCCTTTTTTTTCCCCCCCCCCCTTCCCCTGATGACCAAGAACAGCCTTGCCCCCCCTTTTTCGAACCACTCCTTTCCTCCCTCTGCGCTTAACCAACGAGAGGGCATCGCTTCTCTTCTTTTCTCATTCGTTGGGGATGACGGCAACATCCTCTTCTTTCCCCTTTTTGCGCCTCCCCCCCGCGAAACATCAGGCACGAAACGCGCCTTCCCCGCCCCCCTGAACTCCCCCCCTCCCTGGAGCATCAATTGGAGAGCCATCGCCTCCTTTCCTCTTTCCTCGCAAGCGTAAACGGTCTCCCTTTTGGTCTGCCTTCGATCGACAATGCATTTCTTCCACCTCGGGAGAAGCTGAGGCCCCTCCCCCCTGATTTCTTCTTTTTTCCTTCCCGGCGGCCCGGCGGAAGCAAGCTGCCTGGACCCCTCCCTTCCCTTCTCTTTCCAGATGGTGATGATAGGCGGACCCCTTTGTCCTCGACATTCCCCCCAAATGGGTGGCTGGTTCTCTTTCCTGGCCGAGGTGCTCGGACCGAGCCATTGTTTTTTTTCCGATTACCCCCCTTTCCCCTCCCTCTTGGAAGTGGAGCAAAGGATTCAAGGATTTTTTGGCCAGGATGAATCGATGGAGCCCCCGCCCTTTCCAAGGCTTCCAATCTGTCTATATGAAAGAGAGGAACAGACTTGCCCCCTTTCTCCCCCCCCCTCTAGGTAAGGGAGGCAGGAAGGTCTTCCCTTTTCCCCCTCGGAGTCTTACCTCCTCCTTGCGGGATTGGTGCGGCACGTTCCTTTTTTCTCTCGAAGCGCAGAGGACCCGCTCCTTTTTGCGATTTTTTCTTTTTATGCGCAGGCCGACGGCCTAAACCCTTCCCCCTTTTTTCCTTGCACCTTCTTCCTCCGGCAATAAAAAAATGAACTGCCCCCTCCTCTTTTCCCCTCCGGCGGGAGATAGAAAGGCTCGTTCCCCCTTTTTTTCTTGCTCCACTTTCTTCTACAAGGTGGTGTCTACCCTTCTGCCTTCTCTTTTCTTTCCCTCCCTCTGCGATAAAGTCATGTGCACCTCGGTTTTTTTCCCTCCTCGCGAACGGCGCTTTTTGTCCTCCTGCCGGCAGACAAAAACGTCATTCGCCTGCCCCTCTTCCTTCCCCCCCTTTTCCAAT
>Ga0179593_1559682_pt1 | contig 17833 bp, 22 predicted proteins | sample CZODoug2_1_08_16_FD_185931 | JGI IMG/M metagenome (GOLD analysis project Ga0179593, IMG submission 185931) | Vadose zone soil fungal communities from Angelo Coast Range Reserve, California, USA - CZODoug2_1_08_16fungal (PacBio error correction) | ecosystem: Environmental > Terrestrial > Soil >... | reverse complement strand
CGCGAGAGCGTGAGCGACTCCTTTTCCCCTGCCTGACGTCAGTCCTTTCCGACTGTTTTTCCACATTTCTCTGAAACTAACTTTAAGACTTTCTGCCGATCATCTCTTTTTTTTGATGCGTACCGGCATCTAAGCCTATGTCGCCTTCAAGTTGCGTTTCCCCCTCTATTTGACTTTTCGGCCCTTTTATACCGCTTTTTTCTGACTTTTTTTCAGCTCAGCTTTTCCTTTTTTGCGCACACGAGCCCGCTCTTCTCCAGCCGCGCGGAAATTGGATCGCGGATCTTCTCTCGCCAAGGTCCGACACAGAGCTTGGTCCTTTGGCGATCATCTTCCTTCGTACTGTCTGTTTTTCTCCTTTACTACTGTCTCCTTTGCTATGCGATTCACTAAACCTGTTTTTTTCTTTCTTTTAGGTTGAAAACTCTTTCCCAATTGATTGACCTGATTCTCCAATACGATTCGGAACTCGATTCATCCCTTTTTGTCAATCAATCGCTGACTGGATCAACGGGCTTCCTTCCCTCTTGAAGAAAAAGCCGAAGTATTCATGCGTTCTCGTCCTTCCTTATATTTGACCTCCCCTTAGAGAAGACAGCAATATAGATATGTTCCATTAAGTTTCTTTCCCTTCTTTCTGCGCCCCCCCCGGAATTGCGGAGACTCTTGTTGCGTAGGCCGTCCCATCTTTCTTAACAACGGTATCCACATTGCATTCATCAACGTGTCTTTTTTTCAGTAATCCCCTTCTCCAGTTAATCCGAATGACACTTTTCTCTTCCCAAGACTTGCTGAGTTTCCTTATCTTATATAATTGACCTCCCTGAAATCATCTATAAGATAGGCCCTTTCCTTCCTTGTCGGTACATTTTTTTGTGAATTTGATGGTACGCCTTCCTTTCCTTGTTTCGATTGTCCCCTTTCTCTCATTTTTTTGAGGAAAAGAGTGGCCATTTCTTCAGAACGCGGCGAGGGGATGACGAACTTTTTTTTTTTTTCTTCCAATAGCCCTAGTAAACGCTGATCAAGCTTGTTTGTTTTCTTCAATGCTCCCTTCCTTTTTTTCCGCAGTCTCAATGTTTTTCTTATCCTCCTCAATATATACTGGACTTGGCCGGATTTTTGACCCTTTTTTATGAATTCCATTATTTTTATCCCATCTGTTTTTTCCTTTTCTCCCAATTTTTGACTTGATCGACTTTCACCTTAGTTTCTTTCTCGAAGATTTTTCTCCCGTTTCTGTCGTTCGGGACCTCTCTGGGCCCTTATCATGGGGTTTTTTGTTTGTTTTTTCCAACGAACATCTTTTTTTTTTTTCGCGGGCTGTCTGCACAAGCTCCTGTGGAGTTAACTCGGCGAGTTTTATTGGCACCCTTGCGCAGTTTTCTATCTTAGGATCGGGAATGCCTTAGCGTTGGGCGATGGTCCTCCGTGAGTTGTTTCGCACTCCTTTCCTTAAATAGTATCACGCTATCGAGCGACGTTTCGTTCTCTCGGTGGCTCTATGGTCTGCGCCCGCGCGCGCCCTGTTTCTCTCGAAAGCGTTCCTTTTCACCGTCTTTTTTTCGGCTTTTTCCGACCCTTCTCCTGGCCGCTCTTTTAATTCCCCTTCTAAATCGATGTTAATTGAGTGGATTTTACCCTTCCTTCCTCCTCCGTTTTTCTTCCCCCCCACCTCCACAGCAAATCCTCTATTAAACATCCTCTTTCTGCCATGATGAGCCGTTTTTAGTGTCGGAACCATCCTTAGGAATACTCAACTTGGATCTCTTTCTCCCTTCGAAACGTTCCAGAACATCTATTTTTTCTGCGCCCCTACCATAGCAACTTGATCTCTCTTAGAGGTTCCTCCCTTATTGGCTACCACTCTTCTCTCCGAATCGCACGCCCCCCTCCCTCCTTTCCCCGATCGGTACCTCGCTTTTTAGGAGGATTCAATATCTTTGATGTTTCACCCTGAACTCCCCACCCAATGACTTTTTCTCCCTTCCTATAATCCACCGCTCCTTTTCTTTCGCCCCCAATCCGGGCCTTTCCAGACCTTTTCTTTCACATGACGAAAGCCTCCTACCTTTAAAGTATTCAAATTCCCCCCCTCAGAGAGTCCCCCCTAGTCGAGAAGTCTCCTTGTGAGCGACGCAAATGCGACCTTTCCCCCTTTCCTTCAAAAGAATTTCTTTTTGGAATGCAATCGCCTTCCCCAGCCCAAATTCCAAAAGTCCTCCGAATTCCCCTCTCCTGCTTCGCCTGGCTGGGATCCTTTTTTTTCCCACCGGCACACCCAAGCACCCCTTTCTCAGAAGTAAAAACCACCTCCTTCTCCAAGCACTTTCTTTTCCCCCTTCCACGCGCCGAGTTTTCTGTCCCAAACGCATTTCTATTTCGCCCTTCTTTTTTTTTTTTTCTCCAAATAATCTTTTGTATTGGCGGTGTCCTCACCCTGGTGACCGCGGCCTTTTAATCTCCCTTTTCCTAAATTCAAGCGTCCGAAGCGAATGAACCCCCCCACCCTCTTTTCACGAGGCCTATCAGGTCTATTGTTCCTCAGCGGTTCCCGATACTTTTCCTGCCGCCCCTGGACGATGCTCGCGCTAGGCGTGCCCCCCTGCACTCTTTCAACTGGCATTTTCTCTTTTTCTTTTTCCCTTTCATCGCCGGGATTTCCCAAAAACGACACTGGATCTCTTTCTCCGCATAAGCGTTTGTCGGACCTCGTCCAACTTTCTTTTCAGTCATCTATTCGTTCCCTTATGAGAACTCCCTCGAGAGCGTGCGTGCTTCTCTTACACGACTTAGGCAAAAATATGCCTTTTTCTGCCTCCAGACTTTCCCTTTTTCTTTATTATTCTTCTAAGGTTGATCTGTTCCTTCTAGAGCTTTTTCTTTCATCTTTTAATTTTTTTGACTCCTTTTTAGTTGCCTAGTACTCCTCTCGCTCCTCCCACGTACACATCGCTTCCCCCTCTTAGTTTATTATGGTTTCTTACTTCTCTCAAGTCTTTCCCCTTTCAGCAAGATAGTTGCGGCGGCGTCGGCACTACGGCCATCTTTCCCTCAAAAGAGAGGCCCCTCGGATTCGCGGCCTCTTGGCGTCGCATCTTTCTTTTCCACATTCCGCGTTTTCCCCCTTTGTGCCAGCAAATTCGGTTATCCTTGAAGTCGCGCGAGAGTGAGCGAACTCCCTCTTCTTGCATGACAGTCTGCTTCAGGGGCTACCGTCACAATCTTTTCCCTTTGCTGTACGCAGAACCCCGTTCTGCCCCCATCCTTTTAAGGTCTTCGTTCTTTTAATAATACTCCGGTTTTTGAGAGAGACCGGATCGCTTCTTTTCCCGTTTGCGTTTCTCCTGTGACGGCGGCCCCTTCGGTCTACCCTTAATGCCGATAGTCTATTTTCTTTCGACACTCTACTCTTTTTCTGCGCATTTGCTTGCCCAAGATCTCTTTTAGCCGAACGCCGCGCGGCCTCTTTTTCCCCCGGCGCCCTGCCTCGAATCCTAACCAAATAGGTGTTGTTTTGAAACTTTGCTTCGGATCTTCTTTTAATTTCAGTTTTTCCTACTTTCGATACTTCATCGATATGAGATCAACTACCCCCCCCTTTTTTTTTCATTCGATGTGTATTCCTGATCGACTTGGCTTTCAAATGTCTGATCCAACAAACCCCCGGAAAGCCTTCCCCTTCCTAGGTTTCCCCCATGAAGGCATCACCCGTTTCTTTTCTCGCAGAAACTCCTCCAAAGCACCCGCGTACTCTGCACCTCCCGGCGACCCCTCCCTTTCTTATCGATGCATTGAACTTTTCACGCCTATAGATAGGCTCATTAATGAGGGCGCACCTTCTGGTCTGCGCCCTCATTTCTCCGTGGAGTCCAGACTTTTCTTCCTCCTTTCATCTTTTTAACGCTTATGGAGTTTATTTTCCGTTTAATCCAAGTGTCGGTTTCTCTCTTTCCTTCCCCCCCCTCTGCGAAATCCCCCCACTGTTTATGGATTTTTCACGACTAGCCTTAGATGATAATTTCCTTTTTTATGTAGCCTCTTCATTGACCGTGCCCTCAATTATCCCTCTCCTTCCTCGTGATTTCCTCTCTTGGGACTTTCCTCGGACAGCTTGGATGATGGTCGCCTCCTCCCTTTTGGCTTTAATCCATAACGCGCTCATCTTTTTTTTTCAAAGCGCACAGGTTCCCTCCCCTGAGGCTCTCGTTCCCGTGATGGTTTCTGTTGCTAAATTGGAGATTTTTTCATGCCTTTTTTCTTGTGTGCCGGGTTTGTAATTTTCTACCTTCTTCCCAGGCGCTTCTGCCTCTTATCGAAGTGTCTTTCTTATCTATTTACTGGCTTTGCCGTTTGATTTATGATTGCAAGTGCATCGCTGCCTCCTAATCTTTTCCCCCCCCTTTCCGGAGCGTCTTTCCCCTCTTGCTCGAATCCTGTTTCGGCTTGTTCTTTTTACAAGCACTTCCGTTTTCCCTCGTTGTGTTTTTTTTTTTCTTCCCTGAATTGTCCCTCCTTTTCCTTTTTTTCGGCCTCGGATTTGGCTTCCTCAAAAATTCTGTCGAGTGGCGTCCTTTTTTTTCTCTTCGATGTTCTCTTTGGTGGATTAACTCGTTTCCACAACCTCGTTCTCCCCTTTAGATTCCTTTTTCTTTGCGGTAATCCCTTTTTTTTTGTAGGCGTGGAGATTCTCTTATCCGTTTGTCTCTTTTCCCGATTAAATCGGGATCTTATGAGCAGTGGTTTGCTTTTTCTTCCCCGATGGTCTGCTCCCGCGTTTTTTCACTTGTTGGATAAGAATCCTCCCAAGCTTCTAGATTTTTACGACATTTTTTTTCCCTCTTTCCGATTCTTTCTCGCTTGTGTATATGTGCTGTGTGATTTTTTCTTCCTCATCCCCGGTGTTCTTTTTTCTCTCTTCAACCCCCCCCCCTCATAGATTCCTCGCTATTGACATTTATCGGCCATGAATGCGTTTCGTGTCGGAAAACTCGGAATAATCAAGCTGTCTTTTTCCTCTTCTTCCCATTTTTAACTCTTTCGCTTCTCCTTATTTGTCTGTTCGGAACATAGCCACCGAGCTTTTCCCGGGCTTTCCGACCTTCAATCTTTGCGCCCCCCAGATACTTACTCGGCCCCGTCGTAATCAGAAGGCATTCCCTCTTTTTTCTTTTTGCGAACCCTCCACAAACGGGCGCTGTCTCCAATCGCCTCTGGACCCCTCTCTTTCTCGTTGCATTTTTCTTTTAAGCCACGGATTCCTTGGTGCGTTCCAATCCGAGTCTGGACTGCCATGCCTTTGCTCCGCCCATTTTCCCAATGTAGCCTCCCTTTTCCCTTAGGAAAGTGCTTTCCTCGAAGAGAGCCACCGCCGTTCTTTTGTAAGTCGTGCGTTCTCTCCGCAATGGCGAAAACCCTTTGACTTACCTTTACTTCCTCGAATGCCCCCCCCCTAATACAGGATCCCTCAAAAGCAGGAAATAGATTCCCCCACTTGAAAAACTTTTTTTTGCATGCGACGGCTTCGGCTTTACACGGAAAAAAAGCAACCCCTCCCTTAAAACAAATTTCCTGCACTCTTTCAGAACCCCCCCCGCAAGGGTTAACGTATTCAGTCAATCAAGCGCACTTTTTTCCCCCCCAGAATTTTCTTTCCTTAAGCAGCGATGCTCCCCCGTTTCTTCTTACTAAACTCTTTGTGATACGGGACTTTCTTCCCCCCTCCTCCCTGCTTCCCCCCTCTCGATGTACCGCCCCCTGGGTAACTCACTGCCTATCAGGAGAGATTTTTTTTTTTTTTCCTTATATATACGAACTGTTTCTCTGATCTTTCCTTTACCAGAAGGGAATATTTTTCATTCTTACCTGGCTTTCTCGCGGGAGTCTTTTTACTTGGATGAACGGCCTTACGCCATAAGCGTTCCTTTTTTCCCCCCTCTTTCTCCTCGTCACGTCGTTTTACAAGGGTCCTCCCTCTGCGCACTCATCCTTATCGTGCGTGCGTAGCATCTTAAAGACTTCCTCCGGCAAATAGCGTTTTAGAGGAAGCTTCTTTCCTTCTCCTCGGTGATTTGGTATTTTTTCCTCTTTTGATGCCCTTCAGCGATTGATACCTTTGTTTTTGCTGAAGTGTCTTCCCCTTTTCCTCCTTGCGGAGATTTTCGTCTTTTTCAGTGATCGAAGCGATCATAGAAACGTACACATGCTTCCCCCGTGTCATTTTCCCTGATGAAAGTTTCTAATCAATCAAAGATATTGAGTTTCCCTTTCCCCTATTATAGTTAAGCGTAGCTTTTTTCTTATTTTTGACGCCTTGGCGGAATAATAGAGATAAATTTAGCGAGGCGTTCGCTCGCCCCTCAATGAAGTTTCGCGCGAGCAGAAAGTCAACCTCCCTTACCCGTTCGGTCTTTTTTCCCGTCACAATAGGCCCCCTCTCTGCAATTGAAGGACGAAACGCCCTGAGAGATGAAGATATATCTCTTTTTTGCGTTGTTGTCAGCATAGCCTTTTCATTTCAAGCTCTTCCCCCCCTTGATTTTCGTCGACCCCCCTTTTCGACGGTAGGACCCAGGCTATACTTTTTCTTTCCGATAGTACCTCCCAGAGAGTTCGTCAGTTGCTGTCATCTTTGATATTTTTGAGACGTCCCTCCCTTCGAGGATTAAAAGGCTATCCCAAAAAAGGCGGCGAGATTCCCTTTCTGGCCGGTTGGCTATCGGCGTCTAGGTTCTTTATCTCCTGTCTTCCCCCCCTTCTTGCACTTAATTCCCTTTTTTTCTCCCCCCCCCCTGGACACGGGGAAGCGCTTGTTACGTTTTTTTCAATGTCGACAGTTAGATAAATTTATTCTTCTTCCCGAAAAACTCTTGCCCCACCGACCAGAAAGCGCTTCAAGCATCTCTCATCTGATTGGCTCCCTAGATAACCCCTCCCCTTTTTCCCCCTCTCGTGGATTCAGTAGGCAGCTTTATCTTCGGCGAAAACGCAATTTTTCCCTCCCTCTTCAGAGCGACTCCTCTTTCCATAATAGGGCGCCTCCCATTTTTGGTCTGCCTTCTCCCTCTTTGCCGGAGAGTTGTTGACGAGGATTAACGCCTTTTATCGCGCTAGACTTCTCCCTCTTCCCTTTGTTCCGTGTTTAACCCCCAGTTTCTTTTTTAGTCTTGTTTCCTCCCGCCTCTCTCACTCAGATAATAAGGTTGTTTTTCCGGCTTTTTTTTTTTCAAGACTAGCGCGAGCATAGTCCTTCGGTCCCGTATCGTTCTCAGACACTTTCTTCCCTTGGCATAGATGCTTAAGATTGTGCTTTTTCCCTTTTCGTCTTCGTGCTATTTTTTTTTCTTTCCCTTCCCCCTTCGTCGATAGTCCGTTGCTCAATCCGCTGATTCTTTGTAGCGAAAGAGAAATGTTGGTTTTCAGAACGCGGGTCTTTTCCCCTTAGCGTTCCTTTTCTTCCATAACTTCATCGTTCCCCTTATTGGCGATTGGGTTTTTCCTAGTAAACTTCTTCCCCTAAGTCCATTCTTGGTTGTTGTGTAAAGATCCCCTAAGTTGTCACCCATTAAGCATCAATAATCTCTTCTAGCTATCTATTTCACTGGATCTTCCTTTTTGATCCTTGGGGACTTCCTGAATTCCATCTCGAGATCTTCCCCTTTTTATTTCCTCCAACGGCGGCCTCCCCTTTTTCCCTTGCTGATGTCTCACTTCTTTTTTTTTTTGGCTCTCGTTCGAGTATGTTCCAGCACTCTAATAGTTTCACTCTTTTTTATCGGAGCCGTTTTTTTTCCTGGCAGGTCTGGGTTGCTTTTTCAAAGCAAACTGTCGTTTCCTTTTCGGTTTTCTCCGATTTTGGGGGGATTACACTCGGCGACAAATCTCGGACAGTTTGTTCTTTCCCGCTTCGGACTCATTTTTTTTCCTTTTCGGTTCTTCATGGAGTCTATTGATAGAGTTATCCCTTTAATCTTTCAAGTCTAGCCGTCTGCCTCCCCCCCTTTATCCTCCGTACGCATGATCCCCTTCCCTTTTCTATGTTCAGACCAAATCTTTTCCGTTCTTTCTTTTCGAAATGTTCTGACTTAAGAATCATTACTTTAGATTCGCATCCCCTTCGTACGTTCGTCGCATCTTCCCTTTCTTTATTCCTATCGAGTTTTTCTATTGTTTTTTTACCCCTTTCTCTCTCGTTGGTGTTGTGTATATAGTCAAACAAACCCACAGCCCCCTTTCCTCGCTATTATCGGCCATGCGTGCGCCTCGATTTAAAAACGCCCCTCAAGATTTATGGATTTTCTCGGAACTGTCCCCTTCGGGCGGTCAGACCATCTACTTCTTTTTTCACATAGCCACTGTGCGTCGCTCCCCGCTCCCCCTTCCTCCTTTGGCACCTTTTACCCCCACTTCTAACGATTTATAGATTTTCCGCCGAACACTCAGACCCCCGATCCGACCTCTTCCTTCGGATCATAACAAACCTTCTTTTTATTGGCCACATCCGTTTTTCCCCTTCGAGGTAATCCACATGCGATGTCTGTTTTTCCCCCTTTCTGACTCTCTACCTTGGTGCTTCTTCCCGGAAGGCAACCCCCCATGACGGCCGGGCAAAATTCCCCCTCTTTCCCCCCCTTTTTTCTCCAAAATGTATCCGAACGACATGAACCCCTTTCCCTCCATCTCACCTGAGTCCTTCGAAACACTTTTTTTCTTTCTTTAAGTCGCGGTTTATCTACGAACCTTTCCCCTAAGTTGACACCTGTTGACCCTTGAATGCAATAGCAACTACCCCCTAAATTCCCAAAATCCCATAACACTGTCCATAGATTCGAAGACTCGCCCAACCCTCTTTTTTTTTTTGTTCGCCTGCCCTTTGCGTAGGGGCTTGCTTTCTCCCACACAAGCAACCCTTCTGGAAAACCCCCCTATTTACGTCTTTGATCCGCACGGTAGACACACGTCTTCTCTTCCACGCGCCAGCGTTCTCCCCCCTCCTTTATCTGGAAATAATATCTTGTTTTTCTTCCTACCTCGTGAATTTAAGGATGATCTATTCGGCATTCTCAAATTTTTCCGCGCATGTACAGACACCCCACACCGTAAAAGCACGATTCTAGAGCCTTTTCCTTTTTTCATGATATATCCCCCCCTTCTCCTCTCGCTTTAGTCTCCACCCTATGAAACGTGGACATTCTGATTCATTGCGCAATAGCCGGGAGACGTTTCCCCCGACACTTTGCAATGTGGATACCTCCCTTTCGTTCGCTTCCTTTCTTTCCCCCCCCCCCCGTTCGCAGAGTCCGGCAAGTCAGTACCCCTCATCCATTGGTTTTTTAACATCGCTATCGAGACGTTTTTCTTTCACCTACTTAAGGCACCCTCAGAAGATGCGCGGCCTGAATAACGTTTGCTTGGCCCTTTTCGCTCTCGCCACGGGTGATGCCCTTCCCTTCTCCGTTGAGTTGTTTGTTTTATCTCTTTTTGTCTGATAGTAACTCAATTTTTTCCGTCAGATCAGTTCAACCTTTCCCTTTTCCCCGGTTCCGATATCGGATGACGATGATCCTTTAGGTAATAAGTTTGGAACTTTGTCCCAGACAATTTTCATTTGCCAAACGGCAAAAGATCTTTGTTTCCTTTTCTTAGCCTGTTTTCCTCGCTCGCTCCTCCTTCGCGCGTCCGTGCCTCCTCCTTTTTGCCCGCCCTTTCTCTGAATGTATCGCTGAGAGTGAGCGAAAGCCCGGTAGATCGGCAGAACGTCTTTGAGTCACATGGTTTTCGAACGCAAACTTGAAGGGTCTTTTCTGCGATGCTGATCTATACCTTTTGTTTTGGATCTCTCTCCCCCGCTAATCATTCAAGCCCTTTCCTTCAAGTGCGTTCGTCGAATCTTCCCCGGGCGGCCCTTTCTCTTTACGGACGTATGACGATCTCCCCTTTTTGCTCCGGATGCTTTCCTCTCGTTCTTTTTTTGGTCCCCCCCTCTGTTCGAGCTCCGCCGAGAGAACTTTTTTTCTCCCTTGCGATTATAGCCCCCCTTCCCTTCACATCCGAAACCTAGATGTTGTTATCTTTTGCACCCCTTCTGCTTAGGGCCTCTTCTCCCCCTCATCGTGATTGATTATCTTACCTACTGATACTCATAAACGGTCACGCTTTTTTCTTCCCCCCCCCCTTGAAAGGTTTTTCCCTCTTTTCTGTTGACTGATTCCCGCCGTAGGACCTTTTTAAATATAAGACAACCTTAAATTCTCTTTCCCCTGAAACCGATTCCAAGCCCCGGAGTCCTCAATAGATGAAGTTGTTCTGCGATCTCTCTCCCCCCTCCCAAAAGTTACACATTCTTCCGTTCTGCTCATTATTGGAATATTGCTTAAGCTTGATTGTCATTGAAGAGCTCTTTCACTTAGCTATGTTCATTTTGCGAATTGACCCTTTCTTTTCTGAGACCCTTATGAATGGAAGGTTTAGACGAGGGATATTCTTCCCCTCTCCCTGCCATCCACAGCAGAGGGCCCCTCCTATTCCCCCGCTCCCTCCATCCTTATAACCCTCCTTTCGATCTTTTGAGAAAATTCGCACCCCCTTCTCTCCAAAAATCGCACGCTAACAATAGGTTTTAGTGTAAACCCCCCCTCCGGACTCCGCCACCCGTATCTCCTTTATCGTGGAAGCATCCCTGCCTGTATCCCTCCAAGGAGAATACAAAGCCCTCTGAGGTGAGTGTCCCCCTTTTTTCCCTCCGGCATTGCATCCTGATGCCCCAGAACCCTCCCACATGTTATCCGTTCCTTCATGGAGTGGTCTAGCCAGTTGCGAAATCTTCCCCAACTGAAAATCCAGTGCGTTTTTTCAAGAAGCCACCTCGCTATAAGGACCTCGTTTTTCTTAAGAGCCCCTCAGGTGGGGTTCTTGGGCTGGTGGTCCTCCCTCTTTAGGGATGGTCTTAGCCCATCATATTCCTTCCCTCCTTCGATCACCCGCCCGACTCTTTTCTTTCTTTCATCGAAACATTCCTCGTTGGGTGTCGCCAAGCGGCGCGTGGCTCTCCCTTCTCACCGTAAGCGCGGTGCTGAGATTTCTCTTGTTTTTTTTTTTGATTCTTTTCGGGTTAAATCCCGCTGTAGCCGCCCCCGTAAAATTTCTCGTTTCTCTTTTTAGGAATATATTTTTCTTTTGCAGGATTTTTGATCTTTATTGCCTTCTTATAGGCTACACCTTTTCCGGATTTGTAGTTCAATGCCGCTTCATTCCCCTTTATCAATATATTTTCTCTGGAGGTGGATATAGTTCGATCCGTTACGTTTAATGTTTCCCCTCTTTATGAGAGGCTTTCGTAATTTTTTCTTTCATGTTTCCTTTCCCTTCTGATAAAAGCACCCTTCTCGTTGATTCGTCTGTCAGGGTTGCGTTCTCCTCTAAGTCAAGTGTTCTCTTACCTGGAGATTTTTTCTTTTCCGCGGGCCGTTTGTTGATGATCCCCTCCCCTTAGGAGCGTTTTCCCCCTTTCTGAGTGTCTTTTTTTTTGCTTTTCTTCAAGGTGAATATGTTGTCCCTTGCAGAGGATACCTTTTCAAGTCCCCCAGACCCGGGTGGCTTTTCCGTAGGCTCTTAGATGGGTTCTCCCCTGCTGAGATTTCCGAACGCTTACTGAAAGGCACCTCCAAGCTTGATTATTCGCTTTCTTCGTCGTCTCTTGGCCGATTTTCTTCCTCCCCCTCCCTTTTATTCTTTGACATCTCTTGGGTTGTGAAGAGAGCTAGCCCCCTCCACAGCAAATATACACCTTTCAATTAAAATCCCTTCACTTCTCACGAAGAATTTTTCCGGAAAAATCGAATAATCAGCCTTTCTCCAACATTTACGTTTCTCCCGCCGCCGTTCGCCCATATTTTTTTTTCGGACATCGCACAAAGTAGAACTTTTACGGCTGCGGCGCTTAGTGGTCCCTATTTTTCTTCGTAGACTGTTACCTAAAATTTTTTCGTCAAAACCAGCAGTAATGCTATTTTCTACACCGATCCTTTACACCCGAGATTATTTTAGCCACATAAATCTCGGGTGACCTTTCCGAAACTTTTCCCCTCCTGAACGAGGTCGTGGTTGGTCGGGATGCTGGTCCCCCAGGCGCCGAGATTTGTTCTCCAAATCTTTTTAATACAAATGGCTGTGCTTTGCATTCCAACTGCTAGACTCCGCATCATTTGGTGGTTGCGCACCAACTCCCCCCACTACCGGCAGACGTCCCTCCTCCGATCCCCCTTCTCCTTCCCGCTCCAAAGTAGGAAAGTGCTGTAACCATCGAACGAGAGCAACCGCCGAACCGTCGAGAACTTTTCATGCGAAATAAGTGCGGCAATCCCCACTCCGGACCTATTGGTTGATTTCTAACCTATTCCCCCCCCGGAAAAAAATTCCATAGATTTCCCCTTTACACTAGCTTCCCTTCTTCTACTCTGGGTTCCGAATTTAGGGATTTCCCCCAACCTCTTCTGAAAAACAATCTCCATTACTATGCCACACCCCCATTATTTGTCACCGCTCTCTTTACCAAAGCAAGTTATCTTTTCTATGTTTAAATAATCAGAGATGATCTCTTCTGGTGTCCTCAAATCTACCCCAGGAGAATCGTTACTCCCTCTTCCGTCAGTTATGGCTTGCCCCTGCAAATCTTATCGATTTATAGCGGTCTTCACTGATATATCCGATACTTCCGGCCGATTCCCGTCGACAGCAACCTTACGTTGCCTTTGTTGGATAGTTTCCCTCAGGGAGGAAGGGCGACCCCCCCTGCACTTGGATGAAAGTCATGTGGCCTTCCTTTTTTTATCTTCCCTAGCGATTGAGTATCCTCGTCCAAACTTTCCCTCGTCTCCGGAAATTATCTTTGCAGAAAATCCATGCTGCGCCATCTCCTCCTTCAGGTGGGTGCCTTTCCCATCAGACTTTTCTTTCGTTTTCGCCGGAGATTGCATCCTTCCCGAATGCCTCTTCTTTTCAGATGATATCTCTCTTTGGTGATTGCCCCCACATCTTAGAGCTCTTTTTCCCCCCCGGAGATTTTTTGTCTGCTCGTCACTCCCCTCGCTCGATCACCAAACTTTCCTCTTCTTCCCTCCTTATTCGATACTTTTTGATGAAGTCTAGCCAGGAGTAAAGGCAAGTCCTTGCGCGCTTGCGTTGCGACTTTTTGTCGTCACTCTTTCCAAAGATATTTGTTCTTAGTCAGCGGACCTCCCCCAACTCCCCCCCTTTTTAATAAGCCCACCCATTTAGGCGGTCTCTCTTAACAGATCGCTTTGGCATTTCTCCCGGACGAAGTCTCCGCTTTTTGAAAGCAACAACGTTTCTCTGTTACCTCTGTCTTCCGCGCCACCTCGGCTCCCTCCTCCGCAACATGACTGACGAAAAGAGGCTTGCCTTTTCGATGAAGGGTATCTCTCTCTTTTGTTGAGAGTCTGTCCGTTTTGCCTCCTTATTTTTATGAGAATCCCCTTCCTGTGACGGTCGGCCCCCTATAAAGAGGGACGGACGGTTCTCTTTTTTTTTTCCTTTTGAGGACTTGAGTCAGGGCACCTTCGGGATCCCTCTTCTACGAACTCCTGCTCTCCTTTCTGATTAAAAGCGATTCTTTCCCGCGAAGAGAATCGACTTTCCGATTACTCTAGATCGGAGTAGGCCGTACTCTTTTTCCCCCGCACGATCCCTGGTCTCCTAAATCCCTATGATTACTTCATCATCTTCTCTATATGCGATCAACGATCCCAACCTGGACACTTTTTTTGATTTGCTGGTTAGGTCCATGGTCTATTACCATGTGTAGTGCGATCTCTTTTCTCGCAACCCGTGGAAAAGAACTTCGCTCCCTCCTTGGTCCCCAAGCTCTTGAAGGTGCTGGAGAGTCTAGCTTCGTTGAAGAAAAAGACAAATCTTTCCAGTCTTCCGCCGCTCCGGCGAAACGCAGATTTGCTCATTCGAGACTTCATTTCTTTGCATGTTTATTCCCTTTCGCAGACCAAGGATGGGTTTTTTTTCTTCATGCAATGACGGCTTATAAGAGGATTACTTCGCTGGGACCTGGGCCCCCAAAGTTGCCGTTCATCCAATCCGGGGTGGGCGCTCGATGGTTTTCGCTCATCTCTTTCCCGCCTCCCGTTTATTTGCCGGATTTCTGTTAACCGGCTGAGTCTCGATTCAGTCCGTTCGGTTTTAAAGCCTCTTCATGACTCTATGGATAGTACGGAAGGAAAATTGATCCTCTTCTCTTTGATTTAAGATGACTTTTTGTTACGGTATCATTATGAAAGCATGCGGCCGCTTCTTTTCGATTGCAGGTCAACTTTTTTTTTAAAAGAAATAATTCTTTTTAAACTGGACTATTCTCTCAAACACACGCACCATCAGTTGGGTTGGACACCTGCTATTGTCTTTTTTCGAATAAGTGGCCCTGTTATCGTACAAGTTATCCTCTTCCCTTGGTTCGCCTTCGTAAAGATGATACTTTTCTTCTTTTTTTCTTGTTCTCTGATCCCCATACTCGCACTTCCATTCGGCCCAGAATCCGATAAGTTTTTCTCTTCTTCGTAATCCTGGATTTTGCCGGATTCTATTTTCTGAAGATTTTAAATAGGTCCAGCAGTTCCCCTTTATTGCCGGACCCCCGCTTGCGTCGTTTCGATCTATATAGGTGTTGGAGGTGGCTCTCTTTCCTTTTTTAAAGAAACTCATGTCGTTCGGTGCCTACCGATTTTCTTCCAGTCCTGTCCTTTTTGGTGTTGGACGGCCTCTCTTCTTTCTAAAAGACTTCTCTTGGATCTTTTTCTCTTTTTGATTGATGCAATTCCCTTGGGGGGCGGAATTTTTTGCTAGCGGAGACCTTTTTTTATGACCCGTTTCTCCTAGGATAGGGTGTCCTGATGTGTCGGTCTATTCAGATTTATCGTTGCCCTGTTTCGCCAAGCTGCTAAAGCGGCTCCCCTCCTCTCGAAGCATGAGCGCCTTTATAGTCGGAGAAGGGCATTCCTAACTTTGACTTCCATAAAGCGTGATTTTCTGCTATTTTTTCCGCACTTCGTCGTCGGTTTTTAATTTCAACCTTTTTCCCCTTTGCCCTTCTGTGGAGTTTGTTGACCCTCCAGTTTTTCTGGTACCAAACTCCCACCTCACATATACCCATTTCTCCCTGAAATTAAAAGAACCTGCTTTGCGCAGAACGACTCTCCTCGCGAATACCCCCCTTGCTGTCCCAACATTTCGTCCCCTTTCGCGTGTCCCGATTTTGCCGGCCTATCTGACACTTCGCGCTAATGCGTCGCTCGGTTCTCCTTTTTGGATAAGATCGTTCCAACATTTGGCGCACACCCCCTCCCGATTAAAGATCACTATTCCTCCTTCGCTTCCCCTCTGTTTCCAAGAGCGGCGCTCGGATCATAACACCCGGGCCTTGCTTTTCTCAAAAATGCGAGGTTCGCTTTTTGCATCTGTCTAATCCGGCCACTCTCCCCCCCTTCTTTGTGGAGCCCAATACTGGCCGGCCCACACCAGACCTGCCTTCACCTAACGCCTCTCCTTTCCGACTGTGAATTAACCCCCCTTGGAGGATTGCTTCCCCTCCCGAGCCACCGCCGAAACACCTCATCTCCGAGCCAAGTCGCGGATTCCCATGGCTTCCCCCGCAAGAAAAGAATTGAGCGTCTCCTTTTTTCTTTCCTAATCTCAACTTCCCATCCTTCGTAAAAGCCAGGACCTCCTCCCCCTTCGATAAGAAACTTATCGTCCCTTCGCCAGGTCTGGCGAGGTTTTTTTAAACCCGTCCTCAAACAAGTTCAGTGCGGTCTCCAATTTAGACCGCGAATTGACCTCCCTTTTCCGTAGTCGTCAATCCACGTCTTTCTCCCACCCCAATCTTTTTTTACATAATCATCCTCTCGTCTTCGGTGAATAAAAATCTAACCGTCCTTTTCCGGCTTATGGGATTTTCCACGCTGTCCGCCTCGACTGTTATCCCCCCCTTTTTAAGTAACTTATCTATGATTCCCTTCTATGATATATCCGATACCGTCCTCCCTCGCTTCTAGCTGACTTTTCAATTTGCATTTTCGTCTTCGATGGCAATCGCGGGGACTCCCCCAAACCGACTTGGAGTCCTCCTAAGCTGTATTCCCTGATGAGGAGGATCCTCTCGATCCGGTTTTAAGATGATGGGCACCACAATTGGTCTCCCTATTCATGTGCGGAAATTATTTGAGGCCTTTTTCCTCCCTCCCATTGCAGTTTTCGACGGAAGATCTCGTTAATAAAGTCTTCTTTTCTTCGGGTTATTTCCTGCATTCTTCCCCCGAGCTGTGCTTGCAGCTCTTCTTTTTTCCTCTCGTATTTTGCGGACCCCCCCCTTGATCGACTTCCCTTCCCTTAACATCGAGTTACCCTTTCCTTTAGATATCGGCTGAGATGTCATGAGTCGCATAAAGCAAGCATCTTTGCCCTTTTCCCCTTTGCGCGTCGGCCTACGGCCTTTTCCCCAAGATAGGCAAACGACTCTCTCTTTGTTTTTCATTGGCTTCCCCTCGTCTAGCAGTAACAATTTCGTTCCTTTTCTTCTCCGCTTCCCTCAACCGCGGTGATCCCTGTATCCTGTCGCTCCGCCAACACGTTCTTGTTAAGTCCCTCTTTTCCTACTTTTCCGCCCGTCAATCTGTTTAATAAACGCCACTTCAGTGTCCTAGGGATTGAATGAGCGACTGCTTCTTTTTCCGGTGTCTTGTGTACGGAATTTCATTCCCTCCCTTTCTCCTAAAGTGAGTTTAGTCGCCCGAATTCTTTCAATTTAGCAGATCCTTTTCTCGTTTTTTCGGCTATACCGAGGTCGGGTTTTCACGGTTTTCACGAGTACTTTTCGATCCTGCATTGCGGTGCGGATACTTCCCCTCTCCCTCAAGAAGCGAGAATATTTTTCTCCGGACTTTGTGAATCCTAACCCTTTGGAAGGTTGGCCTTTTTGAACTATGCGATCCCCTCACGTTTTCTCCCCCCTTCTTATCATTAACCTACTGGCGTCTCTCCGGTCGTTATTCCGGCCACTGGTTCTTTCTGTGTACGTTCTGTGAACTATACTTCGATCAAGTGTGACGAGCAGCCCCTCAAACCTGTCCTCTCTTCTTCGCTTCAAGCACAGTCCGAGTTTTCCCGACTGAAGGCTTTTCCTAAGAAACCCCTTCTCAGTACGGCCTTGCCATATTCCGGTCAGCCCGTCCTTTCTGTCACCCCCCCATTATCAGAAAGATATCGCTAGATACTTTTTCCTCAGTACATGGAGCTGCCTCGGAGTAGCTTCCTCTTTGAAGTGGGACGGATTCCCCCTCTCCTATCCTGATAACGCTTATGCCCCTTTCCGTTCTCCACTTTTGGCGACCGTAATACCAGGCGATTGATCCAGCTCCTTTGAATCTTTCTGTAACGCCTTCTTCTCTTCCTTTCGGCGCATCGGATATACATTGACAGAATCTCTTCCTGTATAGGCCCTCTCCCCTTTGTCGGTACATTTTTTCTCTTTACAGATTCTCCGACCCATTCAATTCGAGTTTTCTCAATACCGCTCTCATCGAGTGTTCCTTTCCCCAAGAGAACGCTTTTGTTTTTCCTTTGCGAGTGGATTGACGAATACGTTTCTCCTCGCCTTTGCTACTCTCTTTAACGTGCCACTCTTTCTTTTTTTGTTCGATATAAGCCTTCGCCCCTCCTCTAACGCAGTCGATAAGTTTCTTATAGCTTCCTGCTTTGAAGGATTCTGCCCCCCCTTGCAGATTGCCATGACCATATGGACGAGTTTTTTCTC
>Ga0179593_1556212_pt1 | contig 17833 bp, 17 predicted proteins | sample CZODoug2_1_08_16_FD_185931 | JGI IMG/M metagenome (GOLD analysis project Ga0179593, IMG submission 185931) | Vadose zone soil fungal communities from Angelo Coast Range Reserve, California, USA - CZODoug2_1_08_16fungal (PacBio error correction) | ecosystem: Environmental > Terrestrial > Soil >... | reverse complement strand
CTCTTCTTCCTACCGGCCGATGAAATCGGAGACTAGTTCATAGTACCTACTTTATCTTACTTCTCTTTGATGGGGAGGGGTTTGCTTTGCTCCGGTTCCCTATGCAATCGCCCTTTTCTTGGCATCTCCACCTGCCGGTACTTTTCTTCTTCTCTGATGGATTGCTCCTTTTTACGATGCATCCGTTTAAAGACTATGTTCTCGCGTTGATGTTGAGTTTAGGTGGTTTCTTCTTTATACCCTGTCCCCCTTTTTTGGGCATTTTTTCCCATAATGGGCTTTTTTTCTTTCCGCATCCTGGTGAGTTACTCTCCTCCTTTCTGTTACTACTTTTTTGTGAGATGATTTATGCGATGACAGCAACCCGCCCATTGATGTTTAATATCCACATTCAAAAGCAAGTGGTCACTCTATCACCCGCTCCGAACACCACCCCCAGCATGTTGACGTTCCTTTTCACTCTAATCCTCCCCCGGAACCCTTCCCCTCGCCGGAGCGACAGTCTCCCCCCTCCGCCCCCATTTCTTTTTTCTCTCATGGATAGTGACGCTTCTCCTGCCACCCCCCTATCACGTTAGAAAGGTAGGCCCTTTTTTTTTCGAGGGCCCCGCTCCTTTCGGATCGTATCCTCTTCTTCCACGTAATGGTGATCCCGCCTTTCAGCCGCCTTCTCTGAAACGGGTGTAAGCGGGAACGGCGGAGTTTTGAAGTCTCTCCCTTCCCCATTTTCCCCTCTTGTGCCGCTTTCCCTCCCCCCAACCCTATAGACAGTAGCCTTTTCTTTTTCGCCGTGGTGTAAGATTATGCGGGGAGGGTTGATGGCAATTTCTTCGATGTAGGCCGATCCCCTTTTCTTTTCCCTTGGCTTCTCCTTCCCTTGATCTCGAGTTTTCAACCTGGTCTTGCAGCGTTGCGATTCATGACAATTCACCATATCTTGTAGGTCATACCGCGGAGAGGCGTCGGTCCCGCATCGAGGAACAGCATTCTCTTCTCCCCGTCCGACCGCTTCTTTTTTTTGTCATGAAGTGGGATTTCCCTTTTCCCCCAGATTGCGTTCCTTCCCTTTTTCTTCCTCAGCATTTCTAAGTTCTTTTTTTTGTGTTATGTCTGTACGAGTCCCATGCTTCAGACAACCTCTTCTCTACTCCGGCGATTTTTTGCGCCGGTCCCCGAGCCCTGGGCCCAACGTACCGATCTTTTCTTTCAGATAGAAGGCGCATTAAAGCGTTCCTCTCGATCGTCCCTTTCCCTGTTAGACTTCGTTTCAGAATCTTGATTCCTTCACTTCCCCTTCGGTCCAGGACCTAACGAATAACGGTTTCTCCCCCCGCGCAATGACTTTGTTCAATGCGCTCGTCTTTTCGCACGTTGTTTCCCCTTTTTCTTTTTTCCCTGTTTTCCCCCCATAGAAAGATAGCCGGCGACCCCCGCTTTCAACCCCCTTTTGTCTGTGAGCCGCTCTCTTCGTGTTTAATTTTCCCTCGTGCTTTTCTCCTTTCGACGTTGACCTCCTCTCGGGAGCCTACTCCCCTACGCAGGGTTTCGCGTTGGCCCGTTTGTGATTGTTAGAGATCTCTTCCCAAATGATGTGGAACCTTAGCCGAGCCGACTCAGACTTGCTTAATTTATTTTTTCCATTTCGCTTGACTTTCCCCTGCTTCCAGATCCAAATATTGGAGTTTGAGGGCTATTTTGGACTGATCATCTGGTACAGCTGTTTTTACCTTGCGTAGACATCGTGATGACTAAATAGTCAATTCTTTTCCCCGCATCCGTTTTCCTCCCCGCAAATTTCGTCTCTCCCTTCCAGGATCTTCCCTGCTTTGCCTTCTTCGAGCAGTCTTTTCTGAGGGATTGTTCAACCGCGGCGTTGCGCGGAGTGCTTCCTTGCTGTTTTTTAGAGTCTTTCTCCTTCTCCCGGCGACGTTTTTCATTGGGCCAGCGGCCTTTTTTTCAGACTGGGTCACGAGACGGATGCTGGTCCACGGACCTTCAAGTGCAACAACCCCGGCCTCATGATTTGGTGACGATTTAAAAACTGTATTTTCCTTCTTCTATGGACGATTCCCTCCGCACACCCAAATTTTGTTGTTGTTGATTTAGATGTCCCTCGTCCATCTATCCCATTAACAAAGGTTATGAGAGGTCCTCCCTTCTACACCCACACAATTCGTCGTTTTTTTTCCAGCTTGCAGGTGGCGTAAGAGCGCTCCAGTGACTTCCCCGACTCAACGTTCCCACATTTCCCTCTGTCCCCGCGCGAACCTCCCACCCCCAGGGCATCGCCACCTGTCCAGAAGTTTGTGCCCTTTTTCGCCCGGCCCACGCGGATGTCCTTCCTCGAAAACCTCCTTCCTTCAATCGTGCTTTCTCAGGGTCTACTTTCATGGTCAATAAGGTTCATGGAACGGTCAGCTTTTCCGATTTAGGTTTAAATAACGGTAACTCCTGCCCCGATCCTTCGTCTGAAAAGCTTTCCTTCTCTCAGACTCTTGCTCCTGTTTATCTTTTTCCCGCGAATGGTCCCACATCCTCCATCACTTTTTTTCTTTACGGATCTTTCCCTCCTTTTTTTCTTCATAGATTTTTCCTGAGATCGGCCCCCACCCTTTCTTGGCCACGTTTTGCCCTGCTCCATTTTTGCTTGAGACAAAATTCCTTTTCCCCTTTCCCTTAGGACCGGGGCGGATGACAAATGTGTCCCCCACGCGGCGCAGCTTGCCCGGCTATCATTGACTTTTTTTCCCCCCCTTGGGAATCTCGATTGAAACCTCTCTTTGGCGCTTGGAAGTCCGGTCGACCGCGGACAAGTTCCCTTTTTCCCCCTCGGATTTGGAAATGATTTTCTAAAGTCGACACCCACATCTCTTGCTATTTCCTCCCCCCCTAGCGACGGACTCATACTGGGGAGCGCTTTTATCGTTTTCTCTCTTTTTATTGAAAAGCAATTTTCTTTGTCTTTTCCCTCTTTATTCTTGCTCTTGGTCTCACTCTCCCCCTGATCTCGTTTCTCCTCATGTACGGTCCTCTCCTGACCACCACCCCTTTTCACTGTGTAGTTCTTCCTGCCATTAGATCCTCCCATCTGGTTGAAGGATTCTCCACGGCATGCCTTTCCAAAGATGTTCGTCCCTTGTTCAGTCATTCCCTTCGAGGTTTTTTTCCCTATTGAGACGACTTTCGGTCTGCACAATCGACTCCCCCTTATGCTCAATGCTGCGAATCCCCTTCCGTCACCCCCTCTCTCTTTTTAACAAACCTTCTCTCGTCGAGCGTTCTCCCTGGACACATAATCAGTGCTTTTCAACGATCACTTTCAAGAACGGTTCGGGCTGCGTTGTCCCATAACTTTTTTTCCTTTACCAGAGGCCCCCGAAGCGACCCTTGATTTGTGGCGGGATTGCGGACTCATTTTAATGCGTTAGCGGCAACCGGGCATGGAGGCTTCCGCTTTCTGGCGCGTTCCTTTTTTTGCACCATACCGCCTACGCTCCGATTTCGACCGGAGCATGATCTTACTTGATTCTAGGTTCTTGTTGGGATGGGGGTTTTTTTTCCTGCGCATATGCCATCTTTCAATGGGCGATCGGCCTTTTTGGGAGTAATGTTTCTTTTCATTTTGTCGGTTAGCTTCTCTCAGGCCTTTAGTTTTTTTCCGTTGGGGTTTCGTCTTATACTCTCCCCTTGATTTTTGGCATGGTTGGATCCCCCCCCCCCCCCCCCCTCTTTGGGAGGGTTTTTTCCTGGGGGGAAACTTTATTTCCTCTGTCTTTTCATCTTTTTTTGGATTTCTGCTCCCCCTGGATGCTTCTTCCCCCCTCCCGGATTGGTTTAAATTTCCACCACAATCAGTGGAGCGTGTAGCTTCTCCCCCCGTAAAACGCAACTTCGTACACTGCTCTTGAACCTTCCCCCGCTCACCGTCCCTTTTCCCCCTCTTGGATCGCCAGAATTCCTCCTGACCACCCGGTCTTGCGGCATAGGCGCCCCCCTTCGCCCCAAAACCTTTCCCCAGCCCCCCTTTTCCCTTACTTTCTTCTGGGAGGCCATGCCGTTCGTCAGGAGAGAGAACCGCGTTTCGTATTTTTATCGTACTTTGAAGATGCTTTCAGTTTATTTTTCCTTGCCCGGTGACTGCGAGCGCGTCAATTTTGAGATGAAATGGCTACATCCCGTTATCACGGCGGAGTTTTTAAGTTTCAGCTTCCTTTTGTTGCCGCCATCCTCCCCTCCCCCCCCCGCTTCCCCTAGTCTTATTACGCCTATCTGCGGGGGATGGTTCGCACCCCTCTCCCTTCATCAGTTTTCTCGATGGACATCATTCCACCAGTCGGCACTGGGATGGCCCAGGCTCCCCTGCGCTCGGCCCTCTCTCGAAGCAGTTTTCCCCATAAAAATGTTTTTTTGTCCCCCTTCGCTGAGCCATCCAGGGCGGAGCTTGGTGCTTACAAAGGCTCATCTGTTCCTCACCCAGGAACGGTTCCTGCCGCCCGCCCCAGCGCCAGCTTTTTTTTCTATCACGTCACTTTTTTGAGCCCTTCACTCCAGAAGTCTCTTTTGGTTCTGGCGGTCGGCACTACCTGCCTTAACGTACAAGCGGTTCGCCCCTTGCTGGGAGCCGGTGGCAATGCTTTCCTACACAGATCCTTTTCTCCCCTTTCGCCGGAGGCCTTGATCTCGACCTTCTCGAAGGACGGTAAGCATATGGTTTAGTCCCTTTCCCCCCCAATTCCGGTCCCCCCCCTTTGGCAACCTGAAGAATCCCCGCTGACGTGAAGTCTCCCCACTGCCGCAATGCGTCTTTTTTTTGTACTTTTTCTCCGATCCAGGTGTGCCGCCCCCTAGCAAGATTGGTAATACCCCCCTTGGATGAGCCAGTCTTTTCTTTCCCGATGCGCAGCGCCTTGGGCCGAAGGAGCGAATTGATTCTTTTAGAGATTTCTTCTCCTCGTAAGAATTTTCTTTCTGGCCTTTCTTTCCTCGATTCTCCTGCACTCGTTGCTTCAACGAGACGCTAACATATCCCCTTATTTCAGGGGAGTGTTCTTCCTTTATCTGGCTCCCCCAGCCTTCTGTCTAATAAATCTTGGTTTTTCTTCTCGTTTCTTGCGTCATCTCCTTTCCTTTTTTTTTTAATAGGTTTTCCGTGGATGTCCCCGAAAATGCATCTGTACGTGTTACAAGCATACGTTTCTTACCCCAGTCATCCAAATTTCGGATCTCCCCGGATCAGTGGAGCCATCACTTGCTTCGCTGCCTCTGTATTCTTGTTTTCTTCTTGCGTAGGAGGTCTTTCACCTGGGTGTAGAGATTTTTTGCGCTGTATTGCGCCCTTTTTTCTTGGAGGGTTTTTTTTCCTGGAGCCTTTCAACCCTGCAGCGCCCAAGACCCAATTCCCTCAAAACGACGAATTATTCTTTGGTACTGCATCTTTTCGACAACGTATTTGTTTTTTTGAATGGCTTACGATGTAATCTCAGCCTCACGTCCCCCCCCCCCCCTTTTTTTCCTCCTTATTTTTTTTTTGTGTGCTTTCCCTCGTCATTAAGGCCAATTAGAACCTTTTTTCCAGAGGCAGAACATGCGCAAACCCCTTCTTCGTTTGTTGCAAATTGTTTTTTTTCCCGCAGCCGCTTCCTACCAAGGGATTACGCCCTTTCCAATCCTGGCCGCCGCCCCTCCTTTTGTCAAATGCGTTGTTTTTTCCCCCCCACCGTCACGAAACGCATTTGTGCAAGGCCAGAAGCAGGTGACGCTTGCTGGACAAGCTTCCCTGCTCGAGCAGGCATTGTGATGACTCAACGAATCCCTCTTCACCAAATTTTCTTTTGTTTCCCAGGATGCTCCCCTTGGAACTCCCGTCAAAGGTTAGAAGCATCTCCCCTACTTTGAACCCCAGATGACGCAAGGCCTCCCTTCAAGACTGGTCTGAGTTGAGTTTTCAAGGCGACATGGGCCCCCCCCCCGCCTGACATTCCCTCGCGGCTCTCTGAGAATCGGGTTTGTGGACTTCTGCTAAAGAACATCTCTTTTCCACGCGCTTTTCCGGCCTGCCGGCGGCCATGCTCCCGATTTTCCCCCCCTCACAGTAATCATCCTCTTCCCTTGGGGTTTGTCAATCTTGCACCCCCAGTCCTCTTCGCAGCCACTTCTTTTTTTTTGCTCTCCTTGCTTTTTTTCACATGGGAAACCCCCCTTTAAAAACCCCTCTTGGCGCTTTCTTCCTTTTCGAAGTCACGTTTTGGCAGTTCTTCGGTTTCATTGGTCACTGGGTAAGGGACGGCGACCACCCTACTCTTCTTACAGCTTTCCGAGCGCCGGACCTTCTCCTCTTCTGGTCTCTTATCGCCGGTCTTCTTCAATTTTTCTTTACCAGGAATTCAGGCTCGGCACTTTCCCCCTCTCCTGAGTATTTGGCCTGCATTGGCCTCTCCCGCAAATCCCCCCAGAGAATGTCTCCCCTTTTTCTTATGCAGCTCCTGCACGATGGGCGAATTCCACCGGTTTCCTTCCCTAAAAAGCCTTTCTGTCTGGCGGCCTGAGGTTTGCCTTGATGGAGCCCTTCTTCTTTCTCATCTCTCTCTTTTTCCCGAATTTCCCTCCGCGACGCGACCACTTTTTTCCACCCCTTGATACGAGATTTCTAGCTTCTTCCTCCCCGTGGAATATCAGTTTTCGCCTGGGGCCAACGTCCCCCCCATCTCATCCTGAGCTTTCTTGCCAGCCTCCCCCTTTCGCAGAATTTCGGATCCCACTAACAACACCCCTCGTCAAGAGATCTTCTGTCCGCTAGTGGTTTCTTTTTTTATCTTCCCTGCAAAGTCTTTGTCGTTAGCGCAACCTTTTTCGTTCAGGCATGTGCCCGTCAGCGCGTCTTTCCCTACGGGAGATTCCCCCCCCCCCTTTTGAACCCGTCTCCCGCATCTTTTCCTCGGAAGACGCAGCATTTCCCTCTTCCTCCTTGATCTAGAGTGTGGGTTTTTTTTTTTTTGTGGCTTTGGTTCCGGACCATGCATCGCACGACCGGAAATGGTCGATCGGGGTCTTATTTCGGGCTCTGTTTTGCCTGTTGTGCCGGTTTTTCTTTTTTCGTTTTTTCAAGAGTTCTTCCCTTTTTTTTACGTTTTTCAGGTGGGGGACGCTACCCGATCCACTGGCATGTGGATATTTTTTATTCTGTTTTCTTTTTCACGACGCTCATCTTCCTTTTCCCCTCCTCTTTTTGTTGTTTTTTCTCGTAACACCTTCCCATCCAGAACCAGCCCCCCAGGATGGTGGAACTCCCCCTCAAAACTCAATGGAGAGGTCGTCCTGCTCCCTACCACCGAGTTCCCTTCACAGCCAGTTGACTTCGCTTTCTTTGAAACGAGGAAACTTCCCCGGTCCCTTTTCTCCCCTTCCCTGAGGCATCTCCCCCAGTACGCACGAACCACAACTTTTTTTCTGGAGATGGAATGGCGTCCCGGAGCCACATTTCCCTCCCCAAATTCCATCACCGCGTAGATCCCTTTTCGACCCTTTCCTGTCTCCTTCTTCCCTCTGTCAGGGAGGATCGTCCGTACTCTCCCCCCCCCTTTATGTCCAGCGAAAGTCGAAGCGCGCAGCACGCGATGCCTTCATCTAAACGCCTTGGTGAGGTGAAGATCGTCCTAATGAATTCCCTGTGAAGCCTCATTTGAACACCCGCGATCGGACTTAGATCTTGCGATTTTCCTATTTTCCTCCTCGCAGGGGTTTCTAAAAAGCACCCCATCCGGTCTCATGTCTCCGGGCCAACCAGGAGTGGGCTGTTGATGTCCGGTGGCGGACCAGCGCTAGACGCTCTCCTTTTTTGTGGTCAGCCTTTCTCTAAGCGTTCAAATGCTTTGAGCATCGTCTTTTATCTTTGGTCGTCTCCTGTGTCCTTCAAAAGGCTCCGGACACCTCCCACCTCGGGACCGTGGATTCTTTCCCCCCCGCCGCCTTTTCTCCTTTTTTTTCTTATGGCATCTCCTTCAGTAACAAGGTGTTGTAGAATTGGAAGTGACTCAAATAAAGAAGTCGTTCGATTTTTTCTTTTTGGCTTTTCTCTTTCCCTTTGCCGCCTCCTTTCTTTCTACGGGCGGTGAGCGCTTTTATGGTCTGAATTCGGTCCCCCGGATGGGTCTTTTCCCCTTCCTTGCCTTCGCTCCAGCGCGCCCTTCTCCCCTGCACGCTTTCGTGTCGAGCATTCCTCCCTAGTGATGGTTTTTCGACTCCTAATGTTCCAGGAAACGAAGATGACCTTTCTCACGCTGAACGTGATTGCCGTCAATGCGCCCCTTTTCCTCCCGTGGTTTTCCTCTTGTTCCCATTTTCTTCTACGGATAGCTTCCCCAGTGCGACCAGCGTGTACCCCCTTTGAGTTTCAATCTTTGCAGCCCGCCGCCGGGCGAAGACTTCTCTCATGTCTCGATTTCGTCATGCTTAAGAAGGAAGGGCTTTGAGAGGAATCCATTCCGATCTGATCTCATGCCCCCCCCCCACAGACTCTTTTTGCACCTCCTTCAGACTTGAGTCATGCTGGACGCCCTGATTCTTTCTGTCTCACAGGAGCAAGATCCCCCTTCCTTGTGGAGTTGGGAAATTTTTTTACCCCTATGTCCCCCGTCGTTCTTCCTTATGTATCTTTTTCCGTATTCCAAACTCCGGTTCCCGTTTCGTTTTACCCCAACGCATTCTTGATGCTCCAAGGATTCGTGGTGTACTCACATGCTTGCCTTTCTTCGAAGTTCACTTTTAAGCTGACGGTTGTTTCGGAGATTGCCCCCCCCCCTCCCCATTGTTTTCGAGCCGTTTTTTTTTTTTGCCGGGCGCTTTTCTTCCCTTGGTGGCGGCTTTGAGCTGTTGGGATACTTGGTCACCGGGTCGGCTGCTTTCCCCCGTCAGCGCAATGCACCTTATTTTTTGAGTGGTGAGCCCTTCTTCCCTCTCAACTTGGGTATTTTGGTTTTTTTTCTTCCCTCTGTTCCCATTTCCCCCTCCACAAAGCTTCCTTTGTTTTTGTTGCCTAGAAGATGTGTGCGTTTCTTCTCTTTTGCCCCTCGTCCATATAATCTTCCCAAATTCCCCCCAGTTTCTGGGCAGTACTTTGCGCACCCTCTTTTCCCTTCTTCTTTTTTGGTTGCAAGTTGTTCTTTTCCTCCAGCTTTTGGGCAAGGATCTCCCCCCTGAAGGACGCGGACCCCCTTTTCGCAACCTTTACTCAGAAAGCGGAAAAACCCCCTTCTTCATTTTCCCCCCTGAAGTTTGTGCACGTTCTCTCCCTCGGCTGGAAACCTCTCTCAGCTTTTCCTCAGGTGATGCTCCACGCTAGAATCAGGGTACGATCCGAACTTTTTTCTTCCTTTTTCCAAGTGATGAGGGACAGCTTCTGATTTAGGTGGATTCCCGTCCAAGGTTTTCACCCGCGACGCTCTCTTCCCCTTCTCGCCACATCCCTTTCTTTTCTCTTTGAGAGTTGAGCAGAAAAGGGAGGCACCCTCCCTCAGGAAATCACATTCTCTTTAGAGGTCCCTTTCTCTCGCGTTGGTTCTTCTTTTTTGACTCAAAGCTTCCTGAGCCAGCCTTTCCCTCCAGGCACCTGGCTAATGCTCCTCGGAGACCAAGTCATCCCCTCTCCTTCTGTCCCGGGGGCGTCCCCTTCCGGTCCAAGTGAAACCTTCCACTTCGCAGCCAATTTCTTTTCCTCCGGCTATCATTGCTTTCTTCCCCCTGGGAACTTTCCTCTTAAACCTCCCCCTGACCGCTTTGCGCATTGAATTTTGTCCTTTCCTTTAAGAGTGGAACTGGTCCTTCTTCCTTTTTTCCTTGGGAACTTTTTTTTTGAAGTCGGACCCTCCCTCTTGAACTTGCGTTTCCCTATGAGCCGGCCCCCCCCTTCCCGATCCCTATTTTCGCGCCCAGGCTGCTGGCTCGACCCGACCCGATCGTTCCCAGGCCTGGCCTTTTCTTGGCTCACCCCTATTATATCTTTTCCGCATGTCTTTTCCTCGCAAAACCCTCTACGTCAATGCTGGAGTTCAATGCAGCGGGCCATGTTTAGTTAAGCAAGTAGTGTTGACTTCCCTCCCGGCATGAGAAAAATGCCGCTTCGGGCGGCCTCCCTCACTGTACGAGGGTGGTCTTCCCCCTGATGAGCTCCTGCCGTACGCCTTCAGAGGTATGATCCAATTCGTTTTCATGGCCATCCTGCGCGGATTATTTTTTGAACACCCGTGCTCGATCCCGTAGATTCTTTCCTCACGTGTCCCCCTCCCCTGGCGACTTTCCGAAGACCTGGGAGGGCCATCAAATCCAGGTTAAGCCTTCCCTGGCTCCCACAAGGAAAGCCCTGATCGTGGGGGCGTTTTCCTGAGGATGTCTTCTCTTTTTTTTCTTGCTTCACGTATCCCTCCTCCACGGGCGGAGCCCTCTCTCGCTGGCGCCCTCTTTTGTGACAGGCTCCCGATGGAGCACTTTTCCCCCGTACTTCCCACCTTCGAGGTTTCTCGCTTCTTCATGGCCCTACAACTACCTTTGCTTGATTGTGCTGGGGGTGGTGTCTTTTTCCCTTTCCTATGCCCATCAGCCACGACAGGTTTTCCTGCCGGTACTGTTCTGGGTCTCTTTCTTGTCGGTTGCGGTTTCTTGTTCCTCTCTGTCGATCCTTTTTCCGTTTTTACGGTGGGTTCCTTTTTTCAATTGATTTTGGGCCAGGGTGTTTTCATTCTTTTTCTGCCGGTCTAGGCACCTTTTCCGACGTCCTCCTCTCTATTTTTCTTCGTTGTGTGTCGGCTGTCTTACACCCTTCCCTTCACTTCCCAGAACCCGCCCTTTTCTCCTCTCCCCACACACCCTGAGCAGTTAGAACGCTCCTTCCCCCCCCCCTCCCCCCCAAACAGACCGTTCACGACTTCTCTTTAAACGAGGTTCATCGAACGGCCTCCGCCCGCAGGAGAGTCCCTCCCCCTTACCTTGCCACCCTCGTTCGTGGCCCTCTGCATAGGCGGAGCCCCCCCAGCCCACACAAGCCACCCACCCCTACCCCCCTCTTCTCAAGTAGGAGATTCGTTTCCTGGTCGCTTCGAGGTTCCTTTTTTTTGTATCGTATTCTGCTCCTTATGGTGGAAGTCGCCACCTTCTCCCTCAGAGAGCTCTCTCTTCAAGGGCCTCCAGGTGTTAGGGAAGGTTCTTTTGCCGTATACGTCCCTACCCGTCCTTTCTTTTTTTCCCCAACACGCCCCCCCCTCCTAAAGATTCGAGTGGCTTCTGTTAAGATTTCTGATCTTTGAGTTTTGATTTGCACCCTGCCCTCTCCTGTCTTCGCTTGTCTTTTCCCGGAGGCACTTTTTTTTTTCCCTGGTGCACAGCGTCAACTGAACAGTTGTGGTCGAACCCATTTTCGCCCGCCGCGGTTGTCTCTCATGCAACTGCCCCCCTTTGAGCATACGGACGGTCTTTCCCCCCGACGCCTTCCTGCTATGAACTTGACGTGGATGACGCCTCCAGAGCAGTTTTCTTGCATGCGTCGGGTCTCCACTGTCACGGAGTTTTCCCTTGGCCATTCTCCCTCCCTATTCTAAGTCTTTTTTTGCCCTCGGGCTACATGCGTCGACAAGAGTGACCTGTCTTTCTCAGGCCGCTTTCCATTTCGGGAAAAGGACATGTTGTTTCAGTCTGCGCTCCCGGCGCTAAAGCGACTGCCTCTTTTGGTTTCCCCTTTCCTTTTCTCTTGAGGGTTCCTCCCCTTTTCCCCCCATCGGTAAGGAAACCGGAAACTTTATCGCTGAACGTGACGTCGTCCCCACTGCGCCTTCCCAATTTTCTGCCGTAGGGTTCTCCCCTCTTCCCATGTGTGCCCCCAAGGATTAGCGTTCCCCCCCCCCCATTGGCTGCCGTGCCTTGTAAGATGTGACCGCCGCGCCCTGCTCCTTAGAGAATGGATTACGTTTTTTTGCGCATGAGCTCCCCTCCCTGGGCCGGGAGTTTCTCTTTGGCCAATTCAGGACCGATACTCTCCCCTCGATTGCTAATGCTGGCCCAGCCCTAATATAGGTCATTTCTTCCTATGGATGTGTTTCGCATGATCTTTGGCAGGAGCATAGTCCCTTTTTCTTTTCTTGAGGGAGAGTTTCCCTTTTGTACAGCCGTGTTTAACCTAGGCTTCGTAGACCTTTTTTTATTTTCACTCCCTTCTGCAAGATTGAACCTTCCCTTACCCTCGCCAAATTTCCGGATCTTCTCCTTTTTGATGACTCAAAGGTTTGGCAGCTGTTTTCAGCCGCGGACGTTTCCAAACTTCATGACTTTAGAGAAGGTTTCACTTCCTCCGCATTTGAGCACATTGCCCTGGAAGTTTGGAGAGGGTTTGAATCCTTGCCCCGGTTCTCTTTTTCCCCCCGGACTTTTCACCCAAATAAAACGCCCTTTTTTGCTCCTGGTATAAGGTAGTGAAGTTTTTAGATGGGAAGGTAAACGCTCCCCGTTCGCCAAAAATCCTATATCATTCTCCGTGTTGTGAGTCTTTTTCTCCCGGAGGCTGAGAGTGGACTCTTCCTTTCCGGCCAAAGTCCCCCCCTTTTCGGTCCTCGGAAGTCCAACCAAAACCCAAAAAAGTGGTTTTTGTTGGGGGGGGGCAAAAAAGCAAAGCCTCAGACAAACTAACACTAATTTTTTTTTTTTGTTGCAATTTTTCCCTTTTCTTCAACAGCTTTCTGACCCAAGGACTCCGCAACCCGCTCCACCTCAATTCCTCTTACCCACATGGCAGATTTCCCTCTCGCACGAGGGCCCCATTGCTCTCTACCTTCGTTTGGAATCCCTCCTTTCCGGAGTCCCTTCTCGACAAGATCCTCTCCCCTCCAGGGGTTGATCAAACGGAATTCCAGTCGACCCCCCTCCCCTTGGACGTTCCTGGTGTTTCCAACGGGATTCGGGAAGGTTCAAGCTTGACTTGATTAGTGGGACCTTCCCCCCTTCCCGCCGATTAACCATTCCCCCCCTTGTCCAGATGTCGTCCTCCCCTCCCCCTCCCCGAAACCACTCCAAGATATTTCGGTTGATTTTCGCCTTTTTTTGAAGATACAAAGTCCTTTTCCCTCCAGAATGCCTGATTTGCGTTTTCCTCTTCTCATCGATTTCTTTGCCGGACCCCAGAAAATCCTGCTTTCCCCCCTCGCTCCCACCTTCCACGGCTTCTCATGCCCGCGTCAGAAAAAGTAACTTTCGTTTTTTTTTCGGCTTTTCCCAGGCACCGAGGCGCAGCATTTTTTTATTCGGCTATCCTTCCCAACATGGATTTGATGTCAACACTTCCCTCCTCTTTTGCTCATTGACGGCAAGTTCTTTCTCCCTGTTCATCTGGCTTTTCTTGTTCCTTTTTTTTGCTTGAATGGGCCTGATTCGCAACATCAAGATGCTGACCGGCATTCACCCTGATCGCATTCTCCTTACTTGTGCAGCGTCTAGCGCATTCCTCGAGGATTTTTCCCTCCTCAGGTGTCGTCTCTTGGCCCCTCTCGGAAGGCTCCTTCCTCTTCACCGCTTGTAGGTGACCCCTCCTTCTAGGAACCCAACCAGAGATCTCCTTGTGAGGTAATTCTTCCCCCTATAGCTCCCAGCTGGTTTTTTCCCGTCCGAAGGACATCTTCGGCCGGACTTCCCCCCTGTGACTTGTGTGCTGTTACTTTAAGGCGTTTCCAATAGATGGATGTACCTTATGTTGAAGTTCTATTCAGTCCCTTTGCGACCCCATTTTTTCCCCAACCAAGTGTAGATCGTCCTGAACTAGGGGAATCTACTTCCATTTCCGCCTGGGGACAACTTTTCCTCTGTACTGACCCTGCGTGCTGGCGTTGTCCCTCCCCCATAAAAGTCTTTTTCCCCGGGCCCCTTCCCCTCCGCCAAGCCTTCTAGATATGGGTCTGTGGGAAGTAGGTGCACCGCAGCTGGACTTTCATTTTGAACCTTTCCTTTAACCCCAATGGAGCCTCAGCGGTTTCTAGAAGTACGCGGCGCTCCTGCTGAATCTTCCCAGCACCGTCCGCGGTTTCTCGAAGCCTACCGCGGACTCCTTTCTCTCTACAGCGGTGATGTCTTTTTTTTTTTTGCTTTGGAGACATCGCCAAGCCGGAATGTTTTTTGCATTTGCCTTCTGTTATTTGCGATCTCTTTTCGTCCCCCTTGTGGTTTGGTGTTTTTTCTTTCCTCGTTAAAAGTCCCTTTCCTTTTCAAAGTCTTTTTCTGGTGGGGTTCTTCTAACCTGCCTAAACTTTCCTTGTTGAATGGTGGATATTTACACCTCCTGGGCGGGTTTGCGGTCCGGAATTCTTTTTTTCACCCGACGGATAATATATCTTTCCTCCCGGTGTTGTTTTTTCTTCTCTCTTTTGAGCGGCGTCTTTATGCCGAGGCAGGACAGAACCCAGTTTGGTGACTATCCACCCTTCCCCCATCCAGTGGATGACGCCTCGCCCCCCCCTTGCAACGCAACTTTCCGTTCAGAACTGTTTGCCAACTACTTCCCCCCCCCGCGAACAACCTGAACACCCATAAGTCAGTCTCCCTCATTTAAGGCTATCGCCCCTCCCGGGTCTGGAGTCTCTTCCTTTGAGGACAAATCCCTCCAAAATCCTTTCATTCAAGTCGAGAGTTTTGCGTTTCTTATTAGTATTCCCTCTTCCAGGTGAGGATTTGTGCAGCTGATCCAGCCTATTTTCAAAGAGACCCTTATCGCAAGGAGGCTACCTTCCCCCTTGCCGGTAAGCGGCCCTCTTCTTTTCTCGAATAAGTCCCCTCCGACAGATCTGTGCAGCCTCCCCCACGACCCTCCTCTTCGAGTCAGATTATGCGCTTGTTTTTTCTTTTTCCAAGCAAGCATTTCTTCTATAGAGTTGGTTCTGGCTGCTTTTTTACCCTTTTGAAAAGTCCCTATCCACGTGGTGGTCATCCCATGGTCCCTCCCTCTGAGATAATTTCTCCCCTCTCTTTTTTCTTCATAACCTGCTTCTTTTTTTAGACGAATTAAACCTTTCCTTCTTTCCCCCTTTCACCCTTTTCCCTGCCGCAGACCCGAGAAATTTTTTCTGCTTGGGAGAATGGTCCTTCACCAGCTTTTTGCTCTTCATGCCCGACGATGACCTGCCGAACCCCCCCTTTCAGAGGTTTTTTTTTTTTCGATCCGTAATGAGGCTAACAGTTTTCGATATATCCCGGCTTTTATCCGCCGAGTTTTTCGGTTCCCAACTACACTTTTTCTCCCCCCGCGAACGTTCTTCCTTGACCCCACTTTGCTCTAGATAGATAGCGGGTTTTTTTTTGAACCCTCGTTTTTCAGGCCGGCAAGTCTTCTTTTGTCGACTTCTTTTATGAATTCCCCCCCCCAATGCCCGGGACTCCCAGTACGTAGTCACCATGAAATGCCCCATTTTTTTTTAAGCACGTTTCCTCCTCTTTTGTTCCATGTGTGTCTTAGCAAGGATGCCCCCCGTTCGGAATCCAACCCTATTTGTTCTGCGTTTTCCTTTGATCAGCTCCCGAGGAGAAGAATGATTTCCTTTTTTTTTTCCGAGGGAGTCCTTCGACCCGAGAGGCCGTTGGGGGATCGTTTGCCAATCTTTCTGATCTTCCCCCCCTGATCACTCTCTTGACATCTCCAATTGATGTACCTGTGTGTTGTGCCCTTTTCCTTGATCTTCTGGCATCAGGCGCCGCTACTCAATCTTTGTCTTTCTTTCCTAGTTTTGCCTGATTCTTTTTCTCTTTAGCTGTTTCTTGCTTAGAGTGTCCCCGAAATCTCAAGATTGACCGTTACCCACCGTTCCCCTTCAGCAAATTTCGTCTCTCTCCACGGATTCCGTTTTTGCATCACATTCGACCGTCTTGCTCTTCCTTTCCAGCGATTCCCCTTTCTCTAGGATTGCTTCCGCTCGTTGTTTTTCGCGTTAGCGATACGTTTTTTCCTGGTGCAGGACGTTCCCTTGTTTCGCGGGGGCGCTAATTGTCACGTGAGCGTCTGGGGCCTATTCAAATGGAAACCTTTCCCCTCCTTGGCCTTTGAGTTTTCTTTCTCAGACAATTGCCTTATTCTTAGATGTCGAGGCATCCCGCTCCGTTAGCACCCACTCTCTCTTTTCCTTTTTTGTGGTTCTCGCGTATGTTTGTCTAACGTGTATCTTGAATTTACCTTGGCCATCCTTAAGCCCCCCCCCTCCCCCCCCCTTCAGAGGCCCCTTCCAACATTCGTCGTCCTTTTCTACGGTGGCGCAGCGACGGACTCCGACAGGATTAAGCCCCAAGCTCCCCGAAGGATCCGGTGCCCCATTTTGTCTCCGCGACGGAAAACCAATTTGTCCGCAACTCTCTTACCACCGCACGCCTTACCCAGTCTCGACCACTTGTCAATCTTAAGTCAGTTCTCCCCCCGGATCCTTCGCCCCTCCTTTGCTCATGTGGTTCTTCTTTCGGTAAAGTTTTTTTTTTCTTCGTGGCCTTTATGTTAAGAACTTCCTATTACCCCAGCGTCCGTGCGGGACCAGATGATCCTTTTGACCAACCCCCTCGACCTCCAAGATCTTTTCTCCTTAGTGAGACACGATCAGGTTCCCATAACTTTTTTTTCTTCGCGGCTCGCAGCATGATCCTCCCTATTGGGGGAGGCCTTCTCCGAACCCCTGCGGTCCCTCTCCGCCCGGCAATGCTTGAGTCCTTCAAAGTCCGGTCCCCAGTAATTCTCCTTTAGGAACGTTGCGCGGCTGCCAATAGTGCTCTTCTCTTCGCAGGAAACTTTATTTCTATCCTTGCTATTTTCACAAGAGGTATTGAAACCGTTCTTCCAGACGATTGGCGGTCCTCCTTTTTGACGACGTTTAGCGTGGCTCCATTCTTTTTTCCTTTGTTTACCTTTTTTTTCCTTCTTTTCGGAATTTCCTTCACGCGATGACCCTTTCGAACGACGTCCGCGTATACGCTCGAGATCCGTCTTAAAGCGTTGCGTGCTTGAAACGACAGCCCCCCCTTTTCTTTCCCGAATCCCCCTCCTTTCTTTCTTCCGGCTCCTTTTAGTATATACCTTTTAGCCTTTACGGACTCTTGAAAGCAGACCAAACCAGCCCTTCATCCCAACAACTGTCTGTTCATTCCTCTGGCTAATGTTCGCCAAGTGACGGACTTCCACGGCTCATCCCCCACTCTTCTCTTTCAGGATTCGTCATCCCCCTTTCCGTTGTTTCATACGTAACTCAGGCGTCCCTGCCGCCAACTCTTTCTCCTCAAAGCTAGGGGCATGACTTCCCTGCGGAGAGACCCCCCTTTCCCCACACACTCCCCTCCTTTCTAGCCGGATGTTCTCCTTTCATTCTCCCAGGGTAAGAATGTGAAGGTCCCCCTCCTCCCTTGGGAGGGAGTTGACCTCCCTTCTTTCATCGACCATCCCTCGGAGATACTCGTGGGGGCTGGTGGGCTTAGCAAAGAGTTTTCCTTCTTCCCGGAGCGTTTTCCGTTTTTTTGATTCCGGGAATGTACTTGTTCCCAGCTATTTTCCCCTTCTAAGTACGTGCGCTCCCTTTGAGCATATCGCAAAGGCCGTGTTCCTCGCGAGCTCCTCCCCCCCCTACTTTTATCTACGCTCTTCTTTTGGGTGGGATTTTTTCCCTCCCATCGCCACCTTAACGGGACGGCGTCTGGATTGTTATGGGTTTTTGGCTTTGTAAGGTGCCTTGCCTCGTTAGAGCATTTCGCCCTTCAAAGGGATGTTTTTTTTTTTTTTTCTTAGCGTTTTTTCTGCATGGGTTTATTTTGCGGGTTTTAGATGTCGGCATCTTTTTTCCTCACG
>Ga0179593_1719230_pt1 | contig 17834 bp, 19 predicted proteins | sample CZODoug2_1_08_16_FD_185931 | JGI IMG/M metagenome (GOLD analysis project Ga0179593, IMG submission 185931) | Vadose zone soil fungal communities from Angelo Coast Range Reserve, California, USA - CZODoug2_1_08_16fungal (PacBio error correction) | ecosystem: Environmental > Terrestrial > Soil >... | reverse complement strand
ACACTGTGAGTCGTAGTCCTTTCCTCCCCCCCCCCATCTCTCCGAAGGGTGGTAGGTCTCTCCTTTTCTTTGCCCTTCTGGGTAGGGCCTTTTCCAGAAGGGAATTAAGGTTGTCTATCCCTTCCCCCGGGTCAACCTCCCGTCTTCACTTTCGTTTTCTTGTGTGTGTGATGGAGTCTCTTTTCTCCCCGGGACAAGGGGTTACCTTCCAGCGTGCATTGCGACTCTCCGTCGGCTTTTTTTTTTTTCTGCCAGAGTTTTGGCTCGGACCTCGCCTATCTCTTCCCTCTTTTCTTTACGGACCCCAACTACCTTTCTCCCTCCCAGTGCACAACGAACCAGTAATGCTTCCTCCCTCCACGTCATCGGGCAGCGCTGCTTTCCTCCCTTTTTGTCAAGCACTGGAAACCCCTCCTTTTTTTACCGTTGAGTCCTTTTTTTTTTGTTTCGGCAGGCGGGCTGTGTCTTTTTTGTGCCTCCTGCCCTTGATTCCCAGTGCTCCCTCTTCTCAAGCAGATCCTGAGCTCGCGAGAGTTTGCGGTCCCTCTTTTCCTCCCCCCTGCAGTAGGTTTCCAGATAATGCGCTCCCCCTTTTTTTTTTTGTGCGACCAGACCTTTTCCCCTGAAGTCGCGATACTCTTATAGCTCATTCCCCCCTGGCGGGAGTTTACCCGCGTGGAAGCGTCCTCTGCGCCGGATCCACGGCCTCTGCGTTGCCTCTTTCTTTATTTTTCCGCGTACTGCGTCCCCCCCCCCTTGCGGACCAACGTATGGGTGCTCCCTTGAAAAGCGCGATAGTGTCCCCCTCTCAGGTCAAATGGTAGTCTTTTAGTCCCAGGATCCTACGTTGGTCCCCTTTCCAAATAAAATTTTTCCCAGGAGCGCGGAAGGAGCCCCCCCCTCTCGCCAGCCAGGAGAGCCGAGGCGGTGAATCGCGCGCTGATCCTTCTCCTCCCCATCTTTTCGTGCTCCGAGTTTTCCCTCCCCCCCCCTCTTTTTGAATGATGGTCCCTTCGGAGAGGGTTAGTCTTTTTACCTCTTGGATCTTTTTAACCCCTCGATGTTCCGTCTGTTTCCGGAGTCCATCCGGTTTTTTCTCCGAGAATGAGACGTCCAGGTCGACTTTCCCTGCACGTTCGGTGGCCGATGAAGTTTCCCGCATTCCCTCTTCGATGAGCCCCCCTTTCTTTCTGCCCCTTATAACCTTCCCCAGTCCCCCCCTTTCGCGCTCACCTTCTTTCTTGAGGAGAATGTTTCCTAGTCGCGTAGAGTAGCGCTCTCCTTCTGCTTCGATTTTTTTTCCTTCGTGCTTCTTCTTCTTTGATTTTTCAGTTTCCATCTTCCTCCTCCCCCTGCGCCGCGCGGTGTCTCCCCCTAGTTCAGGGTACTTGCGATGCTCCTTCCGCCCTTACCTTTCGGGGTAGGAGCTTCCTTTTCCCAGTTAGATTCTTTCCTGAAGCCTTTCCTCCCTTTTCCGGACCCCCCTGCTCACGACTCCCTTTCTGGCTTCGATATCTGCTTTGGGGGGATCATCTTTAGCAAGAAGATAAGAGTCGTTTTTTTTTGCCCTTCGCCTGCTTTTTCCCCCCGCGTTTCTAACCCTGCTTAGACCCCCCTCAATCCTGCGAGGCGCGGCCTCCTTTCGTTTGCTCGGCCATAACGAAGGAGCCCCCTTTTTGGTTCTCAGGGCGCGGATGACTTTTTTTTTTTCCGCGCCTTTCTGCCGGGGGTCTTGTTCCCCTGAGCCCCACCCCTTTTTCGTCGCTGCATTTTCTCCTCTCGAGCGAGTCTTACTTCCCCAACAAGCAGGTCTGACTTCCTTTTCTGGCAGCCCTTGATCGCCGGGCCTGTTTTTTATCTTAACCCGTATGGCCCTTTTCTCGCTCTTGCTCCTCTCAGGACATAGGGACTTCAGGAAACTTTTTCTCTTGCCTTTTTGGCAGTACGCTTTTCGCCCACCCGAGCCCTTAGATGACTCCCTGACTGCAACACTCTCCTTTTAGTGAAGTTCGAAGATGGATTGCAGTCCCCCGGCTTCTCATGCCCCCCGCCCGCGGACTGATTTCCCTCGGTAAATCGCGCACTCCCCGAAATTAAAGGTGTTCTCCTGTATTCAACCTCTTTCGGCCTTACTGAACCACGTAGGAGAGCTCCCGCCGCGGATAGTCATTGGTTTTTCCCTCTACCTGCGCGTCCTTTTTTTATTTACTACGCCCTCCCCCCCAGGCCTACGGGCTTACGGGAGCGCATTTTCAAGGGGATTTAAGCGTGATCTCTTACGCCTCACCAGGTCCCTCCTCAAGATTTACCGAGCTTCTTCCTGGGGACAGCGATTTGTAGTGATGGTCTTTCCTAATCCGCATTCCCCCCCCTTTCCCCCTTCCCTCTTTGCATCCTGGGTTTTCTTTTTCTCCCCCACCGGCCCCCCCTCACCCGTCTCGAGGAGATGCGTTTCCTTTCCTGGGGAAGAGTCCTCCAAGAAAACTTTCCTATCTCTTCTTTTTTTTTTCTCCCTTTTTTTTTTTCGTCTTTTCTTCAGCTCTCCTTCCCGTTGTTCTTTATGCTTCGTCCATGTAGACGGACCGCCTCTCCCTCGAAGAGGTGCCTTGCTCGACAACCCGGCTTACCAAAGGGCTTGACTTATTGAACTCCCTTTCTCGGATAAAATGTCAAAGGTACGGAAGTCCTCCCTAAGTAGGCTGTAATTTTTTTCCTTTTCTATTTTCCCTTTTTAGGATGAATTCCCCTTTTTCTTGGGAGTTCTTCAGAGATTCCCCTGAGCAGGAAAGCGACTCTCTGGACTCATCGGATTTTTCCGGTAACAGGGCGTCTATCCCCCCCTTTCGCTACTTTAGAGTGCCGTATTTACCCCCTTCCCTTCGGCAGTTCTCCTTTTTTTCTGTTAGGCCGCCCTTAATTCAGCGTTTCAGTCCCCCCCATGAAGACGCCCCCTCTTGTAGGAGGTTTTTTTGACTGGCCATCTTGTTTTGGGTGGTTTTATCGCCACCGCGTTCCGGGCCCCTTGCAAGCCCCCGTCCCCCCCACGCTGTTTTTACCATGTTTTGCCGACCCCCCTTTAGCGTCATTCCCTGGGGGGGAACGCGAGGGGGAGATTCAAATTAACTTCCCCCTTTTACGGACTCCCCTCCGTTCCTCGATCAAGGTCTCCCCCCTTTTTTTTCAATGAGCCATCTTTCGTTTCGGATCTCGCAAGAATTTTTTCTCAGGAAACCCACTCGGCCTCCTCCACTTTTTACATCCTTCCTTCTCTGGTATAAGTCCTCTCTGGGTGTCAGTCGACTTCCCGCGGACTAGATGAGTCCCTCCCTTTCGCGGGATTCTTTTTTTCCTGGACCCCCTCAGTCTTCCTTCTCAAACCCTCTTCCCCCCCCCTTTTCTGCTGCGCGCCACGGCCTCCCGCGGAAGGGAGCAAAGTCGGGCCCCCCCGATGAGCGAGTTCTCCCTTTCCATTTTTTTAGTCAGAGACTTTTTCTGTTCTACAGCGGCGTCCCCTTTCCTTTCGGCTGTTTTTTTGGGATCCATTTTTTTTATCGCGCTAAAGCCTTCTGCTGCTGCTCCGATGAGACACCCCATCGGAAGCCCTTTGTCTCACTTTTTCATCCCCCCCCCCTTTCATCCCCCCCCCCCCTCCCCACCCGCATCTCGACTGTCCCGCGGCGCTACTGACGCTCCCGGCAATTTCGCGGGCTTTTTTTTTTTCCTTACAAGGACCCCCTCTGTGCGGTTCTCCACTTCTTTCTTTTAGCTGTTTTCCGCCAACTCGGCCCGCCTCGCAACGAAGGGACTCCCTTTCCCCTTCTTCTAGCAATTGAGTCCTTTTTCTAGCGCCCCTGGAACCTTTCCCACCCCCAGCTGTGTCGCGTAAGGCGATATGTTTTTGTGAGCCAGCGCTTTCTCCTTCCTTTTCTTTTCACCCCCGCGACCCTTGGAGATCCCGCCTCCCCCCGAATCGGACCCGAACTTGCTTCTTAAAGTCGACCAGGATACCCATTGCGCCGGACCGCCGGGTCTTCTTCACCCGCCTAGAATTTGATCAGCTTCGCCCAACTAGCTCCAACCGCCGAAAAATCTCTTTGACATCCCTTTTTACTTTTTCCCTTCCTTCCTTTCTTGCACTCCGTGAGCTATTTTTTCTTTTTAGTCCTGTTCACTCCTCGCATGCGCGAAGTACTCTTATTCCTCCGTCTCCACCTTTCTCCTTGCTCGTTCTCTTTCTTTTTTTCGACCCGCACCCTTTCTCCCGCCGACCAAGATTCGAACCCTCATAAAGGGAGGACTCGAGTCGGCTGCCCTGGACGCTGCTATTTTCCCTCGCTTTCTCTGACCCTCCTCCCCTTCCTGGCGTGAGGATGGTTTTTCTTTCCTAGGAGGTCCCCACACTAAATGAAGCCAAGCGGCGCCCGCTTTCTTCCTCTCCCCCCAGTGGGCCGGGAATCCCCTTTTTTGTAAATCGTTTCTTTTTGTAAACAAACTCCTCCCCCTTCTTTTCTCTTTTCTAAGTTCAGCTATTTTTTCCGATTGAGAGAAAGCTGGAGATCTCGCAACACTGAGCATCCCCCCCTTTTTCTTTATCCCCCTCGCTTCTTTGTCTTCCCTTTTCGGCGACCCGCACAAGGGCTTCCTTTAGCCCCTTCGCTGACTGTGATCTTTCCTGTTGGGAATACGTAGGAACAGAGAGCACGGGCAGCCCTTCTTCCGCAGGCGTTTCTCGAAACCCCCGTTTTGATTCGGAATCCCCTTTTGGGCACGTGCGATAGTTTCTTCAAGGATCTTTTACCGATGCGGTAACGTTCAATCCGGATGGTTTTTTCGGGATACCGTGGAAGTCTGTTTGGACAGGAGAACTTTCCCCCTTTACCCGGCGAGATTCTCTCGCCACAGTCTTTCCCCAGACAAGCCTGCTTCCCTTTTGCGTTTATTTCTTCCCTCCTTTCCTTTTTCCCTTTCTGTCAAGACTCCCCCCCATCCCCACACACCCCAGAGAGACTCCAACCCTCTCATTGATCGTGGCTTCGGCGGCTTTTCCTTTTTTCTCCCTCTTTTTCTGCCGGTCCCCCCCCTGCCCGGGACCAAACCTTCCTCCTCGCCAAACAATGCTCTAGCATTTTTTCATGACGACACTCAAAGGTTATCTCCCTCTTTTCCCTTCCCTCCTCCGGGTTGGTGTTCTTTTTTCCTTTTTCGTCATGCCATTTCCCTTCCCTTTTTGGAGGTAGGCCATTTCTTCCTTTTTTCCCGGTGTCCGTTTTCCCCCCCCCCCCTCCCCTTTCTATGAAATTAGGAAACCCTCGGACAACGCCAAGATTTCCACTATTTTTCGCGATCAGATGGTGTGGGTCTTCTTTTTCCCCACCTGTAAATTTTTCCTTTTATGCTGACTCGCCTTCTGTCTTTTTTTTTTGCTTTTTCCAGTGGCATTGACTTCTCCTTTTCCTCGAAGGCGTCGATGATTTTTGACTTCCGGAACCATAGGTCAAATTTCCCCTGCCGTCAACTGGATTGAATCCCCCTCCCCCCAGTAATGTTGGTCATGCGTGACAATCTCCTTTGTTCAAGACTACCAATCCCTTTCAGAAAGTACATCTTCTCAGGAGACGAGGGTTTCTATGTGCCGTCTCTTTTCTGTTCCTCCCTCCCCCCTTTGCAGACACTCTCCCCAGTCTTCGATTTTTGTTTTTCATTTCTTCCTCGCAATGAAGTCGGTTCTTTCTTGTAAGATAATGCGCTCCCCCCGTTAGCTCAGTTTGCTTTTCCCCAGCGATTCTCCCCTTTCTGGCCGCCAGCTCTCTCGCTCCTTTTTTACTTTATGATTTTTTTCCCCTTTTTTCCGTCGCGAGAGGTTTTCCTCCCCTCCCCTTCTGCAAGGCACTCACTGGCGGTGGCGGACCGGAAGCTGGCCTTCCCTGTAGTAGATGTACCGTACTTCGCTTCCCCCTCCCCCTTCCCACGTTCTTCGAAAGCGCGACTCTGTCCCCAGAAAGAAGAGTCCCCTTTTTTCAGTCCTGCAGAGATCCTCTCAGGTTTTTCGTTTTCCTGCCCTTTCTCCATCCGTTTTCCCCCTCCCCCCCCTTTCCTAGAGAGCCTTGCCCCCCGTTTCGATCGAAGCCTAGCATGCTGATAGGTGATTTTTGCGCTTTCCCCCCCCCCCACATAATCTCTTGTTTCGACTGATGCCCCTCCCCGTAAGTCAGTTCCTTGGCAGAGGCCTGGTCGCGGTTGGATCTCTCAGCTTCTCCCCCCCTTCCCCGATGTTCCTCCTGGTTCCCCTTTAATTTTTTGGATTCCCTTCTTCCCTCATCCTTCATCAGTTTCTCCTGGCTCCTGCCGGTAGTTCCAGATCAGGCCGAGGGCCCCTCTTTCAGCTTCCCCCGATGAGCGGTCTTTCCTTTTAGCGCACCCCTGTCGCCCTCCCCCCCCAGATATCCTTGAGCTAACCGGCCTTAGAGTGAGGCGAATGTTTAACCCTTTTCTCGTATCTCTTCTGCAATTTTCTCCTCTTCTCTCTTTGTCCTTCCCGTCGCCCCCTTCCTTTTCTCATTTGAGGATCCAGGCCTCCTTTTCCCTTTCAAGAAAAATGTTTCTCCACGGCGCCGCGCAGGTTCCCCCCGACTCCCTTGCGGCTGCTTTCCTCTCGTTTCATGCCTTTAGCAGTAAGCCGCCTGAAAGTTCGATGATTTTGGTGATAACTCTTTTAAGGATTTTGGTGATGTCACCTTTGACCATGGCTCCCCCTCTCCTATGGCTTTTCGATATTCTTAGTGGGGGATCACTCCCTTCCTCAGCAGATCATTTTTTTCGCGTCTCTCCTTGCCCATCCCTTTTGGCCGTTACCCCTTTGTGAAATTCCTCTGAGACCGTCTCGGTGCAGAAATTCTTTCTTGACTCCGTGCCTCTCTTACTTTCTCCTCTTTTCTCCAGTCCCGGCGAGAAAGCAGAAGCACGTTCAAGACGTTTCATTGCTTTTGAGCTGACAGTAAGAGGCCCCAGCCGCTCTTCTCTTGTAGCTTTCTTCCGAGAGAACCCCGCAGGGTAACCCCCCCGTTGCACCTGGCAGATTTTCGATCGCCGGCCTTGTTTTTTCATCATTCGCAGTCCCCGCTCTTTACGCATGAGAAGTTTCATGGACATAGGTTGTCCGTCTTCGCTCCCTTGCATTTTCCTCGTCTGTTTTTCCATCCTTTGAGATGACGACGTGCTTCCCCACTTATCAGTTTCTTGCCGCGGGGACTTTGCTGGCCCCCGCTGGTTCTGACCAGTCCTCTAGGAAGAGAGACAAGTCCCCTCGCGCAATCCCATTGCTCTACCTCTCGCTTTCTCTTTGTGGAGTGAGTACCCCCAGCCCGGTCGCTCCCGGCCGGCTTGTTGGCCCCCTTCACAATGAGGCCCAGGGCAAAGTACTCCGCCTCCATCGAGGAATCAGTTTTGCTGAGGCCCCCTGCCCGTTCTGGTCCCCCTCCCCTTTTGCTCCCCGCCCTCCCTAGGCAAAGGCGGTAGTCCCTTTCCTTGAATCACTTCTTCTGTCCCGTTAGTGCTGCGTTCTCCCTTTCCTTCCCCTGGGCCCTATCCCATGCTTCCTCCTAAGTCTTTCACTGAAGGAAGGTTTTTCTTCTCGGTTGGCTCCACCGAGCCGGGCACATAGTGATTCCTTTTTCTAAATGGACAGGACCCCCCCCCCCGAACCTCGGTTCTATCCTCTTTTCTCTTTTTGGTTTTTTCTCATGCGGTAGCAAGGACCCCAGTTTCTTGATGTAGTCTCGCCGGTCCGAACTCTTCCTCGTCTGGCACTTCTTGTTCTCCCCCTTTCTCGACAAAAACCGCTCCCCCTCCCGGCTGAAAAGACCCTGAATGCGGGTCCCCTCCAGTTGCTAACCCTCACATTCATTAATCCCCCGGTTCCCATCATATCTCGGTCTTTCTTATGCAATTAGGTTTTTGGACGACCCTTTCAGTTGTTAGTTTTTTTTTTTCCTTCCCGATGAGACCAGCAGGTTTCATTGGGCCTCTGTCCCCCGGTACCTTTAGTATGGAGGCTTTTCCTTGAAAGGTGCTCATTCGGGTTATTCTGCCGTTCCCCTTTCGTCCGTCTTTTTTTTTCTGGCCGCCCCAACAAAGAATCTCCGCGGTTCGAGCTTCTCTGATAGAGCCACGTGAATTTCGATTTGTTGCCCCTTCGATTCTAGCTTTTTGTCCGTAAAGCTAGGACCCTGAAGTCCGCGCGGCAAACGGACTGCGGCCCCTCTTTTTCCCCGCGTCCATTTGCCGGTTTTCAGACGCACCTTCTTATGAAACAAGGCTTGCTCAGACTCCTTCATGCCCTTTCACACTTCCCCCCAGGTTATTCCTGGACAGTCCCTTTATGAAGAGCAAACCCGTACCCGTTCATCCTCTTGGATTATCGTCCACCCGACTTAGCCCCCCTTTGTGATCGCATCATAAAGGCTCATTCCTGCGAAATGACCGTCCTTCGAAACCTGACCTCTCCCGACCTCTTGTGATCGTCCCCCTCATAGAGCCTTCCTCCCAATGGGTCCTGATCGAAATGGCGTCAGGAGTCCTCCCCTCTTTTGCACCCCTCTCCTCAGCAGGAGTAATTTTTTCCAAGGCGAGTTGTGGAGGGGACTCTATTTTTCCTTCGGTACTGTGCTCCCCCCCTCTAGCTCCCTTCTCTTCAATCTATCTCGCACCCCCCCCCCCCCCCCCCCCCCCCCCCCCCCCCCCCCCCCCTCTGAAAGATTGGTCCCCCGGTTGCCCCCTTTTCCACCCCCTCCTGCATTTCCCCCCTTATCAGAACTGTCCGGGCGTACTCTCTACCCCATGTTTTTCCAGGACGGAGGAACTCCAAAGCGCGGCCCGCCGTTCGAACAATCAGGAGGCTCAGCACCCTTCCCGCACGAGAAACGAAGGACTTTTTTGAAAGTATAGACCTTTGCGAAATATTCCGCTAATCTCCCCGGCTCTTACACCTTTCCTTCTTCTGATATTCTTTTTGTGGCCCGCTTAGGGTGAGCAAGAGCTTCTCCTCCGCCCGCTCATCTGCGCTCATGCGCGATCTTCACTCCACTTCTCTTTTTGACAATGCTCCCTCTCATTATAGGCGTCCCGTCCTCTTACGTCGGCACGGTCGCCCCCCTTCCTTTCGATCAGATGAGAAGCCAAAACTCTATCAACACGAGGACCCTCGGCTTCAGCCTCCCTCGCCGCACATTATGTGATGGAGTAATGTTTACCGTCTGCCGGCGCGAATTTTCCGTCCGAGTGGTGATCCGCGTTTTCCCCCTTCCTGCTCGCGCGCTTGCGCCCCCCTGTCTTTTTTCCCAAAAGATATCCTGACAGATCCCGGGAGCTCTAGGTAGCGCTGCAGGCCTTCTGATTTTTTCTTCCTCCGCTTTCACAATGTTTCGTCCCCCCCCCCCCTGGCAGAAGAGGGGAATGGATGATTGCCCTATCTCGACTTCTTTCCCCCCGCAGCAGAGGCAGAAGAATTCGGTCCGACGCCAGTTCTCTGCCGAGGTCCCCGCTAGCGGGTAAAACTCCCTCCCTGTTAGCTATACTGGCGGAGTCCCTCTCTTCCAAGAGGCTCCTCTCTCGCTGGTTTCGACCTCGACTCACAGCTTTTTTCCTTCCGGATTATCCCCCTACTCCTACGTCGCGGCCCCTCCCCTCCCCCACTTTGACTCGAATGAAAGCTTTTGGAGAAGTCGCGCTGGAATCGCTTTGCTACTTCCTCCACCCCGCAGCGACTGCGCCCCCTACCTTAAACTGTTGAACTTTTTTCCCCCTCCTGAACTCCGTCCGTCCTTGCCGCTGACCGATGAAGTGGTAGTTCTGAAGCCTTTGGTTAGGTGTCCCCTGCGCTCCCTCCGGCCGTGGCGTTTTCCGGAGAAGTAAGATCAGCCTCGGCGAGATAGTAAGATTCAGCCGCCACGGCAGCCTCTGAAGAACCCTTCCCCCCCTCCCCAGCCCTCATTCTCTCGCACTTTGGAGTTTTCCGTTCTACCCTCTAGAGTGACACTCCTTGATCGTGGAGTGTAAGGCTTGTCGCATGTCCCCCCACCCTGATCGCTTGGGATGAACTGCTTCCGTACCCGACTGGTCCATTTCTTACCACCTTTAATTCCTTTGACGACATCAAAGTCTTATCTCTCTTTCCTCCGTTTGTGGTGTTGAGAGAAACTGTGATCGTCGTTTCAGCCAGTATAAATTCTCCGTTCTTTTTTTACGGGTCCTCCTCCCTTTTTTTCTCCGGGTCTGGACCCCTTTCCTTCCCCCCCTTTCACAGAACAAGCTCAACCTTTCCTGCGGATAGATGGGGTTTTTTTCTCTCTGTACCTAAGTTCTCCTTTGTGCATTTCTCTCTTTTTGGTTCGCTTACGGTAGGGGCTTAGCCTATTCCTCTTCTCCCCCCTTCTGAACGTCGCGGCCCCCACTTTTCTGATCCGCCGTCAAAATGATTTACCCTTTCCACCGAAACCTTTCCCCTCCAAGTCCCTGCCTTGCGTTTCAGCCTCCAAGCAAAAGATGCTCCCCTCGAGTTTTCCGGCGACTGAGTTCTTGATGGCATATGATGACCTAAAGCGCTCTTATCCATCTGCCTCCTCCTCCTCGGTTCGTTCTCCCTCCTCTCCCCTCTCGGTGATAATAAGGCAGCCTCGGTGAGCTCATTTGATAGCTTGATTCGATCATCTCTCCTTCCTTTCGCGTCTCTCCTTCTTTCGTGCCCCCTGGTCGTTGCTTACTCGGGTACTGAAGGCGTCCCCTCTTTTTAAGACAGGCCTCGGCTTGCTGCAGGTGAGTAGAGGGAAACGCTTACCCCCTTCCCACATCCTCCCCTCGCGGTCTTCGACTGAGACTCGCCGACAAGCGTCCCTACTTTTCTGCAAAGAGTCACCCTCTCTTTCTCCAAGGGAGTAGCTGTACTGCTTTTCTTCATCAAATTCCAAGGTTTTTCCCCTTTTTCAAGTCGCGCGTCTCGTTTCTCATCGCCTTCATGCTGATTCGGTTTCTCGCCGCGTCTCCTTCCCCACTCCCCCCTCTTGCTGCGGCTCCTGCTCCCGAATTTTTCCATGACTCTTCCTTCGCGGTTGGATCTCTTTTTTTGATAGAAGATGCTCCCAATTCGCGATGTTCATTCCCTTGCCGTCCGTCCGAGAATTAGGAAGCTTCGACTCACTGCTCCTTCACCAGATGCGATAGCCCCCATTGAATACGAAGTGGATTATATTCTTCGGGCTTCCCCTTTGCTCACCCTTCCCCACCACTCCCTTCTTGAATTGAGAGTGTCGTCCTGTTAGAGAAGGGAGAGTAGTTCGCTTCTCTTTCGCAATGCTCTTCGAACGCTCTCTTGTTCGGTCGGACCCGAGCTTAAATTCCTCTTCCTTCCTTTTTTTTTTCACTTGTAGTAAAACAGCTCCTCTTTCAGAAGAGAGTTAATGGTAATTGCTGCTCATATGCCGCGAAGTTGCCTGTGCAGGTACCCTCCCCTTCCTTTGGGTATGTGTGATCCGTCTTGGCTCTTTTGATGAAAATTGACTCCTTCCTTGAGCAGAGATCCTCCCAATCGTTCGATGGTCGACCTCAGCGAAGCCCGCATAGATTCCGCGGAGCGAAGGAAATCCTTTTCTTCTCTCGTGGCATCAAGCCCTCGCAGGTGCCGGAGGAACTCTCTAAATTCCTCTAGGCTTTTTGCCCCAGTGTCCTGTGTCTCAAAGGCATCGTGATTCTGCGCAGCAAGAATCGTCTTGCAGAGTTACTCGGTTTATTCCTCCCTCCAGCATCAAGCCGTTTTCGCAGTCATTTCCTCCCTCTTACATGAGAGCACACCCAGCGGGAGACTTACGATTTAATCGGTCATCAGCCTCTGCCCTTACTTCCCTCTTATTAATAAAGGTATGCAGATAGACCGACGACTGTCCGCATTGAGCCCTTTTTACAATTTCCCCTTTCTGGCCCTCCTTTTATATGGACGGATTACGTCCGCGCCATTGAGCGTTTTTCCTCCGTGCCGCAACTCCGCGTCTCGCTGGATGCTGTTAAATATTTTTTGCAAGAAAAGAGAGAGAGAGCTCTTTCCCCTTTCGCGCACTCATAACGATAATTCCCTCAAACCTGCGATTCTTTTGCCCCAGAAATAGTCTCTCTCCGAAGCTCTGTTGAAATTAATGGGCACCCAATCCAGGGAAATTTCCCCCCTCCCTTACCCTTTCGAAGGAGGAAATTTCAATGCGGCCTGTTTCCCGCAAGGGATGAAAAGGCCTCCCCCCCCTTGCCCGGTCGTCACCGAATTGCCCCTTGCGCTCAAGTTCTCTTTCCTTCCAGCCCCATGTTTAGTGATGATTCCCGTGTCTCCATCCCCTTAGAAAGTCGATCAGCGTGCGAAGCCCCCACTTCCCCTTTTTTTTTAAAGGATTGAGCCGTTTATTTGGTGTAGCCCACCTTCGAAGGGAAATTAAGTATTTCGAGCGTAAGTCCTCCCTGGACCCTCCCCCTTTTTGAGGGGACTTTCTTATTCTTTCCTCTCCCTTTGAGAGAGATGCGCAGCCAGAAGTCACCAGTTCTGATGTATCTCCCATGTAGTCATTACGCCTCTCCTTAGTTCCCGGGCTTCTGAGAGGTGCCTCGACCACAACGAGGCACCCTTCAAAGCCTCTTTCGTTTCCTTTTTGATGATCTGCCCCAATACACACGTTAAGGACTCAGAACCCTCGGCTTAAAACACTCCCCCTCTGAGGAGGGTATGTTTCTTCAAGACCCCCAGAGGGTTGAGGGAGGAGTAGTAGCTCCTCTTGAGACATTGAAGCCCCCTCTAATTAGGTTCCGGAATCCCATGGCGTTCATACTTCCGCAGGTAGTTTTTTTTTTTCCCGCCCCCCATTTAGCCGAGGCAGCGGCCCTTCAAGAAGTCGGTTACGGCCGTCCCTCCCCCTCATAGCAGCGTTTCTGATGACTCTTTCCTTCTTCCCCTGAATTTCGGATTTTCCCCGCTTGCTCGTAGAGGGTTCTTGTCCCGCCAGACACCGGTTGACGGAAACTCCCGATTTCATCAAACGCCATTCACCCTTTTAGTGTGGAATGCAGTCGCATATAAGGGAAGTTCCGAGGAGCCATACCCCCTTCTTCGCCAGGCCCTTTTTTCAAGTTAATGAAACTATCTGATCAAATTATAAATGATTTTCTCCTGTTCGAGACTCCTTTGATTCCTCTCCACACAGGAAGGAGAGCGACTATTTTTGAGTAGCCCCAAAGGTAAGTTCTGCTGGGGTGCTCCGCAGGTAATCTAGATTCTCCCTCCTTCAAGCGAGGGCTTGAGCCTTTTTTTTTTTCCACAAGACCCCCTCTCTCCCTCCAAATATTCAAGACAGTTTTGATGAGAGAGCCAAGGCAATCCTTCACAAGTGGCGTTTCTCTCCCTAGCACTTTAGTCGCGCCTCTCTTCCCACTTCGTTTTCAATACGTTTTAGTTTGTTAGGGCTGGCCCATGAGTGATGTGATTGCAAATGGTCTTCTACATCCCTCTCCGAGCTTCTCCCCCTTTTCTAGATATCGAAGCAACTCTGACCTGATTTGGTCTCTCTCGGTTCGCGTCCCTGTTAATCAACAAAGTCTCGCCTTCTCCATCGGATCGCTCATAGACCTTCCTTTTTTTGAGCCTCCTACCCCCTTCCCTATGATCTCGACGTACCAGTCCCTTTTTCCGAGAGGCGCCGTTTCGCCCTTCAGCAGGAGGCTTCCCTGGATCCTCACCGCGTCTCCCGCGCAATTTTTTTTCTTTCCGTCTCGAGCACTCTCGCGCGCTCCTCCCTCCTTTCAGGAAAACAAGTCGTGCCTCATCCAAGGCAGGTCTGCCCTGCGATTCGTTCGACCCTTTCAATTTCTCCGACCGTTTTTCCCCTCTAAAAAGATTCGAGATGATGATAAGCGTCCCCTCTCTCATCGGCTGTTCCCCTAACGGAGCGTGGCCACTCCTTTCCGTCCTCTAGGGCTAACCTTCTCCCTTCATGAAAGGTCCGCGGAAAAAGACCATAGCCTTCTCCTCTGCTCTACGAGATAAAACCGCGACCTCAAGAGGCACATAAGTCCCTTCCCGGTACTGTTGTTTAAGCTCGTCCTTTTCTGAGCGCAAGCCATCGTTTTTTTCTCTGTTTTTCATTTCCCTATTTTTCCCGAGGAAGGACCACTCTTAATGAGATTCCTTCCCTATTCGAAACTCCTCCTGTTTCTCGTCCCCTTTCCCCTGTAATATTTGGATTATCCCCGATATCAATCTTTTTTCCTTTTGAGGAGCGGATGCAGGCCTTCCCGGGAAGATTCTGCTGGTGAGTCCCGATCGTTCGCTTTCTAGACAATCTCCTTTGGCCCCCCTTTCTAAGTGTGGCGCGAGTTTTTCTTACAGCCCTAATGATCTCCTGATGCGGTTCGGCGCAAGTGAGACGTCCCTCCGCCGCGCAGGTCCGGCTTCCTTTTTTATTTTCCCCCCTTTCCCGCCACGCCCTTTCTACCTTTCTTGCTGGAGCGGCTGAAAGATGGAGATAGACCTTTTGTGAGCGATTTTCCCATCTTTTCCATTTTGGATCTTTCTCCATGGCAGGAGCTCGCGGCGACCCCCCTTGCCCCCCCCCTCTAGGAGATAGAAGAGATTGCTTCTGTTCAGTTCTGAGCAGATGGGACCTTTCCCTGTTGAGGACTTCACCTTCCTCTCGCAGCGCGCACCTATTTATTGACTCAAAAACTGGGGAAAGTTGGACGCCGCTCCAGGGATGAAAGCAACCTTTCTCGCCTTTTTCATCCCCTTTTGAACGATTTCCTTATGGTTCCCCCCCCTTTTTCTCCAGTGGACGCGGGATCTTTTCCTATTGTACTTCATCATTCCTTTTCTCTTTCCTTAGAGGCCGAGACTCCCTTCCTTTTCATAAGATGTCCGACCCCATCACAATTCACGAGATTCCTTCTAGTAGCCCTTTTTTCCAATGGAACCCAGTGCACCTTCCCCAATCCACCACACACTCCTTCTTTTACCCTAGAAATGATAGTGGCGGGTCAGGCGGGTGGCCCTCCCTTTTCCCCTCCAAAATGACTCTCACCACGTTCCTTCCCCTCCTTGGCAAAATCAGCGGTAGATGCCTTACCTTTCTTTGAGTTGTCTCAGAAGACTCACAGGTTCCCCTCCTTTTTTGAATGAATAATAATGTTGTTTCTGTATCTCCCCTTTGTAGTCAGTACGTCATGCAAGTCCCCTTTTTTTTTGTTCTTAGGTATTTTCCTTTCGGGTACTCCTCCTTTCCTTCATCCGGAATTCAGTGGAGATGACCTTTTCCCCCTCGAACGTCCAACTCTTGGTCTCCCCGTTGTGTGGTGATGGAGAGATGAACTCCCCCCCTTTTTCAAGTGAAAGCGTGCTTCTATTCTCCTTCTTCTGAGTCTTTTTCCTTTTGACTCTTCCTACTTCCCTCTCTCGACGGTCCCTCTGATCTTCTTTTTTCTACCCAGGACTTTCCCCCCTTTCCTTTTTTCCCCCCCTGCAACAACCAGTAATGTTTCCACTAAAGTAAGAGGTCCCCCCCCTGAGCCTTTTTTTTCCCCCGATAGCCCCTCCCCCCCCCCCTTTGAGGAAGAGATCACCTCCCTCTTTCCTCCTTTTTCTCATTACATGTTCATGCTGCTTGAGGATGTGACTCCCAATCTATTAAAAGCGCCCCCTCCATAAGCAAGATTCTTTCGGTCGCCATCTCATCCTCTTTAGGTGATAATCTGTCCGCTCTTTTCGTTGAGCCATGTTGCTCGCCCTCTCCCCATTTCGAGGACTAGGTGCATGGCTCCCTATACGCGATCTCTTTTCTCTCTCTCTTTTGGGGACCTTCTTGAGATGGTCTCTCTCTTTTTCTAGGAAGGAGTTGTCCCTCTTCCTCCTACATTATCCCCCCGTGCTTTTCTGAAGGTAGTACGCCTCCGAGGCTAATAGCGCCCCTCCTTCCCCTCCCGGACCCCCTTCTGGGTCCCTCACCCTCCCTAGAAAGCGACGATCCGTGTCCAGCCTTCCGCTTCCTTCCTCCTTCCTAGTAGCATCCGGTTCCCGATGTCGAGACTTTCTCTTCCCATCCCGGTTGCTCTTTTCGCAGGAGTCCCCCTTCCTCCTGCCCGAGTTTCTTTTCGGTGACTTCGCGCCTTCGCGGGTCAAACCCTCACCTGCTCCCCCTTTCTTGCGATCGTTAGTCCCCTCCGCTCCGTTCTTCCGGAGAGGGTCGCGTTTCTCTCTGGTGGGTCGCACTTCCCTTCTTCCCGGTGGTGTTTTCCTTCCCTTCGTTCCCTTTGTCCTTTTCTCGAGAGTGCGCGATGCGATCATTGTCGCCTTTCCCCCCTGTTTTTTATCAGGACGTCTCTCCTTCCCCAGACCTCCCTCAAGTTCTTGAGCGTTCGTGGGCCTCCCCCTTGCAAAAAATGTAGCCCCCTATTCCCCTGAGCGTCCTCTCATTGAGAGTGAGGCTCTTTTTCGAGAAGGTAGCTTCTCCTCTGCTACTTTTTGCTTCGAGACGTCTCCCTTTCCCTTGCGAGTAGGCTTCCATTTCCCGGATCCTATCCCCCCTTTCAAGAAATGTCTCAGGAGCAGAGATTTCCTTTAGTCCGTTTTTTCCTCCCTTTTCTTCTCTTTCCTTCTAAGTTGAAGGGTAGTCCGGCCAGTACTGCCCTTTTGTCCCCGTTAGATGCTTTTTTTTTTTGATCCTAGATCTTTTTTTTTACAATGGAAGAATTCCCCACGAACTGCTACCATACCTTTAGATAGTCTCCCTCTATTAGATCTTCTTTGGTTCGCCCTCTTTGAGGTATCTCTAGCCCATTTCCCCATCTAAGATGAGCTCGCCGCCCCTAACAACTCCTTTTTTCATCGCTGAGCCCCTTCAGAAATTCATCACGAGTGCCTCCTGGCTACTGGCCCTTTTTCTCCCTCCTCACCTTTCGAAAATTGGATACAGGCCTCTTGTCGTGGCGATCAGACAGCCTCTTTTTTTTCCCGAGTTTGCCTTTCGGTTTAGAACGCAAAAGCCTCACCCCGCGCGTCGATGCAATTCTTTAATCTCTTTTTTTTCCTGATTCCCCGGGTAGACTTACCCCTTGAGGAAGAATAAGCCCCTTCCTTCCTGTTACTTGCCTCTAATCCCGGAAGATAGACTCCTCCCTCTTCAGAATTTTTTCCTTGTGATTCCCCCCTCCCGGAACGCTCTCCTCGAAAGAAGGGTTTCCCCTGCCTGCTTCTCGACCCGCAATGAAGGAGACTGCCGTGCTTCCACTCTTGCCTCTTTATGAAGCTGGATCCGTTGCCGTCAAGGGTAGGCGGTCCCCGTCTCCTCCCCCCTCTTCCGTCCCCTCGCTCCCCCCGAAATTCACGTGTGCGCTTCTCCCTTCTCCTCCGATCAAACCCGTCTGCGCTTTTTTCTCGGTAATTCTGACCGTAGTTCTCCTGGTCCCATTCCCTCTGTTATATGTCCCTGCAAAATTTAACGCAACATTGCCCCTTTCGCCGCCATCCGGCCCGGATGTACCCTTCCGACCCCAATTCTTTCCTGCGAAAGCGTCTCCCCTAAGGATCCACCTCTGCACTTTTCGTAACCGAATGCCTCCGCCCGCTTCCTCTTCTTGTCCCCCGCCTCTTGTTCTTCGTTCTGTGAATAATGTTTTCCCGTCTGATCCGCAAGTCCCGCCTTTTCAACGCCCTTAAGGCTTTGTTTTCTTGCTCTTTTTTTACCCCCGCGCCAAGCCTGCCTCTCTAGTATCTGCGTAAGTCCTCCATGGCACCCCTCACATCATGGAGGGGACTGCGGGGT
>Ga0179593_1310683_pt1 | contig 17834 bp, 20 predicted proteins | sample CZODoug2_1_08_16_FD_185931 | JGI IMG/M metagenome (GOLD analysis project Ga0179593, IMG submission 185931) | Vadose zone soil fungal communities from Angelo Coast Range Reserve, California, USA - CZODoug2_1_08_16fungal (PacBio error correction) | ecosystem: Environmental > Terrestrial > Soil >... | reverse complement strand
CGGCGAGTTGTAAAGTCTGCGTTTTTTTTCTTATTTCTGAATATTTTTCAGGATTTCCCTCTGTTATCAGGCTTTGCTGCAATTTTCTTTTCTCTTCCCGGCTGTTTTTTTTCTCTGCGAGCGTAGGATGCACGTTAAACCCTGATTCTTCCTCTCCCAGGTTATTTCCCTTTCTTTCTCCTTTTGTTCGGCTCTCCTTACTAATCGGTGCTTATTCTCTGAGTCGAGGGGTTAATATTCTGCTTTTCGTCCATTATCTCAGATAGCCGATTTTTTTGTACTTATTCCCCTTCGTAGGTTAGATTCTAGAGAGGGAGCAGGTGTCCTGGAAACGGGACGCGGTGGGGGGGGGACCGTGGTCCCCTTCTTCATTTTTGACCCACCCTATCCCTCCCAAATAAGCAGAAGAAAACCCTCTCGGTCCCTTCTAGTTTTTTCCTTCTTCTGTATTCCTATTTGTCGCAAGGCAGAAACTGCTTTCTCTTTTGATGGTTTCTCTTCTTTCTTTTTGCTTGACCCACAGAGCTAGGAGTTGATTAGAGTTATTTCGCCCCCTCCCTTACATCCTTGACCCACCCCTAGCCGCACTTGTTTCTAATGCCTATTCATTTTGTTCTTGTTAATCGCCCTCACCCGGGAACATTCAGCAGTTTAATAACACTCTTTTCGAGATTGGTGCCACGTTTGATACGGTGCTTTTTTTTTTTTCTTTACTCTCCTCCCCTCCTTTTTTCCTTCCCCAGTCTTGGTTGCGAAAAGGGAAAGCTCAGCACTCGTTTTTTTTTTCCTCCGAGTGGTCTGTCCCTTTTTTTTCTTATGGTTGCTTGCGTCCCTTATGAGTCTTTTTAAAGGTCGGCTGGCTGTGTTCGTCCGGTCGGGGGTTCGGTCTTTCGTATCCTCACACGACATCCCTAATGCATGCCAGACACGCCTCGTACTCCCACTCTTCATTGAAAACGTCCTCCTCCCTACCTCACGACGTTCCTTCCCTTCATCTCCCCCCCCTTTGACCAGGTAGTGAAGTTTTGTCATGCGGCGGTTCGTCAGGTACGACTCTCGGTGGAGCCCGGATTCTTTGCTGCTCGACTCTCGCATTCCCCATCTACTCTTCTTTCTCTCTTTTAAGAGGATCCACTTCTCTGTCACCACTCTCCTTCCCTGTTTATAGACGTCGCTTGACCCGCCGCTATTTTTGCCCCTATTCGGCTCTTCGTCTAAAATAATTTCCGATAATCCATGCAGTACGCGGGTTTGTGGAATTTTTTCTCCCCCCTTCTTTTTGAAGGGCGCTTGGCAGGTGCTACACGATGCTGTCGTTCTCCTCTCGGATGCGTCCCCCCCTCGCACTGTTGCCGATTGCCTGTCATAACCTATGGCCCACTATTCGCTCAGCGTGCGCCCCTTCCTTTGATTTACTTTTTTTTTTTCTGGACTCGTCCTCGGTACAGAGACGACGGGAATCCCCCCGCTATTTCACTGGATTTTCCCTCTCCTTTGTAACCTGTCAGCTTCTGGATTGTTCGCAACACGACATGATAGTTGTTGTTTTTTTTCTTCCGTGAAGACTGAGAAGGTGCTTGCCGGTGTATTGCCGCCGGCGTTTAGAAACTCTCTTTCTCCCTTTGTCATATTCTAGTTTTCTACTTCTCTTTTCTCTCTCTCTGTAGGTTTGGCGGTTTGCATTTCCCCCCCTATGTCCCCCCCTTTTCCGTCCTGGACCCTAGAGAAATAATCGTCCGAGATAGCCCAGGTGCGACTGACTTCCTTCTCTTCGCCCTTCCCCTCCTTTTTCCCCTTGTACCAAATAGGCCATTTGTGGAGATGGACGCAAAGTTGTCCCACTTTGGTAGACTCCACTCTCCGTTCCTCCACCCTTGGTCTGGCTCGGCAGCGGCGCACGAAAGCCGTCGAGGTTCCACCTGGCTTTCGTGAGGCGTTGCACGAAGTTCTTTCCGGTAATAACCCGTAGCAGGCCATCGGTTGTTAGGCTCCAAGTGCAGTCCAGTGACGCCCGATGTTGGGACCTCAGAGCTCCCCTTTTCCTGTACCCGGGATGGTGGGTATGAGGAGGGATATGTAAAGACTTTTTTTACTTTGTTACCTCCTCCTCCCCCCCTTATGCCAAGCGCTGTAACGTCGTTTGCTTTAAGATACCCTCTCCTCAAGTCGTGGCTTCAGCCAGAGGTTGGCATGTTTTTTGGTCCTTCCCCCCTGATGGAGACGGTCATTCCGGTGGCGTCCACTGCTTTCTTTCCCCATTATCTCCTTCCCTCTAACCCAGGAATGACCTTTGACGTTACCCGTACGTACCATCTCTCTCTTTTCACTCTTGTTGTTTTAGCTTTTTCCTTCTTTTTTCCTTCCTTCCTGTGAAGCGAGGGTAGTCCTTTTCCGCTCTGATTTTTCCTAAAGCCGTCTTTTGTTTCAGCCACGTGCCCTTTTTTTTGGTTGGTTGGAAACTTTCCTGCCCTGTGGGTGTCCGTTAGTCTTCCCCTGGCCCTCCGGCCCTGTGTTTTAACTCGTGAAAGCTTGCCGATGCTTTTTTCGAGGTCCGTATTTCCTGGACGCTGTCCGTCCGCCGGGCTCGCCTCCCGGAATTACTCCCCTCCCCCTTCCGACTTACGCCTCAGCCCCCGCGCGGCTTATTTCTGGTAGAATTTTTTTTTTCTCCATCGCCCCCTGGTAGCACGAGTACCTTCCCCTTTCCCTACCGTGGCCTTTCGGGTTAGTCCCTGACGGTTCTTTTTCCAACCCTCTTGCGCCGGGTTATATTCCCCCCTTCGACGGCTTCGTGGCCCTTCGTGCCGCTGTCTCCTTTTTTGTCCCTGCTCCTCGGGCCTTCGCCCAGGGAGGGCCGGCGGCTTCTCTTTCGCACATCGAGCAGGCTGGTGGGGCCGAGGAGTGATAATGGTCCCTCAGGAGGGAAGCTCAGACTACGGTAAGGGCAATTCTGCTTCAGGACCGCTCTTCCCTTCCGCCGGCTATCCTAGGACGACAAGGTAGTTCACGTTTAACAGTCGCACAATTCCGTTTCCCCCAAGGAGGTGTGGATGCTACCCCCCGCCCAGCTTCTCACGCGCTCACTATGCGCAATTTCCCCCCGTAAACACGACGGCCCGGCGACCTGATGCCCCCCCCTCTTTGCCTTCGCTTTTCAATTCTAAGACCAGGACCCCCAGCACCTTCCCCTCCCCCCCCTTTTCAGGCGGAAACTACGCAAGTAACCCCCCCCCCTCCCGCCTAACCCATAACATTTCTTTTACCCCCCCCCACTGCGCTTTAGGTACTGATTGATTTTTTCTCATCACCGTGAAACATACCTTCTTTCTTGAGACTTCTCGTACACCCCCCTCTCTCGCCGACCCCCTTTGGGGGCCACAATTTTCCCCCATGTCGTATGTTCCGTCCCAGGAACCCCGTTGAACAAATGAATCAGCCCCATTCACCAACGGACAATGCTCTTGAGTCGAATATTGTCTTTTGTACGTGACGGTTCCCCTTTTAGCCCGCGATTTTGTCCCGAATTATAGCGGTCCAGCGCGGGGTAGCACCAAACCCCCTCTCCCCCCCCCCCTTATATTCCCCCCATCTTTTTCGAGCTCGGGCCTGTCGCCCTTTTCCTTCCCTGGATCCTTTCCTTTCCCGATTTTGATGCTTATAATTGCGTATGGCCCAGTATCGCGTCTCCCTGACCCTCCGGACTTCTGGCCCGCGGGTCTTTCCCCAGGATTTAGAAGCTGCGGTCCGAGCTTCCCTCTCTCCCCGGACATGGGTGCGGGCCTTCTTGAGAGCCACCCTACGGCCGATCCCGGATCGACTTGCTCCCTCTCGGTCTTTCACGTTTTCCCTTGGTGATGGCCCTGCTCCAGGTTGCTTTTCGAGACTTGCGCCGCTCACAGTGGTACTTCCTTAGTCAGGAATTCTACTTTTTTGATGACAACACGACGCTTGAATCCTCCGACGCTTACTTTCCACTGTCCAAGGACCGGCGAAAGCACCCTCCGCCAGACCTTCTTCCCGCCGCCGCTGACGCGCGAGAGCTTTTGTTCCTTCCAAAGAAGTTTAAGCGGAGCTTTTTTCTTTGACTCCCCCCCCGCACGTATCCCGTTGTCACGAAAGAGCCCTCTCTCCATCCAAAAGAACAGCACGGAGAGCAGCAAGTATCACCCCCGCCAGCGGTTTCCTAGTGGTAGATTGGCCTAATGATAGCGGCCGGCACGGTGACTTTTGTGGTCGTGGACTTTCCCTTCCTCGCTCCCCACCTTTCTGCGAGGCATTTGCGCCACATGCTTGCCAGAGCCTTGAACACAAGACGGGATGCACCGCGATGGGTTCCTTCGGTCGCCCCTCTTCAGAGGGAGCATGAGGAAAGCGGCGATGGCAGTACGGCCACAACAGTAATTCCGCGAGCGATTCCGTTTTTTTCCACCCATGGAATTTTGAAGGATGACAGTCGCAGAAATATCGCACCTCGGCGGAAGACTCCAAGCCGAAGTTCTTTTCTAATCTTTCCCATTCGGTATGGGGCCTAATTTGCCAGGATGCAGATGGAATAATAGAAATCTATCGTCATCAGCCACTCGTCACGGCAGCTGCAGCAGACTCCTTTCTATGACTCAGGTCAACGAAGTTTTTTTAAACCTGTACAGACTCTAATGACAATCCCGACTCAACGGCATCGGAACTGCTAAGCTAGAGATATTTTCCCACGGCCGCGGGGGGGATGTGGAAGAGAGAGACCTCAGGATATCTTGATCGCCCCAGCCCGTGCTCTAACGGGAGCTGGCGCGACCCCCGCAATGCCTTCACTTCGTCCCACCCGAGTGGGCTCCCCCCGTCACAGGATTTGGCGAAATTCGCTTTCCTTTTAATCGTCGCCCGTGGCTCTTAGTGTTGACCGAACATACTGGTTGATCCCCCCCCGCTGCACTCCTAGAATTCGAAAGGCCGGACCCCTCAGATGAAGGCCCCCTCGCGCAACCACCCGGCAGCTCCTCCTCGCTCCCCCGCCCTTTCCCCTTTATCCACTTACCCTCCCCCCTCCCCTTCACTCTTTTGAGGGTTATCGCGCAAGTTCCTCACTGGGCTGATGCAGAATGAGATTCGACGTAAGGCGGTGACCCCTAGGTTCGTCAAGAGACAAGGACCCCAGAAACTAAAGAAGCTCCATCCTGTATGCCTTTCTGCATTGCGTTTTGAAGAGAGGTTGCGTATTGATACCTTTTTCCCTCTCCTCGGTTCTTAATATGCAAGGAATGGCTCGTATCCCATCCTCGTGAGAGCGGGCGTTAGGCGGAAGCGCAGACCCACTCCATCTTTCTTCTTCCCCTCCTGGCCACCCTCGTGCAGCCCGGTGACGAGGGGAGCAGCAGTTCCGGGGTAGGGTTTCCATGAGCTGAGACATTTTGCTTGCCAAGACTGGCGAAACCCCCTCCGAGCCTATTTTGTCTTCTCCATCGTAAGACGGGAGCCGCTGTTCCACACCCATTCGACACCTTTAGTCTTGTCATTGTGCTCGTTTGATGACTAGACTGAGGGCGGTTCTTTCTTTTTGAGCTGATCAGTTTTCTCGCTTTGCGTTTCACCGAGCGTAGGGACAGGGTCCTAATTGGAAAGAGGTTGATTTGGAGTGGGTTACGGATTGCCTCCCCCAGATTTTCCGTCCCGCTGAGGTGTGTTATTTAGAACAGTGAGGTTTTGAGCTAACGCGCTGAGACCGGCCTGCGCGTAACCCTCCTGATGGTGGTGGGCGGCGGTGCTTTTTCCGGTTGTTGTCAGATGTAGTAGGTACAGGTCTTAGGCTTCCCTTTCCTTCCGGTCTTGCTCGTTCTTATTACTTAGGCCGACCTCCGTCAGTCCTTTACACTGTGGACCTTATTAGAAAGTTCCATAAAATTCGTCGCCCTTGCCATACAAAATTTTTAAGTTCGCAAGTCTGTGAGTCGGCAAGCCTACCTGCGGGGCAGCAACGGAGGGGGCTCATTAGTCCATCAGATCACGTGCATTCCAGGAACAAGGAAGGAAGGAATACTTATTGAGCTGCGGGTTAAAGCATTTAGTGAGGAATATCCGAGGAAAAAACAGCCCCGTATGAGCCAGGAATAGAAGGTAGTTTTTCCGAGGACTACTCTCTAAGTGCCAACATCCTCTCCTTCTGCCCGAAGGCCGATCACTACTCAAAAGTTTTCTCTCTGGAACGACGAATACCTGGTAACAGGATCCCTACGGATAGAGGTGGCTACCCGGGGCCCTCGCTTGACTCTTCGGCCTGATCAGCTTGGGCGCCCGCTCCGTGCTTAATCTTGCCTGGAGCCCCTCGTAGAACATTATCATTCACTATTTGCCAGGAACCCCTCTCAATGTTGGCTTCGGAACCCAGGTCACCACTTTTCCCCCAAGATTAGACTAGGTCTCAACTGAGTGCGTTTGATTCAAGTGTGAAAAGTGATGGGCATGGGGAGGGCCAGGATGGAATGGAAGTTACGGCTAGACGTTGTGCTAATCATGATAAGAGTGAGGCCAGTCGTGGCATGTGTGAAAGGGCCTACCCCTGAGACATTCGCTCACGCGGTGACATACCACTTTTCTGTACGAACCGGTCTCATTCTCCTGGTCGCCCCCTACGCAAATGTGGACGCGGCCTACGTCTCCCTCACGGTGCCTGGTTGGTTATTCCCTACGAAGGGCCGGAAGGTTTGCCCTGCACCTCTGCTCTGCCTCCCCTCCCCGTACCCCCATTTAGCCCCCTATACTCATGTCCTCTCTTCCCCGACCGCCTGAGCGAACACGCGGATGGTCCTGCTGGTCACCGTTCTTTGTCCCCGGGCATCCGTTCCCCGGGATTACTCATTCTACCACCTGACACCCCCGCTAGTTCAGGATCCTCCACCCCCCCCCCCTCACATTGCCCCCTCCCCCGCATCCTCCCCACCCCATAACCCCCCCCTTACGCTCCTCGCGTTCCTCCCCCCTTTCACTCCCCTCTCCATTCCTCCTCTTATCTTCAAGACTTTCTTGCGGCTAGTTCTCTTTCTCCTTTCCATTTCCTTCTCACCCCTACTTCCGTTACCTTCCTTTTCCTTCTGCCCTCCTCTCTTCGCCCCACCCTCCTCCCTCATTTCAGCCCCACTCTCCCCTCTATCTCTTCTGTCCTCCCTCCCCTCTCCGCGTCGACCCTGTCTCGGTGCTTCTCTTTAGGTACCTGTCTTTTGTCCACACGGCCCTCGTCCCTCCATTTGTTCTTCCCCCCTCCCGAGCGATTTGGTAGGGCTTTCCCTTCCCTCCTCCTCTTGTCCACTTGCCTTTCCTCGTGTGTATCAGTGACAACATCCACCGCCATCATTTATCTTTGTGTTCTGTCTCCCACCTTTCTTCCCGAATATCGTGGAACTCCCCAGTGGCACCTTCCCGCGAATCCCTGGCCTCAGGGCAATTCCGTATCCTCCCGTAATACTTTCCCCCCCCCGGATTCCCCCTATGTCGCACTCCTAATACTTGTTGGTCTCAAGGCAACCCCCTCCCCCTCATCGCAGGCACGGCCACGCGATACGTCACCGGGCTCGTCCCTCCCCCTAATAATGGGCTTCAAGTTTTAAATACTTGGAGCACGATCCACGGGCACGCGTTTACTCGATACAACGCCCCCGACTCGCACGGCCCGTTTCTAACCCCTGCACTTCTAATGCCTTGTTCATCACCTTTGGTCAGCCCCTTCACTTGCCCATAGAACGAAACATCTGTGACAGTTTGGAATGCTCCCCTGCCTCCCACCCTCCGCGGTCTGCCCCTAAGATACTCTAGGGTTTGGAGCTAACCGGGCCTGAGGCATGGGGCAGGTGCCGTAAGCCGTATGTTTTCACAGAAAGTTACCTAGACAGTTCCATCGGCTCGGCCACGTGGGCTTTCAAGCCGAACACGCTTTCTTCCCCTTGCCCCCCACGACGATTTCCCCCTGTAATTTCAATCCGTTTTCTTACCGTTTTGACCCCCTCCATGAACGCGGGCTCGGCATACCAGCTCTCTTTTCCGTCGCGCTTTTTGGAACCGGATTCACTCCCTCCCCTCCCTGACGACTGCCTTCAACCGGCGACGGTCTCCGACTTTCCACCTCCTGGTTTCCTAGTGCACACGCGAGCCATTCCCGCCCCAGGTTTAATCCCCCTCCCACTTACTCTCTCGGTATTCCATTCCCAGCACCTATCTCTTTCCCCCCCCCTCCCTCTCCTCCGCTACCCTGTCTCCAATTGCCTCCGACCCCCCCGCTATCCTCCCAATGTCTACTCCAACCCCCCCCCGTTCCTCACCCTATCCTCCTCATCCTTTTCCCTCCGGTCCCTCCCTTCACCCCCACGTTCTACGCAGGCATACTGAGGACTGGATTCCTTTCTTCTGATGGCTCCTCCTCCTACTCTCCCTCTCCGGCTCGCCTCCCATAACTACCCCAGTTTCTACCCCTTTCCCGCGGTGTCGACCACCGTCCTACCTGCATTCAGGGAACGTTCCCGGGAGTTTATGTATTTGGTTTTAGCTGTGCCTGCCCCTTGATAGTCCAAACACCACCCGCTCCAGCGCGCCACCCGTCAACTCCCCTTGTTCTGCACCAACACGTACCTAGGGAAAGCAGCGACCCACCTCCGTGAGCCCTGTCTCAGGTCAGCGCAAACACCCTTCCCCCAGACTCCCCCCTTCTCTTTTCGCGTTTCGGCTCCGCGAACACCCAGAGGCTCTCTTGACGCCAGGATCCCCCCCCCCCATCTGAAAAGGAATAATGTCCTTTTAACACCCTGCGAAGGATCTTACCAGGGACAACAACGCCCCCTTCGACTCCCCTCTCACAGATTTAGGAAGCTGGACCCTCCCGCTCACGCTTTGGCCTGCCTTCGTCATGTATCATTCCCGCCATCGACCTCCAACCAGCTACTTATTACATTTTTGCATTGGCAGCGCGCTCTCGCCCCTTTTTTTCCTTTCTCGTCCCCTGCCTCTCACCCTGTTTCCCTTTCCTCATTCTAACCCCCCACTTGTCCCTTTTCTACCCCCAGTCCTACCCCTTGGCCCGTCCCCGACGTCCCCCGCTCCTCCCCACCCCCTACTTTTCCTCTTCCCTCCTCCGCCTCTTTTCATGGAATTAACGCATCCCCGTCTCCTAGACCGTTTCCCAGACCTCGCACCCTTGCCAGACTTATTCTCTGGTTAGATATTGTGTACGCAAAAGCTCATGTCCCTAGGGCTGACTCACTCCTGTACCTTCTATTATCTCCTCCCCCCTTCCAAGACCCTGACTCTATTATGTCTCTCTCCCCACCAGCCCTACTAACGGCTTAAAAGTGAAATGACTATGTAGTTTCCTCGAGGTTTCCCTCTCTCCATTTGGAAGACCCCGATAACCCGACCCCCTTGTGAACTAGCCCCCAATCACGGACTCCCCTTCTCGTTCCCTCTTTCCTCCAGCAAGTGAGGCTTGAACCCTACACGTTTTCCCCCCCCCCCCCCATCGGACAGCCCCTCCCTCTTTTTGTTATCCCTCCGCTGTCGTGTGACACGCAGGCCGTGTCCAGCAGGCTCCAAGGAAGACGTATTAATCTGGGCATTCCTCCCCTGTGTCGACATTACCCCGCTCCCACCCCCACTCCTCTCTAGCTGATTCCGCACTGCCAGTTCCTCGACAGACACTTTGACTCCCCTCTCAATCCCACATCCGTCACGAGGGCTGACCGATACCACGGAGCGATTTACCGTACGCTTTTTCTTTTTCCCGGACGCCGGCTGGTCTACGGGCATCCACCGCCAGAGATTAGTTTCCCTCGCACGTTGACCCTCCAATCCCTTTTATGCGCTGCCCATCACTTGATAAATATTGAGATATGTAACGCCTGGTGAGAGACTGTGCCACTACTCCTTACCGCCCTGACGCCTTTCTCCCACTCGGCGCGCGCCCCCACGTCTCCTCACTATCTGCTCCGCCTGGCTCACCCCCGACCTAGCTTCGGGCTATCTACCCACCCAGAAGCCCTTCTCTTATACGGCCGGCCCGCCGGGCGCGCTGTAATCCACACCCGGTTCTTACTACGATGCCACTTTGTTTGAGGGAGTCCGACTTGAAAGATGCCAAAAGGTCAAGCGGCCAGATTTTCAAGTTTTCCGCCACCCCCTTTCCCTCTTATCTTCCCTCACCTCTTCAACCGCCCCCCTAGGTGCAATGTTCCTCCCCCACCCCCAAGCCGTCTTTAGCGTGTTCTATCGTGTTGCCCTTGGCCACCAGCTCCATGTTTGCCGGGGTCCCGGCCCACGTAACGCGCAAGTCTTTTCAGTTTACGGTAGCCATGCTAGTGGGGTTTAAAGCGGCCCCAAGGCCCGCGCGGCAGCGAGAAGAATGGCCTTGGACCATGAGGACCGGCCCTTGTGTTCAGGATCCAATCTAAACTTAGCCCCCGAGCGGGTAGCCGTATACGGGCTTATAATCGGGAACTGCCCCCAGTGCCATTCGCCCTGTACCACCCCCCCCCCCCCCTCCCCCCTTCCCCTCCCGCTGCCGCTCCCCCCCCCCCCCCCCCCCCCCCCCCCCGCCCCGGCCCCCCAACCCCCCCCCCCCCCCGCCCCTTCCTTCCTCCCGCCGTATACGCGATTTCCACGCAGTCCCGCCTGCGGCGTTGCTGAAGCGGGTTCATCCCCGCCGGGCCAGGCACTCCCCAGCAATGGCCGCCATTCTCCTGCCCCTTACCGCAGCCCCATCACCGCCCTAAATTTTTGGCGACCCTCCTGAAGCGTTTTCCCCGATGTTCGGCTCCCCCGCAAGGACAATCCCCCTTTCTTCTTTCGTTCGGCTCCTCTTCAAGGATGACATAAACCGTCCCTTGCCCCTAATTTTTCACCGGCCACGGGGAGAAATCTTGAGCGAATAGGGTCGTGGGTGCCGGTTACCTTTCCGGGCCGATTTTTCCGATTAGTTCTTCCAGCAATAGGGCTCCACGCGCCGCTTAGCAGCTCCCATCGTTTCCCGGAGATCCCCCGCTTTACGCGGATCTCAGTTAAATGGTGATTTTTATCGAGGCCGCGGGAGTTACCGGCTGGACGGCCGACGGTCATCGTTGTTTTTCTGCTTTCCCTCCTCTCGTGGCCCTACGCTTTTAAACGAGGAGTAAGTTTTGAGAGCCTTTTTAGCCCGCCGTTTCCGCGGGGCGTTAGCCGTCCTACCCCCCCTAGACGGTCGGCACTCCCCCCTTCCTTTTGATCTGGCCGAGCGCGACGGCGTAGTGTTACCTGGAGCAGTCATCAGTTTCGTCCTTTTTTATCCTTGATTTTTTGACCTCCCACGCCGCCGACAGACTCCCTGCCTTTGCCAACCTTGACACGTTCCCTACAGGCCACTTACTCCCCTCCCTCCAGACAGATGTTGGCGCTGCTTAGGGATTTTTTCTTTCCTTCCCCGCCGTTTTCAGCCTTTAACTCGGCTTCTTTCATCCCGCCCCCGCACATTCAAGTGTGTCCCCCTCCTCCTGATCCGCAAAAGAAAAGCAGTCTAAGAATTGAGTCCCCCCCAGCCAGCTCGGGAAAGATTCTCCTCCCCTTATAGTTTCCTCTCGAAGCTTGGTCCGTGTTTGCCAGCTTTGCTATACAGGGAAACTCCCCCTTGCCATGAAACTCTCTCGACTGCTGCGCGCCCCCCGGATCGAGTTTACACCCTCTGATGGGTCTCGGCCAGTGAACGACCCATCGAGAGCTTATTGTGCCTCACTTCCTTTATCTAACTTTCTCCGACTTCAGCCCACCTCTGTGGGCCGCTCAAGAATCAAGGGCCGGACGATTGGCAGATGAGTGTGATTCTTGTCCTTATCGGTTGCAACCGCGTTTTATTCGAACCTTCTTTATTAAATCCTCCATTGACTCATCACAGCTTGCCGATCGCTTATATTGCTCCGTTAGGAAAGCCTCCACATCTGAGGCCCTCTCCTGAAGAATGTCCACGTACCAGCGGCACGTCGCATTATATTTTTCACCTTCCTTTTTGTTGTTTTGGTTCTTGAGGCGCGACGTGCGTTGGACCTTTGCTTATTTGAGTGGGGTCCGGTCGTGATTAGGGTTCCTGGCGGGCCCTTTTTAAAGGAATGCTGAGGCGCAGGCGTAGGGGGAAGCTCCCACTTTCTTTGGACGCCAGCGTGCTTTAGAGGATGCTAGCTGTTGAAAACTGATACGAACCCCCCTACCAAAGAAGCTTAACTATTCTGCCTGACTACCCGGTCCCTCTCTTCTGCTTTCGAGTTCTAGCGGGGTTGAGGTTAATACTTCTTGTAGCTCGGTTTCTGTTTTTTTATTTTTCTCCACACCTCTTTTGGGTTGCTGAAGGAGATCTGAAGAGGTCGACCTCCCTTTCTTCGCGTAGACAGGTCGGGGTCCCTCCCTCTGTCCCCTGATGTACCCCCGCCGCGCCGGTCTGTTTTATCGAGTATAGTCCAGAATTTCTAGCCCGCTACCCTCGTCCGTTTCTTTTTTTCTTTCTTCTCTTTCTGGTCGTTTTTTGTTTTTGACGCCCTGTGCCAAGTGGTTCTACCTCTTGATTTTTTTTCTGTTCCGATGCTCACTCGTTCGCTGAACTCTCCCTGTTTTCCCGTCCAGTGCGACGCTGCTTTTCCTGCGCCCTGCGATGGTTCCCTTGGTTAGGTTGGTATTTTTGTGAGTGCTTTTTCTTTTTAGTTTACCGTTAGGGGCTGTGTGCGGCCCTTCTTTTTTAGTTCACCACCGATTTCTGGCAAGAAGAAGTCCTTTTCACCTACCCTTCTGACAATGTCTCTCAGTTTCTCGCCGTTCTCGGTACTCGCCCCAACCGTTGCACAGTAGCATTTCTTCGTGCTCTCCTGCGCTTTCTGATAGGATGATTGTGACTTTTTTCGCTAATTTTTCACCCACTTAATTCCTTCTGTTCCCATGCGCGGGGGCCGGCTCCCGAGAAGAGTCCCACACGCGCCCCGCGCCTCGACTGCTCTTTCCGCCTCATAGGTGCCATTTTGTCTCTCACCCACAGGCACTGGACCAGCATCTTTTCCTGTATCTTTTCAGATTTGACCTGAGCGCTGGCCGTGGTACGAGCGGCTGCCCCCCCTATTTGCTGTGAAGCGCCCCAGAACCTTTTGGGAGTGAACGTTTTCTTTTCCCCACGGCCCCCCTTCGCGTCGCCAGGGGCCGCTTTTTCAGTGATGAATGGTTATTTTTACTCGACGACGGCCCTTTCACAGAGACTTTTTTTCTTTTTCACTCTCAGCTCATTACCGGACGCTCTGTATTTTCTAACCACCTCGTTATGGGGTCTTGTGGCTGGGGTTCCTTCATTTAGTATGTGAGAAGGTGCGGCAGTGCGATTTAGGCGGGGCTTTCCCCTTTCCGGCTTTTCTCTGTTTTAAGCCGTATGTAGAAGAGGTCTATTGGCTATGGAGATTTATGTTCTGTTTTTTCCCAACCGGCCGTGCGTGCCCGTTACCTGGACCCCTTTCGACGCTTTAAGAGAATCGCCCTCGGCGCGGTATTAAAAATCCCTTTTAAGGACGGCGGATCAGGCCGCTGGGAGGTTCCCTTCCCCCCTTCTAATTTTTTGGCCCGCCAGACAGACCCCCCGGGTGGCTACATGAGCTGGGTTTAAAAGTCGCCCATTCTAATTGGAACGGCCGGCCGCCCTAAGCGTACTTTTTTTTCCCTCTTAGGGCTTCTTTCCTGCCGATTTAGACCGCAGGTACTCACCCTATATTCCGTTTTAGCTCAGTGGTTGAAGTTCCCCTATCTTTTCCTCTGTCGGAGCCACGAAAAGGAATTCTACCTTATCCTTTTCCTTCTACCTTTGCTTTGGGAGCGGTCTGTAGCGAATGGTCAGATGAGGTATTTCCTCTGACTCCCTGGGCCGCAGTATTTTTCTTCCCTTGTCTGAACAGCGTTAATCTCGTCATTAGTTGCCCTCGGCCCCCCCTTTTTTCTGTGCCGGCTGGTGATTCCCCCCACTCTTTCTCCCCTTTTAAGGGGAACGTGTTGGAGTCCCTCCTTTCTTTAGGCAACCCCTTAGTCTTGAAAAACTTCTACCTCACCTGCTGCACCGGCCGTTCGGAACCACCGCTTCCCCTCACTCTCTCTTTTTTTCTTCCTACCCTCCCCTTTGTGAGAGAGAAGTCTGTGAAAGTTAGGTCGGAAGAAGTTTTCTTTACAGGTTTCCGACCGGGATTCTCGCTTTTTTTCCTCACATTTACCATGACAGGTAGCACTAGTGGTGAAGTGTCCCATCTTTATCCCGTCCGAGCCCCTAGCTTTCCAATCGGCGTGACTTCTTTGCAACGGGCCTGCGAATGAGTCGGTTTTTGCGGCGGCCGACGCCAGAGACGCCTTATCCCCCTCCGACCTCCCCCCCCCCCTAGTGGTTGACGTAGAGCATGGATCGTTCTTCCAGCATTAAGGGTCGTCCTGGCAAATGCAACCCTTTCTTTTTTGATCGTGTGTACCTGCGGTCCGCAGCTTCTGAAACTTTTTCGCCTCCCCTATCCTTTTTTTCGGAGCCCCTTGAACGGCCTTCGGGGAGTTGCCGCTGCCAGTCTGCTTTACAGCTCTTTGATTTCTTTGTCCGGGGGTGTTGTTGCAGAAAAGGTTATCTGTCCTCTTTTTGACCGTTCCCATCTTTTTTTTCCTTTCGCCGACCGCAAGTGATCGTTTCCCTGAACTTCGCATCTTTCCCGTGTACCGTATCTTCGAGGTAGTTGACACTCAGTCTGTTTTACTTCCCAAACTCCAACTCCTTTCGACGCATTAAGCGCTACGACACTCGCAGCCGCGGTTCAGTTGTTAATCCCCCTCCTCCCTTCCGCAGGCCCGCACCTTCTCAGTCTGCCTCAGCCCCTCCCCGCCCCAAACTCCCCCCTTTCCCCTTTCAGGTGTTACGACAACCCTGAGCGTGCAGTCCTGAGATCTTCTCCACCAAAAGGAAAATCCTTTTCTCATTTCCCGACCGTCGTCATCAGGTCACGGCCCCTGTCCTCAAGGCCGTAAAGTTCCAAAGGCCTTCTTTCTAGGAGGAATAGGTGTGTTTCTTTATTTTTCCGTTTCTCACTCGTGCCCCGGGCCGATGGTGCCGCCGTTCGCCCGCGAGAAGTGCATACCCCCCGATCCGCCGGATCTAGGTATCATATTCTCCGCTGCGCACTCGTCAAGTTCTGTCCTCACCTGTGGCTGGTGTCGCGGTCTACGAGGAGGGCAACCTTCCCCTTGTTTTTCTTTTTAGCTTGAAGGATGAGTTTTTTTTTTTTCTTTAATATGTTTCGTCAGCGCGGCCAGCCAAGCTTTAAGGAAGGGGTGAATTTCGTGGAGGAGCTCTCCTCCTTTACTGGAGGCGTAACCGCGACAGGTCTGCACTCTTTTTCACTCTTGTGTCTCTGTCTTTTTTTGAGGGCATGGAACTGAGACGCTTTTTTCCTAAAGTTTTTTTTTTCATGACGCCTCGGCCGTTTTCTGATGAACGAACTCTCTAAAGTCCCAAGCACGAAATCGACTCCCATAAACGGACTCCAGCAAAGTCCTCCCCCCCTCTACACTCCCTTTCTCCCTTCCTTTGGAGAGCTTCCTTTCCCCGGACCGCTTTTTTTGGTTCCCGCTGGCTTTTTTAACTCCCACCGCTTGCTCCGTGGCAGCAAGCGGCAGTCACAAGCACCGCAGGCGGACAGCATTAAGAAATTCCTCTTTTCGGCTGACGCGATGCCGGGCGTTGAGTTCCTTCTTCCTCTTCGTAGGATTGGGCGTGGCCCTCTCAGGGACAAGAATCCTGTTGAACCTAGACATAGGGGACTGCAGTTCACGAGAGGCGCCTTTTTGAGTACCAACCCCAGCAGGCTGTTCTCCCCTTCACAGAACAAGAAAGACGAGCGCGGGATGTGATGGCAGGAGTAAAACGAGCCGCGTATACCAAACCCCCCCCCCCACCCCCCCCCCCACACCCAACCCCCCACCCCCCCCCCCCCCCCACACACCCCCCCCCCACACACCCCCCCACCCCCCCACCACCCCCCCCCCCCCCCCCCCCCCCCCCCCCCCCCCCCCCCCCCCCCCCCCCCCCCCAACACACCCCCACCCCCCCCCCCCACCCCCCCCCCCCCCCCACCCCCTCCCCCCCCCCCCCCCCCCACCACCCTCCCCCCCCCCCCCCCCCCACCCCCCCACCCACCCCCCCACCCCCCCCTTCCCCCTCTTGAGGGCAGCAGCAAGGCCCCGGCGCCAGAAGATCGGCCAGCTGTTGGAGGAGTTTTTTTCTCTTGAATACGCCTATAGTTTTCCCACTCCCTTTCTGCCTTTCCCCTCCCGCTTACCCAGAAGTACTGCTTTTGGCCGGAACCGTTTATAAGAAGATACCCCCATGTCAAGCCGCGGTCCCAGCGCACGTCTCTCATCCCATTTTTTTAACTCACCTTAGTTGTTGTTTGGATCTCTAGATAAGATCTGGGTGAAGTGCTGCTTATGGTCCAGGATAGGTCCCCGGGTTCCGTTTTCCCCCCACAATTTCAAGCATTTCCTAAGTCACAATCCAAAAAAACAACAGTCTGCTGCAGTGCGTGGAGCGCAAACCCTTGGGCTTTTTGACTCATCGAGTTAGAGTGTGCCATGACGGCTGATTGACAGGCCCGTGATTTCCTCTTTGCTTTTCTTCGCATTGCGCTGATTCATTGGCATGGGGTTATTCCCTTCAGTTTTATTTCGTCATAACGCATCGCGTGTTGTTTTGGACTTTCCCCCCCCTCTCTTTTTAATGCAGGGCGGAGCGTGGGAGGGCGCAGCCTCCCGAGGGTAGGGTTAAGGAGGTGTTCTAGCAAAGTGGGTACCCCACTTTTCCTCAGTCCGCTTTTTATCATGGAGATTTTTCGCGGACCTCTTCTCCTCCGTGCTCTTGATGGATGTCGTGATGTCTAGCTTGCTTTAACCCCCCCCTTCTTTCGCGCTGGCTTTGTTTTTTTTTAGAAAGCCCTTTCGTTTTCGTTTTTAGTCCCTGTTCGCATGTGGTCTTCTGAAATACTCAACGAGCGCTTCCAGCGTCCCTTCCGCCTTTTCGTGGCGGTGGGTTGGATTTTTTGGGTTTTCTTTTCCTTTTCTTGCGTTCCAAGGTGCGGCGTTGTTCGGGGTCTCATCATCCCGCCTAGGTGAATGATATTCACACTTTTACCTTTATTCCAACCGCCTTTCTTCCTTCCCCTTGACATTAAAACCGGACCTGGTAGTGAAGACCGTCATTTTCGTTATACTTTCTCCTTCTTTTTATGAGGAGGTTGCTTAAGCCTATAGGAATTCCCTTCCTTTTCGATATTTTTCCTCCTCGTCTACCAATCATCTTGTGAACCCGCGCACGAGCTATCGAATTAGTCGTTCCCCTTCTCGTGATTCATACTTCTTTGTACAATAAAGGGATTCCCCTGTTCGTGTCTTCTCCCTTTTCCCGATAGCTCTTCTTTCGTTCTTCGCGGGGCGGTGCTTACTTATTTTGGGTGCTCTTTTATTCACCATCCCCTGTTACCTCTTCCACTGGCCAGATTCGGTGCTTTTCCTTACGGTGCCAAGTGACGGGGATTGGACTCGGTTGCCTGAGACTCCGGCCCATTGAGCTTAGATTTTCCGGACAATTTCTTTTCTTCCGGGTTCCCTTCCTTGTGATTTTTTCAACTGACCTGTTTCGGGCTGTTTTGTTTTTTCTTCGTTGCCTATGAGAGGTCTGGCGTGCGGACTGGCTTATTTTTAACCCAAGTATTCTTTCCCATTTCTCTGGTGGCCTTCGTGTCGAATGTTCGTTATCGCTGTTTCAGATTGGCTGTTGCGTCCCTCCTTATTTT
>Ga0179593_1392247_pt1 | contig 17835 bp, 26 predicted proteins | sample CZODoug2_1_08_16_FD_185931 | JGI IMG/M metagenome (GOLD analysis project Ga0179593, IMG submission 185931) | Vadose zone soil fungal communities from Angelo Coast Range Reserve, California, USA - CZODoug2_1_08_16fungal (PacBio error correction) | ecosystem: Environmental > Terrestrial > Soil >... | reverse complement strand
GGTACATTGTAAGAGGAACCCTGCCCCTTTTTGTTCGCAACGGATTGGTCAGGTATTCTAACCCAGTTCTCGGACTCGTCACGGACTCATCTCCCTGGTCAGCCGGGGGCTCTATCAGGTGGGCACACGGTTGAGCCGTTCTGACGTGGCTTAGCCCTAACCCCCTTTTCCCAATGTTTTTGACCTGCCGTATTACCCTCACTCGGCGACGTTAACTGTGGAACCGGTTTAAAGTAAGTTTAAGTGGTCAATCTGGGAACATTACTACTTTTTTTGATTTGAGCCTGCTTTTTTTATATTTTCGTTCGGCTCCCGTTGTTTCTCGTATTCTGTTTTTCAATTTAGTATTTACAGTTATGGGTATTTTCTTGTCCTCTCTCTTTTTCGCGAAGCGTGGCAAGCCTGTTTCGAATTGTACCTTAATGTTTGATGTTTTTTTCTTAGAGTTTTTTTGGCAGCCCTCTACATTTGGGATTTTGCGCCGCGTCCTTCCTTCCGGCTGATTTTTCCCTTGTTTGTCCAGTGGAAGCCTGAGGCGGGCCCCCCTAGCCGCGATGGATTATCAATGACAGGGTTTTCCCCTTCTCGAACTATGTTTGTCGCTCCACATTTTCCCCGCCCTTGACCCCCCCTTTTTTTCTTCATTTCCAGTGCCCCTGCTTTCGCTTGCCGAAAAACAAAAAGCAATGTTCCCGCTTTTCCTCCTTTCCTGACGGCACTTTCCGGCATTTCCCCCCGCCCCCCCCCCTCCTTAAACGTCAATGTTTTTGAATCCCCATGCTCAGTTTTTCCGGAGGCTGGCTTCCTCTTGCTCCCTCACCGGCGATGTGAACGCTTCTTTCTTAGCTACAGCAGGAAAACCCCGTTTTTCGTGGCATAAGCACGGCACGCTCGTTCCCATTTCTAATTCCCCTTGCTTTTCCCCCTTTTTCTAACTGCTTGCGTCTGTGTGCTGTCATGTAGGATTTTTGTCTGTTTCCCCCCGTACGACTCTGTAGAGAAGTGACGATTCTGCCTCCTTTCCGTCAACTATGCCACCCACGCCTTCTCCTCTGTTTACTTTTCCACCGGTCGCCCCAGGCCTTCCCCCCCTAAGGGTTTGCTAACGGCGTGGCTTTTTACCCGATTCCCTCGAGCTTCCACCAGGTTTCTTCCTCTCGTCGAGTTTTGAAGGCTTGCTTCTGAATACTACCCCTGATTTTTGATCAGAGCCGCCCGGGAAGTACCCAGTCCCTCTTTTTTTTTTCCCCCCCCCCCGTTCCCCTGTCTACTTCGTCCCCCGCACTGCTTGGCGCCCTCCGCCCCAAGCCGTTTGACACTTTGTTTGCTTGCCTGACTTCGCGCAAGCCATACAGTGGCGAACCCAGTTGCTGTCTCACCCTTTCTTTTCCTTCGCCACAGCTCGGTTTTTTTTCCTCTCATTCCCCAAGGCGACGACCTCTTCAGTGTGTTTACGGAGGGCTCCAACTTTTTGAGAGTCTCGAAAGTCCCCGTGTTTTTTCTCACTGTGCCTCCTCTTTTTTTTTTTCCAACTTGCCCCTTTTCACGTTAGTTTTAGTATTTGCTTCCTGCCGACCCCCCGAAGGTGTTTACGGTATGTGCAGCCAAACGTAACGACCCCCCTTTTTTTCCCCCCTCTTTTTTTCTCTAGATTAGTCTTATTTTCCTTTCACCTACTGGTAACGCACGAGGAGTCTTCGAAGGTTTTCCTTCTTGAATACTCGGTGGTTTTCACAATGGTTAGGATGGTTTGTATCAAGTTCGGTCTTCCTTTTTCATCTCCCCTCTTTCAGATTTTTTCTTCCCTTCCATCCACTCGCTGCGTCCCCCCCTCTGAGCTTTTCTTTTTGATTTAGGCACTTCACACCACATAATTTCTGCTTTAGTTCTAAAGATGCTCCTCTCCCCCTTTCGGGTTTTTTTCTTTCCCTTCTTCCAGTCGTCCTCCTCCCCCTTCAGGAGTGGTTTTCTTTCTTTGTTTAAGGTGGTGAAGGGGGAAGTCCGGTTAAGTTTTTTCCCCTCGTGATTGTGCTTTCACTCACCGGTGGTCCTTTTCCCTTCGACCAACGATAATTTGGTCCTCATTCCTCTTTCCTTCATCACGGTCCGTTAGACAATAAGCTGTTGGGAACGCTCAAGTTTTTTTTTCCAAAAGCCATCCCCGGACCGGCCCCTTTTTGCAGGTCTTTTCTCCCCCTGCACTCCTGTGCCCGTTTCAACTCTTTTGGGGGAAACGATAATGATTTTTCTTTAAGGAATGATCGGCGAACCCGAACTCTCTTCTCCCCCCCTCAGATCCCCTCTCCCCTTTTCTTTCTCTCATTTTCTAGCCGCTAGGGCTTCGGTTATTCTTTTTCCGTTCCTGATCCGGGTTTTTTTCAATCTTCACCCCAAGCCCCCCCTTCCTTCCTCCTATCTACGCCCGGATTTTATAGCTAAGAGAGTATTCCTTTTGACTTCCAAGACTTCGACATGAGATGAAGATACTTCTTCCTTAAACCTTGATTCCATTATTACCTCCCCGGTAGGATTAATGTTTTCTTTTAATTTTTCAGTTGCTTGCTTTTTTTTCCCATTTCCTGTCCTTTCCTTTCGCTTCTTCTATAATTGTTTAGAACCTTTCCCGGTGTCAATCCCATGTTTTTCTTTGTTTGGGAGGGAAGCGACTAAGGTTATGCTTGATCCTCCTTACCCCCCCCATTTCCCCTATGTCGGTCGCCCTCTCGCCCTTAAGCTGGTTTTTCCTTCCCTTGACTTCTCTTTTTGTTATAACCTTCCTCCTCCTTCTTTCCTTCTCGCCTGAGCCCTCATTCCCAGATTCAAACGCCTCATCCCTTCCCAACGGATCGCCTCCCCCTAATCTGGTCTTCCACGTTGTTTCTGCCCCCTTCTTGATTCTTTTCCACTCCTTTCTCACCCTCTGTCGACTCTCCGTTGACTCTCTTTTTTCCCCTGTCACAAACCAACTGCCGCAAGACCGACATGTCTTCTCCCCCATCAGCATCCGCTTGGACGATCCCCCCTAAATTCGACATATATTCGGCCGGACCAATGAAGCCCCCCCTTCACGATTTTTCGTCCTGAGTCCTTTTCCCAGGTGAAATCTTCTTCTCTTCTCCGACCTTTCCCGTGCGGCGTCCCCCTCCGTACCTTTGCCAAGCTCGATTTTTTCTTTCTCCCCTGTTCCTGTGAGCCTTCCCCGTAGGTGAGCCGGGTTTCTCTTGCCTTTCCTTCAAATGTTTTTTCTCTTCCCCCCGTTCCCCCCTTCGTTCCTTCCCCACACTTTTTGTTGAAGCGCTTGAAACCCTTGAATAACGTCACTGTCTTACTGACCCCCTTCTTTCTATCGGTTATCACGAGACTCCTCCCTCCTTTCCCCCCTATTTGTCAGAAGCCATCTGTTACGTGACCCTTCCTCTCCTGCTGTTCTCGGTCAGTTCCGCCATACAACGAGTTTTCCACTTAGTCTCCTTCGTCCCACTCACCAAATGAAGGTCCCATAGCGGCGCGGGTTGACTTTCTCCCTGTCTACCGTGCTTTTTTTCTCCCACCCGTACCATTCTCCTTTCTTCCGGGCCAAATTTTCACTTTTAGAGTCCTTTTTGACCTCCTTAGAATAGATTCAGGCTGTCTCGCCCTTGAGATCTTCCCTTTTTTCTGCAGATCCATAGGTACCCTTTTTCAACAACCTAGATTTGTCTCTTTTTTCCCCTATGAGTCCTCGTAACTAGTCACTCCCCTCTTCTCTGGCCTCCATTTCGGACCTATGTGCAAACATGTATTACCTGCATCACCTCTCTATCTTTTCAGTTGGGGTGTTGAATTGTTCCCTGTCACTTTCCCTCGGTCTTCGAGCCCGAGTTAGTTTACTCTGTGGTAGTAGGCTTGCCATGCCTTTGATGAATCAGCCGGTTTACCTGCGTCCTTCCCCTCTTTTCTTATCTTTTGTGGCCCCTAAAGGGTCTCCCTCTTCCAATGCGGCAAATTAAAAACCCCCTTCTGATCCGGCCTCTCTGACCATCTCCCTTTTCAGGTCAAGCACGCCCTTTAACTTTTCCCGGGTCCCTTCCCCAACTGTAGCTCCTTTGACGCATTTGCTCCCATTTGAGTTTCCCGTCCTCACCGCGCGCGCTAAATTTCAAAGTTTCTCGTGTGTTTTTTTATGCCCAGTTTCGAATTGACGTACTGGGCTAATCTCAGTCTTTGGGCCCCCACGACTTGTGCGCCGTGGCCGTCGTATTTAGTTCTCTTATCCCCTACGTTATGAGGAAATTTTTCCCGTGCCATCTTTTTAGAGTCCCCTGCCTCGAAGCGTGGGCCACAAGTGGACTTCCAGTTCTCTCCACTTTGTAGTCAGCGAAGGGGACCCTTATGGGTTTTTCCCCCCCCCCCTTTCTTTTTCGCTGTCTTCAAGACTCACACGGTGTTTGCTTTTGTCCACCTTCTCTCCCCCCCTTTCGCCTTATTCCGGTAGGTCTATAGGAATTTTTGTGATCTTCCCCCCCCCTTCTCTTATTCCCCTTCGGCTGCTCCCGCCGTGCTTTTCTCGATCCGCCATCCCCTCGCCACACGACTATCTGACGACGGCGGACGCTACCCGGTTTTGTATACGGCCCCCCCCCCCCCCCCCCCTTTTCCACATTTTCCTTCTTCCCTCTTTCCTTCTTTCCATCCCCTCTCGGCTTCCGTTACGTTATTGTTCATTTTTTTCCCAGTTTGTTGAGAGTTTTTGGCTCGGCTTCTTTTTGTTGTTTTTATTTCTTTTTTTCTTTTTTTATGGTCCCACTTCTCGCCTTTTGTTAGAATGAAAACCCTTGCTTCTGCTTCATGTTAAAATGCCTGATTTTATTTTCCTGTTTGTTTTTTTGTTCCCCGTTGGACTTCTCTGCTTTCTTCCTCCTCCCCCATCCTGATTCCCACGACGGCTCGTTCGTGACCTGTTCTCAGGATGATACAGGAAGAGATTCATGGATGCCCCCCCCTCCTTCATCTTCCTTTTCTTCTATCCTAACCTCCCCCCCTTCACTTGGCTCTTTTCTTGTTTCAGACTTCTTCCGTTTTGACAAGCGTCTCACTACCCGCCTTTTTTTTTTTTCGTCTTTCCCCCGCTGCGCTATACCTCCCCTAATAATTTTTTTTCTGAACAACACCCCCCAAAGACCCCCACCTGGAGACCACCTTCCCTCTTCTGCTTCCCCTTCTTCTGGCCGTCTCAAATTCGGTTTACTTAATTCTTGGCGGACTAATGATATCTCCCATTAGAATCTTTGGGTCCTGATTTTCATTTTTCTCGGGCTCGGCGGGCTGTATAAGGACTCCTTTCTTTCTAACCCCAGATCTTCCCCCCCAGGTTGGTTTCTTTCCTCCTCCGCTTCCTTCATCGTTCCCCGCGCGACTCTCGTTTCGGAGCTCCCGCTTCCCGCTTTCTTCCGTGCTGTTTGGATGTTTTCCCTGATCTCTTATGGTTCCGTCGTCCGGATCCCGGAACAGCCGAGAATTCTGAAGCCGATCGCAAAAAGCTTTCTGTGAGCATTGTCTTTTCCTTTTCGTCATGTTCCAGTCCCTGCCCCCTCTTCCTTTCGCGTATCCTGCTTTGTGGATCCCTTTTCTCTTTTTAAAACCTTCGGTTAGTTGGAAAGATTGCGAAGATTCCCAGGTCCCCTTTTCCTTCCTTCTAGCTTGTCACACCAGTTCAGGAGTCCCTTGAAGTAGTCCCGAGGTTTCAATTCCTTCTTAGTTAGTATTCAACCAAACGCAGGTAAATCAGTCCTCACGGTGGCGATCCGATGCCTTCCTCCCCCAGACTCCCCCTTTTTTTATCCCTGTCTGCGTACGGAGCAGCAGACCTTTGGTGGGACTTCATCCCCCCGGTTCTTCCCGAATCCTTTCTCTGCCTCTTGAAATTCTTTGTCAGATCTTTAAGCGATCCCGGTTTACGGTTCTGACTTAATTAGCGGTTGATTGCCCCCAAACCCTCGCCCCTGTAGTCCCCCTCACCCTTCTTCTTCCCCCCCATTCTTCCTCGCCTTAGAGTAGTCCTCTCCGTGTGGAGCCGGCCTTAGCCTTTTCCTTTCATTTGGTTCTATGTTCCTGACCATAAAGGTAATTCTTTTTCTGAGGTTTTTTCGTTCCGAAGCAGTTTTTCCCTCCCAACCTCGCTAGTGGCTCTATTCCGTTCGGCTTCTTCCCGAAAGCCTTCAGTTCGGGCTGACGCCTTCAGCTTATTAGCCAGAAACCTCCGGCCGGAGCTTGTGCTTCGCTCCTTCTGCCATTTTTGGGTCCTTCCCTTTCCCCCCCCGAGTTGGTCCCGGTAGCCTTAGAGCTGTGTGCCGTCCCCCCCTGCATGTTCCTCCCCTTGCAAGCCTGAATCTTCTTTTTCTTGGTTTCCCTTTCTTTCATGGTTTTCTCCTTTTTCGTTTTTACCCTTCCGGCTCGATTTCACCCAGGCTTTTCCTTTTTTCCATTTGGCCGTCTCCCTTTTCTTCCGCCGCCTCTTTAGTCTCTTTTGGACGGGCTGGGCTCTTTTCCTTTTGCTCCCTGTCCCCCCCAGCCATGCCAGGTTCCGGAGTTGTTTTTGGTCCTGCCCGAGCCTGCGTAAACAACTTTTGGGGAACGCCTTTTTGTCCTTTTTTTTCCTCTTGGTTCCCTTCCTCGATTTGTAGCTTAATCTCATTACTAAACACCCCCTCCTAAATACCCTTTAGTGATACCGACATTCTCTCAGAGACGAGGCGATTTTTCGGCCTGGGTCCCCCTTTTTTTCCCGCCCCCTGTCTTAAAAAAAACGTTTCCGCGAGTTCTCCCAAGAGCTCGATCTCCTCTCAGCGTTATCTTTCCTTCCCTCTTCCCTCCTGGATTTATTCCTCAGCTCCGTCCTCTGACATAATAACGTCTTCCCTTTTCTCCCTCGGAGAATTTGGTTTGAATTTTTGCTCTCCCCTCCTTTTCTAGGTCTCCGATTTTTTCCTTTCGGCTTTTGTGGCCCCCCTCGGAATTCTCTTCCTAGGTATCCCCTCATGACAGTACCCACCTTTTGTCCTTTTGTGAGCCCATTTTTCTGACGGGTCCTCTTATTTTTCCTCCTGAAACAAAACCTAACGGTGACTAGTCTTCGCTAAAAGTCTCCCCCCCCCTTAGAGTTTTTCCCCCTCTAAATGCCTTGTCTCACCTCCAATGTTGTTTCCTTACTTTCTCTAATCCCTTTCCCAACTTTCTTCAGTCTCCCCTCCTTCCATCCACTCCTGGGAAGCATTAGGTAGTCCAAATAGCCTTCCTCCCATACAAGTCCCCCTCTCTTCCAAGTCATTGAAGTAGCCTCTCTTTTAAGGGCAACGCAACCCACCTTCCTCCTCCCTCGTCAAGGTCCCCTTCCAAGAGCGAACATCAGCCTCTGGCCCTTCCGTCCCCCTCCATGACAGTAGAATGGGAATGACTTTACAACGCGACCCCCCTTCCCTCCCCCCCAAATTACCTCTCCCCGTCCTTTTCTTTTTCCTTTTTTCCTACGCGATTTAAGGTACGTTCCTTGCTGCCCCCTTTTTCGTTCTCCCTCCTTCCTGGTTGCGGTCAGCGACCTTTTCCGAGTCTTCCTCTTCCCCCTCTCGCCCATCTAAAGTTCCCTCTCTCCTTATTCCCCCTGATAAGTATTACGGCTTTCCCTGGTTTTCCTTATGAATGCTTTTTTCTCAACTTCCCTCCCCCCCAAATTTGCTTTTCCTTTTCCTCCCATTCCCCCCCGGCTGCGTCATCGAGCTCCCCCTTGATATTTCACCCTTCCCTTCCCCCTCCAGGTTCTGCCTCCCCCCTTCCTTTATCTTCATCGATTCCCGATTCCCCCCCTTATTTGTGTCCCCCACACCGATGGCGCGTGCCCTGGCCCCCTTCCTTTCTCCTCTTTCTCTTCCCCTTCTTTGAGCACTAGCTCCCTTCGAGCCCGACGGCCCCCCTGCTTACGGCAATCACACCCACCCCCCTTTTGAATTTTGCTCTGACCCTTCTTCTCTTACTGTTGCTTTTCCTGTCATCCGCTTTGCACCCACCTGGAGTTTTTCCTTCTTCCCCTTTTTGTATACAATTAATTCACTACCCTTTGGACCTCCTTCTCTGTTCCCCCTTAATCCTCTCCCTCTTTCTTCCCCCCCCTTTACGATCAGCTTCATTGGAACTCTGCTCCCCCCTTTGACAAAAACAACTCTCTTCATTTTATGCTTTTTTAACCCTTTCTTTGAGTCAGTCCCCTTCCCAAATTAATCTCCAGATTTTAGTTCCCCCCCCATATATACCTCTTTCATGTCCCAACCATGTAGTCTCCCCCTTCTTTTTACATCCCAAGTTTTGGTTTCCGTCATTTTGCCTCCTCCATGGCCCATGGTCGCACCGGGAACGTCTCTTCTTGAGCTGGTCTCTTTTTCAAGTTTTCGTGACGCTTTAGGCCTTCCCCCTTGATGAGCTTGGGGCTCTGGGTCGCCGATTTTAAACATGTCGGACTAAAAAGTAGTTCCCCCAATTCCCTCCCTCTGAAACTTGTAGTACTGAGCCTCACTGGTATTTCCTTCCTTTTCCTTCCAATTTTTTCTGCCTTTTCCTCTATCTTGGAACACCGTCGTCTGAACTCCCCCTAGCTCCTCCCTTCCCTCTGGTTTCACCCCCCTTGCCTCAGGCGTTTTTTGGTTGTCGTGCTCAAGTCTGCGCCTTGCTCCCAGTCTTTTTCTTTCCCTTCTCTTCCGTTGCTCGATGATAGAATATTCCCTTTAATTTTCTTATCCCCTCTTTCCTAGTCAGAGACCCGTCCGTCCAGCTTTCGTATCCTCTTCCTACTTCCTCTCCTATAATTGTCAGCAGAACCAGCCGCCCCTTTTTAAAGCTTTCTTTTCCTCCGTTCATCTTTTTTGCAGGTGACTGGACAGTCACTTGTCGCCCCCCTTTTTTCTTTTTCCCTTTTCCGTTTTTCCCCCCCTTTTCTCCTAACCGGCTCAGGACTTACGAACTAAGGAGATAGCTTTCCCGGGTTGATTTCGCTGAAATGACAATAGTTCCCCAGACCTCTTTCCTTTGTGTCTCTTCCCTCCCTCACCTCATCCCCCCTGTCAGTTTACGTCTTTCGCATCATGTACCCTCCCCTTTTGCTTCTTCTCTTTTTATAGGTACCTTGGCCTCGTACTTTTCTTTCCGTCGGACGCTCGTTGTAGTGCGCCAGCCACTTTGTTTTTTTTCTATTTTTCCCCTTGTTTTTTTGACCTTTTGGAAGTTTCTCCCTTTCTGATTTTTCTTCCTTTCTTTGCGGCAGGAAGGTGCATGCTCCCTGAAAACCTGTTCTTTTCTTCCTTCATTTTTTTCGACTGTGTGTTGATGGGCTTTGCCCCCCCCCCTCTTTTCGAGATCCTTACATTGTTCCACGGCGGACTGGAGTGTCCCTGCCGTACAGGCTTCTTCTTCCTGTTTTCTACAAGTTTCAATCTATGGTGCGGAACTTTCGCCTCTTCGCTTCGCTGGAGACTCCACGGACCGATTTTATTCCTGCCGATTTTTACCCTTCCGCTACCTATTTCCCCCTCAGGATACCTAAGTGTTCGTGCATAACTGTGCATACCCCCCCCTCTTTTCCTTCAAGTATGCGCGTGTCACAACACCGATTCGTCTACCTGCCGTCCCCTCCTTTCGCTACCCCCCGTTGTTATTGATTTCGCCCAACGCTTCTCCTAGGTTACCTTCTGGCGAACGGATATCAGCCTTGGGTCGGCGCTTCATATTCTCTTCTTAATCCTTCAGGCGAACTCTCTTTCTTGGCTGGCGCTGGTTTGGAGGCGTTCTAGAGTCAAACGGTTTTTTCTATGCACCTGTGGTCAAAGTCAATTCGCCCACCTTTCTCGCCCTCGTTCCAAATTGCGTTTTCCTCCCTGCAATTCGAAGGCAAAAGGATGAGTCTTTTCATTAGACGCTGATCTCTTTTTTCTCTCGCAGTCATAGAGTTACCCGTCTTAGCCAAAAAATGTCCTCTTCACTATGTTACCTTCACCGTAGGGCTTTTTTCCCAGTCTTTCCCCTTGTGGATTTTCGGGGATGAACCCGGTTTTTTCAAGCTTTGATGAAGCCCGGTGTCGATTTTCCGAAGAGCTTTTTGCAAGCGTTTTTCCAGATACCCTGGATCGATTTCCACTTTATCTTCTTCAAGTTGACACACACCCACCACCCCCCCCCCCCCCCACCCAACAACACCCCCCACCCCCCCCCCCCCAAAGTTTACAACCACACCCCTTGGGGCCCTGGACCGGTACTAATCATCAAATGAGGGGAGGAAACTACCCCGCCGTGCCACCTCTGCTGCACCTTTCTCTTTTCAATCAAGTTTGAGCCGCAAGCCTACCAGTTGCTGGCTGCCTCCGCAGTTGACGTTAGCCAGAATCCGGTGGTTTCAGTGCCTCTTTTTATTTAATCCTTTCCCTGACTAGCGGTCTGTCTTGTGGCGGACTCCTCCTTTTTGATAATCCTGCCCGTCATGCGGTTGTTAGATGAGAAGACCGGGAGTATCTTGGCTTCCCCCCCCCCTTAGGATGCCCGGTATTTTTTTCTCTCTCTTTCAAACCGTATCCTATCCCCTCCCATACTCCTCGTAGTGTTTACCTGGCAACCTTGACTATTCCCCTAATCCTCCTTTGTTTTTTTTCTGAGATCTTTTTTTCCCTTTTTTCTTCCATAAATGGTCCCCCCCTCTTCGGAGGTTTAGCTAGTCTTTTTCCGCCTACCGTCGGGTGCCCTACCCGCTGGCATCCCAGCCTCAGCCTTTTGAACCTTCCTGGCTCCTTTCCCGTTGACTCTCCGATATTGCTCACCGAGAGCCTGATCCGGCCCTTTTTCCCTTTCTCTCAGTACCTTCCCCCCAGGTTTGTATGGGTAAGGAAAAAGCGATTCAGCCCTTTTCTCGCCTCCCTTTCTTTTGTTTTCACAATCGTTCGATCCGGATGAATGAGTTTTTCCCCCTTTGCCGCCCGTGTCAGTTGCTTTGTTGTGTTAGGAACAGCTCGGATTTGTTCCGTTCCTACTTTCACCCTTCGGTTTTTTTCCCCTCGTAGTCCTCTTACACCCTCATTCCCGAACCGGTTCGTTTCCTTATTAATCCCTTTTCAACCCACATCCCCCCGCCAATTTCCCTCCGTAGGTTTAGAAATAAAGCAGCAACCTCTTCCCATGCTTTTGGTTTTACTTTGTTAGTGCCCACTTTCTGTTTTTGTCTTTTCTCAGTGACTCTTTCTTTTCCCTTCCTACAAATTTTCTATGTTAACTCCTCAGTCCCAACACCAGTTATTTCTCTCGTTTTTCTCCTCGGAAGCGACTATTTTCGATTTTCCATTTTCCCCTCTCTGGCCGAATTCCTCCCAATTCAAAACTTTTTCCTCCAGAGCCCCCCTCAAGTTCCCTGCCCTTCTTTCCTCTAGACGCGTATGATTCTTCGACTTTTACAAGTATCCCCCCGATGTATTTTCTCTTAAGTTTCCATGTCAGTCGTTGACTCCCTTTCTTCCTTTCCCCCCCTTGGTCGCTTTTCTCCCCTTTTTTGAGTTTCCTTCCAGGGGACTGCTCCGCTTTTTACTCCTTTGATTTGAGGTGCCACCCTGCCGCTTTCCTATATGCCTCTTTCTCCGGAGATCTAACTGCTAACCCATGGCGGTCAGGTGGGATTTGACAGTTCCTCTTTGACGTTCAAAGATTTGAAGGAGAACCCCAAATCCATACATGGTAAGTGGTCCGCTACCAACTCCTCCCCTCTTCGTGGTCGACAATATGGGCCGTTCATAAATTAAGGTCGAGGCGCCGCCCTCCTGTTCGATCGAATCTCCCCTTCAGCAAGGCCTACCTCACCCTCTCCCACGGAACGAAACCGTCGCTTTTCCTAGTCGGGTTCGCACGCGAGGCCTTCATAACTTACATTATTCTGCCACCCAGCCTGGCCGAGACTTACGCACGGCCGATGTCCTTTCCCTCTTTCCGGTAAGGGAAACCAGGCATCTAGGCAGATGGAAATTTCGGCAGACCCCGCATTTGCCAACACACTTTTCGAGACAAGCGTGAAAAAGCTATAGCGCTGAATGTAGCCGCCCCACGTCAGCCCCCCCCCCTTTTTCGTCGCCGTTTCCGATCTTTAGGCATGGTTCTGATGCGTTGGCTTGCGCCCTCGGCGCTTTCGTTCCGACCGTTCTGAAGTGTACCTCTTTTAATGATTCATTTATCCTTATTATTGTCGAAGTCCGAGCACAGCTGGTGCGCTGACCGTGGACAGCGACGCCTCATCCCGTCACTAATCCTATTGCGCTTTTCCGTCTTGTCCACCCCGGCGCGAATCCCTTCTTGACCAGTTTTGCTTGCAACTGCCGAAAAGTTCCAGGGAGACCCGGCAGGCTCACGCTCGTACGTCCGATGGTCACCGAACTCCTGGAACTGTATAGGGCCTCTCCACCCGATGGCGACCAGTTCGACAAGGCGCTCCCGCGAGTGCTTGCAGCGCTTTAGCCGCCCGACTCCCTCGCGTGAGTTCACCTCTCTCTAATCCCCTTCCCCACCCCTCAAGAATTTTTGGCCGCCGCGCGTGCTGTTTTCTTTGACCGCGCCTGTGGGATTGACCAACGGAAGCATCTCTCCCTTTTTACCTTTTTTAAAACGTCCTTACTTTTTAACTCCTTTGAATTCGAGATCTTGTCCATGAGTTCTTTCATTACTACGGAGAGCTCACGTTTGATGTTCCATGGCGGTCTCCCGTGGTCCCCACACTTATTCCCCCTTTCTGAGGAACGGCTTTTCTCTCTCGAAGAAATCCCAACTACCCCTATCGTCCGTCGACATCATGAGAGCACACCCCTTTTGGAAAGGTACATGCCGTTTTCCGCTGTTTTTGAGAGTTGATTGTGGTTTTCCCGGTGTAATTTTCCCTCTCGGTGCGAGGGGAGACTTTTTGGTGGAGGGCCTCCCTCTGGGGTAGGGGGCCCGCCTTGCTCTGCGCAAGCCGAGTAGAGCGTTCATGATGGCGGGTGGGGCTTGGTTCCCGATTTTTTCCCTGTCAGGCATCACCTTCCCGTAGCTTCCGTCCTTTTTTGAATCTTCAGCTGAAATCGTCATGCGGATGAATCCAGTAGATTGCACGGTATTGCGTACTTGTCCTGAAAATTGAGCATTGAGAGTTTTTTTCTTCCGTGACCCCAGCGGGGATGAATGTCCTACTGAACCTCTGAGAGCGTCTGTTCCCCCCAAAGTGTTACGGCGGGTCTTTCTTCTTTCGTGTTTCCTTCCCTTTCTTCAATTTTTCCTCTTCTCGCCTGCCCCGTAGTGATAAATCTCGGGGATCGGGAGTGATGCAGAGATGCTCCATCTTCTTACAGTAGGAAATTTTTCGAACTGTTTTCCCCATGGTATCTGAGGAACCTCTCCTCTTACGTTTTTTTTTTCCCCATCTCGTTTTTTTTCGCGCTTATACGCGTGATTTGAATTTCCGTTGAGAAGACCTTTCAAAATTGGAACCCGGCCTCCTTTTATCCCTCTTGGATGTTGGACAGTTCCTCCCCTTCCGTACTCCTTCCCTCATTTCTCGTGATGAGTTCCTGGTGTAAAAGTCCTTTGAACAGGAGCTTTTTCTTCGTTCCCGAATTCGGTCTTAGGATTTGACGCTAGATTAACTTCTCCTCGGCCCCCTCGTTGACGTCTCCACTCCTTCTATATGAAGATTGCGCGCCCTCCTTCCACTTTCTTTTTTCCCAAATGGAACACTTATTTATGTTAAGTCTTCAGTACCTTGGTTGCTTTTGTTTTCGGATTTCCCATTCTTTCAAAGGTATGCTTTATTTTTCTTTTTCTTCATTATTTTTTCTTTTTGCTATAGCCTGTTCCCTCGTTCCTTGTCGTTCTGACTAAGGAGAAGCTGGTTTGTGCCTCATATTCCTTCTTTTTCATCGCTTTTTCTGCTCGGACCTGTTATAGATCGATGAAGGCACTCTACGTTTCCTAACCCCCGGTCTCTTTTCTTTTTTACAAATCGCGGTGATTGAGACATTTTTCTTGTTTTATTTTCTTGACTGATTTCTTCCCTTAACCCGTGCCTTCTTATGCCCCGGACTTTTCGGAGCCCTCGAGGGATTAAGGATTCGACAGGTTTTTATCTTCCAGGACAGCGATCAGTCTGCTGGTCCCACAGAAAACCCCCCAGACCCCCAACACCTCCTAATCTCTCTTTTGACTTTCGTAGACAATAACGGGGCCAGTACAGATTGCATTCAGTTGACTCTTCGGTCCTTTTTTCCGGTCGTCTACTCACCTTCCCACAAATTCAAAGCTTTTTTTTCTCTGTACAGATCCCCTCCTTTTGCTCCCATCCTATATGTATGTCCTCTCTGTTCCAAAACCCCCCCCCTCCAATCCAAGAGTCCTTTCCCTGACCAAAGCTTGCCTTCCCCCTCTTCCGTTAAGTTGCTCCGGCGACTGGACGGAATTTTCCTTTCCTCTGGACTTTCCTTTCCCGATTCTTCTCCCCTTCTCTCCCTGGCGTCCTTGCGCTCCTTCTTTAGGGGGAATCCTCTGAATTATCCCCGAACCGTGCTTTCCTTCTCTCTCGTCTTTTCTCCTTCCCCTTCTCGCGGCCCCAAACTTGGATCTCAAGGAAGGTTCCTCTGATCGTTCTCTTGTCCTTCAATCACTATCCAAGCGGTCCTCTTCCTCTGGACCCTCAACTTTTCTCTTCCCCTCCCCCTTGATAAGTTTTTTCCTTTCCTTTTCCTTCTCGACGATCGTGAGGAGCGCCTTTCCCGCCCTCGTCAGTTCCCCCTTTCCTCCTTCCCCCTCCGATTCCTGAAGACATTTCTTTCCCCTTTCCAAAAGAAGTTCATCTTCACCGTGCCTTCTTTCCGTTCCCCATTTCTCTTTTCCCCACGGGCCCCGAGTTGGTGCAACACCTTTTCTCACGCTTGCGCCTCTCTACCCCTTTCCACCCCTGTGAGTGTTTCTCGAGTGAATCTTTCGCTCCTCCTTCTGCTTCTTCCCCTTCCCGATGAACCCCTCTCCTTTCATTTTCTGAATTACTTTTTTTTTGATTTAATTCCCCCTCTTTCGTCACAAGAAGAATTTGTCCCGGACTTCCTTCCCTCCTCCCCTTCCCCCCTACTGCGCAAGGCAACCCGACCATCCCTTGAGAAAAATTGCCCCCCTATCTCGTTACTCTGCCCCTTATTTCCCAGAAATCCCTGGACCCCGACTTGATTCTCCCTCCCTCTGCCTTTTCAGTTTACAGAGCACATCCCGACTACGAAGGTCTCCCTTCTCTTTGCGCAGTCAAGAGTGTAGTTCTTCACTCATTCCAGAGAAGGTTTTTGACTTGAAAGTCTCCCTCTTCTTCTCTTTTTGGGCCCCCCCCTCTTTCCCTTTTCTTCAACCTCAATGTTAGGTAGTCAAAAAGTTCTAAGATTCGCCCTCCTCCGCCTGAGTGTCCCCCTATTTTCGGCCACACGTTCTGAAGTCCCTCATATATATAATTTTTTGTTGATATATCTCTCCCTTTCGGGCTTCCCATACTTTTCCCCTCCCTTTGCGTACGTTAAAAATAACTTTTTTTGGAAGCCCGTCTTGACTCACTCTGCTGTTGGCGCCCTTTCGCAGTTTTTGATTCACGTCATTCCTAACAGAGCATGTTATCTTTATCTCTTCCCTTTTAGTCTCACCTCCCCCCCCCTGAGGCGCTGACAATAGTCGGCTTCTTCTCTTGGTGTTGTGCTTCCTTCCTTCCACCACCTGATTTTTCGGGATAAGTTTAAACTTTTTGAGGGAAAGCCTTTCTTCCCCCTTTTTTTCTTTTTCTTCTATTCCATTTTCCTCACCGTTGCGTTCGGATTGTCCGGGGATAGTTTAATTGGCCTCCCCCCGGCATGTTTACGTTTGTTGCATTCAGTAATGTACCGGTTCCACCCCTTTTTGGCGATAGACTTTCCTTTATAGGGGGGCCTCGTCCGGGCCGCCGCCCTTCTCAAGCGCGCCTCTTCCCGTTTGCTGGCTCGGATCAAGTAAGTCGGAAGCACTCGGCGCTCCGCTTCCCCTCCGGGTGGGCCCCCCCCCAACAAATTCAGTACGCGTTGGCGCTGGCGCCGCCCGCCAGCTGACACGTCCCAAGAGAGAATGCGTGGGAACGCGTCCTTCGCCAGCCTCCTTCTGGTCTTAGACTAGGTCGTAGTCGCAACATAGATCAGAGCCTGCGCGCCCGCAACTTCTTTACGTTACGTTTTTTTTATAAGACGTTCCGCGGCTTTGGAGGCGATTGGGCGCGGAGATGCCGTGCTTTCCGACACCGTAAAAAGTTTTCGGATGGTCTTCCTCCTCCGAGACGTCTTTCACGTTGTCTTTCTCGTTCTCCGGAGAGATACTTGCCTCCCCAGCCTGCATTTTCTGAAGATCCTTTATTTCGTTTCTAGTGAAGAATTATTCCCTTGTGGCGCTAGCCCCTTTACTGGGAGGACTTTGGCGCCTCGGGGCCGTCCGGTCCCTCCGCGTGCTTTTTTTTGCTTGGGTTTTTAGGCCCCAGCGCATGCGGAGGGAGAGCTTCTGGTTACAGGAACTTTACCCCCAACTTGGGTAGTTGTTGGGTTTTTTGCAACGATTTCCTCGTTAAAGAGTCCGGTGAGTGAAACTTACCCCATCGGTCACTGGCGCCTTGGGTCGCCTTCAATCCTCCTCTTTCCCCCTCTTTTGTTTTCCGCCTCCATCACGCTCTGTTAAAGTTTGACTCCCCTGTCCTCGGCGACGCCGTTTTCCTGGGCCGATCCGCACTTGGTATGTCTCCAACCGAATGACAAGATGACCATCACCCCCCCACCCCCCCTTCCTCGATCACCGGATTGTGATCCGAACCACCGGTTTCACAACGCTTCTCATTAACCTGACCCTCTTTTCCCGTACCCGCTGTTCGAGCCGCCAGAAGATGAACGGACTCGCTCGTGTGCACAAAAACCCCACTTTAGCTCGGTCAGAAATACATTTCCTTCCTCCCTCCCCACTCAGCATCGAGTTGAATGGCCCCCCAGACCCGTGCATCTGGAACGGGCCTTTTCCTGCCAGAAATAGCTCCAAGAATCACCCATCCGTCTTCATCTCCCCCGGGGTGGTCCGGGCCATTGGGCCGCGTCTTGATTTCGGGGAGAGCGAGGAGGCGTTGGCAGAGACCTTCAATGAGTGCCAGCTCGTCCCTGCTCAAGGCCGAGTCCTATGACTTTCGCTTCGAGAAAGGAGTTGGTCTCTGACCGTTGTCGTCCTCGATTACTTCCCCCAATTCTCTTCTTACGCTTCCCCCCCCCTCTGCGTGGCGAATCCCGACTGTGCCACAAAGTTTTTGTCGCTGAAACGAAACTTTCCAGTCGGCGCAACGGCCCCTTCAAGCTTTACTAAGCGATTGGTCCCCTCCCAGCCCGTGCCACGTCTGTGCGCCTCAGGATTTTAACCCCCTTCTTTTTGGTCCTCCGCCTTTTCAACCAGGTATTCCCGCGCTGTGCGACTCATTTTTCCCCTTCCCTCACTCTTCCCTGTGAGCCACGAAGGAAATCTCTTTCACGCGGCAAAAACACCGAGTGACCCCTTTGTCCATTCCTCTGATGATGTCTTCTTCTTTGACAAGGTACCCCTTTTTTTATTCCCCTTCATGAACAAGCGGATAAGCCCGTGCGTCCATTTTTTTTTCCCAAAGTCCCCCCTTCCTGGGACCTCCTTTTGACCCCTCCCTTCTTGGGTATTCCCCACGCCCTTTCGTCGATTTTCGGCTTCCTATGACTTTGACGAGATCTTTCCTTTTCTAGTAATGGTGTGGTCCCATGGCTCCCG